>WNGL01017483.1_pt1 | contig 11141 bp, 8 predicted proteins | sample 5400591 | NCBI WGS metagenome assembly WNGL01 (sample SAMN13153377, study PRJNA577476) | soil metagenome | isolation source: 80 cm soil or saprolite under Garry oak tree replicate 1 | place: USA:California | collected 2016-06-15
CCGCCAGCCGCCCCTGGGAGACCATCGCTCCGCCGAGCACCGTGTAGGCCACGGCGACGAACGGCTCGTCGCTCCAGCCGTGCTGATAAGCCAGGTCGATCGCCTGCTTGCTTCGCTGCGCTCCGCGCGTATAGGACCGCAGGGCGGCGAGTTCCGCTCCATGCGCTAGGGCGAGGAACTCGAGATACGGCCGCCTGATCCGGCGCGCCAGAGCTACGCCTTGCTCCAGGTGCTGGTTCGCGTCCTTGAAACGGAACGCCCAGACTTCGGCGATGCCGAGGCTGATCAGCGTCAGCGCTCGCAGGTCTTCCCCCAGGCTGAGCTGCGGTTCGTCCGGCGTGTCGACGGCGGCGAGCAACCCGTCCGCCGCCTCAGTCACCGCCGGCAGGTCCCCACGCTGCCGGGCCAGGTACAGCCGCAGGACCGTCAGCATGATCTCGAGGCGTCCACGCCGGTCTGCGGGTACCGACGCGGACCGCCGGATGGCCAGCGCAAGCTGCCGTTCCGCCTCCTCCAGCGATCCCCTGGCCAGTTCAGCCGCCGCGGTCAGCGCGGTGAGCTCCGCGTCGGCCCCGGTGACGTCGGCCGGGAATGCGGTGAGGAGCTCACGCGCGGTGGCAGCCTGCCCGCCAAGATCAAGATCGACCCAGTGGTCGGACAGCTGGCATGCGGCCAGGCTCCAGTCCTGCGCCGCCTGGGCGTGACGGACCGCCTCGACGGGGTATCCGTGCCCGGCGTACCATCCGGCGGCAGTGGCGTGCAGTGTCGCCAGGCCGCCCGGTTCGGTATGCCGAAGCTCCAACTGGAGCAGGTCGGCGAACAGGCGGTGGTAGCGGAACCACGACCGGCGCCCGTCCAGGGAAACGACGAACGCGCCGGCCTCCTCCAGATCCTGCAAGATCCGCTCCCCGCCTGAACCTCCGGTCATCAGGTCGGCCAGCTCCCCGCTGATTCGGTCCAGTATCGAGGTTCGCAGCAGCAGCCGGCGCACCTCCTCGCTCTGCCGCTCCAGCACCTCGGCCAGCAGGTACTCAGCGACCGTGCGCTCGCTGCCGGAGAACTCGGCCGCGAACCGCTCCGGGTCGGGGTGCCCGGCCAGCGACAAGGCGGCCAGCCGCAGCCCGGCCGCCCAGCCCTCGGTCCGCGCATGCAGCAATGCGAGGGCAGACTCAGGCAGCTCCACCCCGGCTCCGCCGAATAGCGCCCGGGCCTCATCGAGGGTAAACCGGAGGTTGGCCGCGCGGATCTCGGTAAGCTCGCCTTCCAGCCGCAGGCGGTGCAGCCCCAGCCGCATGTCATGGCGGGTGGCGAGCACGAACTGCAGCTCCGGGGGGGCGCGCATCAGCAGCAGTTCAAGCTGGCTCAGCGTCTCGGCCGAACGCAGCTCGTGCGCATCGTCGATCACCAGCCACGCCCGGTCCTGGAGCGACTCCAGGTCCTTCAGCAGTCGCTCGACGACCGCCCAGCCATCCAGGTCAGGCGCCGCGGTCAAGGGCCGCACCACGGTGGAACCGGCCGCGGTCTGGAGCGCGCTGAGCACCGAGACCCAGAACCGCTGCGGATTGCGCTCTTCCCGATGCACCGGCACCCATGCCGTGCTCTCGGTCAGGCCCGCCGCGCCGATCCAGGACCGCAGCAAGAACGTCTTCCCGCTCCCCGCCGGCGCCGACACCTGGGTGATGCGCCCGGCTCGGCCGAGCCGCTCGAACAACGCGCGGCGAGATACGACTCCGCCCCTGACCGCGGGGACGGGTGCACCGGCACCGGCGGGCGGCAGGTTCAGGAGCACGGGAGCAGGATCGGCCGCGGCCGATCTGATCGTGTCAGTGTCTGGGTCCATGAGCATCCCGTCCAGGCGAGCATAAACCCGTGACTCGAGATCGTCCGTTGGCCTCTTGTCACGAATACGTGGCCTGGCATGGGTCCGCGGGCACATCCCGCCCGTCGCGGATCACCAGAATCGCGCGATGCCGGCTCACCCAGCCGGGCGGAACCATGAAGTACCGTTCCCGGCCGGGCGACACATAGAAACGGGCATTTTGACGTCATGGATGAACTGACCAGACCGGTCTGGTACGAGATCCGCGTCCGCGGGCGGATGGGCGACATGCTGCTCGTCGCGTTCCCCGACCTGAGTGCGCAGGCGGACGGAACGGAGACCGTACTCACCGGACCGCTGGTCGACCAGGCAGCGCTGTACGGAGTGCTGGCCCAGCTCGAAGCGCTGGGTCTCGAACTGCTCGAGCTCCACCGCACTGGCGGATGAGCCACTGTGATGACTGCACACGGCACCGTGACCTCCCGGGGGGAGAAATCACCAGAACTAAGCGATGTCGGCTCATCTAGCTGACACCTAGGATCACAAGAGATCGGAAGGCGGTGGTCACCGGTGCTTCTCACTGACTGGGCCGGGCCGCGGCGCGTGGATGACCGGTGGCGGGAGGAGTTCGTGCTGCTCGACCGCCGGACCGAACGGGCGGCGATCGACCGGGTCCTGGACGCGGTGCGCAGTGGCTTCAGCGGCACGCTGGTGCTGCGCGGGGGGCCCGGCGTCGGCAAGTCGACGCTGCTCGAGTACGCCGTCACGGCAGCACCGGACCTTCGGGTTTGCGGCATCGCCGGCGTCGAGTCGGAGATCAGCATGGAGTTCGGTGGCCTGCACCAGCTGCTGGTCCCGTGCCTGCCGGAGCTGGACGACTTGCCACCTCCGCAGCGGGGCGCGCTGCGGGTTGCTTTCGGCCAGGAAGCAGGGCCGCCGCCAGAGAGGTTCCTGGTGGGACTGGCGGCGCTCACGCTGCTTTCCCGGGCGGCTGAAGCACAGCCGCTGCTGTGCATCGTCGATGACGCGCACTGGCTCGATCCCGAATCGGCGCAGGTCCTCGGCTTCGTCGCCCGCCGCCTGTACGCGGACCGCGTCGGCCTCATCGCCGGCGTCGGCGAACCCGCCGCCCAGCCGGTGTTCGAGCAGCTTCCCACGATCACGGTAGACGGCCTGCCCGACGCCGAGGCGCGTAAGCTGCTCAGCTTGGTGGCCGGCGGAGCCCTCAACGCGCAAGCCGTCGACCGCATCCTGGCCGACACCCGCAATAACCCGCTCGCGCTGGTGGAACTCGGTACCCAGTACACGGCCGACCAGCTCTCCGGTCGCGCCGTACAGCCCGAACCGCTTCCGCTCGGCCAGCGGCTCCAGGAGCACTTCCTGCGCCAGGTACGCAGCCTGCCGCCAGACGCCCAGGCGTTCGCGCTGCTGGCCGCGGCCGACCCGGGCGGTGAGCGGGGTCGGCTGTGGCGCGCGGCGGCACAGGCCGGCATCGACCCGGATGCGGCCTCAGCCGAAACGGCCGGAGCCGGCGTGCTGGAGTTTCCCGGCAGCTCGGTGCGGTTCCGCTACCCGCTGCTGCGGTCCGCGGTGTACCACGGCGCGAGCGCCGTTGACCGCCGGCAGGCACACCGTGCGCTGGCCGAGGAGGGCCACCCGGAGCTGCGCGTGTGGCACCTGGCCGCGGCGGCGGTGTGCCCCGACGAGAAGCTCGCGGCCAAGCTGCAGCACACGGCCGAACGCGCGGGCACCCGTGGCGGCTACGCGGCCAGGGCCGCGCTGCTGCGGCGCGCGGCCGACCTGACGCCCGACGACGCTCGCCGTGCCGAACGGGAGGTCGCCCTGGCTGAGGCCAGGCTCATGGCCGGCGCCCCAGTCGGGGCCCAGAAGATACTCGACGGCGCCCTACCCCGGCTTACCGGTGTGACGGCACGTTGCCAGGCGCAACGACTGGAGGGCGCGATCCGCTTCGCGCAGGGCCACGCCGCCGAGGCGGCTCGCATCCTGGCCAGCGCAGCACGGGCCTTCGCGGACGACGACAGGATGGCCCGCGACACCATGCTCCTGGCGCTGCAGGCGGCCATCTGGGCCGGCCCGGCGCAGACCCGGGAAATCGCCCGCGCGGCGCAGGCCTTCCCGCCTGTCCCCGAAGCTTCCGCGTCAGTCGGCGACCTGCTGCTCGAGGGATACAGCGCCCGGTTTACCCTCGGCTACCAGGCCTCCGTGGAGCCGTTCCGCTCTGCCGTGACCGCGCTGCTCGCCGACGACCTCGATCCCGCGGTAGGCCTTCGGTGGTTCGCGCTCGGTACCGCGGCCGCCGGCAGCCTGTGGGACGACCAGGCCACCTTCGACCTGTCCGGCCGCTGGGAAAAGATGGCGCGTGCCGCGGGGGCGTTCACGACATTGCCGGTCGCGCTGGCTTTCCACGCGGTTTCGGAATCCATGGCCGGCCACTTCCGCGAGGCCGACACGAGGTGGGCGCTGATGCTAGAGGTGCTGACCATGAGCAGCGGTCCCGGCGTGCTCGGCGTCAACAGCCGCAGCAACGGCCTGCTGCTCGCCTATCGCGGCCACCTCACCGAGGCCCGCGCGACCGGTCTGGCCCAGGTCCGCGAGTCGGCCGCACGAGGCCAGGGCGGGCCCGCGGACATCGGCCGGTACATCGTCGCCGTGGCCGGCTTGCTCGGCGGAGACTACGCGGCGGCGATGTCCTCCGCGCAGGCCGTGATCGACAACGATCCCGCCTACACGGCCGAGGGGGCCCTGCCGGAGTTGATCGAGGCCGCCGTCCGGGCCGGCGATTACGAAGCCGCGGCTACCGCCCACAAGACCCTGTCCGAACGCGCGCTCGCAGCCGGAACGCCCTGGGCGCTCGGGTTGCATGCCCGCTGCGAGGCGCTGCTGGCCGAGGGTGCGGACGCGGAGGGCTGCTACCTGGAATCCATCAGCCAGCTCAGGCGGTGCCGGATGGCCGTCGACCTCGCGCGCACTCACCTGCTCTACGGCCAGTGGCTCCGCCGGGCCAAGCGGCGGCGGGACGCACGGCAGGAGCTGCGCATCGCGCATGACATGTTCGCCGCGATGGGTGCGGACCGGCTCGCCGAGTTGGCCGCCGCAGAGCTGCGCGCGACCGGCGAACGCGCCCGGGCCCGCACCCCGGAGACCGCCTTTGATCTCACGCGTCAGGAAACGCGGGTGGCCGACCTAGCGGCGGCCGGAGCGTCGGACGGCGAGATCGCCGCGCAGCTGTTCATCAGCCCGAGCACCGTCGACTATCACCTCCGCAAGGTGTTCCGCAAGCTCCACGTGACGTCGCGGACGCAGCTCGCCGGCCGTCTAAGACCGGGATCGAGCACCGACGGCCCCTCGCTGGGATGACGCCAAGCTGGAGCCGTGGGTCGAGGAGGTACCTGCGCACCTTATCCGGGTGAATTCCGCCCTTATCTGGGGGCAGCCGCGCTGGCCGGACATGATGCTAGCGGCAGTGTAGACCACGTGCGGATCTCGCCCGGGCTGAACCCGGACACAGGCTGCAATATCTGATTGGCCGACCGGCACCTCGGGCCGAGCCCGGGCGGCTGAAGCGCGTATTTCACCCCGCCCGCGCCGACCGCGGACCTGGGCCTGAGTCAGCGCTGGCGAGCGGAGGCTGCGAGCAGGCCGAGGGCGCGGGCGCGTTCAACGGACTCGGTCCGCCGGTGCGTGCCGAGTTTGGCGAACAGGTGGCGCGTATGTGTCCGACCGTGTTCACCGATAGGGACAGCTCGCGGGCGATCTCGACAGCCGACAAGTTGGTGGGCAGGTAGCGCAGCACGCGGATCTCGCTTCGGCTCAGCGGCTCTGCTAGATAGGGGGACACCTCCCCCAGATCCTCCTGAGTATGGAGGGACCCGCCTGACGCTAGTCCCTCTGGCCGTCCTGGCTCCTTGTGCTGGTCTGGAAGCAGGGTGAGGATCTCCGAGACCATAGCCGCGTGTCTGGCGCAGTCCCGGGCATGGCGCTCCAGCAGTCCCGGCGCGGGGTAGAGGAGCAACGGGAACAGCACATGGTCGGGCTCGGCGAGATCGAGGGCGCGCTCGATCGCGCGGCCGGCGGTCGCTACGTCGCCGAGCGTGTCCCGGGCGATCGCCTCCAGCATGAAGGCCTGAGCCAGCCAGAACCGCCGGGAACGGGAGCTGAGCCCTCGAGGACCGGCGCCAGTGCAGCGGTCGCCGCGCGCGGGTCATCCTGGGCGAGCCGCAGCGCCGCCGTGGAGGTGCGGATCTCCCCGCGTTCGCGGTCTTGCTCTTCGAGGCTGGCGAGAACCCGCTCGGTGCGCTCCAGCTCGCCAGGCGTACCAGGGCGTGCAACTGCAGTGCCCACGTCCGGCTGAGGAGCACGTGCGGTGCGGGGAGGAGCCCGGCCAGCCGTTCGGCGGCGTGGAAGGCGGCCACCGCCTCGTGGTCACGGCCACGCGCCAGCTCGAGCAGAGCACGGACGTACCGAATCCCCATGTTCGCCGCGGGGTCGGCTTCCGGTCTGCCAGTGCGCTCGGCGTGCTGGACCCAGCCTTCTGCCTCCTTGAAGCGCCCCTGCCAGACCAGTCCAGATGCGAGTGCCACGTAGGCGGCGCCGGCGGCCGGGTCGTCGGTCCAGCCGTGCCGTTCGGCCAGTTCGACCGCCTGCCTGCCGAGCTCCTCTGCCCGCGCAAGCGACCGGAAGGCCTCGACCCCGGCCTGGTGTGCCAGGCCGGTGAACTCCAGATAGGGTCGTCCGGTCCGGTGCGCGAGCGCGATGCCCTGCTCGAGGTGCCGCTGCGCCTGGTCGAGCCGGCCCGCCCAGGCCTCGGCGATGCCGAGGTTGATCAGCGCTAGCGCGCGCAACTCCTCACCCAGGCCGTGCAGCGCCGCCTCGGGGGCCTCGGCGACGGCTTGCAGGCGCCGTGCCTCCTCGGCCACGGCCTCCAGGTTCCCGCGCTGGCGGGCCAGCAGCAGCCGGACCACCCCGAGCAGCACCTGCCACTGCGCGCGCCGCCCGGCCGGCACCGACGCCGATCCCCGCGCGGCCAGCCCCAGAAACCGTTCCGCCGCCTCCAGCGATCCCCGGGCCAGCTCATCGCCCGCGACCAGCCCCGCCAGCTCGGCATCCGCCGCCTTGGGCCCGGCCGGGAACCCTGCCAGGAGCGCGTGTATCGTGGCGGCCTGCCCGCCCAGGTACAGGCCGGGCCAGTGATCGGACAGCAGCCGGGCGGCCAGGCCCCAGTCCCGCGCCGCCTGGGCGTGGCGGATCGCCTCTACCGGGTAGCCGTGCCCCGCAAGCCATTGCGCGGCCACCTGGTGCAGCCCGGTGACCTCCCCTGGGGCGGTGCGGCGCAACTCCAGCTGAAGCAGGTCGGCGAACATCTGGTGGTAGCGGAACCAGAACCGCCCCGCGTCCAGCGAGACCACGAACGCGTTCGCCTCCTCCAGCTCCTGCAACACCCGCTCCCCGCCACCTTGCCCCGTCAGCAGGTCAGCCAGCTCACCGTTGACCCGCTCCAGCGCCGAGGTCCGCAGCAGCAGCCGCCGCACCTGCTCGCTCTGCCGCTCCAGCACCTCGGCCAGCAGGTACTCCGCCACCGTCCGCTCGCTGCCGGAGAACTCGGCCGCGAACCGCTCCGTGTCCGGGCAGCGACAAGACCGCCAGCCGCAACCCCGCCGCCCACCCCTCGGTCCGCTCATGCAGCAACGCCAGCGCCGGCTCCGGCAGCTCCACCCCGGCCCCTTGGAACAGCGCCCGCGCCTCACCCAGGGTGAACCGCAGATCGTCCGCCCGGATCTCGGTCAGCTCACCTTGCAGCCGCAGCCGGTGCAACCCGAGCCGCACGTCGTGCCGGGTGGCCAGCACGAACCGCAGCTCCGGCGGGGCCCGCATCAGCAGCAGCTCCAGCTGCCGCAGCGCCTCGGCCGAGCCCAGCTCGTGCACGTCGTCGACCACCAGCCAGAGCCGGTCTTCCAGTGCCGCCAGGTCCTTCAGCAGGCGTTCCACGATCGCCCACCCGTCCAGATCGGGCGCCGCGGTCAGCTCCCGCACCAGCCCAGACCCAGGCGCCGTCTGGCGCAGCGCCCCGAGCACCGACAGCCAGAACCGCTGCGGATCACGCTCGCCACGCGCCACCGGCACCCACGCGGCCCGCTCCGCGAGAGCCGCCTCGCCGATCCAGGACCGCAGCAACGCTCGCCACGCGCCACCGGCACCCACGCGGCCCGCTCCGCGAGAGCCGCCTCGCCGATCCAGGACCGCAGCATGGCTGCGGTCCTGCTGCTACCAGCGGAGATGAGGCTGCCGGCCACATAACACGGCCCTCCACATAATGGCGGTTTGGGGTATTCATTTAACCGGAGTGGGATCGGTAGCTGCAGCTGGAGCTCGCCTGTCCTCCATGGCCAGTTCGCCGCCGGGCGGTCCATGCTCGGCGGGTGACCCCTCCCCTGCGGCGGCTGGGGCGGCTCGGCGTGCGGCTTCTTGCTGGCGAGCAGGTCCTGGAAACGGACTGGGTCGTGCCCGGCGGCCAGCTCCAGCACCCGGTAGAAGACCATGCCGCGGCTGGCCGAGCGGCGCCGGTTGAACCGGAAGGCGAACTCATCCAGGTAGGCGGGCAGGTGGGCCTCGTTGACCGATCCCTGGTGTGTGCCCAGCAGCCACCGCTTGGCCAGGGAGGCGACGCGGTGCACGGCGGGCAGCAGCTCGCCAGGGTCGTCCCCGCGGGCACGGGCGGCCCGCTGGCTGCGCCGCTCGTGCACGTAGCCGAGCCCGGCCAGGCCGTAGTAGCCCATCCAGGCGTCGGTGATGACCGTCGCGCCCGGCTCGACCGCGCCGGTCACGAACGGGTGCAGCGATTCAGCCGAGCCGTCGGCAAGCACCGCCATCCGGCAGCGGCCGATCCCCTTCGGCTCGCTGACCTCCACCGCGATGCCGGTGAGCACCTTCTTGCCCGGGGCCCGGCCGCCCCGCAGCCCGGGCTCGTCCCCGCCGATGAACGTCTCGTCCACCTGCACGGTCCCGGACAGCCGGTCCCGGCCCGGCCGGACCAGCACCGACCGCAGCCGGTGCAGCATCGCCCACGCGGTCGGGTAGGAGCCGATCTCCAGCGACCGCTGCAGGCTCTGCGCCGAGATACCGTCCTTCTGCGTGGCGAACAGCCAGCAGGCGGTGAACCACACCGTCAGCGGCGTCCGCGTCCGGTCGAAGATCGTGCCCGCCGTCACCGACGTGCGCCCGTGGCAGGCGGCGCATTCGAACCGGCCATCGCCAAGCCGCCAGCCGCCGGCATGACCGCAGGACGGGCAGGTGAACCCGCCCGGCCAGCGCAGCCACTCCAGGTAGTCCAGGCAGTCCTCGTCGGCGCGGAACCACGCCTGGAACTCGCCTGTAGACCGCGGATAGTGCACTCCCGCACGCGGCTGCTCCACGTGCAGAGTCTACTCCGGTTAAATGAATACCCCAGACGGCGGTTATGTGGAGTTCCACATAACAGACATACCCGAGCAACCGCCGGGCACCTGCGCTCCAGACCAGGACACGGCCCTGCCCGTCTAGCACCGCCGTGGCCGTCTCGATCACGGAACCGAGACCCTCGTCGCCGTCGGGAGGAATGCTGTTGTGGCCGTCCGTCGCCGCTCGTACCGCCATCGCACAGAGCCCTCCCCATTCTCACCGCAGGTCAGAGAGGATAACCTACAGAGCATGTGCCAAGCTGGCACGGACCGGAAATAAGCCGCAGCTCATGAACAGCAGCCTTTCCGGCGGTTTACGCAATGCTCAATAGCGTTCGTGAATATCTTTCTTCCCATAGGTCCCACAACACCTGGCTCGGGCCGCAGAGTTGGTTATCTCACCGCGGTGTACTGCCTGGCAGAGGAGCGAAAGCAAGCTGCGGGCGGGAAAGCGTCGGAGCCAGGATCTGATGTCCGGCCGGATCACGGCCTCGTCGTCAACCAGCTGCATGGTGACGTCCGGGCCGATCATGTACCCGGTCATAGAAGACCAGTTCCTCTGGTTGCCGCGCGACGCAACCGCCTGCCTCAGAGTACGAGGATGCCGAGCCGCTTACCGGCATGATCGGCAGACATTGCGGCCGGTGGTTGCCTGCATGGGCCGGACACAGATCGTCCTGTTCGGCGTGACGTCAGGCGGCCACATGACAGATCAGGTTGCCGCACTTATCGGCGGATACCTGCGCGAGCACGCAAAGGCTCAGGTTGCTCTCCGTGACGGGCTTCCCCGTCAGCCCACGTCCTCGATTGGCGAAGTTCACGGTTCCCGACTGACCGCGTGGCGTGGCCGAAGTCCTTGCCGTGCCCCCGTAGCGCTCGACTCTGTCGGCATGACAGGGCGGCCCATACTCACCCGCGAGCAGATGCGCGTTTCGACGGAAGCGCTTTGTGAATTATGCACAAGGCACTTCCGCAGAAACGTCGTGGACGCAGCAGCCCGAGTACGCCGACCTGGCCAGCGCCTGCCGGCGGCATGGCATGAAGCTCGAAGCTCCGGATAAGGTCGCCGGGCGGAGTGTTTCGACGTGACACCGCAGGCCAGGTGCGCGTGCCAGTCGGCCATCGCCGGTGAGCAGAGTCACGTCCAGCACTTCGGCGAGAGCGACGTAGGAGGCGTCGTAGACGGTGAGGTTGTCGCGGAGCTCCCAGCAGCGGATCAGCAGCGGCCGGTGCGGTGCCCGCCGGAGCGGCAACGCGGCTAGGTCGGCTAGGGCCAGGGCCGCACGGCGCGGATCAGCCGCGCCGCTGTGCACCTGTCGGCGTAGCACCGAGGTGACCTCGAGATCCACCAGTTCTGGCGCGCTCAGCCGTTCCCCGCGCAGGCGGGCGCGGGCATGGTCGCCGTCCGGGCCGTCATCGCCGAGGGCGGTGGCCAGGACGCTGGCGTCAACGACGATCACGATCGGCGCGCAGCGTCGCTACCGCCGTCTTCATCGGTACCGAACCTCCTGAGCGGCCGCCGGCCCGGTCCAGAACCTCCTCGAGGGTCGGCTCGCTGGCCTCCTCGATGAGCCGGGCCCTCAGGTATTCCTGGAGGGACTGGTGCGCTGCGGCGGCACGCTGACGCAGGACGGCATGAGTTTGCTCGGGCACGTCTTTGATCTGCACACTAGGCATAGCGCCATTTTGGCGCTAGAAGCGCCAATTCGCAAACACGCTGTCATCGGCCAGATCCGGGCATCGGCTATCCGGACTATGTGCGTAGCGGCACAGAGTGATCAACCGTCGGCCCTGGTGCCCTGTCCGCTTGCGGGCGCGGATCCATGTCTTCAGCAGTGTTTACGCACAGTAGCAGGATGCGGGGACGC
>WNGL01009705.1_pt1 | contig 11140 bp, 3 predicted proteins | sample 5400591 | NCBI WGS metagenome assembly WNGL01 (sample SAMN13153377, study PRJNA577476) | soil metagenome | isolation source: 80 cm soil or saprolite under Garry oak tree replicate 1 | place: USA:California | collected 2016-06-15
GGATCAGCAGCGACCCCGGCGTCACCGGCAGCGGCCCCAGCGCCTCCCTGCGGCCTTCGAGGTGGCCGAGGAACCGGGCGGTGTTATAGGCACGGGTCACGCCCGCCCCGGCCAGCACGTTGGCGGCGGTCTGGGAGGTGGTCAGCCCGATCACCTCACCCATCCCGGCTTCTTGCCAGATCCGGGCCATCTCGGCGACGGTGCGGGTCTTGCCGGACCCGGCGGGACCGGCCATGACTTCGGCGCGGCGGGCCGAGGTCAGCAGCAGGTACGCGGCGGCGGCCTGGTCCAGGCGCAGGCCCGAACCGGTGGGCTGGCTGATCGCGGCCGCGCCGGTGGTTTGCGCCTGGAGTTGCGCCTCCAAGTGCGCCTGATCCGCGCCCAGCAGACGCGCCGCCGTGGCTGGGTCCAGGCGCGGCGCACCGGTCTCCCGCGCGTGGGCGAGCAGGCGGTCTTCCATGGCGAGCTGCGCGCCGGTGGCGTAACGGCTCGCGCCGTGCGGGACATACACGCTCTCCCCCGACGCGCGGCGCAGGCACTGCGGTGCCACCGGCCATTCCGGCGCAGAAAGCATGATCGCCTCGGCGGCCAGCGCCCGGCGTGCCAGGGCCGGGAGCAGGGCGGCGGCGTGTTCTGCGCTCATCGCGCCCACCTGGGCGGGCAGGCGCTCCCCCAGGTAGCGGATCAGGTCCGCTTTGGTCCAGGTTGGCTGCGCCGTCTGCACGGCGGCCACAGCTTCTTGCATAACGCGCTGCGCGCGCGGGCCGGTCAGCGGCGCGGGATGCGCCTGTTCCGGGCCGGGCGGGCTTTCGGGCGCGGCGGGTGGCACTGTTGCACCGGCGCGCATCACGGTCGGGGCTAACGGCTCCAGGGCGCCCGCCTCGCTGGCGCTCGCCTGCGCCGCCCAGCGACGCACCAGCGCCGGAAGGTCCAGCGGTTGCGCGTCTTTGCCGCGCCGGGTGGCGTGGTTGGCCCACTGGCGCAGGCTCGCCAGTGCCCGGGCGTCCGGGGCGCGCCCGAACTGCGCCTCATACGCCTGCGCCAGGCGCGCGGCGAGCGGGCCGATGCTCTGACGACGGGAGGAAAACTCCTCCATCAGCGCCTGGCCCACATCGGTGATCTCCCGGCCGTGCCCGTCCCTGCGCGGCACCCACTCGACGCCGAACCTCCGCGTGAGGGCGTTCTCCATGCCGAGGGTCGCGATCGCTGAGGCGGCTGGGCGGTGCCGGTACAGCGACATCGAGTCCAGCGCCCGCCACGCCCCGTCGCTCTCGCGGCGGACCTTGTGCAGGATCAGGTTGTGCACGTGCAGCTGCGGGTCGCCGTCGCGGCTGGTGTGCTGCCGGAACGAGGCGATCACCCACTCCCGCGCGTCCTCCCACCGCCCGCCCGGGTGGTACCCGGCGCGGGTCTGCCCGGCTTCGCGCTGCAGGTACTCCAGGGCGGCGGCGTTCCCTTCCATGATGGAGTCCCAGATGCCGTCCGCGACCTCTTTCCAGGCGCGGGCGGCTTCCAGGTCACCGCGGTGGGCTTCGGCGGCCCCGTTCGCCAAGGCGCTGGCGTGGAACAGCGAGATCGACTTGGACACGCTGAACGTCGCGTCCCAGTACAGATCCGGCGTCCTGACCTGCGCCTTCGCCTCGATCATCAGCTGGGCCCGGCGTTCGGCGGTCGCTTCCGGCTCTGCGGCCAGCATCGCCGCGTAGATCTCCTCGGCCTGCCGGTAGCGCCCGGGTGCCCGGCCCAGCCGAGTCTCGCCTGTGGGGTCGCGCGGATCGAGATGCTTGCCGTAAAGCGGTTCGAAGACCTCGCGGTCAACGATCCCGCCCGGGCGCAGGCCCAGCTCGGCGACCCCTTTGCCGGTCCAGATCCCCGGTGGTTCCCCGCCCCGCTCCGCCGGTGACAGGTAGTACCCGGCGCCCCGGTCCGCGTTCCGTGTCGGTTTGCCGGGCTCGGCGGCGCCGATCTGCTTCCACGGGTAGGAGGCGTCGTGGCCCTTGGAGATGGTGATGATCCCGGCCACTCGCTCCCCTCCCCTGGTGCCTGGCGAGACATCTGGCGGGCGTCTCAGTTGACCATGATCATTGGTAATGCGTAGGTGTGAGTTAAATCAGATAGTCAAGATAGCTGGGAAGGAGAACCGTCAGCAAACGAAATTGACGAGGAGAGGGCACAGCGGGAACAGGGCGGTGCAGAAGGAAACTCCGCTCGCCAGACGGGTAAGCTCCCGCAGGCCAATCGCGGCCGCGTCCGCAGCCTGCCGGTCTACGCTGGCGGAATGCCCGAGCCCGTGCCTGACAAGGACGCATCAGCCCAGCAGCGGCCACGCATACGGATCACCGCCGAGATCGTCGTCGAGGTGGCCGACGAAACCGGCCTGCAGCGGGCCGCAGTAGACTTGGCGGCCGAACAGGAGCCTGCTCGCGACGACGGCAACGAGCGCGAACGCGCCGAGCCCGACAACGCCCACGCCGTGGCGCTCCTAGCAGGTCTGGATGCTGCGGCAGCCGGGATCCCAGGCGTCGAAGTCCTGGAAGCCACCTGGACCACCGAGACCGTAAATGACCTCGGCGGGCCCGGCGTGGACGATTACGCAGGCCTCGACTTCGCCGAGTTGTTTCCCATCCACGACCGTGTTGAAGAAGACGAGCAAGACAGCGAGTGGCAGCTCACGCCGCGGACCGCGGCCGTGCTGTACCAGAGCTTGGCCCTCCTCGCCGACGATGCCTATGACGACATCGAGCAGAACGGCGGCGAGCCGGTGACCGACGATGGTGAGTGGAGCTTGTTCGACCGGCTGCCCCGCATCTCCTGGCGCCAGGAAGTGCACTGGCGTCGTCAGATAGCCCGCGCATTCGACGACCTCACCAGCGACATCGCACAAGGCCGCTGGCCGCTCCCGCGCTGCAACGCCGAGGAACTCGCCCTGCACCTGGCGATCGCGGATGCGCCCAGTGTGCTGGACATGACCGACCTCGCCGAGACTGTCTTGGCCAGGCTGCCCCAGCACCCCGACGACGAGGACTGGGACATGTGTTCAGAGGTGCTGTTCCAAGACCATGACATCCTTATGCTCAACGACCCTGGGGTAGACGGCTTCGAAGACCCAGCCAGTCCAGTCAACCGCGAGTTCGGAATCGGCGACTTGCGGCCAGGCAACTGGTTCACCCCGTTCGACAACGTCGACCCCGCGACCCGCACCGCCCCTTCCGTCGACAGGCTCAAGACCACTGACCCTATGCTCGGGACTCTGCATGACCTCTGGCAAGCCGTGGTGCCCCGGCCGGATAAGCGGGGTTAGGCGCGCCGACCGAGGAACGATGGCGGTGAAGATCAAGTTGCCGGTGACAAGATGGCTCAGTACGCCACGGACATCCAACTCGGTACACGGCGTGGCAGCCGGCCACTGGTCTGGGCCGATACCTGCAACAATAGGTTCGGCGGCAGCCAGAGCCTGGTCAAGATCGCTCAGAGCATCGTTGGCGTCAGTCATGGTGCCAGCATTCCAAGCGGCGGCCTCGTCGTACTCGGCTTGGACCAGCTGACAAATGCCGCTTTGGCGCGGGTGTAGTCGTCACAGTCAAACCTGTCACATGAATGCAGTCTGATTTATATCAGATAAGCTAGTCTTCGTGTGTTGCATAGTGATGGTCACCCGAAGGTGACTCGCCGGCGCTCGCGGAAGCCGGTGGGCGAGCCTCTGTTTGGGGAGGACTGGTGGCGGGAGGACCAGCGGCTCTTCCAGGACAGCCTGGCCCACCACCCGACAACGCAACCCCCTCCGCGACGCGCCCGCGCCCGCAGCGCCCAGCCCGGTACCCTCCAGAGCAACCACATCCAGGACGCGCTGTTCACCGACGAGGACCTGCTGCCGAAGGGAGGGGTCGGGGATGAACCGCTATGGCCTGATGGCCCAGAAGCACTGGGCGAGGTGGCTGCCCGCCCGGTACGCGGCGATCGAGGACCCAGACAGCTTCTTCTCCAGCCTGGGGAAGCAGGCAGCAGAACAGATCGACCGCCTGGCCCTACAACTGGCGGGCGACGATCAACCGGGCGAGGGGTACCTGGGCAAGGCAGGCCGCCTGGGCCAGGCCCGGCACCAAGCGGAGGAGATCGTGCTAGCGGACCTGATCCTGCTCGACCCCGAACCCGCCACGAACGAGGACAACCCCGACGACTAGCGGAGTCCCAAAGCCCAGCAGGGCTATCCGTCTTCCGCCCCGCCAGCCAGAAGGATCTCGCCCCGTCCGGTGCGGTCACCCGGGTCCGCGCCAACCTCGCCGCCCTGAAAACTCTCCGCCGGGTCCAGCAAGAAGACCGTCCCGCCACCACCGATGAGCAGCGTGTCCTGGCTCGCTGGTCGGGTTGGGGCGCGGTCCCCGAGGTGTTCGACAGCACCCGGAGCGAGTTCGCCTGGGCGCGCGCCGAACTGGCCACCCTGCTCACGCCGCAGGAGCTGGCGGCGGCCGCGCGCAGCACGCTCAACGCCCACTACACCGACGCCGCCCTGGTCCAGGCGATGTGGTCAGCCGCCCAGCGCCTCGGCTTCGACGGCGGTCCTGTGCTGGAGCCCGGCAGCGGGAGCGGCAACTTCATCGGCTTTTCCCCCACCGAAGCACAGATGACCGGGGTCGAACTAGAACCGGTCACCGCAGCCATCGCAACCGCTCTGTACCCACAAGCCAGGATCATCCCAGGCTCCTTCGCCACCACCCGCCTGCCAGATTCATCGTTCAACCTGGTGATCGGCAATGTCCCGTTTGGCAACATCTCGCTGCACGACCCCCGCCATAACCGGTCGGGTCACAGCATCCACAACCACTTCATCGTCAAGTCGCTGAACCTGACCCGCCCTGGGGGCCTGGTGATGGTGCTGACGTCGCGGTACACGATGGACGCGCGGAACCCGGCCGCCCGCCGCGAGATCGCTTCCCTGGCCGATTTTGTTGGCGCGGTGCGCCTGCCCGGAGGCACCCACCAGCAGGCGGCGGGCACGGCTGTGGTCACCGACCTGCTGATCCTGCGCCGCCGCGAACCCGGCCGCCCAATGGACCCCACCGCCTGGGAGCAGTCCCGCCTCACGACCCTCGACGGCGCACAGGTCCCCGTCAACGAGTACTTCCTCGACCACCCTGAGGCGGTGCTCGGCAAGCTGGGCGCGGTCAACGGCACCTACCGCGCGGACGACCTGACCGTCACCGCCACCGGCGACACCCACAAGGCGCTCGCCGAGGGCCTGGACCGCATCATCACCCACGCCCGCGCCCGCGATCTCACCTGGGCATCGCCAGCCTCGGCCGAGGAAACCCCAACCCCACCCTCACCCGCCTTCGACCACCCCGAGGGATACCTGGAAGCCCACCCGGATGGCACCTTCACCGAAGTCGCCGACGGCGCGGCCATCCCGTTCGAGGTCCCCCGCTCTCAGGCCGCCGAGTTGCGCGCCCTCCTGGCCCTGCGGGACACCGCCGTTCGCCTGCTGGACCTTGAGGCCGCCTCCCAAGACGACACCCCGGATACTGAACGGCTGCGCGGCGAACTCGGCCACCAATACGACACCTACGTCCGGGCTTACGGGCCGCTGAACCGGTTCACGCATCGCCGCACCGGCCGCACCGACCCGGTCACCGGCCAGCCGGTCATGGCCCGGGTCGCGCCTCCGCAAGGCGGGTTCCGCGGCGACCCTTACGCGCCGCTGGTGATGGCGCTGGAAGAGTTCGACCCGGTCGGGCAGCGGGCCGCCAAAGCCGCCATCTTCACCCACCGGGTCGTCGCCCCCCGCTCCCCCCGCCTGGGTGCCGACACCGCCGCCGACGCGTTCGCGATCTGCCTCGACACCCACGGCGAGCCCCGGCTGGACGTGATCGCCCGCCTCCTTGGCACTACCGAGGACGAGGCCCGTGCCCAGCTTGGCGACCTGGTGTTCGACGACCCGCAGACGGGCCGTCTGGTTCCGGCCGCCGAATACCTCTCCGGCAACGTCCGGGACAAACTCCAGGCAGCCGAACACGCCGCCGCCAGCGACCCCCGGTTCGAGACCAACGCGACCGCGCTCCGCAAGGTCATCCCACGCGACCTCACCCCAGCCGAGATCGACGCCCGGCTCGGCGCCGCCTGGATCGACGCCGCCTACGTGCAGCAGTTCCTCCGCGAGACCCTCGACGACCCGAAACTAAAGGTGGAGCACCCCGGCGGGCAGATCTGGGCGGTGCGCGGCGCGGCCCGCAGCGTGCTCGCCACCTCCACCTGGGGCACGCCCCGCTACCCCGCACCCCAGCTCGCCCAGGCGATCCTGGAACAACGCAAGATCGAGGTCCGCGACCAGATCTACACCCCCACCGGGGAACGCAGCGTCACCAACCCCGACGCCACCCTCGCGGCCCAGCAGAAAGCCACCGAACTCGCCGACCACTTCGCCGACTGGGCCTGGCAGGACCCCAGCCGTGCCAAAGCCCTGGCCGAAACCTACAACAAGCGGTTCAACAACCTCGTCCTGCGCAGCTACGACCACGCCAAGCTGAGCCTGCCCGGCCTGTCGCTGGCGTTCCACCCGCGCCCTCACCAGCTCGCCGCGGTCGCCAGGATGATCAGCGAGCCTGCCGTGCTGCTCGCCCACGAGGTCGGCGCGGGCAAGACCGCGGAAATGATTATTGGCATAACGGAATTGCGGCGCCTGGGCCTGGTCCGCAAGCCCGCCATCGTCGTGCCCAATCACATGCTGGACCAGTTCGCCCGCGAGTGGCTCCAGCTCTACCCCCGGGCCCGGGTGCTGGTGGCCCGCCGCGAGGAACTGCGCGGCGACCAGCGCCGCCGGTTCGCTGCCCGCTGCGCGACCGGTGACTGGGACGGGATCGTGATGGCCCGGTCGGCGTTCGAACGCATCCCCATGAGCGTGGACGAGCAACGCGAATACACCGACCGTGAACTCGGCCAGATGCGCGAATGGATAGCAGCCGCGAAGAAAAACGACGGCCTGTCGGTCAAGCGCCTGGAAGGCGCGTTACTGCGCGCCGAGGAACGGCTGCGCGCCAAGCTCGACTCCGCGAAAGACCCCGGCATCACCTTCGAGGCCACCGGGATTGACTACCTGGCAATCGACGAGGCGCACGGGTACAAAAACCTCCGGACTCCCTCAAACATTTCAGACGCCGCCATCGACGGTTCCATGCGCGCCTCAGACCTCGATATGAAAATCGATTACCTGCGGCGGCGTAACGGCAAACGGGTGGTCACGTTCGCGACCGCCACCCCGATCGCCAACTCGGTCACCGAGGCCTACGTCATGCAGCGCTACCTGCGCCCCGACCTGCTCCAGCACGCCGGGATCGAGGTGTTCGACTCCTGGGCCGCCACCTTCGGCCAAGTCGTCACCCAAGTCGAACTCGCCCCCGAGGGAGGGGACAGCTTCCGGGTCAAGAGCCGCTTCGCCAAATTCCGCAACGTGCCCGAGATGCTCCGCATGTGGCACGTCTTCGCCGACGTCAAAACCGCCGCCGACCTCAACCTGCCGGTCCCCGTCCTCGCCAAACGCCCAGTCGACGGCCGCCGCTCACCCGAAACCGTCACCGTCGCCCCGTCACCCGAACTCATCGACTACGTGACCAAGCTCGGCGAACGCGCCGAAAAGATCCGCGCCCGGGCGGTCAACCCAGACGAAGACAACATGCTCAAAGTCTCCGGCGACGGCCGCCGCGCCGCCCTCGACCTCCGGCTGGCCGGGCTCCCGCAAACCACCCCCGGCAAGATCACCGCAGCCGCCACCCGCATCGCCGCGATCTGGCGCGCCCACCGCGATGAGCAGTACCTCGCCCCGGACGGGAACCCTTACCCGATTCGCGGCTCGTTGCAGATCGTGTTCTGCGACCTCGGCACCCCCGGCCCGGGCTGGAACGCCTATACCGAACTGCGCGACCACCTCGCCGCGCGCGGCCTGCCCCGCGAGGCGATCCGGTTCGTCCACGAAGCGAAATCCGACACCGACCTGGCCCGGCTCTTCGCCGCCTGCCGTTCGGGGCACGTCGCCGTTCTCGTCGGCTCCACCGAGAAAATGGGCGTCGGCACCAACGTCCAAGACCGCGCCATCGCCCTGCACCATCTCGACGCCCCATGGCGGCCAGCCGACGTCGACCAGCGCGAAGGGCGCATCATTCGCCAGGGCAACCTTAACAACGAAGTCCAGGTAATCCGGTACATTACGGCCCGCAGTTTCGACGGCTACTCCTGGCAGACCCTGGAAAGAAAAGCCAGATTCATAAGCGAAGTCATGTCCCCGTCCCTGGACGCACGCGAAATCGGCGACATCGGCGACACCGTGCTGTCGTTCAGCGAAGCCAAGGCGCTGGCGACCAACAACCCGCTGCTGATGGACAGGGCCGAAGCCGACGCCGAGCTATCCCGCCTCCTGCGCGCCGAACGCGCTCACTACCGCAACCAAGACACCCTCCGCCGCGCCGTCGCCCAACTCGAAACCCGCATCCAAGCCCGGGCCAAACTCGCCGACGACATCGAAGCCGCCATCGCTCGCCGCCAAGACACCCGCGGCGACGCGTTCGTCATGACGGTCCAAGGCCAGCGCTACACCAAACGCGCCGACGCGGGCCAGCACCTGCTCCACATCCTCAGACAAGAGGCAGCGAACCAGCTCGGCTCGCGCCAGCGCACCATGTCCACCGGTGCCCTCGGCGGCTTCCCGCTGACCGCGAGCGTCTCTCAGGCCCTCGGCCGCGTCCAGCTCACCCTGACCTTCGACGGCGCTCCCGGCACCGACATGACCCTGACCCAACAAGATCTCGCCGAAACCAACCCCACCGGCTTGATCACCCGCCTGGAAAACCGCCTCACTCGCCTGGAGGCCGCCAAAGCAGAAGCCCTCGCCGAGATCGACCGTGCGCGCAGCGAAATCGACCACGCCACCGCCAGCATCGGCAAACCCTTCCCCCAAGCCGCCGAACTCACCGCCGCCCGCGACCGCTCCCGCCGCATCGACGAACAGCTCGAAGCCGCCGCAGCCCCACCCAAGGCGCCAGAAGAGGAACAACAAGCCAGTGATACTGACGTGTCCGCATCACAGCAGCACAGCGGCATCTTGGCCGGGGCGACAGCCGCCGCCGAGCCGGAGCACCAGCAGGCACCAGCGCCCGGCGTCAGGAACGGGCCTGAGCACGAGGGCGCCGTGCGGAACCGCAACCTGTCGGCAGACCCTCACCGCGAGCGGGTAGAACAGCCTAGACGTGCCGCTGAAGACCCACGGACGAGGCATGCCTCTGCCACTCGAAGAACTCCGCAGCCACCATGGCCGTCGGCGGCCGAGCGGGCGTCCGGGCCTGTGCCAGGCCCCGGTCTGGGCACCATTGCAACATGCGGGCGCTATCCAAGCCTCGGGCTACCTCGGACTGCCAGAGGCCAAGATCGCGACAAGCCGAGGTACGGCGCCCAACGCATGCGCACTGACGGCGAGCCAGAAGCAGGCCAGTAGAGCACCTATGCGGCTCAATCAGGGGCTTGTCTCGCAGATCTGATTTAAATAAGATGACTTACCAGCTCTAGTAGCAAGCGGCCCTGGCGCCTAGCCGCCAAGCCCAGCGCCAGGGCCGCGTACTCCCGCCAACCAGCTAGCCGGACAGGAGCACACCCATCATGGCCCGCAAGGCACCGGCCGGGGAACCGTCCTCAGAAATGAACCCATCCGTCAGCGAATCGTGCGCCGAAGTCAAAGTCTCAGGGGCGCTTTCCGAACTGGATCACGCAGTGCAGGCACCGTGGATGACGGACAGCCTGATTAGCGTCCGGGAAATTCGGATGCTATTCCGGCTTGGCCGAACCGCAGCGTATGAGCTGACTCATCGTCCCGGCTTCCCGCAGCCGGTCGTGATCTCTCCAAGGTGCTACCGATGGTGGGCGACTGAAGTGACTGCTTTTGCAGCCAGCGCCCGTCGCGAAGCCTCGCAGCCAAGGCACCTTTGCAATGGCAGGCACGCCTCGGCAAGGCAAATGCCACACTCGGCCGCGTCACCGCCTCGCATCAGCGGCAAAGTGCGAATCGCTCGCACCAGGCGGAAAGCGTCGTGACAGCGCCCGTCACCCCCGACCCGCCCGCAGGTCGTGTGGTTGTGGAGGTGGCGGGTGGGATTACGGTGTATCCGGCTCGGGGGGTGGGGGACCGGTGGCGGGCGACCTGGTATGAGGACGGGAAGCGGCGGGAGTGCCAGTCGGTTTCGGAGGCGGGGCTGGCGGTGAAGCTGGAGAAGGTCAGTGTGCGGCTGGCCGCGGACGCGCCGAACATGGAACGCCCCGGGGCGGATCTGATCGGCTTCTACCTGTCACCGGGCCGGCACCCGGCCGGCCAGGCATGGTCACGCAAGCACACCGACACCCAGCGCCGGCTGTGCCAGCGGTATGTCGCCCCGGTGATCGGCGGGCTGGTGTGTGAGGACATCAAGACCGCGCACATTCAGGCCGTGGTGAACGCCGCGCCCACCGCGAAAGAGGGCGCGCGGCTGCGGCGGTGTATCTCCGCGCTGGTAGGGGCGGGCATCACCGGCGGGTACCTGGCCAACCCCCGGTTAAAAGACGTCCACTGGCAGGCCGGCGACCGCCCAGCGCCCCAGCCGCGGCCCAGCGTCGCCGGAGAATCCGCGCTGTTCGTCGACCCAGACCAGGTCCCCGCGCCCGCCGATGTGGCCAAGCTCGGCCACGCCCTCGCTCTCCTGCACGGCCTGTATGAGCTGATGGCCTGCTTCGCCGCCTACACCGGGCTGCGGTGGGGCGAACTGGCCGCCCTCACCATCACCCAAATCGACCAGGCCACCCGCACCGTCACCGTCGACCGCAAGGTGATCGAGATCGGCGGGAAACTGCACACCGAGCCACCCAAAGGCCGCAAAAGGCGGCGCACCATCTACCCCCGCCGCACCCCCGAGGGATACCCCCTGGCCGAAATACTCGCCGCCCGCATCGAAGCCACCCGCGCCGAACAGCACACCGGCACCAACCCCCTCGGGCTGATCTTCCCCTCCCCCCGGGGAACGCACTGGCGCTCCTCCAACTTCGCCCGCCGCGTCCTCAAACCCGCCTACCTCGCCGCCGGATGGCGCGACCCCGACGGCAGCGGCCCCTGGACTTGGCACAGCCTCCGCCACGT
>WNGL01010267.1_pt1 | contig 11140 bp, 9 predicted proteins | sample 5400591 | NCBI WGS metagenome assembly WNGL01 (sample SAMN13153377, study PRJNA577476) | soil metagenome | isolation source: 80 cm soil or saprolite under Garry oak tree replicate 1 | place: USA:California | collected 2016-06-15
ACGTGGGCGGCCTTTGCCGGCAGCGACGACAACGCCGTTGTCGATGGAGACTACGCCGTTACTGAAGATGAACTCCAACCGGCGCTCAAAGCCCTTCGGGTCGGAGGAATTAACATCGTGGCAATCCATTCGCACATGACGCACGAAAATCCGCGCATCCTGTTTCTGCATTACTGGGGAAGAGGTTCGGCCAAGAAATTGGCCGAAGCCGTCAAAGGTGCCCTCCTCGTGACTGGATTGTCGGGCGTTACGACGCCGGCGGTGCATTGAAAGTCGCCGGACAAACTGAAAGCATCAAATGAAAACTCTACTCCTTGCATCGCTGGCCGTCACCGCGGTTACAGAATTGTCATGGGCCGACACGGTGACCTTTGATAATTTCAAAACCGGAGCAGCGCCCCCCGGATGGATGGCGACGCAAACTGGCAGCGGCTCGGCGAAATGGTCTGTCGAGAAAGACGATTCGGCACCGAGCAAGCCGAACGTCTTGAAGCAATCGGGCGAGGCGACATTTCCCGTCTGCATCAAGAATGACACCAACCTCAAAGACGGCTTCGTTGAAGTGAAATTCAAGCCGGTTGCGGGAAAGGAAGATCAGGCCGGCGGCGTCATCTGGCGGGTGCAGGACGCGAACAACTATTACATCTCGCGTGCCAACGCCCTGGAGGATAACGTCACGATCTATCACACGATCAACGGCAAGCGGGTGGCGTTCAAAAATATCAACACAAAGGTGACCTCCGGCGTCTGGCACACGCTCCGGGTGGACTTCGAGGGCAACAAATTCACCGTCACATTTGACGGCACCAAAGTAATCGACGCAACTGATGAGAGCTTCGCCAACGCCGGAAAAGTGGGCGTGTGGACGAAGGCCGACAGTGTGACTGAGTTCGACAATTTCAGTTACGGAGGCAAGTGAAACGTTTAGCCCTTGTTATCGTCATCGCAGTCGTCTGCCATTCTCTCGCCGCCGCTGAATCTGGTGACGCGGGGCTTCAACTGACGCAGACAATTCCGCTGCCTGGAGTAGAAGGACGGATAGATCATCTCGATCTCGACTCGGCAGGCGAAAGATTGTTCGTCTGCGCGCTTGGCAATAATACGGCAGAAGTGCTCGACTTGCGCAAAGGCGAGCGCGTCCACTCGATCAGCGGTCTCGGAGCGCCACAGGGTGTCGTGTATGTTCCCGAACTGAACCGGCTATTCATAGCGAACGATAAAGCCGGGCTATGCGACATCTATGATGCCAAATCCTTGCAGCATATCGGCAAAGTGGACTTCCAGGATGACGCGGACAATGTGCGTTACGACAGGGCCACGAAACAAATCTACGTCGGCTTTGGCAGCGGCGGAATCGGGATAATCAACGCGGCCGACGGCAAGCGCGTCGGCTCGATCAAACTCGCAGCGCATCCAGAATCTTTCGAATTGGAGAAACACGGTCGGCGAATTTTTGTAAATGTCCCGAACGCTGGCCATGTAGCCGTGATTGACCGCGACAAAGGCGAAGTCACTGCGACGTGGAAGACTGACGCCGAATCTGCAAACTTTCCGATGGCGTTTGATGAAGCCAACCACCGATTATTTATCGGATGCCGCATGCCATCGAAGCTCGTGGTCCTTAGCACGGAATCAGGCGACGTCGTTGCGAGCGTCGACATCTCCGGCGACCCCGATGACGTTTTCTACGACAGCAGGCGCCATCGAATCTACGCGATATGTGGCGCCGGCAAGATCGACATCATCGAGCAGGTAGATCCAAACACCTACAAGCCGGCCGCGAAAGTTCCTACGGCAAGTGGAGCCCGCACAGGACTTTTCGTTCCGGAACGAGACGCCTTATTCATTGCGGTGCCGCACCGCGGCATGCAGGCAGCGGAGATTCGGCGCTATCAGGTCCGGTGAGTTGAAAAGCGGCTGACTCTTCGTCACGTTGGCTTTGCTTCAGCAGTTCAGCTTCACTCGGTTCTGCTCGCACCAAGCCCATTGTGCAAATGGTTCGACCATGTCGCTCTTGAACCCTTCAGATTTTTCCGCCCACTCCTCCGTGTTTGTGGCGAGCGATGGAGGGAATGGCATTTACCTGGAACATCGCGAGTAATGCCGGCAACACGATGAGCACAAGCGGCAGCGAAAAAATCAGTCCCGCAATAATCGCAATCGCCAGCGGTTGCTGCATGGCCGAACCGTGACCGATCCCGAGTGCCAGAGGCGATAGCGCCAGGATCGCCGCGAAGGCGGTCATCGAAATTGCGCGCATGCGATTGATCCCGGCGAGAACAAAGCGGTCGTCGCTGGCTGGTAGCGCGCGAAATTCGGAGTAATAGAAAATCGCGATCTCGGTGACAATGCCGACGATCATGGTCATGCCCATGCGCGAGGTGATGTTGAACTCGGTGCCGGTGACCCATAAGCCGATGAAAACGCCGGCTACGGCAAACAGCGGGACCAGCAACATCGCGATGGCGACCCGGAAACTTTCGTAGAGAAAGAGCAGGAGCAGAAACACGAGGAGGATAGCGGCCAGTAAAATGATCGTTAGGCCGCGGAAGGCGATTTGTTGTTGTTCGTAAAGCCCGCCAAAAGTGTAAAGAACGTTGTTTGGAATGACGCCGGATTTGGCGAGCGCCCGTTTCACATCGCTCACGGTCGAGCCGAGATCGCGGCCGCTGATGCGCGCGGTCACCGCGACCATGCGCTTCAGATCTTCCCGCGTGATTTCGGGCTGGCCGTTGAGCGGCACGAGGGTGGCGACGCGTTTGAGTGGAAACAAATGGCCGTCCGGCGCGCGCAATAGGAGATTGTCAATGTTGCGCATGGTTTCGCGCACGTCGCGCGGGATCCAAACGCGCACACCGATCAGTTTTGGTCCCTCTTGAATGTGGGTGGTAACGTTGCCGGCGAGGAAATCATCGAGCGCTTTGGTGACCGCGTCCGGATCCATGCCCTCGAGGCCGGCCTTGACGCGATCGACCTGAATGTTGAGCGCGTCACCCGCTGGAACAATCCCGTCCTTAACTTCAACGACGCCGTTTACCTTTGAAATCGTCTCGGCAACTTTCGGCGCCAGCGTGCGCAAAACCGCTTCGTCATCGGAAAAAAGTTTGACCTCGATCGGCTGGGGCACGCTCGTGAGGTCGCCAATCAAGTCCTCCATTAACTGCGTGATCTCTATCTGAAGACCCGGGATGTGCTTTTCGATTTCCATGCGCACGTCCTCCATCACACCTTCAATCCCGCGGCGCGGAAATGGTTTTAAGCGAATAAAGAAATCGCCGATATTTGCTTCGCTAATGGCGCCACCGAGTTGCAAGCCGGTGCGGCGCGAGTAGGTCTGCACTTCCGGAGTCTCCTGCAAAATCGACTCCACCTGCCGAAGCAAACGATCGGTTTCGGCAAGTGAAGTTCCGGGCGGCGAGATGTAATCGAGAATAAAACCGCCTTCGTCCATTACCGGCATGAAACCCGAGGCAACATTCTTGAAGGCGAGGAAACCGAGGAAAAGAAGCGGAAGCAAGAACACGACGACCAGGCGAGGCTCGCGCAGCAGGCGCTGCATCTTCTTGCGATAAACTTCGTGCACACGGCGCATGAACGCACCGCCCTCTTCCAGGTCAGCGTCTTTTCTTTTCAACGAGGTCGCGCACAGGATTGGCACGGCCAGCCACGCCACAACGAACGAGATGATGAGACTCGCCGCCATTGTCAGGGAAAGAGATTTGAAAAATGCGCCGGTGACACCGGTTAGGAATGCGAGCGGCGTGAAAATAATGATCGTCGCCGCAGAAGAACCAACCAGCGGGTTAGTGAATTCTCGGGCGGCGCTCAGCACGCGCGAATGCGGATCGCCTTCGCGCCCGCCACGGACGCGCCGGACGATATGTTCCACCATCACAATCGCGTCATCAATAATCAGGCCCACGGCAGCGGCCATGCCGCCAAGCGTCATGATGTTGAAACTCATTTTCAGGACGTAAAGCAGCAGGATCGTAGCGGCGAGCACGGCCGGCACCGTCAAGATCGCGATCAATGTGACTTTCCAGTCGCGGAGAAAAATGAGGAGAACGAATGCGGCCAGAACCATGCCGATCAGGATTGCGTCGCGCGTATTATGTTGCGACGCGATGATGAGATCACTTTGATCGTACCAGCCCGCGATTTTCACGCCGTCGGGAATTTGTTTTTTTATGTCGCGGAGTTTCGCCTTGATGCCCTTGGCAATTTCCACCGTGTTCCCAGACGGCTGCTGATAAACCTGGAAAAGAACGGCGTCGTGACCGTCGGCCGTAACACGAATCCATTGCGGCTCGGATGAATGCTCCACCGTGGCGACATCTTCGAGCAAGACGACGCCATCGGGCGTTGAACGCAGCACAGCATTCTCAATTTCGTCGAATTTTTGAAAGCGGGTGTCCGAAACAACGAGGTAAAGCTTGTCGTACTGTTCGAGGCGACCGACCGCGACCAGGACATTCGAGGCTGAAAGTGCGCTGGCGACTTCAGCCAGCGTCATCTTGAACGATTGCAATTTGTCGGGATCGACCGTTACGCGATACTCCTCGACGCGGCCTCCCTGAACGCCGACGCGCGCAACTCCTTGAACGGTGGAAAGCACCGGGCGCAGGGTGTAGAGCGCCAGATCGCGGAGTTCGACGAGCGAATGCGAATCGGAGACAAGACTGTAAGCGATCGCGGGAAAGACGGTCGGATCGAAGCGTTCGACTTCGAACGATGTGCCGGCCGGAAGGGTTGGCAGAATTTTGTTTATCTGTGATTCGGATTGCAACCTGGCCGCGACCATGTTTTCGCCCCAGTCGAAATTAATGGAGACTTCCGCCGTGCCGCGGCTGGTTGTCGATCTTACGCTGCGCACGCCGGGAATAGCGCGGACCGCTTCTTCCACCGGCGTTGTAACTTCGATCGCCATGCGCTCGGCCGGGCGATCGCCGGCATCGAGAGTGACGCGGACGCGCGGGAAACTGACCTGCGGGAAAAGTGCGACCGGTAATGAAAAACTCGTGACTGCGCCACCCAGCGCGACCGCGCCGAGCAAAAACAGGATGGAGCGCGCATGGCTCTGCGCCCACGCGGTTAGGTTCATTTCGTTTTTTGGATTTCGACCGACATGCCCTCTTCCAGTTCGTAATTGCCGACAGTTACGACGAGATCGCCCGGATGAAGATCGGCCGCGATGACCTGCATTTCCTTTTGATTTTCGAGACCAACTTTCACCGTGCGCTTGACTGCTCTGTTATTCGCGACCGTGAAAACCTCGTAACTGCGCGATTGATTCGGTAACACCGCGGCACGCGGCACGACCAACGCGTCTTTTTCGCTGTGTTCAAGTTCACCGCGCACATAACCATCCAGCAACAGCTTTGTTCCTTCCGGCAGCGCTACGTAAACATCGACAAGTCGCGTCGTTGGGTCGATGCGACGCGTGACCAGGCGCACTGTGCCGTCCACTTTGTCTGCCGTTGGATCGTTCACCGGAAAGATGGTGACTGACACGCCTTCTTGCGCCGCCAAAAGGTCTTCCGCTTCCACACCGAGTTTCACTTCGATTTCAGTCTCTGCGACCATTTCGACGAGCGGGCCGCCCGGCGGAACAATTTGCCCGTCTTGCACATTTACTTTGGCAATCACGCCGGCCATGTCTGCGTGGATGCGGTTATCACCTCCGGCGCCAGCGCGCTGCAAACTGGTGAGCTGCGCCTCTGCGTCGCGCGACGTTTTTTCCGCCGCGCTTAAGTCCTGGTTCGTGGCGAGCTTCAAATTGAAGCGGTCCTGCGTTTGTTTGAGTTCTTTCCGCGCTGCTTCGGCGGCATTTTTCGCCTGTTGAAATTGCACCTGCGCCCCTGGGCTCAGCTCAACTTCGGTTAACGGATCGTTCTCTTGCACGAACTGACCCGGCGCCACCAGGATGTGTCGCACGCGCGTTTCGAATGCTACCGACATGGAATGCGTTTTGCCGGGCTGCGCGATCACGCTCCCGTAAACGATCACTTTTTCGCTGATCGTTTTCCGTTCCACTTTCGCCACCTGCACTTGCGCAACCGGTCCGCTCGTTTTCTCCTCGCCGCCGGTGCGGAATCGTTGCACGAGATAAGCAAGCCCGGCGACGATGAGGATGACGATCGCAGTGATGAAGATTCGCTTTTTCATCGCAAGTTCATCGCCGCATTGGACGGCAAGAAACGGCCGGAAGCAATCTCAAGCGCGGTGTGCGCTTCGAGCAATTGCTCCTGCAACTTGATCAGCTGAATTCTTTTTTGCAGTAAGTTGTTGCGCGCAGTGTAATAACTCAGCACATCGACGTTACCCTGTTCGCGCGCTTTCTGTGCGGAATCGACGAGTCGCTCGAGAACGGGCAGCGCTTCCTGTGCGGCTGCTACTTGTCGATCTAACGAACGAATGTCGGCGATGGCCATCGCAATGTCGGCACGCGCTTCAAACACGCGCTGGTTGTATTCGTCGAGCAAACGCTGCCGGGTTGCGCGTTCGGTCGCAATCGCGCCTTGGTTGCGATCGAAAATTGGGACGTCAATGGCGACACTGAATCCGCTACTCTGCACGTTGGTATTGTCTTTCGCCCGCACAAAGCCGGCCGACATTCTCGGAAACTGCGCGAGAATGGCGGCGCGCACGGTTGCATCCTGGCTTTCATAACCTTTGCGCAGTCCAAGCAGATCGACCCGCCGCGATTCGATATTGGAAAGCAAATCGCGTTCGTCGGGAAGATCGAGATGCATCGGCAATGTGAGACCGTCGCGCAGGCGCACGTTCGTTCGCGGTTCGATTCCGAGCATTTTGTTCAGACCGAGCTGTTGATGTTCAAAATCTTGTTCGAGTGAAAGCATCGTTGCGCGCGAATCCTGACTGGAAGCTTCCACTGCCGCCAAATCGAGCACGGTTTTCTCATGCGCCTCCACCGCTTTCCGCATCGCATCCACACTTTCCTGCAAACCCCGATTGGCCTCGCGCGCCTGGCCGCTTTGCGCATCCAATGCGACGACGCGATAAACTGCTACGCGCGCGTTCTCGGCGATCTGCCATTCCTGCCAGGCGATGTCAAGATCGACCGCGGCGAGATTTTTCCGCACCGCGGTTTGTTTGGGCAAGAACGGAATGAGCGCGCTGAACTCCCAGCCGGCAGTGAAAGTATGGGCTGTAGTTGTCCCGGCGGTGTTGCCGCCGGTGACGTAATCGCGCGAGTAGGACACGGCAACGTTCGGAAGAATCCCGGCTTGAACCACCTGCGCGACGGCGAGGCCGCGGCGATCGCGAATGGCGCGCAATGCCGGATTTGAATAAAGCGCAATCATCGCCGCTTCATCCGGGCCGATTCCAATGCGCGGATCCAACAACAGTGGGCCGAGAGGCAGATGCTCAAAGCGCGTTACCGGGACCCTCACTGGTGCGTCAAGCGCGGCACCCAGTCGCGTTTCCGACTGACCCAGCACCGTGATCGCCAGTGCCAAATTTAGCGAGTAACCTAAAAAAATATCGAATCTAACCGGAAGGAATCGCATCGCCGATGACGAGTATGCGTTGAAAAAACCTTACACGCGACCTCGCGTTAGTTAATTCTGTCCCTGCATTGAACTACGGTAACGTCGGTTTTTGGCGGCAAACCGCTGCCGAAACGCGCAATTACGTTTATGCTGGCGCGGTTCTCGAGCGGGAAATGAACGAGCGGCTGACGCGGGGTGCGGAGTTGTTCGGCAATTCACCGAAAGAACGCGGCAGCGGTTCCGACGTGGCGTTCAGCCTCGGCGGCGCATGGAAATTGAGCAAGCACGTTAACTTGCTCTTCGCAGGTGGACGCGACATCGTCGGCGATACAAGCGCGATGGGCTACCTCGGGCTGCAGCTTCTGACAAAGTGATAAGGAAAACAGCACGCCGATTTCCGCCCCCCGGAAAATCGCGGAGCTAAAACTTACCGTCGATCACGAATCGCGCGAAGTTTTCGCGTTTGCGATGGACTCGGGCACTAAATAGACACCTAGGATCTCCTACTCGGTGCCAGCGCACGCTGCCACCGCCGCAGTGTCTCGACGGCAGAGAGCGAAAGTGCCAGCCAAGCCAGCCCGACCGCCATCCCCGCGAGAACATCGCTCAAATAATGGACGCCCAAATAAATTCGGCTGAAACCGACGAGCAAAAGAATCAGCACCAGCCCGATGACGGCCAGAGCGCGCCAACGCCATGGCCATAAGCCGCGAACAGCAAGCACGACCAGCGCTCCGCAGCAAAGCGTGATCGCAACAGTGTGCCCGCTTGGAAAACTGTAACCGTGAGCGGCTGCGAGTGCATTGATGAAACTGGGTCTCTGTCGATGAAAGATAGCTTTTAACAAATAGTTAAATAAAGCGCCGCACGGTACCGCAAGCAGCAGCCCCAGCAGCCGATACCAATACTTACGCCACAGCAGCCATAGGGCTGCCGTCGTCACAACCGCGCTCAAAAAAGGGGGCGAACCAAGCTTGCTGATAAGGCTCATAGTGGCGGTTAGCCCAGGGGTGCTGTGTTCGTGGAGCCAAGCGGTCAACTGAAAGTCGACACGGACGAGCGGATCACCAGTGAGAATGTCTTCGACAATTCCGCCAAACCACCAGGCCGCCCCGATGAACACGAGAGATCCGATTGTAAGATGCAGTCCAAGATAGCCTGTCCGCGAAAAACGCTCCTGCAAGAAACGAATCTGCGGAGCAAAGCGACGACGCAATGCAACGACGCGCGGGCCTTCCATAAAATTGCGCCAGCGATTTTTGATATCCGCTTCGTGACGAACAAGCCAACGCCAAAGCCACGCCGCTGCTAACAAAAGTAATAGTACGCCGCCAATGATGGCGCTCGCGCGGCCAATCCATTTTTCGACCACATGCCAGCTCGCACCGAAAAAGTAGCCAAGCAGCGCAAACGTCGCCGCCCAGAGTATGCAGCCAAGTGCATTGAAAAAGAAAAAGCGCAGATAGGGCATGCGCGATGAACCGGCCATGAACGGCATAAGCGCTCGACCTAAATGTATGAAGTGGCTTACGAAAACACTCTTCCGCCCGTGGCGTGCAAAGAAGGTGTCGATGCGATCAAGACGCTCACGTCGGATGCCGAATCGTGGACCATGTCGCTCTAGCCAACCTCTGCCTAGCTGCCGGCCTAATTCATAGCCGATGCTGTCTCCCACAATCGCCGCAGCCGCGATGACGAAAATGAGATCATCGAGATCGAACAATCCCTGCGCCGCGAGGAACCCGCTCACCAGCACCACGCCTTCAGCAGGCATGAACAGGCCGAAGAGCGCGAAACCTTCGAGCATCACAATCAGAAAAATGACGAGGTATCCCCAATGACCGAGCCGCTCTACAAAATGAATGAGATGATGGAGCACGGCCGGTTTATGCTTTTTCTGCGGAACCAAAACCGCGGGAGCGCACAAGAATGAACGAGCACAAAAACGCGAGCGTGCCGCAGGTTACAAAGGCAAAGCGTACTCCGAAGAATTGCGTCAGCAAACCAACAAGCAGCGGACCGACCATGTCGCCGAATTCTTTAAACGACTGCGCCGCGCCGATGCTCGCGCCCAGCTGGTTTTTCCTCGCAAGCGCGCTCACGAGTGCCTCGCTATTTGTCCAGACTGTGCCGATGCCGATTCCTGCGGCGATGGCAATCGCGATTAGGGTCCCGCCGGAGGTAAAGGTGATCGCGATGATCGCCAGCGCGGCGAGCAGCAGCCCGATGATAACGGTCGTCTGCATGTCGATCTTGTCGCCAAGGTGTCCGGCCAACGGCTGAACGAAAAGGTAGCTGAACGTCGCCATGCTAATCACTGAGCCGGATTCGAGCGGCGTGTATCCGACGCCGTGCAAATAGAGCGGCAGAAAGCCAAACAAAATTCCGACGAGAAACATATTAATGACAATGATCGCGTAAACCGGCAAGAGGCGTGACTCTTTGAAGATAAGGAAAAACTGCCGCAGGCTAATCTCCTTATCCTCATCGTCCAGCAGCCCGCTCTTATTTCGATCGGCCGGCAACAAGAGGCTTAGCAGCAAAGCGACGGCCCCGATGCCTGCGGAAACAATGAAGATCAGCGCGAAGCCGTAGCCGCGAATGAGGAGCCCCGAGCGCAGGCGCGATCACGTAACCCGCGCCTTTGATCGCGTTGTAAATGCCGAACGCTCTGCCGCGGGCTTGCGCAAAATATTTTGCGACGAGTGTAATCGAAACAGTCGAAAGCGCGGCCGCCCCGAGACGTTGCGCAAAGCGTACGAGCAACAAAAGCTTGGCTGGGATCACGAGAAACAGCAGCGAACCAAAAATGAAAATCACGAGACCAACTAGCAACGTGCGCTTCATCCCGCGGCGATCGGCAATGAAACCGGCCGGCGCTTTGGCAAAAAGTTCCGCAAAATCATAAATGGCGATCAGCAGTCCGATGATGAATGCGCCTGCGCCGATCGATTCGGCATACCACGGCAGATTCGTCGCGACGATGTGCGCGCCAAACGACGTAACAAAACCGCAGAGCGCAAGAATCAGCAGGTTCCGCCAGCGCATCAAATGACAACTCTTAATGGTTGCGCGCGGACGCGGGTGTCTCAGCTTCGCCTGCTGGGGGTTTTCCAAGTGACAACGAGAATACGGCGAACATTTGAATCCGTGGCGATTCACCGGTGCATCCAAGAAGCGGTGATGGGCAACCCATCCATGCCGGCGCCTGCGAGTTTCTTGTTTCCCTCCCGCGCGTCGCGGCATGAGACGTATGGCGGGTATCGTGTAGCGTAAGTGCTCACGGACACCGGTGATGAGGCCCGATCTATCGCACGGTCGTATCTCTACGCTCACGAAGTCGTATGTTATTTCTCCGTTCAGCTTTGAACTCGAATCCGGATACGAAGGCGACATCTTCCGTCATGGCCTGCCGATTCATCTTTTTCGGCAGGAGATCGAAATGGGGCTGCCTGCGCGCTTCACCGTTGGCGTGCAAAACCAGGTTGAGCATTTCGCCGGAGAGACTCGCGACCGCAGCTTCACTCTCGAAGCGCGTTACGCGCTGGCTAACTGGAACAAGCTTCCGCTCAACCCCGCTATCTCCGCCGAATATCGATTTGGCCTCAGCAATGCATTGCCTGATT
>WNGL01036371.1_pt1 | contig 11140 bp, 6 predicted proteins | sample 5400591 | NCBI WGS metagenome assembly WNGL01 (sample SAMN13153377, study PRJNA577476) | soil metagenome | isolation source: 80 cm soil or saprolite under Garry oak tree replicate 1 | place: USA:California | collected 2016-06-15
TGCGCCGCCGTTCTGCCGCGCGCGATCCGCTGCGTCACCACCGGTTGGCTGTCGCGATTGGTGAACGTGAGTCGCAGCGTCAGATCGCGGGGCGCCGGCTCGAGGAGCCGCACGTCGACGCCCACTCCGGCCAGGTCGTGATGCGGCGTGAAGTGCACGGCCTCCAAGGGATCCGCCCCGCGCGCTTCGAGGTACACGGTCTGCCACATGCCTCGTGCTCTGCCGTAGCCCTGCTTGCCTTCGAGCTTGAACGGATGCGGGGTGTCGTCCACACGAACCACCAAACGCTGTGGCTGGCCCGGCGTTGCCGACTTCAGCTCGAACGCAAACGGAGTGTAGCCGCCCTGGTGCTCGCCCAGTTTTGTGCCGTCGAGCCAGACCGTGGTGCGCCAATCGCAGGCGCCGAACACCAGGAACACGCGCTTCCCCCGGTCGTGCCAGGCCGGGGGCACGGTGATCGATCGCGCGTACCACGCGATATCGGCGCTGTCGGGAACACCCGATAACGGTGCGCCCCAGGAGAAGGGCACGAGGATCTCGCGGGCGCCGGGCAGGTCACGGCTCACCCAACCTGCGCGGCCACCGGCCGTTCAAGTTCAGCCACTCGGTTCGCTCGAAGTCGGGCCGCGGATGCTCCGGCAGCGGGATGGACGGAACCTGTGCTCCCAGCGTCCCGGCGAGGAGCGCCAAAAGAGGAAGGGTTGGGGTGTGGCCGTCCATGCCACGCCAATTCTACAGCACTCCAACGGTCTTCGGGACAATGGACAAAACCCCCTGCACCCGATCAGTTACTACGCGTACCGACTCATCTCGCGGAAGGAGGGGGGGGGAGCGTCGATGGAAGTGATCGTGCAGCGAGACTATGCGGCGATGAGCAAGGTCGCGGCGCAAATCGTCGCCGAGCTGCTCAACACCAAACCCAATGCTGTGCTGGGCATGGCGACGGGGTCCACGCCGCTGGGCCTCTACCAGGAGCTCGTGCGGCTCCATAAGAAGGAACAGCTGGACTTTTCGCGCGTGACGACGTTCAATCTCGATGAATACGTCGGCCTGAACGTGAATCACCCGCAGAGCTATCACTACTTCATGCACGAGCATTTTTTTCGGCACGTGAACATCCCGCCGCACAACATCAACATTCCGTCCGGGACGACGAGCAACTACCCCGCCTTCTGCGCGTGGTACGAAAAGCGCATCGCCGAGTGCGGCGGCATCGACCTCCAGATCCTCGGCATCGGCAGCGATGGTCACATCGCGTTCAACGAGCCGACCAGCTCATTGAGCTCGCGCACGCGTCTCAAGACGCTGTCGAAGCAGACGATCGACGACAACGCGCGGTTCTTCGAGCGCCGCGAGGACGTGCCGGTGTATGCGATCACGATGGGCGTCGGCACGATCCTCGACGCGCGCAAACTGGTGCTCGTCGCCAGCGGCAAGACCAAGGCTAAGGCGATCGGGCGGCGCCGAGGGCATAGTGGCCAAATCACTGGTACGGAGCACTTGGGCCATCGTCGCAGTGCTAACCGGCCCGCTGCTAGGCGGACGGCCGAGGCCGGCCGTGCAGGCCTCCACGGCGCTCGTGAATGTACGAGCGTTTGCCAAGCTGTACGGCTATGTCCGCTTCTTCCACCCGAGTGACGCGGCGAGCGATCTCGATTGGGACAAGTTCGCCGTCTTTGGTGTTGGCCGTGTGAGGGACGCGCCGTCACGTGACGTCCTCCGAACACGGTTGGAGGAGCTGTTCCGCCCCATTGCGCCGACCCTGCAGATCTATCCTGAGGGAGTCATTCCCGCCGCGCCATGGCGGCCGCCGGACACGACAGGGCTAAAGCTGGTCGCCTGGCAGCATCTCGGCCTCCGGCTGGATTGGTCGAAGGCGTCTCCGTACCGCAGTCGCAGACTCAACCGCAGCGTCGCCGTACCGGCTGATGGCGAGGGGTTCGGTACCATCGTCCAAAGCGTCGATGCGGCGGCGCTCGTCGGCAAACGCGTGCGGCTGCGGGCACAAGTGCGACTCGCGCCAGGAGGGCACGGCGGGGGCGGGCACCTCTGGCTGCGCGTAGATCGGGCGAACAACCAGCCCGGGTTTTTCGAGAACATGAACGATCGCCCGATCACGAACGAACAGTGGCGGGCGTTCGACATCACCGGGGTTGTGGATCGCGACGCACGCCAGGTGGTCTTCGGTGTGTTTTTGGCGGGCGTCGGAACGCGGTTGGCCGACGATTTCGAGCTAACCGTCGAGAACAGGGACGGATCGCAGTCACCAGTCTCGATCGCCAACCCCGGCTTCGAAGCCGCCGAGAACCTGGTGGGCTGGTTTGCCCGCAGCCCCGGCTACGATTTCGCGGTCACGACGGACCGTGTCGCCGAAGGCAAGCGTGCCCTGCGCATTTCCACGCACACCGACACGCTCTCTGGTGCCCTGTTCGACTCCCGGCCGGCGCCCGGTGAGGCGGTCGACCGGACGCTGGGCGGAGGGCTGCGGGCGCGCATTCCCCTCACACTGTGGAGCGACTCGCTCGGAACGTTGCCGCACTCCGCCCCGGACACGCTCGAACGGCTGTCTCGTGCGCTCGAGGCCGTTCGCTACGTAGTGGATGATCCACAGGACGAGCGGACGCGGCTCGCAGCCATGCTCATCGCCTGGAACGTGTTCGAGCACTTTTATCCCTATTTCGACGTGGTCAAGGTTGATTGGGAGGCGCAGCTCGATTCCGGGCTCGCCAGCGCGCGGGCGGCACGCGACGGAGCCACCTTGCTTCACTCGCTGAACCGGCTCATGGCGCGGCTGCAGGATGGCCACGGGCGCGTGTATCACCCACGGTATTCTCCCGACGGGTTCCTCCCGATCCAGATGGAATGGATCGAGGGACAAGCTGTGGTGACCGCGTCCGGCGACTCTCTCGTGCAACGCGGGGACGCTGTCGTCGCGATCGACGGCACGCCGGTGACGACGCTGGTGGCGGCCGCCGAGGACGAGATCTCGGGGTCTCCTCAATGGAAGCGCTGGCGCGCGACGACCGAGGTCGTGGGCGCCGGCCCGGGTGGTACGCCGGTCCGACTCTCACTCGAGCGGCAGGGCCGCCAGCTCGACGTCACCGTCACGCGCGGACCGGGACGACGCTTTCCGTCGTCGGACGAGCCACCGATCGCCGCGCTGGCGCCCGGCATCATGTACGTGGACCTTAGCCGCGCGACGTGGGACGAGATTCGGCCACGGCTCGACGCGCTTGCGGCCGCCCGCGGCATCGTGTTCGACCTGCGAGGGTACCCCGCGGGCAACCACATCATTCTCACGCACCTGCTGAGCGGGCCCGACACGTCACACTGGATGCAAATCCCGCGCATCATCTATCCGGATCACGAACGCCCGTCTGGATTCGAACTCGAGGGATGGGCTCTCCAACCTGCGGTGCCTCACATCGCCGGGCGAGTCGCATTCCTGACCGATGGCCGTGCGATTAGTTACGCCGAGTCAGTGATGGGATTCGTCGAGGGCGAGCGGCTGGGCGTCATCGTCGGGCAGGCGACGGCCGGAACGAACAGCAATATCAACCCATTCTCCGTACCGGGCGGATACACAATCCAATGGACGGGGATGCGGGTGGTGAAGCATGACGGAACCCAACACCACTTGATCGGCGTTCGAGCCACGGTGCGCATCGAGCGCACGCGACGCGGCGTGATGGTCGGGCGGGACGAAGTATTGGAGGCCGGCTTACGCCTCGCGGAGGGGCGCGGCGGCGTCTAAGCCACAGTGTCGCTGTCGATTCTAGACAGGGTCGTTCGACGCTCATTTGAACCCATAATAGGAGACTTTGTGGCGTCGACCTTCGCCTTGACCATCGCGGCGATGCTGGCCGCCTGCGCGCCGGTTCGCGCACAGCAACCCGCGGCGCAACTCAAGCCAGTGCGCACGGGATACGTCCCGGCGAACGGGGTGAGCTACTACTACGAGATCTACGGTCGGGGAGCTCCGCTGCTCGTGTTACACGGCGGGCTTGGCTCCATCGGGATGTTCGGACCGATACTGCCAGCCCTGGCGAAGGGTCGTCAGGTCATCGGCGTCGACTTGTACGGCCATGGCAGGACCGCTCTAACAGACCGCCCCATCAGCCTGATCGATATTGGAAACGACCTCGCGACGGTCGTGAAGCAACTCGGCCATGACACCGTCGACGTCTTCGGCTACTCGATGGGTGGTGGCGCGGCATTGCGGCTCGCGGTGCAGCATCCCGAGGTCGTGCGTCGCGTCGTGCTGGTGTCGACACCGTATGCGCAAAACGGCTTCTATCCTGAGATGCTGCCACAGCAGGCGGCCGTCGGCGCCCCGATAGCGGACGCGATGAAAGAGACGCCGATGTACAAGTCCTACGTAGCCGTTGCACCTCGGCCACAGGACTTCCCGCGGCTCCTCGATCGGATGGGCGAAATGATGCGCCAACCGTTCGACTGGTCGGAGGACGTCAAGAAGCTCAAGGGACCGGTCATGCTCGTGTACGGCGATGCGGACATGATTCGTCCGGAGCACATCGTGAGCTTCTATCAACTGCTCGGCGGGGGTTTGAAAGACGCGGGATGGCAGCGTGAGCATATGTCGCAAAACCGGCTCGCGATTCTGCCCAACCTCACGCATTACGAAATCTTCATGTCGCCGGCGCTGGTACCCACGGTATTGCCCTTCCTGAATGGTGAGCGCAGTGCCCCGGTGTGGACCGGGGCACCGCAGAGATGAGCGAGACTAGAAGTTGGGTACGCCGACGTTGAAGGGGGTGCTGATCACACTCGTCAAGCTGTCCGCGGAGGCTCGCAGCGTGTAGCCCATGCCCAGCTCGTCGATGCTCAGATCCGCGAACGCCGCCACGCCGTTCGATGGCGTCACGACCGTCGTCCCCGACAGCCGCGCGTTCTGCATCAGGCTGCCGTCGTGCGCGATCGCGATGGTAACGGGGCCGACGAAGCCGGTGACCGTGTTCCCCTGATCGTCGACCGCAGCAACCTGCACCGGCGGCGAAATCGTCGCGCCCGGCAGCAGCGTACTGCTGGGCTGGACCAGGAACGCGAGGTGCGCCGTCTGCGGATTCAAGGCGACGACGTCGGCAAACCAGGTACTCGGTGACTGGAAGGACCAGGTCCACTGCGGTTCGGCGGAACCGGTAGCGGCCGCCACTTGATACTGCCCCTCGAACTTCGCCACCGAGTCCCACGCGAAGGTGATGACCGAGAAGCCGGGGGCGTCGGTCAGATTCACAACCGCGTTCGCCATTGTGAACCCGTAGGCGAGGGCGCCCGCGTTGACCGGGATCGCGCCCGGATCGGCGATCGTCGTCGTCGAGCCGGTCCCTGTAGCGGCATGGTGCGCCCCCACCGCGTTCGCCAACGACGCGCTCACGCCGCTGTACGCGGAGATCATTTCTCCGCCCTCCGTAAACTGGTCGGAGAAGATGGCGTGCACCGCTAGATTCTTGTCGGGGCTGGGCGCGGGATCCGGGAAGTTGCGGACGTTCGTCGCGACGTAGGTCGCCATCGACCAGCCGTTGGCGGTGACGTAGTCCACCAGCGTGTAGGTGTTGCCGACGGGAGTCCCGTCCTCGAGGTGGTCGGTCACGGTCGTGATCGTGTTGGTCGAGCCAGGCCAAACGAAGGTGGCGATGATTGCGTCACCGAGGTGTGGGTTTTGGGCGAACTCCCTGCCCACGTGTGTGCCGCCGTTGCTCCATAGCACCTGGACGTTTTGTCCGGCCTCGGCCTGATCGAGAGTGATGCGGCTCGAAGCTCCGCTAATGGTCGCGAACGACGGGCTCATCCGGTTCAGCCCCGCCGGACTCTGGTGATCCAGGTCAAAGGCGTCGCGACAGCCGGCGCCGAGCAACGCGAACCCCAACAGGACCGATAGGCGAGTGATTGCAGTGCGATTGTTCATGCCCTTGCGTACGGGCAAGCTTCGGGCCAAGGTGAGCTACCCCGGCCAGGACTGCTGGTGCTACATGCGCGCAGCAGAGTGTGGTACACGCGCATCGGACCGGGGCGCGCGCGCATCGTACCAGTATGAAAGTGCCTCTACGTTGCTTTTTTTTGATACGCCGATACGTTCATCCGCCCTCGACATGACCGGAGAGAGCATCGTGCATAAGCCGCCGCTGTGGCCGTCCGTGATCACCTCGCTTCTCCTTGTGCTTCCTCGCCTGAACGCCCAAAGCCCTCCCTCACCCGATCCACGCGTCGGACTGCGAGCGGGATGGTGGGACGCCGCCCAGGCCGCCTGGAACATGCGCCTCGTTTCTGCGAGCCGGCCGACGGCGACGTTCATTCCGGCTGAGCCGGGCAATTTCGACTACATGAACTCGGACCTGGCGTTTACCGGGCACTACGCCGAAGCTCGTGCACGCGGAGACATGCCCCGAGCAGCAGAACGACGTGTCCGTCTACAAGAACCTGCTGTTCCTCTCAGGCGAGTCACAGAACGGACGCGTTGATTGCGGCGCGCAAGGCATCCAGGAACAGGTCAGCCCACAACGCTTCCGCGGCGTGCGCGTGCTCGACATTAGCGATCTCAATCACCCGCGCATCCTTGCCAACGTGCAGACCTGTCGCGGGTCCCACACCCACACGCTGGTGACCGATCCGAAGGACACGAGCGTGGTCTACATCTATGTCTCAGGGCAGGCGCCGGTGCGTCCGGCCGAGGAGCTGGCGGGGTGTTCGTCGGCACTGCCCGAGCAGGACACGGCGTCCGCGCGGTTCCGCATCGACATCATCCGCGTGCCGCTGGCCCACCCGGAGTCGGCCAGCGTCGTGAGCCGCCCGCGGATCTTCGAAGCGTTGGTCGCGCCGCCGATGCACGGGGCGACCCCCTCCGACTCCGCCGCCGCGCAACACTTCGCGGATTCCGCGCAAGCGACGGGCGCGTACGTCATCAAGTTTCAGGGATTGCCCATCGTACTCCCGCCACAATTCGTCAATCCCATGCTCGATAGCGTCGCGCGGAGTCAGGGCAGGACGGCGCCCAACGGCGCCGACAGCGCCGCGCTGCGCGGCGGCATCCAGGGCATCATCGATGCCGAGTTTCTCGCGCCCATGGGTCCCGGCGGCGTGCGCCACGGCCCCGATCAGTGCCACGACATCACGGTCTATCCGGAGCTCAGCATCGCCGGTGGCGCGTGCGCCGGGTACGGATTGCTCCTCGACCTCACGGATCCCGCTCACCCCGTCCGGGTCGCGGCCGCTTCGGATTCGAACTTCGCGTACTGGCACTCGGCGACGTTCAACAACGATGGCAGCACGGTGATCTTCACGGACGAATGGGGCGGCGGCATCGCGCCGCGCTGCCGCGCGACCGACAAGCCGCAATGGGGCGCCGACGCGATCTTCTCCGTCGCAAACCGCGCGCTCACGTTCCGGAACTACTACAAGCTGCCGGCCCCGCAGACCTCGACGGAAAACTGCGTGGCGCACAACGGGAACCTGATCCCGGTCCCCGGTCGCGACATCATGGTCCAGGGGTGGTATCAGGGTGGCGTGTCCGTGTTCGATTTCACCGATCCCGCGCATCCAGCGGAGATCGCGTACTTCGACCGCGGTCCGATGGACTCGACCAAGCTCGAGATGGCGGGGAGCTGGTCGGCATACTGGTACAACGGCTACATCTACAGCACCGAGATCGCGCGTGGGCTCGACGTGCTCGAGCTGCAGCCGAACGCCCTACTCACTCAGAACGAGCTCGACGCCGCGAAGCTGGTGAAAGTGTCGTACCAAAACGTCCAGGACCAGCAGCGCCTCACGTGGCCCGCGAGCTTCGCGGTGGCGCGCGCGTACGTCGATCAGCTCGAGCGCTCGAAGGGCCTCCCCGCTGACCGCATCGGCGCCACGCGGACGATCCTCGCCAGCGCGGAGCGGACGACCTCGCGACGCGCGCTGACATCGCTTGCCACGCAACTCGACCAGGATGCCACGAGGTCCCGGGACGCGAAGCGGGTGCTGGCGCTGGCGGCAGCGGTGCGAGCGCTGGCGCGGTAGCATTCCGCAACACCCTCCGCTGAGCGACTACGGCGAGCCGTCTGACTGACGGCTCGCCGTTGGTCTGTTAACCGCTCTGAAACAACCATTTTCGGGGTTTCGTCATCCAACGAAGAAACCACCCGGAAACCATCATGCTGTTTGTGTTGCCGCTCCTCGCAGCCGTCACGCTTGCCGGGCAGTCTCCGGATCATGCCTCACGCCCAGCGGACGCGCGGCCGCGTCAGGCGGGCACCAAGAGTGTCACGGCCACGCGCGCCGCGCAGCCGCCCACGATCGACGGCCGCGACGACGACGCCGTGTGGCGCGAGGCACCGCCGATTCGGGAGTTCGAGGAGTGGCGGCCGAACGAAGGGGGACCGCCGAAGCTCCCGACGGAAGCGAAGGTCGCCTATGACGCGGGTAACCTCTACGTCCTGGTCCGCTGCTTCGATCCACATCCCGACAGCATCATCACCGTCCTCGCCCGTCGCGATTATTTCACGCCAAGCGACATGGTCTGGCTCTTTCTCGACTCCTATCACGACCGCCGCACCGGCTTCGAGTTCGGGGTCAACCCGTCGGGCGTCAAGCTCGACGCGCAAATCTTCAACGACGGCAACGAAGACTTCGCCTGGGACGCCGTGTGGGACGTCGCGACGCGCATCGATTCCACGGGCTGGACGGCCGAATTCCGCATCCCGCTGTCGCAGCTGCCGTATGGGCGGCAGCGCAGCAACACCTTCGGCCTGACGGTCGATCGCGACCTCTACCGCTACGCCCAACGCGTGAGCTGGCCCATCATCCGCCAGTCGCAGGCGGGGTTCGTGTCGCAGTTCGGCGAGATCGACGGTCTGGAGGGGCTCGAGGCACCACGCCGGCTCGAAGCCGCGCCGTACCTCGTGACCAAGAACGTGGCCGAGTTCAACAGCACGGGAATCGGACGCACACAGGACGTGACGGTCGGCGGCGATCTCAAGTATCTCGTGGCCTCGAATCTCAAGCTCGACGCGACGATCAATCCAGACTTCGGTCAGGTCGAGGCCGACCCCGGCGTGCTCAACCTCACCGCGTTCGAGACCTTTTTCCAGGAGAGACGGCCATTCTTCGTACAGGGGGCCGGTCAATTCCAGTGGAACGTCAACTGCACAGCGGTCAACGACTGCTCGACCGGTGAGGGACTGGTCTACTCGCGGCGCATCGGACGGGCGCCAGAACTTGCCGGTACCTACTCGGACAGCACCTCCGCGGCGTTCACGACGATCCTCGGCGCCGCCAAGCTGACCGGGCGACTGCCTGGCGGCCTGACGATTGGTGCACTCGACGCCGTGACCGCGCATGAGGCCGGTCAGGGCGGCGTGACGATCGAGCCGGCGACGAATTACGGCGTGCTGCGACTGCGGCAAGACCTGCGCAAGGGTGAGTCGAGCGTGGGCGGCATCATCACTGCCGTGAATCGTGACAACGACCCCTGGAGCCACCCGTATCTGCACTCGAGTGCGTACGTGGGCGGGATGGACTTCCGTCACCGCTTCCCGGGTGGGCGCTACGAGTTCTCGGGTTCGGTCGATTTCAGCCGAGTCGCCGGCAGCGCGCAGGCAATCGCATCGACGCAGCTCGACGCTACGCACTATTACCAGCGGCCCGACGCGCTGCGGTTCGACTCGACTCGGACGTCGCTCTCGGGGGATGCCGAAATGCTGCAGTTTGGCAAGGTCGCGGGCAACGTTCTGTTTCAATCCAATGTCGAACGCCGGTCCCCCGGCTTCGAGATCAACGACCTCGGGTACCTGCAGCGCGCCGATCAGATCGCGTGGAGCACCTGGGCGGGGTACTTCGATCGGCACAAGCGGAGCTTCTACCAGCGTTTCCAGTGGAATCTCAACTGGTGGCAGTACTGGACCACTGACGGTCTGCCCGGGGAGCGGGCGTTCAACACCAACACGCACACGACATTCCTGAATACGTGGTCGCTCCACTTCGGTGGGACCATCGGACAACTGGGGACTACGTACTGCTACGACTGCGCGCGCGGTGGCCCGGCGGTCCGCCAGGATTCCTACCTCGCGCCCTGGCTGGGGATCAACGGCGACGACCGCAAAGCGATCGTCCCCTATCTCTGGTTCAACTGGTTCCGGGCGAACGGCGGGCGGTCGCGCAACTTCAACTTCGGGCCCGAGATCGACTTCAAGATCGCTTCACGCGTGACCGCGGCATTCTCGCCGAGCTTCACGCGTCGCACCAGCGACGTGCAGTCGCTCGGGTCGCGCACGGACACGAACGACGTGACGCATTACCTGTTCGGGCACCTCGAGCAGAAGCAGCTCGGGCTGACGATGCGCTTTACATATCCGTTCACCGCGAACATGACGTTGCAGGTGTACGCGCAGCCGTTCGTGTCGAAGGGAACGTTCAGCAACGTCCGTGAGCTGTCGGCGAACCCGCGCGCAGCCGACTACGATAGCCGCTATCAGGCCTATGCCGACACGGCGTTCACCAATAACATCGGTGGGTTCAACTTCAAGCAGTTCCGCTCGAATGTTGTGTTCCGCTGGGAGTATCGGCCCGGATCCACGCTATTTCTCGTGTGGAGTCAGGGCCGCCGGGGATCGACGGGAGTAGAGGGGGCGCGCAATTTCAGCGGCGATCTGAACGATCTGTTCGACCTGCGCCCGGACAACAGCTTCCTGGTGAAGCTGTCGTACTGGATCAACCGCTAGCGAGGCTGTGGCGGAGCCGCCGAATCCGCCTGCAACAGTAGTCGCTCGAAGTCTTGCAGCTCCGCGAGGCCGAGGTCGGACGCCGCCCAATATGTGTAGTCCGGCGTCACCCAACGCAGCACGTGGTACCCCTGGCGCGTGTGCGCTGCGGGAGCGCTGGCGCGTGGGTCGCGATCCCTCGGCCACAACACCACGTTGATCACGTGCTGGCGCCGGCCATACACAAGCGCCGCCACAGGTCGGCCGCCGACGTAGTCGAGCCGGCCGCCGAGCAGCGGAAACCCTTGTCCGGCGAAATCGTACACCGGCGGGGAGTAATCCAGCTTTCCATTGAACCACGGCTTCACCGTGTGCTGATCCGACGACTGCACGTCGGTCAGGTGCCCCGGCATCAGCGAGCGAATGTGGCTCGTCAGCACTTC
>WNGL01027005.1_pt1 | contig 11138 bp, 9 predicted proteins | sample 5400591 | NCBI WGS metagenome assembly WNGL01 (sample SAMN13153377, study PRJNA577476) | soil metagenome | isolation source: 80 cm soil or saprolite under Garry oak tree replicate 1 | place: USA:California | collected 2016-06-15
GGTCCACTTGATAGGCACAACGTTCACAAATCGGTCAAGTTTTGTATCATGGCCGGGACGGCCATGCCACGAAGCCATCGTGGCACGGGCGTCTCGCCCGTGACTGACTGAGTGGGAAGAATAAAATCGACCTCGGACCGCCATGATCGCACCTCCGCCATCGGTTTGAAATGATCGGTGTTTCGATGCCGCTCGCGGAAGCTTGTTTATGGGTGGTACTGCGGAAGCTGCGGGATGTGGTCGAAGTCCGTGTCCCGGGCGTAGACGCTCAGTTTGAGGCGCTTGGCCAGGGCCGCGATGAGGCAGTCACTGGGCGGCAACGTGATCCCCTTCCATCGGAGCTGCGAAAAAATGCGGGCCGCCTCAACGAAGTCGCCCGCTTCCTCCGCCTCGTATTCCCAGATCGACATTTCTCTCTCCAGTCTCGCAAATGCCTTCGCATCCCGGCTGCCTTGGAGTACTTCCTGCTTGATCTGTCCACAAATAACAATCCGACGGGTCTTCATCAGAGCGCCCAGTGCGCTCACGGCCTGTTCCTCTCCATTGAGAAAGTCGATCCATACGGACGTATCCACCAGGACTCTACTGTTTTCGCCTAAGACGCTTGATTGCACGCAGCTCCTCTTGTTCGGCTTTTCGCCAGTCCATGTCCACCAGGCCGCTGCTGGCGAGAGACATGAATTGGTCGATGCGCTTTCGCTTTAGATAGTCTTCGACCGCTCGCCGTATGGCTTCAGAGCGGCTGACGCCTTGTTCGATGCGCATCAACTCCTCAATCAAATGTTCATCGATTCCGATTGTCGTTCTCATAACAATCAGCAGTATATTCGAATACAGATTCAAGCTCAATGCTCATATCGTTCTTACCGGGCATGGCATTTCTAAGCCGCGCCAGTAGATCGTTGAACTGGGTAGCTTTGGATCGTCGACGATGTGCACGGACATCGCCTCCGTCGCGGCGACTTGCAGTCCGGGTCCCGGTCGCGTCGATCTGGCGCGTAGCGTCTTTGATGACCGGGTCTGCCCGCCCGGCGCTCGTGCCAGAATGCGAATTTATTTCTTAGCGAGAGCAGTTAGGCAGGTGGCTTGGAGCTTGGGCCACGAAACCCTTGACTGGGCTGCGATGTTACTCGCAGGAGGGCGCGGCTTAAATACGGTGTTCGCCTTAGTTTTCCAGGAAAATCACCTTAGCCTCGACGTCAGGATCGTGCTAATCGTTTTCGTGTTAATTCGTGGAATTCGTGGCCACTAAAACCGCCACGAATTCCACGAATTAACACGAACTAAATTCTTCACGGCTTCGGCTTTTGAAAGAGTCAAAGGCCGCATGAATTGGCATCATGGCCACAGCTTATTCGCCGCGAGCGCCCGCAGGAGCCGTTCGACCGGCCACACTTCAATCCCTTCGGTTGTTTTCATTTCTCGTTTCCCCGGATAGACGAGAATCCTTCTCGTTACCCCTTTGAGATCCGATATCGCTTTGAGACCCGACAACGCCTCCGGAGAGATTCTCGGATTCGATTTCACCTCAATGGCCAGATACTGCCTGCCGCGTTGCAGGAGGAAATCGACCTCGGTTTGGCGGGACTCCGCCGGCGCCCAATAATAGAGCTCGTCAAACACTTCCTGCAACTCGCCGTAAGTACGGAGCAGGGTTGCAACCCATCCTTCGAGCAAGGCCCCCTTCCTTCAAGAATGTCGATATACCCGGCAACGGTGGTCCGGGCCACGCCCGCGTCTCTAGCAAGGCCCGCGACATTGACCACCTGCCCGTGAAACAAGGCGGCAATCGGCAGGAATCTGGCGAAACCGGAGAGGTTGCGGACGATTGCTTCGGCTTTGATTTTCCTCTTTGAGATACAGCTCTACGTAAGCGCGAAGGGCTTCCTTCTTGGAGTGAGCTTGCAGGATGACTGGAAGGCTGCCGTGTTGCAGAACTGCCTCCAGCGAGAAATCCTCACGCAGCTCCTTGGGGACAAGCGGGTACATGGTGCGCCTGAGCGCCCGGCCCGCGAGCAGGTTGGTTCCCGATGTCTTGAGCTTTCGGGCGCTCGACCCCAGCAAGACGAAGCGATGGCGTTTCTCCTCGATGAACCGATGGACCTGGTTGAGAAGAGAGGGCAAACGCTGGATTTCATCCACCACGACCCAACTGTGGTCCGCGAGCGCGCGCAGTTCTCCTACGAAGAGGTCCGGGTCAATCAGGTAGGACTGATAAAGGGCTTCGTCCAGGAGATCGATTCGAGGCGCGTTCGGGAATTGCTGTGCCGCCCAGGTGCTCTTCCCCACGCCGCGTGGACCGAAGAGAAAGAAACTCTGGCCGGGCGCCGTGTAAATTCGAGGGTACAGTCTTGGTTCCGACCCTGTGGCTACCATGCTGTCATTCTACGCCGCAAAATGACGGCATGGTATCACCAACGCATTTTTCCAGATAAGCCCGGGCGCCCTGGAGGGCGCTGCGAGCTTAGCCGAGGTCTTCTGCGGTCCGGAACTCACCCGCCACGGGGGCACTAGGACCGCGACTTTCGTACCTGAGGCCTACCGAGTTGCATGCTTCCCACGCACACCTTTGCTGAAATCGTATTCAGGACGCATCGTGTCGTCGTCTGAGTGGCACGGGTCCCACCCTTATAGCACCAAGGCGCCAAGTGTGCATATCACCTTCATTCGATATGACCCCCTACCCACGGGTCATTGTCAAAGATTCTTAAGCATTTATAATGTGAATCATCTGATCCGGCACTCAAAGGATCGAGCATTAGAAGGCGGGTGGTCCCTTCCTGCCTCATCGAATATTGAACCACAAGGGACTCTTGTCGTTTTCGACCCATCGGGCCTCGCGTTCCGATCCGAGCGATGCGAACGCGGAAATCTAGAACACGATCTTGGCTGGGGGCTTCTGGAGATGAACTTCCGCCTTGAACCTCGGTTGTCTGGCCCACGGAATTCCAGAGCCATAACGCGGTTTTCACGTAAACCGGAGAGCGCGATCCATTCCTCGCAACCAACTGTTTTGAACTGATTGAAGTGAGCGAGATGCGAGCGCAGGGAGGAAAATGTGAAACGGAGCATTTCAACAGATCCGCTTGGTCAAACGGGCACCAGTATGGTCGAGGTCAATATAGTTTTTCTTCTCATCTTCGCCGTTTCCGGGATAGCCCTGCTGAATATCCAGGGAATCTTGCCCGGCATGCGGTCCAATGCGGGTTTAAGCGACGTCCTGGCGCAGTTGCGTACGGCCAGAGAATTGGCAATTGCTCAACGCCGCAACATTGAGGTCAGATTCCAGGGAAGCAACCAGATTCAACTGGTACGGACAGACGTGCCAACCGGCAACACGGTTTTGAGTACGGTAACGCTGGAGAACAACGTCGACTTTCGGCTGTTCGGCGGTGTTCCTGACACGCCCGACTCGTTTGGCAACAGCTCGGCGGTGTACTTTCGCGGTTCGACGCTGTTGATGTTCCTCAGCGATGGCACCTTTGTCGACGCTCAAGGCAACCCGCTGAACGGTTCCGTCTTCCTGGGTCTTAACAACCATCCCGAGACGGCTCGCGCTGTCACTGTTCTGGGAGCCACAGGCCGTGTTCGCGGTTACCGGTGGACGGGGTCAAGATGGATTCAATAAGGGGGAGAGGGATGGCGGTATTGAAAGGTTCGAGGGGGAGTCAGTCCGGATTCACGATTATCGAGACGATGATCGCGACCATTATCTTAGGGGGCGGCTTATTGGCTGTAGCGCTGGCATTCGCACAGGGCATGATCTATATGTCCTCGTCCCATTACCACCAGATCGCCAAAGAAAAAGCTTCCGAGGCGATTGAGAGCGTCTATACGGCGCGCGACAATCGGGTCTTGACGTGGGCCCAGATCCGGAACACCAGCAACGCGGGGATATTCCTGGACGGCGCGCGGCCGCTGAATGTGCCGGGTCGTGACGGCCTGGTAAACACCGCCGATGACGGCGGGGTGGAGAGCACCACTCTGCCAGGTCCTGACAACATAACGGGCACCGCGGACGACGTCGTGGTCCCCTTGAACGACTTCACCCGCGAGATCGAAATCCGCGATATTGGTGACAACCTGCGTCAGATTCGGGTCATCGTTCGCTACCAGATCGGGCATTTGGTCCGCGAGTACACGCTAACCACCTACATTTCTTCGTTTGCCTGAGGTCCAGATGAAAAGAGCAGAAGGATTCAGTTTGGTGGAATTGCTGGTGGCGTTGGCGGTCACCGGTCTAGTGTTAGGCGCGACGCTCGGGTCGTTCAACGACGCTCTGGGTCTGCAAGAAAAGGCAGCGCTCATGGCAGATCTGGAGCAAAACTTGCGATCTGGAATGAGCCTTATGGTCCGCGACTTCGTCCAGACCGCTTCGGGAATCCCAACGGGGGGCATTCCGATCCCCGCGGGCACCGGCGCATTGCCCGTTAATCGGCCCGGCCCTCCCGGAACGAGCTATAGGTTCAGCGACACGACCCTGGCGGCGGTCAATCCCGGCGCGGCCTTGGGGCCCGTAGTGAACGGCCCCGCCACGGACATTGTAAACCTCATATATGCGGACAATACGTTGCCGCTGAACCAAACACCGCTTGCCGCGATTGCCTCAAACGGATCCAGCATGACGGTGAGCTCCAGCACGCCGATCAGCGGCACCAACGGAATCCGTCCCGGCGACCTGATTATGTTCAGCAACGCTCTGGGCAACGCTTTGCAGCAGGTCACGGGGGTCAGCGGCCAGACGGTAAACTTTGCTACGGGCGACTCTTTAAATCTCAATCAGCCGGGCGCCGCTCAGGGCTCGATCATGAACCTGAGAAGCGGCACCACGTTTCCGCCGACGACGGCGACGCGGGTTTGGATGGTGACCTATTACCTGGACACGACTGCCGATCCTCAGAACCCTCGGTTGATGCGCCGGATCAACAACAGGACAGGGGAGACCGTCGCGCTTGTCTTGGAAGACCTGCAGCTAAGCTATGACCTGGTGGATGGCGTGACCAATCCAACCGGCATCGACACTCCCACGGCGCCCAATTCACCGAACCAGATTCGGAAAGTCAATGTCTTTCTGACCGGACGGTCAACTTACGGTCTTCGTAACAACAATGCGTACTTGCGGAAGAGCCTGAGCACCCAAGTGAGCCTTCGCAGCCTGTCGTTTGTCAATCGTTATCTTTGAGGTGAAAGGAAGGTAGCCATGAAAGACAGAAATGAATCGGGTATCGCGTTGATCAGCGCGTTGATGATCCTGGTGCTTCTATCTGCCCTCCTGATCGGTTTCGTCTTGACGGTCAGGGGTGACCAGAGGCTCATTGGAGTGGATCGTGACAAGAACCGGGCTTTCTACGGAGCCTTGGCCGGCCTTGAAAAGCTTACGGCCGATCTCGGTTCGCTTTTTGCGAGCAACTATGCGCCGAGGGTCTCCCAAATCAACGCTCTTACCACAAGCCCGCCCTCCCTGCCTGACATCTCCTACGTCTCGCCAGGCGGCGGCTCGGGTTATCAGATTCAGTTTCCGACCAATGCCCAGGGACTACCACTGGCGGAAACTCGCACGATTCCTTCCGGACCCTACGAGGGTCTGTTGGGCCTGATCACTTCATACACGATGACGGCCACAGCCCACACGACCACCGGCTCCGAGGTCAGAGTGCGCCGCGCTCTGCAAACCGTGGGCGTGCCAGTCTTCCAATTCGGGACCTTTTGGGAATACGATCTGAGCTTCTTCGCCGGTCCGGACTTCAACTTCGGCGGCCGTGTGCACACGAATGGAGACCTGTACCTGGCGCACAATGACTCGGGTACTCTCACACTTTCGGATCGCGTCACGGCGGGGGGAGAGGTTATCCGAACAAACCTCAGCAACGGCTGGCCCACGAGCAGCAACTACAACGGTCCGGTGAACGTGAGCAAGGCGCCAGGGTCCTATCGGGCCCTCGCGCGTAACGAAGGCAGCCTCGTAGGAACCATCGGGTCCGCACAGAATGAGCCAACCTGGACGAATCTTTCCATCGGCACTTATAACGGTAACATCCGTAACGGCCGGACCGGGGCGCGCCGGCTCGATCTGCCCCTGGCGAGCACGGGCGCAACTCCCATTGACTTGATTCGGAGACCCCCGCCGAACGAGGATGCCGCCAACCCGGCGGTTTTTGCCCAACGCTTCTTTGCCTTGGCAAGCCTGCGGATACTACTCTCCGATAATGCCGCGGACCTTACGACCTTGCCCACGGCAACCCCGGTCGCTCCAGTCCAGTTGGTCGGCGCTTTGCCGAACGGCGCACTGTTTGCTGTCTCTTCCGGCAGCTCGTCCCAAGGGTATCTGACCCCCCTTAACACCCCGCTGATCGGCGGTTTTATCAAAATGGAGATGCAAGACCGGAACGGAAACTGGCAGGACGTCACGCAGGAGATCCTGCAACTTGGTGTCAGTGGCCGGGACCTTACGGGAAACTGCTCGGATCCCCCTAACGCGATCATCCGAGTTCAGCGTCTGAAGGATTCCCCGTCGGCATGCACTGGCACTATTCTAGGCACTCAATACTGGCCCAACGTCTTGTACGACACGCGCGAGGGCGCCCTGCGCGACAATATTTCGACCTCCCAGACCACGGTGTTTCTGGGCGGTGTAATGCACTACATCGAGCTCGACGTCAACAACCTGTCCCGTTGGTTCCGGGGCTTGACCGGGACAAGCGGGAGCAACGCCATGAACGACACAGGGTACGTGGTCTATTTCTCCGACCGGCGCACCAACCGCAATGCGGCGAATCAGGAAACCGGGGAGTACGGTTTTGAGGACTTCGTGAACCCTGCCAGCAGCAACGGCACCCCGAACGGCCTTCTGGACTCGGGTGAAGACGTCAACGGCAACGGCACTCTTGAAACGTACGGTCAGACTCCCATCCTTCCGCCAAACTCAAGCTACCCCCTGGATAGCACTGCCCGTCCCTGGAAGGCGGTGGCTGCCAACATCGCGAGGGTAAACCGTGCGATTTTCTTCCGCCGCGCGCTGAAGCTGGTAAATGGCCAAACCATCGCCCTCGGTACCGTCGATACGGTGCCCCTGGGCTTGACAATTGCGGCTGAAAATCCCGTATACCTTCAAGGGAACTACAATGCCCCGGGGACATTTTCTGGCGCGCACGTCGCCAGCTCCGTGATTGCCGACGCTCTCACCCTGCTCTCAAACTCCTGGAACGATCGTAATTCCTTCACTTCTCCGCACGACCCCTCCGGCAGGCAGGCCTCTACCACGTGGTACAGGCTGGGGGTCATAGCCGGCAAGGGCAAGTCGTTTCCACAGCCCGCGTCAACGCCTCAGGACTTCGGCACGGATGGGGGCGTGCACAACTTTCTTCGCTTCATCGAGTCATGGTCCGGCCAGACGGCCAATTACCGCGGTTCCCAGGTCAGCTTGTTCTTTAACCGCCAGGCTGTGGGCCCGTACAAGTGTTGCACAAACGTCTACAGTCCCCCGACCCGAGCATACAACTTCGATGTGGACTTTCTGACGCCCAGCTTGTTGCCTCCCCGCACGCCAATGTTCCAGGACGTCAACATCACGGGCTTCACCCAGTTGATCCTGCCGACCCAATGATCGGACAGCCCAGGTTTGGAGTTCAGGCTTTAGCCTGCCCCCGCTCAGTGCAGCCTGAAGAGTGAACTCCAAACCCCATACCCGATTGAAGCAGGCATGGAGTTCAGGCTTTAGCCTGCACTGACCTGTGCAGCCTGAAGACTGCCCGATTGAGGCAGGCATGGAGTTCAGGCTTTAGCCTGCACTGACCTGTGCAGCCTGAAGGCCGAACTCCGAACCAGCGCCCGCCATGACGCAAAATTTGACCATTTTGTTCGCAGCAAGTGGATCCAGAGAAACCGCAGTGCCTGTCACCAGGGGCACCTGGTCTTTCAAATTGCCAGGGCTGGTCAAAATCATGTCCGGCTTTCGCGGGGGGCGATACGGGGTTTGGCACAGGGCCGCATTTCCTGATTGCACTTGGGTTTTCGCGGCTGTGGGGAGTTTTCATTTCGACCGGATGTCGGAGAGCTTGAAGGACGATAGCGCGCTGAAAATCCGGCGCGCTCCTTGTGGTATAGAACTTTGGCACCCCTCCTGCCCCAACACCACCGGGCCATCTTGCACCCCACCATCAGGCGATTTTCAAGCGCCAAGATCCGGGCTACTGTTAACTCGCTGATGAAAGATCCGTGCGGGCGCGGTACGTAGCGCTGAAGAAATTTCATATCCCGCTGAATCAATCACACCATCTCGCTGCCGTTTTACTCCCGACATTTCTGCCCGAAGTGCGTCCTTCGGGCCGCGGAACTTCGTTTCGCGTTGAGCTTGCCCAAACAGCACGTATTGCGTCCGTCCGCTTCTAACATTTCTCGAGGAGAGTTTAAAGAATATGCACCGCATAACGAGATATCTCATTGCGATCCTACTCCCAGTGCTCCTTGCAGTCTCTGTGCAACCCTTTTTGACAGGCGCCGTGCCCGGCGTTCCAAGCGGCACCTGGGGGTCAGCGGGCAGCATGACCGAAGCCCGCGCTGGCGCTTCTGCGGCTCTTCTACCGGATGGCCGCGTGCTCATCACGGGCGGCGTGGGGGCGAGCGGGGTTGTGGCGAGCGCGGAGCTGTTTGGTCCTGAAGGTTCTTTTGCACCCGCTGCGCCCATGACTGTCGCGCGGAGCAAGCATGCCTCGGTCGTGCTGCTGGACGGCCGCGTGCTTGTGACGGGCGGGACCGCGAGCGACGGGAGCGCGGCGAGGTCCGCGGAGATCTACGACCCGGCCAGCGACAGCTGGTCCGACGCGGGCCCCATGGCGGAGTCACGCTCGGGTCATACCGCTTCTCTTCTCATGGAGGGGCAGGTCCTGATCGCGGGAGGCGAGAACCGTGGCGTCCCGAGCGCGACATTCGAGCTGTTCGATCCAGCGGCGAACACGTTTTCCCCTGCGCACAGCCTCTCTTCACCGAGGAAGGATCATGCAGCCGCGCTGCTCAGAGACGGGCGGGTGCTCATCGCCGGCGGGTCTGATGGAACGAACCCACTGGCATCGACTGAGATCTACGATCCGGAGACGTCATCTTTGTCTCCAGGGGCCAATCTCTCGGTGGGCCGGGCGGGACTCTCAGCCACCGCGTTGCTTAACGGCAACGTTCTGATCGCCGGCGGCAACAACGGCTCAGCGGATCTGTCATCTGCCGAAGTGTATGACACGGCCGCCGGCACGGTGTCAGCTACGGAAAATGCTCTGTCCATGCCTCGCAGGGACCATCTGGCTTTCTTACTCCCCAATAACAACAGCGTCCTGATCGTCGGCGGCACTTCGGGCGGCAGTCCCATCGCCACAGCGGAGCTGTTCGTTCCCTGGGCCGGGACCAACGGCGCCTTCCAGACAACGGGTTCTCCGTCAGCCGCGCGCGCCTATCCATCAGTCAGCCCGTTAGCTGCGGATGGATTGCTCCTGCTCGCGGGCGGGAGTGACGGCTCGGCCAACCTGGCCAGCGCCGAGCTGTACGGATTTGCCACGGTCAAGACCGACAGGGACGACTACGCCCCGGGCGAGATCGTGACGATCACTGGTTCCGGCTGGCAACCGGGCGAGACCGTAACGCTGGCGTTCGTGGAATCGCCGAACCTCGATAGTCACGGGCCTTATACGGCGGTCGCCGATAGCAGCGGAAATATTTCAAACGCGCAGTTCGCTCCCGACGAGCATGATCTCAGAATCCGCTTCTACCTCACCGCCGCTGGGTCCGCTTCGCAGGCGCAGACGACTTTTACCGACGCCATAACTGCGGCGTCGGTGTCGGTGAGCTTAAACGGGGGGACGGCTTGGACGGCCACGTCTTCGACGTATCCGAACCCCAGCACCACCGGCACTTCCATAACAGTCGCGTCTGGTGCGAGCTTTAGTGCCGCGGTTACCGTCGTGTTGCAGTCCGGCAGCAACAGTTGGTCTGACACGTGCTATTGGTTCGACAGCAATCCACGCAGCCCCCTTAGTAATGCGGCAACGCATGGCGCTCCTTCGAGCGGTACCGCGACTTACACGGAGACGTTTACCATCGCGGCTCCGTCCAACGTTGGCTCCCATACCCTGAATATCCGCGCTCACGACTCGAGTTCCTGCGGTAGCCTGACGACCGAAATGGTAACGATGGCGAATGCCGTTACCGTTTCCGCACTCACGTCCACCGTCACCTTCCCCGTCAATAACACAACATACAACAGCAGCAGCTACAACGCCGGCAACGGCACCCCCGGAGGAGACGCCGGCGGCACCGTCATCTTTAACAGTGGCAGCAGCAATCGGAAAGTTGGCGTCAGCATCAAGCGGAACAGCGACAACTTCTACTGGGACGGCGCCAGCTTCGTCAGTGGCAGTGAGGTGTTCAACCTTATTTCCATTAGTGACACCAGTAACAGCCAGATCAACTGGACCTATGCCTTTGTGGCACCGGCGGATGGCTCCTACACGGTTCGCTCCAGGGCCCAGGATTCCGGCAGTACGGAAACGCCAGGGACCGGCAACACCTTCACCATGGACAACACCGCGCCGGCGACGGCTTCGGTGACTGCGCCGGTGAACGGGAATCTCTACAGGGCCAGCAGCGTGCCCGCACCCTTCAGTGGCAGCGCGGCCGACAACGCAAGCGGTGTGGGTTTGAATGCCAATAGCACAACCTTCACCCTCCAGCGCCCCGACGGCCAATACTGGACCGGCTCGGCCTGGCAGGCCGGTGTTTCCAATCTGGCGACCACCCACAGTGCGACAACCGGAAGCACCTCAGCTACGTGGACCGACAACGTCACCCTGCCCACGTGGTCGTCGCAGACCGCCGGCACGTATACGGTGCAGGCGAAGGCGACCGACAAGGCAGGCAACACGCTCACGGGCAGCGCGGTGAGCTTCACCCTGGACCTGACGAGCCCGACGGCGGCGATCACCTACTCGCCGACAGGGTCGCTGAAGGCGGGGACCTCCCTGACGATCACGGCGACGTTCAGCGAGCCGATGGCCGACTCGCCGGTGGTGCAATTCTCGATCAGTGGCGCGAACACCATGGCGGCCACGAACATGAACAAGGTGTCCAGCACGCAGTACACCGGCACGCACATCGTT
>WNGL01009710.1_pt1 | contig 11137 bp, 12 predicted proteins | sample 5400591 | NCBI WGS metagenome assembly WNGL01 (sample SAMN13153377, study PRJNA577476) | soil metagenome | isolation source: 80 cm soil or saprolite under Garry oak tree replicate 1 | place: USA:California | collected 2016-06-15
CCTCCCGCTGGCTGGCCGGCGACCGGCTCGAGGCGTTCTCCTACCTGGTGGCCGGGCTGATCAGCCGGGGCGAGGTCCGGGTGCACGGCTGCCCGCAGGACCGGCTGGTCACCGCGATCACCACGCTGGCCAAGATGGGCGCGCAGATCGACATCACCGACGACTGGATCACCGCGTCGGCGCCCAGCGGCCTGCGGGGCGCCGCGGTCCACACCGACACCCACCCGGGGTTCATGACCGACTGGCAGCAGCCGCTGATGGTGCTGTTCACCCAGGCCGACGGGATGTCGGTGCTGCACGAGACGGTGTTCGAGAACCGGCTGGTGTACGTGCCCGCGCTGCAGAAGATGGGCTGCGAGATCGAGACGTTCGCGGCCTGCCTGGGCGGCCCGGCCTGCCGCTTCCACGACACCAACTCGGTGCACTCGGCCGTGATCAGGGGCGTATCCAAGCTGCGCGGCGCCGACGTCACGCTCCCCGACGTGCGCGCCGGGTTCTCCGCCGTGCTGGCCGCGGCGGTGGCCGACCGGCCCTCGGTGCTGCGCGGGATCCAGCACATCGAACGGGGCTACCACCGTCCGTTCGACCAGTTCGGCTCGCTCGGGCTGACGGTCCGGCGCGGCTGAGGCTCCTTTACGGGCCGAACGGGTGGCTAGGCTGCCCCTATGACCACGGCCTTCGTGCTGGGCGGCGGGGGGCTGCTCGGCGCCCACGAGGTGGGCATGCTGCGTGCGCTCAGTGAAGCCGGCATCCGGCCGGACCTCGTCGTCGGCACCTCGATCGGCGCCATCAACGGCGTGCTCGTGGCGGCCGACCCGGAAGGCGCGGCGGCCCGGCTCAGCCGGATGTGGCAGGGCGAGGAATTGCGGCTGGCGTTCAGCGAGAAGCTCTGGGGTCGCGCGGCCCGGCTGGTGCGCTCGGGCACCCACCTGCACTCGCTGGAGCCGCTGCGCCGCGTGCTGGCCGACGCGCTGCCCGGCTCCGATTTCGCCGACCTGGAACTGCCGTTCCAGTGCGTGGCGTCCAGCATCGAGGACGCCACCGCGCGCTGGTTCTCCAGCGGCCCGGTGGTGCCCGCGGTCATGGCGTCGTGCGCCGTGCCCGGGCTGCTGCCGCCGGTCGAGATCGACGGCGGCCACTACTTCGACGGCGGCCTGGTCGACTCGATCCCGGTCGGGCGGGCGCTGGCGCTGGGTGCCAGCACGGTCTACGTGCTGCAGGTGGGCCGGATCGAGAGTCCGCTGCCGGTGCCGACCCGGCCGTGGGAGGTGGGCCTGGTCGCGTTCGAGATCGCCCGGCGGCACCGGTTCCACGAAGAGATGTCGTCGCTGCCGGACCACGTGCGGGTGCACGTGCTGCCCACGGGCGGAGACCCGCTTCCGCCCGGCATGTCACAGTTCCGCTACCGGGACCGCGCCCGGGTGGGGCAGAGCATCGAGCGCGCGTACACGGCGTCCGCGAGCTACCTCGCCGCGCCGGCCGCCCACTGAACCGTCGCCGGAAGTTACGTCTCGTCCTTCTCTGTCCGTATATGCGGTGGCGGCGCTACCGTAGTGTCATGCGCGACAGTGAGGTTGTCGCGGCCATCGTGGCAGGCGACCCCGTAGGGCTCGCCGAGGCGTACGACCGGTACGCGACACCGCTGTACAGGTTCTGCCGGAGCATGCTCCGCGAGCCCGCCGACGCCGCCGACGCCGTGCAGGACACGTTCGTCATCGCGGCCCCCGGGCTGTCCGGGCTGCGGAATCCGGAGCGGCTGCGCTCCTGGCTGTACGCGGTGGCTCGCAACGAGTGCCACCGCCAGCTGCGCAGCGGTAGCCTGCAGACGCCCATCGACGCGGTACCGGAGCTGTCCGACGAGGCGGCCGACGTCGCCGCGCGCGTGGAGGAGGCGGACCTGCGCACCCTGGTGCGCGACGCCCTGGCCGGGGTGGGGCCCGCGGAGCGGGAGATCCTCGAGCTCCAGCTCCGCCAGGGCCTGAGCGCCGGCGAGGTGGCCGGCGTGCTCGGGGTCTCCCGCAATCACGCGCACGCGCTGCTGTCCCGGGCCCGCGACCAGCTGGAGACCTCGCTGGGAGCGCTCGTGGTGGCCCGGACCGGCCGCCAGGACTGCCCGGACCTTGACGCGATGCTCCAGGACTGGGACGGCAGGCTGACCGTCCTGCTGCGCAAACGCGTCAACCGGCACGCGGAGCGGTGCCCCGTCTGCGCCGGGCGGCGGCGGCGGGAGGTGACGCCGGCGATGCTCCTGGGAATCGCGCCCGTCGCCGCGCTGCCGCTGGCCGCCGGCGCCCTGCCCGCGGGGCTCAGGGACCAGGTGCTCCAGGCCGCAGGGAGCCACTCCGCTGTGGCTGCCTCGCACGGGGCGGCCGCGGCGCGGACCGCTTACGCGTTCGGCCGCGACGGCTTCCCCCGGCCCCTCCATCCGCACCCGGCGCCGTGGTGGCACCCGCGGCCGACCCACCTCGGCGCGGTGGCGGGCACCGCGGCCGTGGTCGCGGCCGGCGTCACCTGGATCGCCGTGCCGCCTCACCATGGCGTGCCTCCGGCCGGGGGGCCGACCGCAGGCGCGTACGGCGGCGCGCATCCCGCGCTGGGGAACGCCGGGCAGGCGTCCACGCCCGGGGCCCCCGGCGATACGGCCAGGGCCAGCGTGACCGCGCAGGCCAGTGTCATGCCGACCGCCAGCGCCAGCGCCGGCGGCAGCACCGCGCCGACCAGTGTGACCGTGCAGACGTCTGCGCCGGCGCCGGTATCTGCGCCGGCCACCACGACCACGAGCGCCCCGCCGGGTGTGGGGACGCTGAGCGTCAGCCCGGCCACGCTCGACGTCGTGCCGCCGGCCAGCGGCTCGATCACGCTCACCGCCTCCGGCGGCACCGTCGCCTGGTCGGTCTCGGAGGCGCCCGGCCTGGCCAAGAAGGTCACCGTGGCGCCCATGTCCGGCACGCTGGCCGCCGGTGCCAGCACCACGGTCATTATCACCGTGACCGGCCCGGGCCAGATGCATGTGCATCTGGTGTTCAGCCCCAGCGGCGCGACGGTGACGGTGACGGTGGTGACCGGCTGACCCGGCAGGCTCGCCGGAAGAGGAGAAGCGTTCGGTATTCCGGGTTGATCAGCCGGTAGCGGCGCGGCGGGCCAGCCCGTCGACGAAGATGTCGATGAGCAGCTCGAACCGCTCGTCCGGGTCGGCGAGCGCGAACTCGTCGGCCAGGCTGGTCATGTTCGGGAAGAGCCCGGGCGGGAGTGAGGCGATGTAGTCGCGGGCCATGTCCGCGGCTTCCTGCACGCTGGCCGGGTCGCGCGGAGCGTTCTCGCCGGCCCCGTCCTCCACCCCGGTCTCGTCCACGGTGAAGCCGTTCACCGTCGCGATGAGCAGCAGGTAACCCTGCACGGCCGGCACGGCCCTGCTGGTCATCCCGCTGGTCAACGTGGTGCTCGCGGCGGTCCCCGTCGAGGTGGCGGGCGGTGCCTCCGGGCTGTTCAGCACGGCCCAGCCGCTGGGCGGCGCGCTCGGCGTGACGCTGCTCGGCACGGTCTTCTTCGGCTACCTCAACGGGCACTCATTCGAGGCGGCGCTGGTGCACACCGCGCCGTACGCAATGGGCGCGTTCGCGCTCTGCGGCGTCCTGGCGCTGCTGCTGCCGCGGACGGCCGTGTCGGAGGAAGCGCTGACCGAATCCTGAATCCCTGACGGCCAGCCGCCGGTCTCATGGCCGGCGGCTGGCCGTTGCCTGCGACCGGGGCGCCCCACGTCCTCCTCGAAGGAGGGGCGTGAGGACCGTGCGCCAGTCGGCCCAGCGGCACAGCCGGGATCTCAGCTCCGTCTCGGTCCGGTTGTAGGGGGCGTCAAAGACCACGTGCGTCCACGGCGGCTTATTCGCCGTGCCCGTGATCTCGGGCCGGTCGTCGACCAGGACGCACCGCTGGCGCCGGTCGCCCACCAGGGTCTTGTCTTTGGTGATGATGACCCGGTCGAGCCAGTCCCCGCCGAGGTGATTCTCGACCCAGGCGAGCTTTTCCGGCACGCACCAGCGGGCCCCGCTCAGCGGCGAGGTGCACAAGAACACGTCATGACCGGCCTCGCGCATCTCCTTGAGGGCTTCCAGGGCGCCGGCGATCGCGGGCAGCGTCAGGAAGAACCCCTCGCGGCGGGCGAGCGCCCTGACCGCCTCGCCCCACTCGGGCCCGAACTGCTCGGCGTACTGCCTGTGAGCATAGAAAGCCCGCCGGTCGTCGAGCTCGATGAACGGAGCGCTGGGATACTCAGCGCGGAACGCGTCGACGAGCCCTCGCTCGAAATCGGCCACGACTCCGTCTTGATCGATGAGCGCCAGGCCCAATGCCCTCCCCTTTCGTCACACTGTGCTCGGCTGTTCACGACGCGCACGGCGCAATTGCGTGAGGCGTCTCCGCGGAAACGCCGGCCGGCGCGACGAGCCAGCGCCATTACACGCGGTGAGTCTAAGACCCGCGCCCCCGGGCCGGTTATCCTGGCGCGGCCCGTTCGTCTGAACATCCAGACGGCCCGTGCGATGCCGTCAGGGAGGAAGGACCGTGATGGAGGCGCACCAGGTGCGGACGCTGCTCACCGGCCGGGGCCTGGTCGAGTCGCCGCGATGGCACGGGGACCGGCTGTACTTCTCCGACTGGTCCGCGGGCGAGGTGGTCGCGGTGGACCTGGCCGGACACGGCGAGGTGATCGCGCGGGTGAAGTCGCTGCCGCTGTGCACGGCCTGGCTGCCGGACGGCCGGCTGGTGATCGTCTCGTCCCCGGACGGACGGTTGCTGCGCCTGGACCCGGACGGTGACGCCCGGCAGCGGCCAGGTGCTCGCCGTCGAGGTCGACGTGCCGGGAGCGGGCTGGCCCTGACCGTCCTCCGCCGACCGGACGTATCAGCCGGGCCAGTCGCGACCCTGTCCGCGCACATGGGGTCGTACCGCTGGCCAGATCATGCGTCCGTGACGTCAATTCCGGCGCGCAGGGCGAAGGTCGCCTCGATGTCTTGGCTGGTCACCGGGGGGTCGGGGATGTCGATCGAGCCGTGTCCGACCAGCCCGGCCAGGTAGATCGCGAGCTGGCGCCGGGCCAGGTGCGGCCAGTCCGGGCCGTGCGCCAGGGGCTGGGTCATGAGTGCGCTGAAGACGATGATGTCGGTTGCGTTCACCGGCGCGCGGATGCTGCCGTCGGCGTGGCCGCGTTCGATGAAGTGATCGAGGCGGTAGTTGATCGCCTGGCGCGCGGCCACGGCTTCGGCGGTGATCAGCGGCGGGGCACCATGCAACGGCAGGACCAGATCGTCCCCGATCTCGAGGGACCGGGCCAAGAACCGCGTGACGGCATCCAGCCCGGATAGGTCCTGGCGTTCGATGTCGTCGAGGACCTGGTTGAGCAGCCCGTAGGCGCGGTATTCCAGGGCCTGGAGCAGGGCGTCGCGGTCGGCGTACTTGCGGTAGAGGGTGCCGACGCCGACACCAGCCTGGGCGGCGATGGTGGCCAGCGGGACGTGGCGGCCCTCGCGGATCATGGCGGAAACGGCCGCGGCCAGGAGCCGTTCCCGATTGGCTTCGGCATCGCGCCGCGGACGCCGGCTCCGGGCGGCCTCTCCGGCCAAGAGTCCCGCTGACCCCGTCGGCCCGGCAAGCTGAGCCGGTCCCGCGGACCGCGCCCGGACTCGGCTCATTCACCCTCCCGGCACCTTAGCGGATGAAAAGTTCCGCTTAACACTGTACAGCGGACCATCCTCGCCGTTACAGTGAAGCGGACGAAAAGTTCCGCTTCAGTAATTGGCGGGCGGTGATGCCGCGAACCCCGAACCTCAACATCCACGTCGTCGACTGAGGAGACCGACATGAGCATGCTCTACCTCGCGCAGCCCGGACAGCAGCAGCGGCTCGAGTGGCTCGACGGCGGGACCCTGGCCGTCCTGCTCGACGGCGCGGCGACCGACGGCCAACTGATGATGGGCCGCTTCGATGTCGGCGAGGGAGAAGCCCCGCCCTATCACAAGCACACGCGCGAGGACGAGGTGTTCATGCTGATCAGCGGCACGGCACTCGTCTGGTACGACGACCAGGAGCGCGAGCTCACCGAGGGCGGGGTGGTCTACCTGCCCAAAGGGGTTCCACACGCGTACCGGATCACGTCCAAGCGGGCCGACCTGCTGATGATCAACACGCCGGCTGGTATCGAGGGAATGTTCCGCTACGCCGGGCGGGACAGATCCGAACCCCGACCGGAGGGATTCCAGATCTCGCCCCAGCGGATGGCCGAAGCAGCGGAGAAGTTCGGCCAGGTCGTGCTCGGGCCGCCGCGCTGACACGGGGTGCCAGCCAGTTGTTATTTCGACAGCCCAGTCAGAACCTTGCTGATCACTGACTTCGCGGATGCGGTGTAGAAGTGCGCGACGCGGCGGCGCTGATACCGTGCCGCCATGGGCATCCCTTTGAGCGATTCGGCGCTGCGGATGGTGGACGGGAGGAACTACGCCGTGCTGGCCACCGTCAACCCGGACGGCAGCCCGCAGACCTCGGTGATCTGGATCGGCCGGGATGGCAGGGACCTGCTGTTCTCGACGGTGGCGGGGCGCGTGAAGCACCGCAACATGGTGCGGGACCCGCGCGTCAGCGTCACCATCATCGATTCCGCGGACCCGGAGAACTACGTCGAGTTGCGCGGCCGGGTGTCGATGACGCCCGATGTCGGACGGCGGGTCGATACCGAGCTGTCCTGGAAGTACGACGGCAGGGACCCGGGCGCGGACCGGCCGGGCGCGGTCCGCGTCGTGGCGCGGATGGTGGTAGAGAGGGCCACCGGATACGCCGCGTAAGCCTCGGGCTACCCTGGCGCTGGCGCGAACCCGGTCGTGGCCTTGCGATGACGGGAGGGGCTGATGCTCCCACCCAGGCTGATCCGCCGCCTCGTGCTGGCGCCGCTGGTGATCGTCATCGCGGTCGCCTTCGGAGTGCTCTCGCCGTTCCTGTCCCTGCTGGCGCTGGTGTTCGGGCTGCTGGCGCGGCCGCGGGCCGGCCAGATGCGCAGCCTGCGGCTGGTGGGCTTCGCGCTGGTCTGGCTGGTCGCCGAGACGGTGGCCCTGTTCATGCTGGCCGGTCTGTGGGTGGTGAGCGGGTTCGGCGGGCGGCTGCGCACCGCGCCGTACCAGAGCCGCCATTACGCGGTCATGCGGTGGTTCCTCGACGTGATGTACCGCGGGGCGGAGCGGACGTACGGGCTGCGGGTCGAGGTCGACGAGCCGAAACTCACCGCGGCCGAGGCGGCGGCCCGGCTGGCCCGGCCGGTGATCGTGCTCAGCCGGCACGCCGGGCCGGGGGACTCCTTCCTCCTGGTACACCAGCTGCTGAGCGTCTATCAGCGGCGTCCGCGGGTGGTGATGAAGGCCGCGCTGCAACTCGACCCCAGCGTGGACATCGTGGGCAACCGGCTGCCGAACGTGTGGATCAAGTCGCGGCAGGCCGGCGAGCGGATCTTCACCGAGCAGATCGAGCGGCTGGCCCGCGGGCTTGACGAACAGGGCGCGCTGGTCATCTTCCCGGAGGGCGGCAACTGGACCCCAGGCCGGTGGCGCCGCGGGATCCGCCGGCTGGAGCACCTGGGCCGCCCGGATCTGGCCGAACAGGCCAGGGATATGCCCAACCTGCTCCCCCCGCGCCCCGGCGGGGCGCTCGCCGCCATCGCGGCCTGCCCGGACACCGACGTGATCTTCGTGGCGCACGCCGGGCTGGACAACATCGTTACCGTGGGCGACGTCTGGGGGAAGTTCCCGATCGACCAGGTGATCCGGGCCCGGTGGTGGCGGGTGCCGTTCGACCAGGTGCCGCGCACGGCCGGGCACGAGGCCCAGGTGCAGTGGCTGTACGGCTGGTGGGAGCGGATCGACAGCTGGATCACCGAGAACCGGCCCGGCGGCGGCGTGATGCCGACGGTGGCGCCGCGGCCAAGCGACGAGCCTGTCGGGGAATTACGTTTCCGATCGCACGTCACCTACATCGCCAGGCTCGGGCGTCTCCCGGCACGCTCATTTCCGGTGTCACGTATTTATCGCGGTCCTGTCGGCTCCGAAGCAAAGGGTTGATGACATGACTACTGCGACCGTGACCGAACGAGCCCGGCTGACCGCGCTGAAGGCGGCGTGGCTGTTCGACGGCACCGCGTCGGGCCTGATCCGCGACCCGCATCCGTCTCTCCGGACCTCCGCGGACCGTCGTTTATGGAGACGCAACCGAGCAATCCGGGTTATACAGGCTTCACGGGTGTACTCTGCTGTCCCAGAAATCTGTGGTGATGGGGAGCACGATGGGCTACAGCGGGCAGACAGGACCGATGCCCGCGCTCACCTGCCTGCCGGAAGACTGGTGGGATCCGGCCTGGCATGCGGTGAAGTCACCGGGCATCATCGTGCCTGCTCCGGCCATCTGCGACCCGGGCGAAGCGGCTGGGATCACCGAGCCCGACACGCACCCGGCCGAGTCCGCGCCCCCGCCGTCGTGGGGCCAGGTTCTGGCGACCACCTTCAGCCTGTGGACGTCGCGGCACCTGCCTTGGGTGCGCCGCTTCTCCCGGCAGCTGCTGGCGGCGTCGGCGCTCGGCGCCGGGCTGGTGGCCGTGCTCGTCGGTACCGCCGGGCTGGCCGCGGCCAGCCTCCCATCCGCACCCGCGCTGCCCGCGAAACCGGCGCCCATCCCGGCTCCGTCAGGCGGGACCGTTCTGCCGGCGTCGCAGGAGACCGCCGGGCAGGCAGCCCGGCCGGTCTGGCTGAGCATGCCGTCCATCGGGGTCCGGACCTCGCTGATCGATCTCGGCGTCAACAAGAACGGAACGCTTCAGGTACCGGACAGCACCACGGTGGCCGGCTGGTTTACCGGTAGCCCGCGGCCCGGCACGGTCGGCTCCGCCATCATCGCCGGTCATGTCGACTCCCGTTCCGGGCCTGGCATCTTCTTCTGGCTGCGGACCCTGCACCCCGGCGACCGCGTGTACGTGGGGCGGGCGGACGGGACGATGGCCGTCTTCACGGTGACCAGCGTCCGGAAGTTCGCGAAGGACCACTTCCCCACGGACGCGGTGTACGGCGCTGTCCCCGACCCCGAGCTGCGCCTGATCACCTGTGGCGGGGTCTTCGACCGGTCGCTTGGCAGCTACCTCAGCAACGTCGTGGTCTTCGCTCGGCTGACCGGATGATACCGGTGCGTACCGTAGCACAAGGAATACAATCCGATATTCCGGTGGATAAAGACCCAGGTATGTGCTCTGCTGTCTCCGATAGCCGGGCGAGCGGGACGGGGCGGGACCGCGGTCACGGCGTTCTTTCTGGGGGCATGCCTGAGATGGCCCGTGGCGGAGGCGGGATTCGAATGCAGGTTGCCGGTTCGCAGGCCAGGAAGGCGGTGAGGCCAGCCGCCGCTAAGACGCTGCGCCGGGCCCCGTCGTGGGGCCGGGTCCTGGCCACGACCCTCAGCTTGTGGTCGTCGCGGCAACTGCCTCGCCTCCGGCGCGCGCGGTCGGCGCTGCTCCTGGCGGTCTGCGTGCTGGTGGTGGGCGCGGCCGCGCTGGCGGCCGTCCGGCTGACCGGCACGTCCTCCCGGGCCGCCCGGGTGTCCTCGTCCGGCAGCCCGCACCGGGCCCAGGCCCGCCCGAACGTGTCCGCTGCCGCCGTCTCGGCCGCCGCGGCGGTCCGGTCGCAGACGGCGGCCTGGATCGCAGGCCAGGTGAACAGCGCCGAGACCATCGGCTGCGATCCGGCCATGTGCGCCGCGCTGCGCGGCCAGGGCGTCGCCGCGGGCCGCCTGGTGCCGCTGGAGTCGGCAGCGTCCGGCATGATGGGCGCCGACATGATCGTCGCGTCTCCGTCGGCCCGCACCCGGCTCAGCCAGGACGCGCCGGTGCTGCTCGCCAGCTTCGGATCCGGCGCCAGCCTGCTCGAGGTCCGCTGCGCCGCTCCGGGCGGGTCCGCCGCCTACCAGCGGGCGCTCCAGGCCGACCTCGCCGCGCGCCGGTCCGGCGGCACGCAACTGCTGCAGAGCCGGCGCATCGAGGTCAGCGCCCAGGGCGCAGGGCAGCTCGAGGCGGGCGAGGTGGATGCCCGCCTGCAGATCTTGCTCGCCTTGCTGGCGTCACAGCACTCCTGGCGGGTGGTCGCCTTCGGGGACGCTTCCCCCGGAGTGCCGCTCACCGAGGCGCCATTCCGGCAGGTCGTCATCACCAGCGCCGACAGCCGGGGCGCGGCGGCCGACCTGGCCGCGGCGCTCGCCCTGGTGCGCGCGCAGCGCGCCCCCTACCAGGCTGCCCAGGTCACCACCGTCCGCCTGCCGGACGGCCAGGCGGGACTACGTATCGACTTTGCCGCGCCGAGCCCGCTGGGGCTGCTCACGGGCGGTGCTCCCGGGTGAAGGAAAGGAACCTCACGATGAGGCTAGGTAGGCGTCTCGTCCTGCTCACCGCGGTCACCACCCTGCTCGGCGGTCCCGTCGCCGCCATCGCGGCCATCTCGCCCGCGGCCTCCGCCGCCACGACCGGGGCGCCGTCCGCCGCCTCGAACCAGGGCTGGGTACGGTGCGCCGACCTGTCCCCGGGAACACCGGAGAACGTGTACCTGTACCCGTTCGGCAATCCGCAGCATCCGATCATGCTGATGCACGAGGGCTACGGCAGCGTGACCGAGTACATGCCGGTCGCCGCGGGCCAGTACACCCTGGCGATGCGCCCGCCCGGCGCCTCGTCCTCGAGTCCTCCCTCGGTCTCGACCAGCTTCATGGTAAGCGCCGGCTCGAACTACACCGTGGCCAGCATCGGAACCGCCACGACGCGGCGGCTGGAGGTGCTGCGGGACCAGATGACCGCGCCGAGAGGGCACGTGCTCGTCCGGGTCATCCAGGCGTCGTCGAAGCAGCCTCAGGTCACGGTCAGCGTCGGGTCCGACGTCCTCGCGCGGCAGCTGGCCTTCGGCTCGGCCTCGCAGTATCAGGCCATCAAGCCGGGTTCGCCGACTGTCACGTTCAGCGCGCCGGGCGGCCACGCCGCCATGCCGGTCACCCTGGCCGAGGGTTCGGTGCACACCATCGTCGTCCTCGACGCAGCCTCCGGGCTGAAGATCGACAACGTCACTGACGCGGCGGG
>WNGL01009711.1_pt1 | contig 11137 bp, 8 predicted proteins | sample 5400591 | NCBI WGS metagenome assembly WNGL01 (sample SAMN13153377, study PRJNA577476) | soil metagenome | isolation source: 80 cm soil or saprolite under Garry oak tree replicate 1 | place: USA:California | collected 2016-06-15
TCGATTCTCCTTTTGGAAGATCGCGCCATGAAGCCCTATCAAGTGGACCGCGTACTGATGCATTTGAAGCAAGCCGGAAAACTTGAAGGCGTGAAGGGAATCGTGCTGGGGGAATTTCCGGACAGCGCGCCGACTGTGGCGGGGGCCCCAACCGTGAAGGAAGCTTGCGCGCGCATCCTGCGGCCCTTGGGGATTCCGATTGTCTTTGGTGCGCCCGTAGGACACACGCCGCGGCCGATGCTGACGATTCCTCTGGGCATCAAGGCGCGCTTGGATGCAGACGGGGAAGGAACTCTGGAATACCTTGAATCGGCGGTGGGAGCTTGACAGAAGCGAAGCATGTTCATGTGATTGGAATTGGCGGCTCGGCGATGGCTCCACTAGCAGGAATGCTACGCGAGCACGGTTTTCGGGTGACCGGCTCGGATTCTGGCGTCTATCCGCCGGCATCGACACTGCTCGAGAGTTTGGGGATTTCGTTCTATCACTCTTTTGATGCTGCTCATTTGCAACCGGCACCCGATCTCGCTGTGATTGGAAACGTAATAGCCCGCGGCAACCCTGAACTGGAAGAAGTCTTGGATCGTCGCATTCCGTACCGCTCGTTACCGGAAATGCTGGAAGAGGTTTTTCTACCCGGGAAACATTCCATCGTCGTGAGCGGAACGCACGGGAAAACAACCACGACCGCGATGCTGGCGTGGATTTTTCAAACGGCGGGCAAGCAGCCGAATTTTCTGGTGGGCGGCGTCGCCGAGAATTTTGGCAAGAGTTATGGCCTGGGCGGCGGGGAAGAATTTATTCTCGAAGGCGACGAGTACGAGACGGCGTTCTGGGACCGCGGTCCGAAGTTTTATCATTATCACCCTGACGATTTGATCGTGACTTCGCTGGAATATGACCACGCGGATATTTACCCGGATTTTGAAACGTATCAACTGGCGTTTCGGCGGCTAGTGAATCTTGTGCCCCAACGCGGCCGCGTGGTGCTTTGGGGCGACACCGAGGAATCGGGACCGGCGCTGCGGCGGGCGGCCGAAAAAGCGTTTTGTCCTGTGGAAACCTATGGGTTCGGCGCAAAGAATGACTGGGTGGCGAAACAATTTGCTGTAGAAGGCGAATTGATGCGCTTCCGCGTGGAACATCGAGGAACGCCATTTGGCGAGTTTTCACTGACGGCCACAGGAAAGCACAACGCGCTCAACGCCATGGCTGCCATGGCCGTTGCGCACGGCCGGGGAATCGGCGCAGGGAAGATCGCTGAGGCGCTGGCGACATTTCGCAGCGTGAAGCGCCGAATGGACGTGAAAGGGGAGGTTGGCGGGATTCTGGTAGTTGACGACTTTGCCCACCATCCCACGGCCGTGAAGGCCACGATTGAAGCGGCACGGTCGCGCTGGCCGGAGCGCCGTCTTTGGGCGATTTTGGAGCCGCGTTCCAATTCTATGCGCCGGAAAGTATTCCAGGAAGCATTGCCGAAAGCCCTTGCCCTCGGCGACCGCGTCATTCTGGGCGGCGTTTACCGCGCTCAACAACTGGGCGATGATAATCGCATGGACCCCGAAGCGGTTGCCGCGGATGTCCGCAGGCTTGGAAGGGACGCGCGTGTCTTTCCGAGTTCGGACGCCATTGCAGAGCATCTTGCGGCCGAAGCCAAATCTGGAGACTTGCTGGTGATTATGTCCAACGGCAGCTTCGACGGTTTGTGCGAAAAACTGCTCAAGAGGCTAAGTTCGGCCGGACCGGTTCCAAGCGAGGCGAAAGCCCGGTGAGTCTTCCTGCTTCCGTGAGACATTCGGCTCGCTCATTCCTCCTCCTTTTGAGTTTGTTCACGTTCAGCGCATCCACAGAGGCTGCGATTCAGTACAGCATTTCGCTCGAACATCCCGAGCAGCATCTGTTTCACGTGACGATGACGATTCCCGATGTGAAAGGCGAAGTCACTGTGCAGATGGCAGCATGGAACGCGCTCTACCAGATTCGCGATTTCAGCGCTCACGTTCAGCAAGTGGAAGCGTTCGCGGGGCAGGAAAAAGCACCCATCGAAAAACTGGACAAGCAGACGTGGCGGATTCAAGGAAACGGCACGGTCACCGTTCGCTACGCAACGTATTGGGATGAAGTCGGTCCGTTTGCGACGCAACTCAACGGCGAACACGCCTTCATCAACCCGGCGATGATCTTGCTCTACATCCAGGATCGCCGGCCGGAATCCGTTTCCCTTTCCGTAAACGAGCTTCCCGCCGACTGGAATGTGGAGTCAGCCGCAACCATCATCAGGAGCTTCCTTGGCCGCACACGCGCGATTGTCATTCAAAGCCCCAGCTATGGCACCCTCGCTGACAGCCCGGTCGAGATCGGCAAGTTTCAGGAATTCGACTTGCCTGGCGTATCACCGCGAGTGACCGTAGTCGTCCACGGCGACAAATGGAGAAAGAAGCAGATCGAAGATGAACTCAAGCACATTTGCGAGTACGAAATAAAACTGATGGAAGGCCCGCCGTTTGATCACTACACGTTCATCCTGCACATCGGAAGAGGCGCAGGCGGCGGTGGCATGGAGCATTCCTACTCGACCGCTATCGGCGTACCGTCGGATGAGTATTTGTCCGGCGTGGCAGCGCATGAGTTTTTTCATTTGTGGAACGTGAAGCGCATCCGCCCTGCAACGCTTGAGCCTGTGGATTACACCAAAGAGCAGTACACGCGCGCGCTGTGGTTCGCCGAAGGCGTAACGAACACCTACGGATCGTACACGCTGGTGCGCAGCGGTATATGGAACAAAGATCGGTTTTATGAGGACCTGGGCCAGCAGATCACCGAACTCGAAAGCCGTCCCGCGAACCGCTGGCAGAGCGCGGAGCAATCGAGCCTGGACGCTTGGCTGGAAAAATATCAGCTCTACAATCAGCCGGACTATAGCGTTTCGTACTACACAAAAGGACAAGTGCTCGGCGACTTGCTGGACATTCTGATTCGCGACCGCACGAACAACGCCAAGAGCCTGGACGACGTGCTTCGCATCATGAACAAGGATTTTGCCAAGCAAGGGAAGTTTTACCGCGACAGCCTGGACGTCCGTCTGGAAGCGGAGAAAGTCGCAGGCGCCTCCTTCGAGGACTTTTTTCAGAAGTATGTCGCGGGGATAGAGCCTTTTCCGTATCAACAAGTCTTGGGCCTCGCGGGACTGGAATTGAGAACTACCGAGCACCGGCTCGCCATGCTAGGTTTTGCGGCGGAGCGCGAAGCGAGCGGCGCATTCATCGTGAGGGGCGTTGATGCCGACGGTCTGGCAGCTCAAGCGGGCTTGCGGGTTGGCGACGCCATCCTCACCTGGAACGGCGGGGAAGTGCCGCGACGGCCCGCTCGCTGGGTGATGGAGCAGAATCCCGGCGACTTGCTGGCGCTGCGGATTCGGCGAGACGACAAAGAACTTTCCATAGAGCTGCGGCTTGGCGAAATTAAGGAAACGGCCTACGATGTGTCGGAAGACTCGCACGCAACCGAAAAGGCGCGCCGCATTCGTGAAGGCCTGGTGCGCGGTGAAACGTCGGCGGCAGCGCATCATTAAGCAGTACGCCAGCATTACATCGCTTCTTTCCGCGTGAAATTTCCGCGGGGCACGTTTCACTTGACCTGCCGCTCGGGATTCGAGAAAGTCTTGCCTGCCGCTTGGCAGGCGGGCCTGTTTATGCTGCGAACTTTCTTCGTCGCGATATTTCTCTCCCTCTACATCCTGATCGTCGGGCCGCCCCTGCTCGTCTACACGCTCATCACCAAAGATCCAGACCCCATTTACTGGGGGGGGGTCAAAGGCGTGATGTTCTTTGTGCGTGCCGTTGGCGTGCGAGTGCGGGTGAAGGGCGTCGAACGTATTCCCCAAGGCGTTTGCCTGTTTGTGGCGAATCACACCAGCTCAGCGGATGCGCCTGCGATTGTGGGAGCGATTCCGCGCCGCGTGGCGATTCTTTTAAAAGAGTCGCTTATGAAATGGCCCATTGTGGGTCAGGCGTTCCGGTCAGCGCATTTTATCCCCGTGAATCGAGCGGCGCGCGACTCGGCCATTGTGAGTGTGGAGAAAGCCACGGAAGCCATGAAGGCGGGGCAATCGTTCTTGATTTACCCGGAGGGGACGCGCAGCCCGGACGGTCGCCTGCAGGAATTCAAGAAAGGTGCGGTGGTGATGGCCATCAAGGCGGGCGTGCCGATCGTTCCGATGGCATGTTCGGGCGCGCATCTCATCATGGAGAAAAAATCGCTGGTGATTCGTCCCGGGGAGATTGTTGTTGAATTCTTGGAACCCATTGACGCGTCGAAGTTCGCGTTCGAGGACCGGGATGTCTTGAACAAAGTTGTGCACGATGCGATGGCCGCGGCTCTGCCGGAAGACCAAAAACCCGCAGAATTCACAACGTCAGCCGCAGAGTCCGAGTCCTGAAATACCTCCAAGGGGAATCAAATGAACACGAACCAAATGTTATTAAAACGCAGCTTGGCCGTCGCCCTGGCCCTTTTGTTCTCCGGCGCGCTTGCTACGGGCCAAGAAAAGCATCCAACCGCGCGCGAACTAATTGGCCGGATACAGGCCCGCGTGGGTGTGCCTTGGCAGACGGAGACAGTCGATACATTCAAGGCAGGAAACCCGGACGAACCTATCAGCGGAATTGCAGTAACGATGATGGCCACGATGGATGTGCTGGAACGCGCGGCTGCCTCCGGCAAGAACCTCGTCATCACGCACGAGCCGACTTTTCATAATCATCTCGATAAGCTCGACGTGCTGCCCGAAGAGGAAAGAGATCCCGTGCTCGCCGCCAAGCTGGCGTTCATTGCCGAGCACCACTTGGTCGTGTGGCGATTCCACGACCATTGGCACGGGCGCACTCCGGATGGTATCGAAGCTGGAATGGCGCACGCGCTTGGTTGGGAAAAACAACAGGACCCCGAGAATCAATACCTGTTCTCTGTTCCAGAAACCACGCTGGATTCGCTGGCTGCCGATCTGAAGAAGAAACTCGATGTGCACGTGCTGCGAGTGGTTGGCGATCCACACCTGAAAGTAAAGAAGGTCAGTCTCGTACCAGGCGCTTCAGGATTCCAGAAGGAAACGTTGGCCTTGGAAAGAAACGACGTGGACGTTCTGGTGACCGGCGAACCTCGTGAATGGGAGACCGTGGAATACGTTGCGGATGCTGTAAGGCAAGGCAAGCACAAAGGTCTCATCATCCTGAGCCACATTCCTTCGGAGCAAGCCGGCATGGAGGAATGCACGCGCTGGCTGAAATCTTTTGTCACCGAAGTACCGGTCGAATTTGTGCCGGCCAAGGACCCTTTCTGGCGCTACTGACTCTTCCTTCTTTCCAGTTGGGATTCCAGTTCGCGCACGCGCTTTTGCAATTCAGGAAGCTGCTGCAGCGCCGCCATCATTTTGAGCCACTGGCGGTTTTCGACCGCCGGATAGCCGGAATAAAAAGCTCGCGCCGGAACATCGTTGGGCACGCCGCTTTGCGCAGTGATGACGGTGCCATCGCCGACGGTGAGGTGGCCGGCGGTTCCCACTTGTCCCGCCAAAATGCAGGCGTTACCAATCTTGGTTGAGCCTGCAAGGCCGACCTGTCCGCAAAGCAGGGTATCGGCTCCGACCTGCGAAGCGTGGCCAACGAGCACCAGGTCGTCGAGCTTGGCGCCGCGCTGGATGCGCGTCTCGCCGACGGTGGCGCGGTCCACGCAGGCGTTGGATTGCACTTCCACGTCGTCCTCCAGGACCGCGGGGCCGGACTGCGCCATCTTGTACCAGGTGCCATCCTGCCGTTTGGCAAAGCCGAAGCCGTCGCCGCCAATAATCGCGCCGTTCTGCAAAATGACGCGGTTGCCGATGCGGCAGTGTTCGCGCACGACGGAGTGGGCGTGGGCGATGAAGTCATCGCCGATTTTGGCTCCGCGATAGATGGTGATGAAGCTGTGCAAGACGGCATTTCTCCCGATTTCCGCGTCTTCGTCAACGTAACAGTACGGACCGATGTGCGTGCCTTCCCCAATCCTGGCAGTTTTCGCGACGATCGCCGTCGGATGAATGCCTGGAGCATAGTTGGGCGCTTTGTAGAAGAGTTCGAGAGCGTGGGCGAAGGCAAGGTAGGGATTGGCAGATCGCAGAGCGGCAACGGGCGGCTGCGAGGCGTGGCGCTCGATCGCTACGTTCTCCTCGATGAGCACCGCAGAAGCACGCGTAGTCTTAAGAAGTGCAAAGTATTTTCGGTTGGCCAGAAAAGTCACCTGGCCAGGGCCGGCGTGCTCGATGCCAGCGACGCCTGAGACCTCAAGGTCTGGCGGACCTTCGAGGCGACAGCTCAGTTTTTGGGCAAGCTCGGAGAGTTTCATGGACGCTCCTCAAGCAAACAAAGACAAGTTCAAGAGTTAAGGATCAAGGATTAGAGAAAAAAGAAAGAACAAAGATAACGCAGAGGAACAAAGTCCGCAAAGGCACGCAGAAGCGAAGAGCGAGTTGGTTGGTCAGCTGGAGCTTACTCGCTGAAAAGGCGCGGCTGGGCCAAAGCGGCCGCAGCTGCAGCGGGTTTGCGCCGGGCGATGCCGACCACACCGAGAACAGTTACTTCAGCAAGCGCAGCGCGAGGAACAAAGATGCGGTCAGTCGAAGAGTTGAGATCCGGAGGCGTAATCTGCAAACCGTTGTCGAGCAACGACAGCAGGTCGTTGGGAATTACGCCCTCCACCGTGTCTCCATCATGGAAACGCAGCTTCACCCACAGGCCGTCGAGCTTCGGCCGGCTTAGGAACGCTTTGCGCTGCGGCTCGAACTCATCAGAGAACTCGCGCACGAAATAAATGGAGCGGACCTTGGCGACGGGGAATTGGACATGCTCTCCGTCGGGAGTTAGCACGTCGATGGGATCGAGTTGGCCAAGACGGGCAGGATTCAGATAGCCACGCAGGGATTTCCTGTCGGCGAGCACAAGAACGACCTTCTTGTGCGTCGAGGCTGGGGCTTTAGTTTTCAAAATCGGCAAATCCCGGGTTGGGCAATCACAAATTTGCCAATCGGCGAGATGTATGTTATGTTAAGCACGCTTTTCCTGTCAAGTTGTTGTTTTCATTAGGGTTAGAGGTCGCCGGAGCGCCGACGTTTGACCGACAAGAAGCATATCCTAAAATCGGCCTCGATCATCTCTTTGGTCACTATCGTCAGCCGCGTCCTCGGCTACGTGCGCGACCAGCGCATCACTTTGCTCCTGGGAACCACGCTTTCCGCCGACGCCTACGTCCTAGCCTACCGCATTCCCAACCTGTTTCGTAGATTGGTCGCGGAAGGCTCGATGACCGCCTCTTTTATTCCGGTCTTTTCGAGCTACATGCAGGAAAAAGGCAAGGAAGCAGTTTGGGACTTCGCCAACCGGCTGTTCTGGACGCTGGCCTTGGTTGCGGCGATCATCACCGTTCTAGGAATGGTGTTTTCGCCTGCGGTAGTGCGACTGTTTTCGGGCGCGAACGTGGCCCAAGACATGGCCGTGGATCTGAATCGAATTATCTTCCCGTATTTGTTTTTCATCGCCTTGGCCGCGCTGGCCATGGGAATTCTCAACTGTTTCCATATTTTTGGACTGCCTGCGGCTACGCCCGTTGTTCTAAACATTGCCACCATCCTTTTCTCCATGGCAATCGTCTGGCATCACTTTAAGGATGCCGCGACCTCTTTGGCGGTGGGCGTCCTTGTCGGAGGAGTTCTCCAGTTCCTGATTCAAGTCCCCACGCTGGTGCAGAAGGGCATGAAGTTCAGTTTTGGGATTTCTTTCAAACATCCCGCGATTCAAGAAGTAGCGCGCCTGATGATTCCGCGCCTTTTCGGGATCGGTATCGGGCAAATCAATCTCCTAATTGACACCAAGTTTGCCACGGCCGCGAGAATGCCCCCCGGCAGCCTGGCCGCCCTCTACGTTGCCGACCGCGTGATGGAATTGGTCCTTGGCGGGTATGCGATTGCGGTGGCGACAGCGATTCTGCCGATGATGTCGCACCAGGCAGCAGCAAAGGATTACGAGTCCCTGAAGAAGACGCTGTCGTTCTCCGTGCGTATCGTAGCGTTCATCACGATTCCCGCGGCCCTTGGGTTGATGGTGTTGCGCGAGCCGATCATCCGCGTGCTGTTTCAGCACGGGCAATTCGTCGCGGCTTCCACTCGTTTGACGGCCCGCGCGCTGCTCTACTACGCAATTGGCTTGCCCGCGCTGGCAACCGTTAAACTGGTAGTGCCGGCGTTCTATTCCACGCGCGACACGAAGACTCCCGTAATCGTCGCCTCGATCTCTCTAGTCATCAACATCGTGCTGAACATTCTTTTTCTGCAAGTTTTCTTTAATCGCGTGCAGAACGGCGGCCCGGCTTTGGCCACAGCGCTTGCAACGTTCTTTGATTTCTTCGCACTGCTCATCATCTTCCGGCTGCGGTACGGTTCCATGGGCATCATGGAGACGATTCGGTCTTTCGCGAAGATTTCTTTGTGTTCCGGCATCATGGCCGCCGCCTGCTGGATTGCAAACTACTACACTTCGTTCACAGCGCACTCGCGATTCCTGGTTCAAGTCAGCGTATTTGCCGGGCTGATCGTTGGCGCCACACTGCTGTATCTCGCGCTGGCGTGGGTTTTCCGCTGCCACGAGATTCAGGAAGTGTATGGAATTGCGGTCCGAAGGCGTGCAGGCGCCGGCGACGGCGGGTATACGGGGGCCTGATGGAAATCTCGGCTGCCATCTCGTCTTTTCTTACGCACGCAAAGGTGGAGAAAGGACTATCGCCGAATACTGTTTCTGCCTATCGCAGAGACCTGATGAAATTCTGCGAGTTTGCGCAAAAGCGCAAGCTCACACTGGAGGCGGCCGGCCGCGACGACCTGGTCGATTTTCTCGCAGGCCTCTACCGGCAACATTTGGAGAGCAAGAGCGTGGCGCGGCACCTGGTCTCCTTGCGAAACTTCTTCCGCTTTGCTCAAATCCAGGAACTCCTCCCCGCGGATCCTACGGTGAATCTCGAATCGCCAAAGATTCGCCGGTCGCTTCCCGGGTATTTGCGGCTGGAAGAGGTCGAGAAGTTGCTGGCGCAGCCGGACGCCAAGACCCCTTTGGGTTTGCGCGACCGCGCGATGCTGGAAGTGCTGTACTCCGCGGGATTGCGCGTTTCCGAGCTTGTCGGCCTGCGCGTCAGCGACCTGGACACGAAAGTGGGCTGCGTGCGCTGCATCGGAAAGGGAGACAAAGAGCGAATTGTCCCCATTGGAAAGAAAGCGTTGGCCATGGTGGAACGCTATTTGCGCGACGCCCGGCCTAAAATGATTGGCAAATTTGCGGGAAGCCCAACGCTTTTTGTCAATCGCCGGGGCCAACCACTGAGCCGCGTCGGCGTGTGGAAGATTTTGTCCGCTTACGGGCGTCGTGCCGGATTGCGCGTGGCACTCACGCCGCACATGCTGCGTCACAGCTTTGCCACTCATTTGCTGGAGCGCGGCGCGGATTTGCGGTCCGTGCAATTGATGTTGGGCCATGCGGACATTTCTACGACGCAAATCTATACCCACGTCGTGGAGGAACGGCTGAAGCAGGTTTACAAGGCGCATCACCCGCGTGCATAACGCGGCTAGGTCGAGGGGGCTCATTGCGGGTGGCTCCGCGGAGTCGAGCGCGGACACCCTGAAGCAAAAGGAGCGCAATGCCAGATTACATGTTTTTGCTGGAAAGCCGGCTCTCACCCGAGCAGCGGGCCGCCATGATGCGCGTGCAGGAGCTCTCCGCCGCGCTGGGGTTCAACGTGTACTTGACGGGCGGCACGGTGCGCGACCTCATCACCGGTGCGTCGCTGCGCGATCTGGATTTTACCGTAGAGGGCAACCCTTCGCGCATCGCACGAGAACTCGAAAAGGGCGGCGCAAAAGTCTTCGTGGAAGATGAAAAATACCGCCACGTCGAAGTGCTGTTTGCCGGCGATTGCGAAGGAAGCATTTCCGCGGCGCACGACGATTACTATGTGCGGCCCGGAACGCGTCCGGAAATTCGCTGGTCCACCATCATGGAGGATTTGCGGCGGCGCGACTTCTCTTTGAATGCTATCGCTATCTCTCTGAATCCCGCTTCGCGCGGGCTGCTGCTGGATCCCACCAACGGCCTCTCTGACATTGAACACGGGGAAGTGCGGGCGCTCAGCATCCACAGCTTCACGAATCAGCCCGCGCGCTTGCTGCGTTTGCTGCGATTTGCGGCCCGGATGGGCTTCAAGGTGGAGCAGCGCACGCAGGAGTGGTTTGACTTGGCGATCGAACGCAACCTGCACCACTCCATCGAGCCGGAAGACGCCGGCACCGAGCTTCATGCTGTGGCACGGGAAGAGCGGCCCACGGTGGTATTCAAGGCCTGGGAAGAAGCGGAATTGCTGGAAGTGATCAATGCGGTTTTGGCCAAGAAGCATCCCGATTATGAGGCGATTAATCGCCTGATGAAGGTACGCGAAGATTTGTTCACCGCCGGATTTCGCCCGCGGCTAGCGACTCCGATGCTGCTGGCGATCCTGGGACGTTTGAAGGATCGCGAGTTGTCAAACGTGCTCTCGAAAGCGGGATTCCGCGCGGGTGAAATGGACACAATCTTGACGTTCGAGGAGAGAGCCCTCGCGGCGCAAAAGGAGCTTGTCGGAAAAAAGATGCAGGCTCCAGTGGATGCTTACCGCTTTCTCGAAAAGTTCCCCCTCGAACAAATGGCTTATTTACTCGCGGAATCGAACAACAGCGGCGCTCTTTCCAAAATTCGCGCATATCTGCACAAGTGGCGGCCGATTCGCAACGGGATGCCGCAAGTGGCGAATGAATTGGAAGCGCTGGGGATGCCTCGCGGCGCGAAGTTCGACCAGATTGTCGAGCAAGTATTCGCCATGCAGCTTACCGGGCGCGGAAAAACTCCGGAGGAACGGGAGAAAATCCTCCGCAAGCTTAGCGGAATTAAAGAACAGCCGAAAAAGAAGGAAAAGGAAAAGAAGCCGTCCAGGAGCGCAGCCAAAGCGCACGCTCACGCGGCCGCAGCAGTTAGCGCAGCAGCGCACCAGAAGCACGCAGCCGCGAAGGCAGAAGCGAAGCACGCCGCAA
>WNGL01018908.1_pt1 | contig 11135 bp, 11 predicted proteins | sample 5400591 | NCBI WGS metagenome assembly WNGL01 (sample SAMN13153377, study PRJNA577476) | soil metagenome | isolation source: 80 cm soil or saprolite under Garry oak tree replicate 1 | place: USA:California | collected 2016-06-15
CAGCACCGGGCAGGGAGCGCGATATTGCACCGGAGTGGGCACAATTCTGAGCCCAAGAGGAAATTTCAGCAGACCGATCCTCGCCGTCGCGCTGATCTTATTGATTGCATTCGGGAAAGATGGTGGGCAGTGCAGGACTCGAACCTGCGACCTCCTGCTTGTAAGTTTTCCGACCAACGGATGCCGCAAGTAGCAGGAAGGGCGCAAAGGTGCATGAATACTGGCCATTTCCAATCCTCCGCGCTTCATGCTCTTTTCTGCATCTGCGTTCTATAGTCGCAATTCGGCTCCGGTTTGTGGGGAAATTTGTGGGGAACCTTCACCGGGTACTCGTAGCAGCACGAGACTGACGGGGCGGATGGGGTGGCGCTCAAATCAAAAGCTTCCGCTTTGGTCGTAGCATGTCCCGCACGACGAAGAAAACTATGGATCGCTCGAAGTTGCGAGAACTCCTTGTCCGGCCAAGCAACTGGCCGAAAGGCCGGCTATATGGCAAAATTCTTGATTCGCTCGGAGTGTATCCCGAATTGATAATGCAACGCTCGATCTCATCAGGATCGGGTTGATGCTTTTACTGCGCACACCAACGGTTGCTCATTGGCGGAGAACGCGAGGACCGCAAACTTCTGTTTTTCACAAGCCATCGTCGTTCGGGACCTGACGCGGACTTGCTGATCTTTCACCGAGTCACGACACACGAACTGATATTTGAGGCTTCGGAGGAGGGACTCGCAAGAGCTTGCCCATAGCCGAAAGCACCTAAAGCTTGAATCTAGCATGGTTAGGAATTTCTCGGTCCTGCTGCCCGGAAACAGGTGTTTTCGGGCAGCCACGCCGCCCAGCCAGAGAAGTTTCGGATCCAATCCGACTAGTGTCCGTCTGTTCCCACTTAGGCACATCTGGTCATGTTGTTGACACTTCTTCGGTGAGTCTCATAAGCTCATACTTCCCCGGAACGATTTAGTCGACAACCGCACTCGGGCCTTGCCCATCCCCAGGGAGCACTCGAAACTAGCAGCATTGCACGTTCAAGAGTCGGCCAAGACTGTCGAGTGGGGTTCAACAAGCTCAACCCAGGAGCGTGCCGTGGCCAAAGCTGAAGCGTCCGTTGAAGAACTTGTCGGTATGATTGAGCGGGGTGAGTTGCGCCTTCCGGAGATGCAGCGCCGCTATGTGGGGCGCTCGACCCGCGTGCGAGACCTCCTTGACTCGCTCTACCGCGGCTACCCATCTGGCGCAATCCTGCTCTGGGAGACTGACGAGGCAGTGCCCCTCCAGGAAATGGCAGTTGCCCAGCAGGCAAACCCTTACCCAGAGCACGCGCCTGTTGCTCGACGGCCAGCAGCGCTTGACATCACTCTCGGCGGTGATCCGCGGCGAGTCGGTTAAGGTGCGTGGACGCAAAAAGCCGATCGAGCTACTTTTTAACCTTGACCATCCCGACCACTTAGCCGTAGTGACTGAGGTGAACGAAGAGGGCGACGACGAGGACGACGATGACCTTACGGACGACGAAGCTGATTCGAACGAAGACGAGCTGCAGAAGCGTTTCGACCGAATGACCTTCGTTGTGACGACACGGAAGTTACAGCAGCTTTCGCAATGGGTGAAGGTTACCGACGTCATCAAGACGGACAGCGATGCCGGCTTCCTGAAGCAGGCCGGAGTCACCAGCTTCGACGACCCCAACTACGAGCGTTACAGCCAACGGTTGTCGCGCCTGCGAGGAATCCGCAGGTATGCCTACCCGGATGGACGTACTTGAACGGCGCCGGCCAGATCAAGGATGCCAGTGTGCCGTGTCCCGGGGATCCGCGGGCGCCAAGATGAGGCCCGGCGTGAGACCCAGGTAGAGAGCCCAAAGAGCTCTCCCTGGATCTCCTTACATTTCGTGAACCAGGACTATACACCACTCTTCCGCGAACACCATCGGAATCCGAAGGACGGGTCTTTTGGGTTCCGGCCTTGGTCTACCCTATCGGTGTGAATCAGGCCTAGGTAGTATTTCGCCAAACGTAAGGGCCATTTTGGCCTCAGCGACGGGCGACCTCGCGCAGTGCAATCTTCTGCCCAGGCGAGTAATTCCTGGCCATTTCAATTTCGACGGGCGATTTGATCAGTTGCTGTCCTATGTTATCCCCTGCTTTCCAAATCTGAGTCAGAAAATAGTGCCCTCCGTATCCGTTGAAGATCAACTTCACGAACTTCGGGACCTCGCTGGATTCGACGGAATTGGTCCCGATATTGGTGAGGACCTGGCCCGCCTGGTTCCGCAGTAACATCGTGTGCGGAAGCAGCGGTTTGAGACTGTATTCGCCAGCTGAAAACGTCTGTGTCCCCACGCTGAAGCTGAACGGGATCTTCACCTTGAGAACATCTCCGCCAATTTGAGCTTGCCCCATACCGACGGCCAACAGTACGAACGAGCCAAAGATCATCTTGCGCTGAATGAAGCTGTGTATTTTCATACGATCTCCTTGTGGGCGAATCGGCAGAAACCGCCGATCGCGTGTTGAATTCAAAAAACTTGGACATCAAGAGGAGCGGGAATTGCGACCGAAAACTGCAAAAGAAAATTTGATTCGAGAAAAAATTCGCGAGGTGGAAAAGGGTCAGGAGCTGTGATACGCTCCGCACCTACGGCTAACACGAAGAATCCCAGAGGTTTATATGGAGGAGCCCCGGCGCCCCATGAAGTTACTGGCCTGCTTCAAGCTTGGAGCGCGGGGAACGAGGAGGCCTTAGAGAAACTAGTGCCCTTGGTGTATCGCCAGTTGCACCGGGCAGCTCGGCGTTACATGGCTGGCGAACGCTCTGGGCACACTCTGCAAGCAACCGCGCTGATTAATGAAGTGTATGTACGGCTGGTTGATATTCGTCCAATCGACTGGCAAAACCGCGCTCATTTTTTTGCCTTATGTGCCCAGTTGATGCGGCGGATTCTGACAGATTTCGCCCGCTCGCGCCATTATCAGAAGCGAGGCGGTGCAGCCCCGCACGTACCATTTGATGAGTCGCTGTTGGTGTCCTCGCAGCCCCACGCGGATCTGGTCGCACTGGATGACGCATTGAAAAGACTTGCTCGCATCGACTCGAGAAAGAGTCGCGTGGTCGAGCTGCGATTCTTTGGTGGCCTCGGCGTCAAGGAAACAGCGGAAGTGCTGAAGGTATCCAACGAGACCGTGATGCGAGATTGGAAGCTGGCCAAAGTCTGGCTTTTGCGTGATCTCGGTGGAGGGAGCAAGCACCGTGGAGCCTGAACGCTGGCTTCGAGTGGAGGAGTTGTACCACGCCGCGTCACAAGTGGCGACCAAGGAGCGTGCTAGGTTTCTGAAAGACGCCTGTGGCGATGATGCGGCACTTCGCCAGGAAGTGGAATCCCTGCTGACGCATGAAGCGTCCGCAGAGAAGTTCATCCAGGTTCCCGCCTTCGAAGTGGCCGCACGGCTGATGGCGCAGGACGAGTCTCTTCGTTCTGCCGCTGACCCGATAGTAGTGGGTAAAACCATTTCGCATTTCCGCGTGCTGGAAAAGCTTGGTCAGGGAGGAATGGGGGTTGTCTACCGGGCCGAGGACATTCATCTGGGTTGTGAGGTCGCACTGAAGTTCTTGCCGGAGGATAGCCGAGATCCGCAATCCATCGAGCGGTTCAAACGTGAGGCCCGAGCGGCGTCGTCGCTCAATCATCCCAACATCTGCCACATCAACGAAATCGATGAGCTTGGATATTTTTTTTCCATGGAACTGCTGGAAGGCCAGACGCTGCAAAGCCGGATTGGCGGAAAGCCTTTGCCGACGGATTCGCTGCTCGAACTTGCTGCGCAAATAACTGACGCGCTAGATGCGGCGCACACAAAAGGCATCACGCATCGAGACATCAAGCCAGGAAACATCTTTATTACCAGCCGTGGCGTGGCCAAGGTTCTGGATTTCGGTCTGGCCAAAAAAGCACCCAGGAAGATAGCTGGCTCTACCCAGAACTCTGCGATGCCCACGGCCAGCTTGACGGACGAACAGCTCACGAGCCCGGGTTCAGCGGTGGGCACGATCGCCTACATGTCGCCGGAACAGGCCCGTGGTGAGGAAGTGGACGCGCGCTCGGATCTGTTTTCCTTTGGAGCGGTTCTGTATGAGATGGCGACGGGCAATCGGCCATTCGTGGGCAGCACGTCGGCGGTAGTCTTCCATGCGATCCTCGCGGAGTCCCCGGCGCTGCCTACTAGTTTGAATTCCAAGGTGTCGGCGGATCTGGAACGAGTCATCGAAAAGGCGCTCGAAAAAGATCGCGATATGCGGTATCAGAGTGCGGCCGAGATGCGCGCCGATCTGAAACGGCTTAAACGACAAAGCCCATCGGGCCACTCCACGAGAGTATCCATTGATGATTCCGCCGAGTCGCTTCGGTGGCTGCAGCCACGCTGGGTCATCCCTCTGGCGCTGCTTGTATGCGGGATTATTGCTCTGGCCTACTGGTTTCTAGCTCCTGTTCCACCACCGAAAGTGCTCGCGTACACGCCGCTAACTCACGACCGGGAGAAGAAGTTTCCTCCGCTAGTTACAGATGGTTCTCGTTTGTACTTCGTGACGCCGAAAAAGGCAGGATGGACAATTACACAAGTCTCCACCTCGGGCGGGGAAACGGCCGCCCTTGACTCACATTTCGATGACATTCAACTGGCTGCTATCTCGCCAAATGGGTCGGAGCTGTTGATCGCGCAACCCGGTGACGCAACGGATGTACCTATTTATATTTTGCCGCTGCCCGCCGGCTTGCCCCGACGGGTGGGAGACATTCTCGCCCATGATGCCAGTTGGTCACCGGATGGGCAGCAAATCGTCTATGCGCGCGGTAACGAACTGTTCCTGGCAAGGCCCGACGGTAGCGAGTCCCGCCGGCTCGTGACTTTAACCGGGCCCGCTTCGTGGCCGCGTTGGTCGCCTGACGGGAAGGTATTGCGGTTCACAATAGACGACGTGACTGTCGGTCTTTCGACGTCACTGTGGGAAGTAGCCGCTGACGGGACCGGCTTGCACCCCTTGCTGCCCGGTTGGAGCAGCTTGCTCGCACAGTGCTGCGGCAACTGGACCGTGGACGGAAATTACTTTGTCTTTCAGTCCGATCGCGGTATCAGCGAAACTGCCCTTTGGGCGATTCGGGAAAAGAGTGGATTTCTCCAAAGGCGCAACCCAGAACCAATGCAGTTGACCACTGGACCAAGCAACATGGCCAGCCCGGTGCCGAGCCGGGACGGGAAGAAGCTCTTTGTGATCCAAGCAGCTCCCCTTGGTCAACTGGTGCGGTACGATGCCAAGTCGCAGCAGTTCGTGCCCTATCTTTCAGGAATGTCTGCGAATCGATTAGGATTTTCGAAAGATGGGCAGTGGGTCGCCTATACGAGTTTCCCGGACGGAACTGTGTGGCGCGCCAAAGTGGACGGGACGGAGCGGCTTCAGCTGACTTCTCCCACCATGATCGCCGGTGCGCCCCAATGGTCGCCCGATGGGAAGCAGATTGCATTCGCTGCCTTCATCCCTGGCAAAACCACATTTGAAATTTATGTCGTGTCGAAAGATGGGGGAGCCGCAAAACAAATGACCAAAAGCGAACGCTATGAATTTTACCCCAACTGGTCGCGGGATGGTGATTCCCTGTTTTTTGGCGACGTTCCATTTGACTTCGCCACGGTCGCCATCTATCAACTGAATTTCAAGACCAACCAACTCACGACGCTGACCGGGTCTGAAGGCAAGTGGTATCCCACTCTTTCGCCGGATGGCAACTACATTGCGGCTCTTACTAGCACGAACCATCTCATGCTGTTGGACCTGAAAGTCCAGAAATGGATAGAGCTAACCCAAACCACGGCGGACCACCCAGCATGGTCGCATGATGGAAAATATGTCTACTTCGACTCCACCGCTGGAGGTGAGCCGGCGTCCTATCGCGTGCAAATCAAAGATCGCAAGCTCGAACCCGTGGCCAGCTTGAAGGATGTGAAGCGGCCAACATCGGGAACCAGCGCCTCCTGGACCGGCTTGACTCCCGATGATTCTCCGCTGGCGCTGCGCGACATCAGCACTTTCGAAATCTACGCGTTGGACCTGCAGCTCCCGTAGTCGAATTTATCGAACTAACGACGGCGCGGCAATCTACAGTTGAGCTGAAGGCATTTCAAGGAGATTCGCCAGGATCTGACTTTTTGCGGAAACCGGTGCCTTCAGGAACATACTCCATCTGCGTGGGTCGCCCGACACTCATAAGACTCAAGCGGCCGGGGCATTGGCGTGAAGGGATTTTTGCGACTTCAGCCCGATCGCGGTCATTAGGTCATTACTGTCGCGGTAGGGACGACCATCGCTGATCGCCCCGCCTCCTCAATTGCGATGACTTCAGCGTGCTTCACGCCTTCAAAGGTATAAAACCCTTCTCCCACCACACTTCCGCCCTTATCCACCAACACCGCCCCAACGTTTGGATTCGGTGACGCCAATCCAAAACTTCGTCGCGCCAGTTCAATCGCGTGTCGCAAATGCTGTTGATCAGTTCGACCGTCTTCGGGCATATCCAATATTGCACAAAAATTGATGCAGCTTGTTTTTACAGCTTTTTCATTGATCTGGCTTCTAAGTCTACGGTATATTCCGACAGTTAGGCCTCGCAGAGAGTAAACATGTCCTCCCCCCTTCCGGCAGTAGAAACGTACTCCGCTTCTCCCGGCGTTCGGTTGAAAACCGAAATGTGCGCAAGCAATCCGTCGGACTCTCTACTCACAAGTGATCGCGTCGAAGTCTCAGTGGTTATTCCGTGCCTCAACGAAGCCCAATCCGTCGGAATTTGCATCGACAAGGCTCTGTGTGCTTTTCGTGACCACGGGATCCATGGCGAAGTCATCGTCTCCGACAACGGTTCGACCGATGGCTCCGCCGAGATCGCTCAAGCGCATGGAGCTAGGGTCGTTCACGCCACCGTAAAGGGATACGGCAGCGCCCTCCGGAAGGGAATCGAGGAGGCCCGCGGCGACTTCATTGTCACTGGTGACGCCGATGACAGTTACGACTTTTCCGAGACACCCAAATTCGTAGAAAAATGGCGGGCCGGTTACGACTTCGTTATGGGAAATCGCTTCGGCGGTGGCATCAAAGAAGGTGCAATGCCGTGGCATCATCGCTACATTGGTACGCCGATAATGTCGGCGATCGTGAATCTTTTCTTCGGCCCCGGAATTGGCGACGTCAATTGCGGCATGCGCGGAATCAGTAAAGAACTGACACAGCGGCTCGATTTCCGCACCAGTGGAATGGAGTTCGCCTCCGAATCTTTGGTCAAAGCTGCCAAGTTCGGGGCGCGAATCGGTGAAGTTTCCATTACCCTTTGGCCTGACAAGCGAGGCCGCCCGCCGCACCTGCACAGTTTTCGCGATGGCTGGCGGCATCTCCGTTTCATGCTGCTCTTCGCTCCCAATTGGCTGTTCCTAGTTCCCGGCGGGCTGCTGGCGTTGTTAGGAATGTCACTCGTGCTTTGGCTGCTTCCAGGCCCGCGAAGTATTGGACGCGCGGTTATCGACGTGCACACGATGCTCTTCGGAATGGTCTTCACCCTGACTGGGACACAAATCATCGCCATCGGATTATTTGCTAAGGTGTACAGCTATCTGGTTTCTTATGGGAGTGCAGGTGGTTTTCTCTTCATTCTTTCTCAGCATGCTGGGCATTAGCCGGGGAACGTACATTGGGGACTACGATCTGAAATAAATGGCTTACACCGCCTTTGATCGTGTTGTCGCGTGGGCACGGTTTCGCGTTGCCCTCCCTCATGTAAGGACAAACTCACGCGTTTGCGACATCGGATGCGGTCTTGAATCTCGCTTCTTGAACTCCTATGTTCGGTCGAAGGTTTGCTTCGGTGTAGGTGTCGATTACCAGCAGCTCCACGCGGTCAAGGCCGGGTTCCCCGTGGTTCTGTGCGACATTACCAACGGCATACCCTTTCAAAGCCAGCAGTTCGATCACGTGGTTATGCTGGCTGTGCTGGAACACTTGGAGCAGCCCTGCACGGTTCTTGCGGAAATATTCCGCGTCTTGGCTCCACAAGGCTCGCTGATTATGACCTGGCCGCAAGCTCTGATTGATCCGTTGCTGAATGCCCTTCATGGCATCGGCTTTGTCAGCCGCGAGATGGAAAGTGGCAAGCACCAGCCCAGAATTCCTTTCGCAACTTTGATCTCGATGATGGAGCGAATTGGCTTCACAGGTTTCGAGCACCGTCGTTTTGAACTAGGCCTTAACAATCTGCTGGTGGGCTATAAGCCCGCGTAGGCCGTTTTGGAGTAGCAATGCCTTCCCCCTGGACTGAGCTAGCACCGCCAGGATTGTCGACAGCCCTTACCGTTCCGCCTCCCAAGTTTTTGAGTGCGACGATCCGTGTGATGGGCTGGAGCCTCGGCTTAACTCTCGCCGCTGCGGACGCCTGGGCGACGCGCTTCTCCATGAATCCAGATGGGGTCTCTTACCTGGATATGGGAGACGCCATTTGGCGCGGTGATTTACACGCCGCCATCAATGGACACTGGAGTCCTTTGTACCCCTGCGTTGCGGGGCTTGTTCTAAAGGTACTGAGGCCCTCTATGTATTGGGAATTCCCGGTCGTTCACCTGCTAAACCTGGTCATCTTTGTGTGGGCGCTGATCGGTTTCGAGTTCTTGCTCAAGAATTTCATAGCCCGACGAAAGAACGCCAAGCCGTCACCGAATTCCAGCGCTACCGGATTGCCCGAATGGGCGTGGTGGCTGTTGGGATACAGCGTCTTCCTCCCTGCGTCTCTGACGCACATCACCATGCGACGCGCAACTCCCGACCTCCTCCTTTCCGGATTTATCTATCTCGCCGCCGGGCTCCTTTTGCGCATTCGCAGCGCTCCGCAACTGAAGTGGTTTGTATTACTGGGAATCGTGCTCGGGTTCGCCTATCTCACCAAGGCCGTCATGTTTCCCCTTGCGTTTTCGTTTATGGTCACGGCGATATTCCTTAATGACAATCGTCCGCGAGCCCTGAGATTAGCGGGAGTCTCCCTGCTGCTGTTTCTAGTACTTGCCGGCCCCCTCGTCTACTTGCTCTCTCGTGCCAAAGGAAGATTCACAATCAGCGACAGCGGACGATGGGCTTATTTGGTTTTCCTGAACGGCGTTCAACCATTTTTTCCCGATAGCCCAAACCTAACTCATCCGCTAAAGAAGATCTCCAATTCTCCGCCAGTTTACGACCTCTCATCCGCTCCCCTTGGCACATACCCTCCCTGGTCCGACCCCTCTTATTGGCAAGATGGAATCAAGCCACGACTTAACCTGATCAAGCAAGCCAAAAGCCTATTCACCTCGACGAAGGCTTATTTGCGGGCCCTTTATCTCCCTTCAATGCAACTTAACTTTACCTCTGCGTTTCTGCTCCTGCTTGCTCTTGGGCGTCGGCCGCGAGAAGTATTCGAGCGAATGGAATGGCTGCTAGTTGCTCCCGCGATTGCAGCCCTGGCCGTGTATGCGCCTTTGCTCGTTGAGTTTCGATATATCGCTCCCTTCACAGTTTTTTTCTGGCTTGGACTGTTTTCCGGAATTACTGTTCCCGTCAATCGAATGCCGCGGACCATCATGTCTGCAACAGTAATCGCCGTGGTTGTCACCAGCTTGATCTTGCTCGCGGGCTCAAGCATTCGCCGCCAGAAAGAAGCAGAAGGCCCCGTGTACTCGCAGGCCGCCCAAGCTCTGCGCGAAAAGGGAATTCAAGCTGGCGACAAGGTAGCCCTCATTTGGGACGAGGAGTACAAACGCCATGCAACCGAAGGGTCCTACGTTCCCCGCCTTCTCAAAACCCGCGTAGTCGTAGAAGCAAGCTCGGCGAAAGAATTCTGGCAGGCCGATCCGTCGTGGCGCTCGCATGTGATTCAGCTATTGGCGCAAACCGGAGCGAAAGCAGCCATCACTGTTGAGTCGCCACCTGACGCGGGAAACTGTTGGGAAAGGCTCGACGGGACAGAGTTTTATGCATGCATGCTTTTCGGGACTGGCCACGCCCCTAGCCCTGACGACTTCTAAGCAAACAACGAATCCACGAACTCTTGGGGATCAAGAGAAAATCGCCGCCCGCTGACCGCAGGAATCGGATCGGCGGTGCACTCCACCACCCGCTTAATCCCAGAAAGTTGCAGGGTGGTCATTACCCATCTCAGCCGCAAAGAGCTTACCCGGCTTTGATTCAAGACAATGATTTCAAAGTCTCTCGCACTACCTCCCGCCTGTTCGAGTTCCTCAAGACTGTCATACTCGTAACCCTTAACATGGTATTTGACACTACAGTCCCGAGTAGTGGAGTCAGAGTCTTTCATGGTCAAAACATTCACTATCTCGCGTACGTCATCAAGGTATAGCTTGGCAACGGGAAACTCATCCAAACGGTAGAGAGATTTTGGTAAACGGGGACTTACGTTCTTGAGGTATTTTCTTTCTTGGATAAAACGGTCAAAAAGTCGCGCCATGCGCCCTCCCGAGGCAGGAGATCAATTGGAGGAACCATGCGCGTATGTGCTTGATGGTGGGCAGTGCAGGACTCGAACCTGCGACCTCCTGCTTGTAAGAAGGAAGGCAGCCACTTCTCTCCATTACCGGGAATTGCTGCTGATGCCTGAGAATGAATGTTTGTAGTCCTTTGGTGCGTATCGCACTACTATCCGTTGCTGCCAATTACTGCACAGGGTCCCCGGTATTTCCCCCCGTACTGAGATCCAGCGGTCCGATGCGCCTTGGTTCCCGAATGCACTCTCAGAGAACGGGCTTCTCGTGGTCCCGACTCAATGCTTCAACGAATTTCCACTGACACGCGAGTTCCTGGCTGTTTACGGTCAAGCCATGTGTGCGTCTTCGAGTTTGACACAGCAACGTGAATGAGGTTTTTGACGAAGGCTCGTTCGCCGAAGCCCCTACCAGCTATTCAGCAAATCGGACCCAGATCTCCGCCGCTCCTAAGATGGTTGTGAATATGAGCGACAGTGCAGCCCAGACGCCGTGTTGATATTCGGCGATGCGCCAAATTATCGTGCCGACAAAATGAAATAAACCAGTCGATGTCCAGCCCAAAACATAATAGAG
>WNGL01032392.1_pt1 | contig 11135 bp, 10 predicted proteins | sample 5400591 | NCBI WGS metagenome assembly WNGL01 (sample SAMN13153377, study PRJNA577476) | soil metagenome | isolation source: 80 cm soil or saprolite under Garry oak tree replicate 1 | place: USA:California | collected 2016-06-15
ATTCGGGGGAACAGCGCCCGGCCCAATGAGCCGGCGGAACCTCAGCCAGAAAGGCATATCATGGCTCGCAAGCTCATCTTGATTGTCGCGCTGATCGGCGCTGCGTCCTCGCCTGCATTCGCGCAATATCGGGGCAGTCAGGCGGAACAGGCCGCGTGCCGCCGCGACGCGGTGCATTTCTGCCGCGGCATTTCCGACGACGCCCAGGTAGAAAGCTGCCTCGTCGCCCATCGGCATCAGGTCAGTGCGCGCTGCCGCCACGTATTGCAGACCCACGGCCGTTAGCACTTGGCGTTTCGTTTGCGAGAACGGACGGCGGAGCACGGGCTCCGCCGTCGAGATCGCGGATCGGCGATGAACCACGACAGCTATCCGGATGCGTACATCCGCGGCATCCTCAATACGGTGAAATCGATCGCCATGGTCGGCATTTCGCCCAACCAAAGAGAGCCGGCCGAGCTATTTCGCGTTCAAATACCTGCTGGAGCGCGGCTACAACATGATTCCGGTCAATCCCGGCCAGGCCGGCAAGGAAATTCTCGGCCGCAAGGTCTATGCGAGCCTGACCGACATTCCCGAGCCTGTGGACATGGTCGACGTCTTTCGCGCTTCCCAATTCGCCCTCCCGATCGTGGAGGAAGCCTTGCAGCTTCAGCCGCGTCCGCAGGTGATCTGGATGCAGCTTGGCGTGCGCAACGACGAGGCGGCCGCCAAGGCCGAGGCGGGCGGCCTCAAGGTCGTCATGAACCGCTGCCCCAAGATCGAGTACGGCCGGCTGTCGTCCGAGATCGGCTGGATGGGCGTGAATTCCCGGACCCTGACCTCGAAGAAAGCCAAGCTCCTGGGCGGCGGCGTGCAAAGAATGTCGCTCGATCGCGCGACGTTTGCGGGCGGCGCGACGCAAGCGGCCGAGCGCGCCCAGAAAAAGCAAGCCGAGGGCCAGGACTAACCGATTCCGCTGCGCCTCCCGCAGCCGGCTTGACGCTGGCGCCTCGTTGTTGAACACCAGCTTCCGTGTCTCCGACCGGGAATCATACCTAACCGGTTGATCGGTGCGCCCGCCACATCCTCCTACCTCCTCCTGGAGGGGGGAGGTCGGCGAGCGTCGTAAGACGCGAGCCGGGTGGGGGGTGAAGCAGCATCACCCCACCCCGCCAGCTCGCAGATGCTCGCTGCCGACCCTCCCCCTCCACGGGAGGGTTAAGAGCGCAAGCCGCTCGGCAGCGAACCGACCAACCGATTGCGTATCACCGGTCCCGATGAGCGAGGAACGGCACCATGACCGACCGCGTCCCCGGCTTTGCCACGCTGGCGGTCCACGCCGGCGCACAGCCCGATCCCACGACCGGCGCCCGCGCCACTCCCATCTATCAGACCACGTCGTTCGTGTTCGACGACGTCGATCACGCCGCCTCGCTGTTCGGGCTGCAGACGTTCGGCAACATCTATACCCGCATCGGCAACCCGACCAACGCGGTGCTCGAAGAGCGGGTGGCGGCGCTCGAAGGCGGCACCGCCGGGCTCGCGGTCGCCTCCGGGCATGCCGCCCAAGTCGTGGTGATGCACGTCCTGATGCGGCCCGGCGAGGAGTTCGTCGCCTCGAAGAAGCTCTACGGCGGCTCGATCAACCAGTTCAACCACGCGTTCAAGAACTTCGGCTGGAACGTGGTTTGGGCCGACCCCGACGACATCTCGAGCTTCGAGCGCGGCGTGAGCGAAAAGACCAAGGCGATCTTCATCGAATCGATCGCCAATCCGGGCGGGGTCATCACCGACATCGAGGCGGTGGCCGCGATTGCCAAGCGCGCGGGCGTGCCGCTGATCGTCGACAACACGCTGGCGACGCCCTATTTGTGCCGGCCGCTCGACCACGGCGCCGACATCATCGTGCACTCGCTGACGAAATTCCTCGGCGGGCACGGCAATTCCATCGGCGGCCTGATCGTCGACGGCGGCACCTTCAACTGGTCGCGCGGCGGCCGCTACCCGATGCTCTCCGAGCCGCGGCCGGAATATCACGGCATCGTGCTGCACGAGACCTTCGGCAATTTCGCCTTCGCCATCGCCTGCCGGGTGCTGGCGCTGCGCGACATCGGCCCGGCGCTCTCCCCGTTCAACGCGTTCCTCATCCTCACCGGGATCGAGACGTTGCCGCTGCGCATGCGGCGCCACTGCGACAATACGCAAGCGGTAGCGGAATGGCTGGCGGCGCATCCCAAGGTCGCCTGGGTGAGCTATCCGGGGCTGCCCGGCGACCGCTATCACAATCTGGCGAAGAAATACGTGCCGAACGGCGCGGGCGCCGTGCTCACCTTCGGGCTCAAGGGCGGCTACGACGCCGGCGTGAAGCTCGTCTCCAACGTGACGATGTTCTCGCACCTTGCCAACATCGGCGACACCCGTTCGCTGATCATCCATCCGGCATCGACCACGCACCGGCAGCTCAGCGATGAGCAGAAAATTCAGGCCGGCGCCGGCCCCGACGTGGTGCGGCTCTCGATCGGCATCGAGGACAAGGAAGACATCATCGTCGATCTGGAGCAGGGCTTGGAGGCTGCGTAGCCGCATACGCCGAACGTGTCATTCCGGGGCGCCGCGAAGCGGCGCACCCGGAACCCATGCACACCGGGCAAAAACCTTGGGCTCCGTGTTCATGGATCCCGGGTTCCTCGCTTTCGCTCGGCCCCGGGACGACGAGTCCGTAGTTGTCTCATATCAGATCTTCTTGAACGTCCGCGAAACATAGTCCCGGATGCGGCTGGCGCTTTCCGGCGCGAGCCAGATCTCGTCGGCCGCCGCGTCGAAGACATCGCCATATTTCTGCAGCTGGTCGAGCACCGGCTGGCGCGTCTGGCTCTTGGTCAGGGCGAACGCCGCCGGCGCGAGCGAGGCGAGCGATCGCGCGGCCTCGACCGCAGCGGCGAGCAGCGCTTCGGGATCCACGATGACGTCGACGAGGCCGCGCGTTGCGGCGGCTTCCGCCGGGTATCTGCCTCCGCCGAAGATCACCTCGCGAAAATAGGCCGGAACGGCAGTGAATCGCATGATTTCCAGCGCGATCGCCGGGTACGGCAGGCCGACCAGCAGCTCGGTGACGCCGATCCGCCCCGAGCCGCGCGCCATCAGCCGCTGGTCGGCCGCGCACGCCAGCACGCAGCCGCCGGCGATGGCATGGCCATTGATCGCCGCGACCACGGGCTTGGGATAGAAGAACATCACGTCGAACAGCTTGCGCAGCACCGGAAGGAAGTCCCGCAGGTAGGTGCCGCCGCCTTCGAGCGCGCGAATGAGATCGACGCCTGCGGAGAAGATCCCGGCCTGTCCGGTCAGCACCACGGCCGGCGCCGAGGACGTGCCGAGCTCCTCGAGCCGGCTCGTGATGTGCCCGCAGAGCTCGATGTCCAGCGCGTTGACCTTGCCGTGGCCCATCTTGAGCACGGCGATATCGCCGTTATGACTTACCTCGAGCACGCGCGGGGCCTCGCTGATCCCGTTTCCGCGCATGGTGTCACGCTCACGGTGCCGATGGAAGCGCCGCCATTGGTACGCCCGCGCCCGCGCGCGCCGCGGTGAGCCGCTCGGCATGCACGACCGCGAGCGCCAGCACGATGATCGCCATCGCCTGGTGCAGCAGCGCCAGCGGCGGCGGCACCTGATGGAGCAGAGTGAGGACGCCGAGGCTCGCCTGCACGCCGACGCCGATTGCGAGCGCCAGCGCGCTCCCGAATGCCGGCCCGAGACCGACACTGCGCCCGACATCGGCGAGATGCAGCACGGCAAGGAGGCAGAGCGCATAAGCAGTCATGCGATGCGCGAATTGCACGGTGAGGACGTTTTCGAACCAATTGCGCCAGAACGGCTCCAGGCTGAACAGCTGCGACGCAGGCGGCACGAAGGCGCCGTCGATGAGCGGCCAGGTGTTGTAGACGAGCCCGCCGCGAAGCCCGGCGAGCAGCGCGCCGAAATACATCTGCAGCAGCACGAGGACGAGTACGACGATCGCGGTTGCGCGGACGCGCGCCGAAGCGACGATCCCCGGACCGGCGATCAGCCGCTGCGCGGTCCAAAGGCTCGCCGCGAAAATCACGCAGGCGAGGATGAGGTGGGTGGCGAGACGATACGGCGAGACCTCGGTTCGTTCGGCAAGCCCGGAAGCGACCATCCACCAGCCGATGGCGCCCTGCGCCGCGCCGAGCGCGAAGATCAGCCACAGCCGGGAACGCAAGCCCTGCCCGATCCAGCCGCGCCACAGAAACAACAGGAACGGCAGCAGAAACACCGCGCCGATCAGCCGTCCCAGCAGCCGATGCGTCCATTCCCACCAATAGATCGTCTTGAATTCCGTGAGACTCATGCCCCGGTTGAGCAGCCGGTATTGCGGGATGGCCTGGTATTTTTCGAACTCGCGCTGCCAGCCGGATGGCGAGAGCGGCGGCAGCGTTCCCGTGACCGGCTGCCATTCCACGATCGCAAGCCCGGACTCGGTCACCCGCGTCGCCCCGCCAACGAGCACCATGACAAAAATCAGTCCGGCGACGGCGAGCAGCCAGATCCGGACCATGCGCAGATGCCGAGTTTCGGAAATCGGGTCCATGGAGATCGCGCGGAACGATGCGGCGGGAGCGGCGGCGAAATTAGCCAAGCTTTGCCCACCGAACAATGCGCCGCCTGTACCGCAAGCGCGGCGGATCGCCGCCGCGCCGGCGCCGCCCCATGGCTCGGCGCACCGCCTCCGCTCCGGCTTCCAGCTTCCTGGCGCGATCGGTCATTGCTCGGCTAAGCCAATGGACATGGCCGGCGCATCGAGCATAATTCACGCCAATGAGCACAGAAGCCAAGAGCGAAAAGGAAAAAATCCGACGTTTCCGTGATCGGGCGGAGGAATGCCGCGCCCATGCCGCCGAAATGAAGGACCCGGATGCTCGCGCAGGGCTCATCCAAGTTGCGGAATCCTACGAGAGAATGGCCGGCGCCATCGAGGCGAAGCTTCCCGAGGACTTTCCGCCCAAGTCGTAGCGCGCTGGGCGGGCTGACCGGGCGGGTCCCGGTCGCGCATGCGCGATGGGGTGCCCGGGAAGCCCAGGCGGACCGGCCCAGAGACGGCGGGCTGCGCTTGGCGTGGCCCGGCGCGCGCGCCCTTACGAATCCGGCGCTCCCGCCTCACCCATGACCTCGGTCAGCGGCGCGCGGATCGTCGCGTGGAGGCCGCCCGGATCGAAGCGCAGCTCGGCACTACCCTGCAGCTCGTACGCGACGCTGCGCTCGATGAACTTGATGCCGAAGCCCTGCTTGCCCGCGGCGCCCGCGGTAGGGCCGCCCCGCTCCTGCCATTCGAGCACGAAACTCTCGGCGTCCTTGTCACCATCCATATTCCAGCGCACCTGCACGTTTCCGCCGGTGTCGGAGAGCGCGCCGTATTTCGCCGCATTGGTCACCAGCTCGTGAAAGATCATGCCGAATACGACCGCGGCGCGCGAGGAAACGAACAGATTGCGGCCCGAGATCAGGATCGTCTCCTTCCCTCCCTTGTACGGCTCGAGCTCCGCCAGCAGGATCTGCCGCAGGTACGCGCCGGTCCAGATGTTCTTCGCCAGCAGGTCGTGGGTGCTCGCCAGCGCGCGCAGCCGCCCCTCGAAGGCGCGATAATATTCGTCGAGCGAATCCGTGACCTTGCGGGTGCGCGAGGCGATCGACAGCACGGTTGCGAGCGCATTCTTGACCCGATGATTGAGCTCGGCGAGCAGCATCTTCTGCTGCTCGTCGGCCTGCTTGCGCCGGGTGATGTCGCGCTCGATCACCGCCGCGGCGAGCAACTTGCCGGCCTGGTTGCGGACCGGCGTCGAGGTGTAGGAGACGTGGATTCGTCGTCCGAAGCGGCCGGCCGACCGCCTCCTCCGCGGTAAAGCCGTAGATGCGCTCGGCTCCGGCGTTCCAGCTGGCGATGCTGCCGTCGGGCTTGAGCCCGATGATGGCGTCGGCGGAATCTGCCACGATCGCGGCCAGGTGCGCCAGCGCCTCCTCGTGGCGCTTGCGCTCCGTTATGTCCAGGAACGTGACGACCACGCCGTCGATCACGTTGGCTACGGTCCGGTACGGCAGGATGCGCATGATGTAGCTGGCACTGCCGTCGATCGTGGCTACTTCGTGCTCGACCCGGGACAGCGTGCGCAGCACGCGGGCGATGTCGCGCGGCAGATGCTCGTAGGCGAGCCGGGTCGAGATGTCGGTGACCGGCCGGCCGAGGTCGCTCTCGATCAGGCGGAAGATCTCGGTGACCGGCGAGGTGAAGCTCTTGATGCGCAGCTTGCCGTCGAGAAAGATCGTGGCGATCTCGGTGTTCTCCAGCAGGTTCTTCTGATCGCTCAGCGCGCGGTCGAGGCTCTCGACCTTGGAGTTGAGCTCGGCGTTCACCGTCTCCAATTCCTCGTTGATCGACTGCAGCTCCTCCTTGGAAGTCTCGAGCTCCTCGTTCGAGCTTTGCAGCTCCTCGGTGACGGATTGGAACTCCTCGTTCGAGGATTTCATCTCCTCGTTCGAGGTCTCGAGCTCCTCGATGGTTGCCTGCAGCCGCTCCCGGGTCGACACTAACTCTGCCTCGAGATGCTGGATGATTTCGTTCTTCTTCGAATCCGGGCGTTTGTCGCGTCGCGGTTCGGGTGTGGCCGGGGCCGCTTCCTGGAACAGCACCACGCACAGGCGCTGCTCGCTGTCGCCGGCGGGCAGCGGTTCCACCACGATGTTCATCAGCAGCGTGCCGCCATCGGCCGGAATCCGCAGGTTCTCGCGAACGATCCTCTTGCCGTTGCTCATGGCCCGGCTGATCGCGGCGCGCAGATCCGGCCGCAGGCCGGGATCGACGATGTTGAACAAATTGAGGCTTGCGGCGCCGGGGCTCGGCTGCAGATATTTGCCGGTCCGCCCGGAGAAATGCAGCACTTCGTAATGTTCGTCGACGAGCACCGCCGCGGGCGCATAGGCCTCGATCACCCGCTGCGCGCGCCGGGTCGCCGCCTCCTGGGCCGTTGGCGTAGCCGGCCTGGCCTGCGGGACGTGGTCGGGCCGCGGTACCGTGAGCGACAGCTCCGGCGGAACGCGCCCGGGCTCCACGACGCGCGCTTTGAACAGGCGCGCGCGGGAATCCACCCTGGAGAACAGCTTGGGCTGCGGCGTGATGTTCTCGGCGGGCCCCAGGAACAGATATCCGCGCTGGCGCAAGCCGAAATGGAACAGCGCAAGCACCCGCTGCTGCAGGGCCGGGTCGAAATAGATCAGGAGGTTGCGGCAGGAGATCAGGTCGAGCCTCGAGAACGGTGTGTCCTTGATGAGATTGTGCAGCGAGAAGATGCACATCTCGCGGATCTCCTTGGCGATGCGGTACGTGTTCACCTGCTTGGTGAAATACAGGTTCAGCTTCTCCTCCGGCAGGTCGCGCACGGCCCCCTGCGGATAGATGCCGTGGCGCGCGATATCCAGGGCGTGATTGTCGATGTCGGTGGCGAAGATCTGCACCTTGAACGGCGAATCCCGGCGCTGCATCTCCTCGCGCAGGAGGATGGCGATCGAATAGGCCTCCTCGCCGGTCGCACACCCCGGAACCCAGACGCGGATCTGGTCGTCGGCCCTTTTGCCCTCCAGCAGCTTGGGGATGACCCGGGTCTTGAGCGCGTCGAAGGCCTTGTCGTCGCGAAAGAACCGCGTGACGCCGATCAGAAGGTCCCGGAACAGCGCCTCCGGCTCGGCCGGGTCCTTGCGCAACAGCTCCAGATAATCCGATGCCGACGTGAGCTGATGAACGTGCATCCGCCGCTGGACGCGGCGAATGCAGGTGCTCTCCTTGTAGTGTGCGAAGTCGTGGCCGGTCTTCGAGCGCAGCAGCGTGGTGATCTTGGCGAGATTCTTGCGCACTTCCTCTTGGAATCCGTCGAGTTTGCGCTCCGCCTTCAGTCGGGCGAGGTGCCGCACCTGCTCGACCACGCGGGCCGGAATGTCCTCGACCGCCAAGATGAAGTCGACGCTGCCCGTCGCCGCGGCGCTGCGCGGCATGCTGTCGAAGGCCGAGGATTCCGGCGCCTGGGCGAAGGTCAGCCCGCCGGCCTCCTTGATCGCCGTGAGCCCGACCGTGCCGTCGCTGCCGCTTCCGGAAAGAATGACGCCGATGGCGTTGTCGCCTTGATCCCGGGCGAGCGACCCGAAGAAATCGTCGATGGTCATGCCCCGGCTGCGCGGGGTCATCGTATGCAGCGCGCCGTGCGCGATGCTGAGCGTCGCGTTCGGCGGGATGACATAGACGTGGTCCGCCTCCACCTGCGCGCGATCGGCGATTTCGACGACCGGCATCCGGGTGTAGGCCCGCAGCAATTCGACCATCGCGCTCTTGTGGTGGGCGTCGAGGTGCGGCACCAGCACGAACGCCATGCCGCTGTCGGCCGGCGTTTTCGAGAAGAAGCGCTGGAAGGCGTCGAGCCCGCCCGCCGAGGCACCGATACCCACGATCGGGCAAGACGCTTGCGAAAGCGGTGGCTCGCTCCCGGTGCGCGGTTTCGCGGCCTTGGTCCGTTTCGAGACCTTGACGCGTTTTGCCGCTTCGGGTCGTCGCGCCTTTGGCTTTGGGGTGCGGGCCATGAGAAACGCTGTCCGGGCGCCTGAGTCGGCCTCGATCGGGCGGATTGGCTCGGCCGGCGCTCTTCTTGTTTGAGAAATTCCAGTCCGATGCCGTGAGCTTAAGGCCAGGCGTAAGCACGCACAAGCACGGGAAACCGCGTTTCTGCTCAATCGGGCGTATCAAATTCTTTATTTGAGCGGTTTGTGGGCCTTGCAAGCGGCCTTTCGCGGCACCTCGGTCAGGCTCGGATACGACCATCCGATGGTGGCTGAGCACCTTTTCCAGGGTCCACGACCTGGGGGGCTCGATGGGCCGCCAAAAATCGTTGCTTTGAGGAAACTTAAATCCCGGTCGGCGGGTTAGGACAACGCGGGGAAAAGGGCCGCATATGCAAGGTTCAAGCGCAGCGGGCCCGGCACCGACGGTGCTCATTGCCGAAGATGAGTTCCTGCTGGCGCTGGAGATCGAGGAGTTGCTCCGCGGCATGGGCTGCCGGGTCGTGGGACCGGCGGCCGGGGTCTCGGAACTGCTGGCTCTGATCGAGCGGACACCGTGCGACCTTGCCTTCCTCGACGTTCACCTGCGGCATGACGAGACCGTCTATGCGGTCGTCGACCGGCTCAGGGCGCGCGGAATTCCGTTCGTGTTCATGACGGCGTATGGGGAAGAGGGCATCGATCCGCGCTACGCCGATGCCCGGGTCATTTGCAAGCCTTTCAGCGAGCATCAGATCGAAAGCTGCCTGTCCGCCGTCTTGCGGAGCAAGCCGTGGCGGGGCGAAGACGGCTTGCCCCGTCGGCACTGACCGGACAAGCTGGATCGAGAAGTTTCGACCATCGATCCTGAACCGCCGGCGCTCGGGTCGGATTTCATCACAAACGGAGGTCGAGACCGCGCATGCGGATGCGCACACGCAAGCTGATCGGAGCGGTCGCGCTCCTGGTTCTGGCGACCGGATGGGCGCTGTTCGCCATGGTCGTGGCCCAGGTCGCGCTTCCCTCGGCCGGGCACCTGCTCGCCGGCCTTTATTACGTCGTGGCCGGCTTGGGCTGGGTGCTGCCGGCGATGCCGCTGATCGCCTGGATGGTCAAGCCGGACGACGGAGGCCGCGCGGCCGAAAATCGATAGAGACGCGCAAGGCGGGACTGCGTCCCGCAGGTCATCGACGCGGCGCAACCGGGTTCGCGCCGGAAGCGAGGCGGAAGCCCTCCAGGCCATCGATCGCCGTGGCGAACTCGACAGCAAGCACAGAGGCTGTTTCAAATAGTTGAAAAGCCGGCTAGGGCGATCGGGCCGTTTTAGCCAGGCGCGCCATCAGCCGCGTGAAGGCTTCTCTTCCCGCCAAACTGGCGTTTTCTCTGGATGGGAAAAAGACGTCCGACCGCTCGATCGGCTTCCTCTTCCCGGCGCAGTAGATCTCCCATCTCCATGGCTTCGGAGGCGGCGCGCGATGCTTCACTACGACCGAATAGTCATCCAGATCGAAATTTGCGTCCATGCAAGACTATGCACCCGATAAGCGTTGAAAGCCAGTGCCGATCCCGACCGGGTTCTCGACGATTTTCCTTGCAACGAGCCGCCAAGGAGCGCAGCGTTCGACCGCTGGTTTCGGCAAGCAAATCGTTGGGCCAAAGGTCGAACAGGCCGATCGGAACAGCAAAAGCCGAATACTGGTAGATCAAACGAAAAGCTACGACGCTTCTCCGCCTGCAAGACCAAGCGCCTCGCTGAGCTAAGCCGTAGAGGACGAAGGCATGCTGAAGGTTCCAGCTTACAATTCCAAGAAAGAGGCTTTTCACCACGCCAATTCCCAATGCGGGCTCGGGCTGAGGATAGCGCCGCACAATCGTGTCTCGGGAACGAGCAACAAGCCGCTCTGCAAAAACTGCAAGAAGTTGAACGATCAGGAGGCAGTGCCCCGGGGTCTGTCGTGATGGCCGCGCGCGCCCCACGATCCTAACAAGGGGGCTGCTCGATCCGCTCGCCACCGCAGTGAACCGATGCCCCCGGGGAACGGCTTCAAGTCTCGCCGATCCCCCGACCGCGCGTCGGGTAACCCGCCAAGATCCAACCTGAACGGGTTTGTACGCCGGTGCACCGGGCTCAGCGTCTGCGAAAATTGGAGCCGTGGCTGGGTGAGGCGGCGGCACGGTCGGACTTGTGACGGTAACTGATGCGTCCACGCTCCAGATCGTAGGGCGACATCTCCACGATGACCCTGTCGCCGACGCCGGTACGGATGCGAAACCTGCGCATCTTTCCGGCATTGTAGGCGAGAACCTGATGATCGTTGTCGAGGCGAACCCGGTATTTGCCATCGGGCAATACCTCGGTCACCACGCCGTCGAACTCGAGAAGCTCTTCCTTTGCCATTCGTGTCCCTTCGTTTACGCGTTTTTCGCGTGCAGCGGGCGGCAAGCGTCGAGAGCCGCCGTGTCGTCGAAAGCCCGGGCAAGCTCTGGTTGATTTACCTGGGGAGCCGCCGCATCGATCTCGGACCCTTGGTGCGTTTCGGCGTCACGATCCTCGGCTG
>WNGL01009714.1_pt1 | contig 11134 bp, 7 predicted proteins | sample 5400591 | NCBI WGS metagenome assembly WNGL01 (sample SAMN13153377, study PRJNA577476) | soil metagenome | isolation source: 80 cm soil or saprolite under Garry oak tree replicate 1 | place: USA:California | collected 2016-06-15
CAGCACGCCGAGGCGTACCTGCGCTTCACGACCGCGGGCGACAAGAACTTCCTCAAGTACCGCCGACTCCGCGTCTGGGCACGTGGGCGGGGGCCGGGCTGGGACGAAGGTGACCTCGAGTTCTACATCAAGGTCGGCAAGGACCAGGACAACTTCTACCTCTATCATGTGCCGGCCCGAACGGACTCGTGGGAGCCCGAGGCCGTCGCCGACTTCTCCCGCTGGCTCGCCCTGCGGGCGCAGGTGGAGCAGGCGTGGCTGCGCGGCGTGGCGCCGCGCGCGGCTCCAGGCTGTCCCGACTCGACGCTCGCGCCATTCGACTCCGCCTACGTGATGTGCGACGGGCCGTACCTCATCCACGTGCGCGATCCCGCGACGGCACCGCCCAACCTCGCTGCGGTGCAGGAGGTGGCGGCCGGGATCTGGCGCGTCGACGCGAACACCGTCGTGCCCCAGGCCGAGCTCTGGGTCGACGACATCCGCTTGAGCGACGTCGTCCAGGACGGCGGGACCGCCGCCGCCATGGACGTGACGCTCGCGGCCGCCAACGTCGCCGACCTTGCGCTGTCGCTGTCGCGCAAGGATGGCCAGTTCCGCCAGCTCGGCGCAGACCCGAGCTACCTGACCGACGACGCCCTCACCCTCGCGGGCACCGTGCACCTCGATCAGTTCCTGCCATCGGCATGGGGCGTGGCCATGCCGCTGTCCGTACGCCACGCGGCCACGTCGAGTGATCCCTTCTACTTGAGCGGCACCGATATCCAGGCCGGCGAGCTGCAGGGGTTGCGGGCCCCGAGGAGCTCGGCCACGAGTTACGGCCTGGTGCTGCGCCACGCACGCCGCTCCACTAGCAAGCTATTGCGCTACCTGCTGGACCCCTTCGCGCTGACCGGCGCCTACACGAACGGCTCGGGGCAGAGCGACTTGAGCAGCGCGACGGCGTCGAGCTACGCCGCGAACATCGACTACGCCCTCAGCCCGGGCAAGCGCACCATCGGCGGGCTGCGGGTGAGCCCGACGGGGCTGCGGTGGCATTCGGGCCTCGCCGGGACGGACGGCTCCCGCTCGAGCTACGCGGTTCCGATCGCCCGCGACTCGGACACGCTCGTGGCCTCGGTGCGGTCGCGCGCCAAAGTGTGGCGGAACTCGGGGGGGGCGGACTTCATCCCGCTCACCGGCCTGCAGCTGCGGGTGGACGTGACCTCGCAGCGGGATCTCCACGACTACGGGGACTCGACCAGCCTCGGCCGCCTCACGCAGGCGGAGCGGCGGTCGCTCGTGGGCGAAAACGTCGGGTTCGAGACGCAACGAACGATCAACACATTCCTGGGGGCGACCCCGCGGGTGGGACAGTGGCTGCGGCCGCGGCTCACGCTGGCGTCGTTCTTCACGCTCAGCCGCGATCCCAACGCGCCCGCCCCGGTGCGGGACATCGGTGACACGGCAGGGGGCTTCCACCTCCCCGCGGCCTTCACCAATTCCCGGCGCCTGGACGTGGGCGGGCAGCTCGACGCGCAGCGCCTGGGACGCAGCCTGTTCGGCGACAGCGCCGTCCTGGCGCGGCTGATCGGGCGCCTCACCAACGTCGACGTCTCCTACGGCCGATCGTACAGCTCGACCTATTTCGGCGCGCCACTCGTCCCCGGCCTTGGCTATCAGCTCGCCCTCGGCGGCTTCGACAGCTTCCGGCGGCAGGGCGATCGCCTCGCTGGCTCCGCGGCCGACAACCTCACCCTGAACGCCGCCGGCGGCGTCCAGCTGTGGCTCGGTCTCCGGGCGACCGGGAACTACCAGCACACTCACGGTGAGACGTGGGTGAAGCGCGGCACGAACCAGGTCCCGCTCGAGACGGACAGCCGCGAATGGCCGGCGGGGACCGCCAGCTGGAGCTTGACCCCGCCCAAGGCAGCGGGTGGCTTCCTCGTCCACGCGATCACCGCCCGGCTGACCTACCGGCGGCGCGAAACGACGAGCCAGCAGGCCTTCTTCGGCGGCGCCGCGACGGCCCCCACACCGCCCCTCACGCGGTCCACCGAGCGCACCGTCGGCCCGTCGATCACCGTCACCTGGCTCGGGGGCGTGTCGACGTCCTACGATGTGTCGCGCACGACGAGCGACCTGCTCAACGCCGGCAATCTGTTCCGCACGACGCGCAGCCAGGTGAACGCCGCTCTCGCGTTCGCCTTTCGGCCGCCTGCGGGGCTCGTGCACATGAGGAACGTCATCCGCGCGAGCGCCCGCTATAGTGCCAGCGACAACGCGGTGTGCCTCCAGACGGCGGGCCAGGTGACCTGCGTCTCCTACGTGGACAGCCGCGCCAGCCAGACGCAGCTTACCTTCGACTCCGATTTCCCTCCCTCCCTGAGCGCGGGGCTCCAGATGGCTTACGTCGTGAACGAGGAGCGGCAGTTCAACCACAAGACGGCGCAGCTCGCGGTCACCGCGTTCGTGAACCTGTCCACGAGCGTGGGACAGCTGCGATGAGCCGGACGCTGTGGACACCGCTCGTCGCGATGCTCGTTGCCTGTCCGGCAGGGCGGGGGCGGAGCGCCCACCCGCGCGAGTTCGACGGGGAGGGCGCGTTCGGCTACCTGCGGCAACAGATGGAGTTCGGGCCGCGGATTCCGGGCACCCCGGGGCACGAACGGGCGGGGGATTGGATCCTGGCGCAGCTGCGGCGCACTGCCGGCACCGTGGTGATCCAGGCGTTCACACACGTCACTCGGCGCGGCGAGACCCTCCGTCTGCGAAACTTCCTGGCCCGCTTCCAGCCGGCGGCGCCCGCGCGTGTGTTGTTCCTCGCCCACTGGGATACGCGGCCGCACGCCGACCAGAGCGCCAACGTGGGCGCCCAGCGCCTGCCCGTCCCCGGGGCGAACGACGGCGCCTCGGGAGTAGCGGTGCTGCTCGGCGTGGCCGACGCCCTCAAGGCGAAGGCCCCCCCTCCGGGCTCGGGTGTGGACCTGCTGTTCGTGGATGGGGAGGACTACGGCGATTTCGCCGACTCGAACGACGTGCTCATCGGCTCGCGCTACTTCGCGGCCCACCAGCCCGCAGGCTATCCCCCGCTGTACGCGGTGCTGTTCGACATGGTGGGCGACAAGGACCTGGACGTCTACTATGAAGGGAACTCCCAGGCTGCGGCTCCCGAGGTGGTGGACCGCGTGTGGCGGACCGCTCACGACCTGGGGTACGACCGCTATTTCCTCCCCGGCGTCAAGCACACCCTGATCGACGACCATGTCGCGCTGCAGCGCGCCGGCATCCACGCGATCGACGTGGTGGACTTCGACTACCCATACTGGCATACGACGGAGGACACGATCGATAAAGTCGCGGCGGCGTCGCTGCAAGTGGTGGGGGATGTGGCGGTGGCTTTGGTGAGATAGCGAATAGTTCAGAGGACGGAGGAGATGCAACGGCTAGACGCACAGACGCACAGTGGTAGACGGGTGCTAGTGAGGAGGCCCCTGGCCCCTCCTCACTATTCACCGCTGTGCGTCTATCCGTCTAGCCTTGCGGTGCCTGCTCGCAATTTTCTGATCCCTCGTGCACGAAATCGCTTCGTGAGGCGGATCAGTCTGTCCTATCTTTTGACTCATGGACGACCGGCGCGCCGCGTTGTTGCTCAGTCTGCTCGCCCTCTCGGGCGCCGGCGTGCGCTATGCGCTCGCTCCGCGCGAAGCCGCACCTGGGGACGTCGCGCTCGCCCCGGTGGACACGCCCCCGGCGACGAATCTGCAGGCGAGCGCGCGCGCCGCCGCCCGGCTGGCCCGGCCGCTCGCGCCCGGAGACCGAGTGGACCTGGACCGTGCCGACGTGACTGAGATCACGCGCCTGCCGCGCATCGGTCCGGGGCTGGCGCAGCGGATCGTCACCTGGCGCGCGGCGCACGGCCCATTTGGCAGCCTCGCGCGCCTGGACAGTGTGCCGGGCATCGGTCCCGGACTGCTCGAGGCCCTGCGCCCATTCGTCACATTTTCGGGGGCGATCCCGCCCGCGCCTTGACTCTGCGGAGCCGCCAGGTAATTTAGGTCGTTCAATCTCAACGAGTTGCATACGGCGACCGCAGCGGCCACCACGGACAAGCTGGGTGAAATACTCGTCCGTGAAGGCCTGATCACCCAGGAACAGCTCAAGAAGGCGCTTCTCGAGCAGAAGGGCTCGGGGATGCGGCTGGGCTACACGCTGGTGAAGCTCGGGTTCATCGAGGAGACCGAGGTCACCAAGATGCTGGCCCGGCAGTATCGAATGCCTGCGGTGGACCTGTCGCGCTTCGAGGTCGACCCCAAGGTCCTCAAGCTGCTCCCCCCCGACATCGCCGTCAAACACACGGTCCTGCCCCTCAAGCGGGAGGGCCGCACCCTCACGATCGCGATCGTCGACCCGAACAACGTCACGGCGATCGAGGACATCAAGTTCATCACGCGCTGCGACGTATTCCCGGTGATCGCCGGGGAGTACACGCTCCGCAACGCGATCGACCGCTATTACCAGCAGTCGGACGCGCAGCTCCAGAACCTCCTCAAGACGGTCGAGGCCGCGGAGGAGCTCGAGGTCGTCGAGGAGTCACAGGACGAGGACGTCAAGGCGCAGGACCTGGCGGACGACGCCCCGGTCGTGAAGCTCATCAACGGGCTGCTCACGGACGCGGTCCGGCGCGGCGCCTCGGACATCCACATCGAGCCGTTCGAGCACGAGATGCGGGTGCGCTACCGCGTGGACGGCACCTTGCAGGAGGTGATGAAGCCTCCCGTGAAGATGCGCGCCGCGCTCACCTCGCGCGTCAAGATCATGGCGTCGCTGAACATCGCGGAGCGGCGGGTGCCGCAGGACGGCCGCATCAAGCTGAAGATGGGGGCGCGGGTGATCGACTTCCGCGTCTCGACCCTACCGGTCCTGTTCGGCGAGAAGATCGTGCTGCGCATCCTCGACAAGGGCAACCTGACGCTCGATCTGTCGAAGTTCGGGTTCGAGCCGAAGGCGGAGGAGGACCTGCTGCGGGCGATCCTCAACCCCTACGGCATGGTGCTCGTGACCGGTCCCACCGGGTCGGGGAAGACGACCACGCTGTACTCGGCGCTCTCCCGCATCAACACCATGGAAGTGAACATCTTGACCGCCGAGGATCCGGTCGAGTACAACCTCATGGGCATCAACCAGGTGCTGGTGCGCAACGAGGTGGGGATGACGTTCGCCGCGGCCCTGAAGGCGTTCCTGCGCCAGGATCCCAACATCATCATGGTGGGTGAGATCCGCGACATGGAGACGGGATCGATCGCGATCAAGGCCGCCCTGACGGGTCACCTGGTGCTGTCGACGCTGCATACGAACGACGCGCCGTCCACGGTCACTCGCATGATCGACATGGGGATCGAGCCGTTCAACGTGGCGAGCGCCGTGAACCTGATCGTGGCGCAGCGCCTGGTGCGGCGCGTGTGCTCCAGCTGCAAGGCCGAACAGAAGTACTCGGACGAGGAGCTGCACGCGCTCGGCATCCCGCTCGCCCAGGCGAAACAGCTCACCTTCTTCAAGGGCCAAGGCTGCGACACCTGCGGCGGGACCGGCTACAAGGGCCGGCAGGGGCTGTACGAGGTGATGGCGTTGAGCAGCTCGCTGCGGCGCATGGTGCTGAAGGGTGCCTCCACGGAGGAGCTGCGCGAGCAGGCTGTCAAGGAAGGCATGCTCACGCTGCGGTCGGACGGGATGGTGAAGGTCAAACGCGGCGTCACGACCCTCGACGAAGTCGTGAAGGAGACGGCGGCATGACGGTGAACCTGCGGGCGCTGCTCGAAGAGATGATCGAGAAGGATGCTTCCGACCTGCACATCGTAGCGGGGGAGCGGCCCAAGCTGCGCATCGACGGCGACATCACGAACGCCACCACGGACGAAGTGCTGACGCCCAAGGATACGCTGTCGCTCGCCTACTCGGTGCTCACCGAGAGCCAGAAGAAGCGCTTCGAGACCGAGAGCGAGCTGGACTTCTCCTTCGGGATCCAGAACCTGGCGCGGTTCCGCGGCAACTGCTTCAAGCAGCGTGGCTGCGTGTCGCTCGTGATCCGGCAGATCCCGTTCAACGTCCGCACCTTCGACGATCTCGGCCTGCCGCCGGTGGTGGCGAAGCTGGCCGAGCGGCCGCGCGGCCTCGTGCTCGTGACCGGGCCGACGGGCTCGGGGAAGAGTACGACCCTCGCCGCGATGATCGACAAGGTCAACAAGGAGCTCAAGGGGCACATCATCACGGTGGAGGACCCGATCGAGTTCATCCACCGGCATCAGAGCTGCATCGTGAACCAGCGGGAGGTCGGGACCGACACGAACAGCTTCTCCGCCGCCCTCAAGTACGCCCTGCGGCAGGACCCCGATGTCGTCCTGGTGGGCGAGATGCGCGACCTCGAGACGACCCAAGCGGCGCTCACCATCGCCGAGACGGGCCATTTGGCGTTCGCCACCCTGCACACCAACTCTGCGGCGGAGACCATCAACCGCATCATCGACATCTTCCCCGCGCACCAGCAGTCGCAGATCCGGGCGCAGCTCGCCTTCGTGCTGGAGGGGGTGATCACCCAGACACTGCTGCAGAAGCTCAAGGGGCGGGGCCGGGTCATGGCGGCGGAGATCATGGTATGCACGCCCGCCATCCGGGCGCTGATCCGCGACGACAAGGTCCATCAGATCGAGTCGTCGATGCAGGCCGGGAAGAAGTATGGGATGCAGACGCTCACCGATGCGCTCTACCAGCTCTACATGAACCGTGAAGTGGCGAAGGAGGAGTGTCTGCGGGTCTCCTCGAATCCGAACGAGTTCCTGCGGATGATCGGCGAGCAGCCGCTGGACGAGCGGGAAGCATTGCCGCAGGCCGGCGGGCCGCAGGCCGGTCAGCCCAAAGTTGCCGCGCGCCGCTAGGCGCCGGCGGGAGTGAGCCATGCCGGTCTTCCAGTACACCGCGCGCACCTTGAAGGGCGACCTGCAGCAGGGGGAGGTCGACCTCCCGTCGCGCGACGACGTCGTCGCCCACCTGCGGAAGAACCGCATGGTGGTCGTGCAGGTGCGACCCGCCCCCAAGAAGCTCAAGATCAGCTTCAAGTTCGGCGGCGGCGTCAAGACGCGCGACGTCGTCATCATGACGCGCCAGTTCGCGACCATGATCAACGCCGGGTTGCCCCTCGTGCAGGCGCTCACCATCCTGGCCGAGCAGACCGAGAACAAGGTCTTGGCCGACGTGACGCGCCAGGTGGTGTACGACGTGGAGAGTGGCCACACCCTGGCCGACGCGCTGCGCAAGCATCCCAAGGCGTTCTCGGACCTGTTCGTGAACATGGTGGCCGCGGGAGAGGCCGGCGGCATTCTCGACACCATTCTGCTGCGGCTCGCCGTGTTCCTGGAGAAGAACGACGCCATCATCCGCAAGGTGAAGGGCGCGATGATCTACCCGGCCGTGATTTTCTCGGTCGCCGGCATCGCCGTGACCGTGCTGCTCATCTTCGTGATTCCGACGTTCCAGGCGATGTTCGCGTCCGTCAACCTCGAGCTGCCGCTCCCCACGCGCATCGTCATCGGCGCGAGCAACGTGCTGAAGCACTACTGGTGGGCGATTATCGCGGTGGCGGTACTCGGGGTGGTGATGCTCAACCGCTATTACAAGACCGTCCCGGGCAAGCTCCAGATCGACACCTTGTTGCTCAAGCTGCCGGTGCTGGGCGACCTGCTCCGCAAGTCGGCCGTGTCACGATTCACGCGCACGCTCGGTACCCTCATCTCGTCGGGTGTGTCCATCCTCGACGGCCTCGAGATCACGGCCCGCACCGCCGGCAATCAGGTAATCCACAATGCGGTGATGGAATCCCGCGCCTCCATCGCCGGTGGCGAAACGATCGCCGGCCCGCTCCAGAAGTCCAAGGTCTTCCCGCCCATGGTCATCTCGATGATCGCCGTCGGGGAGCAGACCGGCGGCCTGGACGAGATGCTGACCAAGATCGCCGACTTCTACGACGAGGAAGTGGACGCCGCCGTGAGCGCGCTGCTGTCGCTGATGGAGCCGATCATGATCGTGGTGCTGGGCGTGATCGTGGGTGGCATGGTCGTGGCGATGTACCTGCCCATCTTCGACATGGTGAACGCCGTCCAGTAAGTCTCAGGGCCCCCCGCCGCCTCCGCCCCCGCGCAGTGCCTCCGCGATCGCCCCGCGCACGGTGGCACGCGTTTCGGTTCGCTGGGCGACCTCGAGGCGCCGTTTCCCCGCCGCCCCTCCCACCTTCGCGAGCGCCTTGACCGCCTGGATGGCGAACAACGGGTCGTAGTCGCCCAGCGCGCGCTCGGCCACACCCGCCGCTCGCACCCCATCGCTCTCCTGAAGCGCGTCCAACGCGGCGCCGCGCAGCTCGCGCGGCTCGGTGGCGGCCGTCAGTCGCTCGAGCGCGTCGGCGGCCCGCGCGTCGTGCAGCCGACCCAATGCCTCGACCGCGGCGAACCGCAGCCCCCACGCGTTCCCCGGCGTGCACGCCTGAAGGGCGGTGGGCTCGACGTCGCTCCCCGCCTCACGCGTCAGCACGTCGAGTGCGCGTGCGCGCACCGCCGTGTTGAGGTCGCCCCCGTACGCCGCGAGGGCGGCGGTTTTCGCCGCCGCGGGATCGAGCGCATCGAGCGTGGTGAGCGCCTGGGCGCGCACGTCGCTGTCGGGGTCCCGCAGCGCCGCCTGGACGACGGCGAGCGAGCTCCTCGTCGTGTCGTGCGCCAGCTGCGCGAGGGCGGTGCGACGCAGCCAGGCGTCGTGCTCGTTCAACGCGATGAAGCGGCGGGCCGCGTCCACCGCCCTGTCGTCCGACGACACGAGCTGCTGCAGCGCCCAGTTCCGAGCCGAAAAGTCGAGGTCGTGCGACGCCATGGCGGCGAGCTCCGCGGGCGTCAGGTCCCCCGTCACGTCGCCCAAGAGCCAGCCTCCCTCGTCGAACCGGACCGCGAGCGGCGCTGCCGGCAAGGCGATCGCGAACACCGCGTGGGCCCGCGACACCGTGATCTCCCGCCGCACGACCGAATCGCGCGTCGTGACCCGCACCGTGGCCGGAAACCGGAACAACGGATGCAGGGAGTCGACGCGCTGGGTCTGCTCCACGGTGAGGTGCAGCACCAGCGCCTTGGGGTCCCAGCGGCGCGCGAAGCGGACCTTGGGGTACCCGATGCCGTATGCCCACTGGTCGAAGAACCAGTCCAGGTCGCAACCACAGGTCTTCTCGAACGCCACGGCAAAGTCGGGCGTCGTCACCGCGCGGTAGGAGTTGTCGGTGAGGAAGCGGTGCAGCCCCGCCCAGAACAGCGAGTCGCCGAGCAGGCGCCGCAGCTGGTGCGCGAGCTGGGCGCCCTTGGGGTACACGTGCCCGCTGAAGAAGAGGGCGATCGGGTCGCTCCCCTGGTACTCTCCCCACACGAGGGGTCGCTCCTGGCCCAGGTCGGCGTGCATCGCCTGTTGCTGCTGTTGCCACCACTCCAGCTCCGCCGCGTCGCGACCCCGCGTCTTCTCGAGCTGGACCGACTCCATGTAGGTCGCCATCCCCTCGTTGAGCCAGATGTCCGCCCACTCCGCGGTCGTGGTCAGGTCCCCAAACCACTGGTGGGCGAGCTCGTGCGCCACCAGGCTCCGGCCACCGTGCTGCGGCTCGTCGTCCTCGCCGTGCAGGGCGAGGTCGGTCTGCGTCGTAGCCGAGACGTTCTCCATCCCGCCATAGGTGAAGTCCGGGATGACGGACTGGTCGTACTTGGCCCAGGGGAAGGGGACGCCCAGCACTTGCGAGTATAGCTCGATCATCGCGGGGGTCTCGCCGAAGGTGCGCCACGCGGCCGCCACGGTGTCCGGGTACACCCAGTACTCGACCGGCACGCCGCGCCACTCGTCCTTGAGGATCGTGAACGGCCCGACCACAACCGAATACAGGTACGTGGAGGCGGGCCGCTCCTGCGACCAGTGCCACACGTTGGATCGCCCCCCGCTCACGGGGACCACCTCCACCAGGCGCCCGTTCGAGAGGACCTTCATTCCCGAGTCGGCGGTGACGAGGAACTCCCAGGTCGTCTTGTCGTTGGGCGCGTCGTAGGTCGGCACCCACGAGGAGGTCTCGTTGGCCTCGCCCTGCGACCAGATCACCCGGCGGCGGGGGACGAAGTAGATGCCGCGCTCCGGCGTGCCGTGGTAGCGCAGCGTGAACTCGACCGTGTCCCCCGGAGCGGCGCGCTGCAGCAGACGCACGGTGACGTGCGTGGTGTCGAAGCTGAACCGGAGTGGCCGCCCCCTGCGGTCGCTCGCCCCGTCGACGGTCAGGCGGGCGGCGTCGAGCCGGATCGTGTCCGTTGCGGCACCGAGCACTAGCAGCCGGGTCGCCACTTCGCCCGCCAGGCCGCGCCGCTGGGCGTCGAAGCTGACGGCGATCCGCTGGTGCAATAAGTCGAACGTCCGTGCGCGGGCGGGCCAGCTGCGGGGAGGTACATAGGCTCCGACGACGCCCGCAGGCCGCTGGGCGGCGAGGACCAGCGGGGTAATCGAGAGGACAACGGCGAGCCGGCTAGGCACCGGCCTTCTTGTTGCCGGTCGTGGCCTCGAGGGCCTGGGTGTGAAAGGCGTCCAGGTTCTGCGCGTGCTCGGCGTACTCGGGTCGCTGGCGCGCCCGTTCGGCCCGCTCGTTCTTGAGAAAGTCGCGGTACGCCTGCTGGGCCGCGCCCGGATTCTTCCGGGTCTCGAGCGCCCGCGCCCGCAGCATGAAGCCGAACAGGTGTGTGGGTGCCAGGCGCCGGATCGAGTCAGCCTGGGCGAGGGCCGCCCCCGCCTCTCCGCCCGCGAGCTCGAGCACACCCACGTGGTAGCGGGCGTCGATGTCGAGCGTCGGCAGCATGGCGTACGCCTGGAGGGCCATCGGGAGGAAGAACTGCGCGCTGTCCGTCTTGCCGGCGGCGTGCAGCATCATCACCCGGTTGTAGAGCCGGGTCGCTCGCTCTTCCGGGGACATCTGGGAGATGTCGGGAGGCGTGACGCGGGACGCGGGCGGCGCCGCCTCCTCCCCACCTGCCGTCTCCCTCGTGCCGCCTCCCGCCGAGGCACCCAGGCGCAGGACGAGCGCCATGACCAGGGCGCCGAGCGCGGCCCC
>WNGL01024719.1_pt1 | contig 11132 bp, 5 predicted proteins | sample 5400591 | NCBI WGS metagenome assembly WNGL01 (sample SAMN13153377, study PRJNA577476) | soil metagenome | isolation source: 80 cm soil or saprolite under Garry oak tree replicate 1 | place: USA:California | collected 2016-06-15
CCCCTTCAAGAAAGTGGTTGAACCAATCGAAAAACCTTCCCAGGGGACCGCTCCTCTCCTCCCTAGGCCGAAGCATCAGAGCGGCGAGCGCCGGGCTGAGGGTCAGGGCGTTGAAGGCCGAGAGGATCACCGAAATCGCGATGGTCATGGCGAATTGCTGGTAGAGCCTTCCAGTGATGCCCGGTATGAAAACCGTGGGCACGAACACCGCCGACAGAACCAGCGCGATGCCGATAACCGGGCCGGAAATCTCTTCCATCGCCTTCAAGGCCGCGGCTTTGGGCGCCAGGCCGGCCTCGATGTGGCGCTCCACAGCTTCGACCACGACGATGGCATCGTCTACCACCAGGCCGATGGCTAGCACCAGACCAAATAGAGAAAGCGTGTTAATGGAGAAACCGAAAAGCGGGAAGAACACAAACGTGCCGACCAGCGAGACCGGCACGGCAAGCATCGGAATCAGCGTGGCGCGCCAGCCTTGCAGGAAGAGGTAGACCACAAAAATCACCAGGGCCAGCGCGATCACCAGGGTCAGGACGATCTCCTTGATGCCTTCGGTCACGGCCCGCGTTGTGTCAAGCGATATGACGTAGTCGACATCCTGCGGAAAGCGCTGTTTCGCCTCGGCCAGCACTTTTTTGACGCCCGCGGCCGCGTCGACCGCATTGGAACCGGGTAACTGGTAAACCGCGATGATGGCGCTCGGCTTCCCGTTCAAGCGGCCTGCGACGCTGTAGTCCTGACTGCCGAGCTCGACGCGGGCTACGTCCTTGACCCGTACGGTACCGCCATCCGGCGTCTCGCGGACTACGATTTGCCCGAATTCCCCCGGCGAAGTGAGGCGGCCTTGCGCGCGGACGGAGTAGGTGTATTCCTGCCCCTTCGGCGTGGGCTCACCCCCAACCTGTCCCGCCGGGTTCACGGTGTTCTGCGCCTGGATGGCGCTTACGATTTCAGGGACAGTGATGGCCAGCTTGGCCAACTGGTCGGGCCTGACCCAGAGCCGCATGGCGTACTGGCCCGCGCCGAAAACCTGGACATTGCCGATACCGGGCACGCGTGTGAGCTGGTCGTTGAGGTTGATGTAAGCGTAGTTGGCCAGGAACCGCGCGTCGTAGGCGCCGTTTGGCGAGTACAGGCCGATCAGCATGAGCGGAGCAGTCACCGATTTCCGGAGCGTGATCCCGTAGTTCGTAACCTCGGCCGGGAGCTGAGAGGCAGCCTGAGTCTCGCGGATCTGAGTGAGGATCAGATCGTTGTTCGGGTCCGTCTTCACGTCGAAGTTCACCACCAGCGTCATCCCCCCGTTGGCCGTGGCGTTCAAGGAATACATGTAGTTCATGTTGTCCACGCCGCTCATCTGCTGTTCGATGGGAGTGGCAACCGACTGCTCGATCGTCTGTGCGTCCGCGCCGACATAGGTGGCCAGCACCTGAACTTCCGGGGGTGCAATGCTGGGGAATTGAGCCACTGGCAGGCCGACAATGGTGATCGCGCCCACAATCACCAGCAGGATGGAGATCACCATCGCAACGATGGGCCGGTTGATGAAAAATTTCGACATACGCGCTACCTTCCCTTCATCTCCGCCGCAAAAGGCCTCGGGTTCACCTGCATGCCTGGACGAACCTTCTGCACACCTTCGGCGACAACCCGCTCTCCGGGTTTTAGCCCTTCCTCAATGATCCACGTGGCGCCGACGCGATCGCCAGGCTTGACGGTCCGGATGTCGATCTTGTTCTCGGCGTCCACGACGGCAACCTGATAGCTGCCTTGCAGCTCCGTGACCGCCCGCTGCGGCACTAACAAGGCGCCGATCATCGTTCTGATCGATCCGGGATCTTGGCATATCCTCCCGGGCGCAGAAGGTTTCCCGGATTGGGAAACACGGCGGCGATCTGGATCGCGCCTGTGTTCTGATTCACCTGCCGGTCCGCGAAGTAAACCCTCCCGGCGTGCGGATACGTTGTTCCGTCGGCCAGGATGAGATCGAGCTGCAACTGCCGTCTCGCGGCCTCCACGGTAGCCTCGCTCGGGAACCGCCGGTGGAAGTTGAGGTATTCCGATTCGCTGGCCGTGAAATACACCTTGATGGGATCGACTGTCGAAACCGTGGTCACCGGTCCGCTGTTCGGGCCGACCAGCGCGCCGACCTGCTGCCGGGCCACCCCGGCGACGCCGTCGATGGGCGAAGTGAGGCGAGTAAAACCCAAGTTGAGACGGGCTGTTTCGACGGCCGCCTGGGCCGTCTGGGCCGCAGCACTGGCCGCCTGGATCTGAGCCCTCGCCGTTTCGACGCCGGCCTTGGCCGCCTGGACCTGAGCCTTGGCGGCCACGTTGTTCTGTACCGCGTTGTCGAGATCCTGCTGGGTGATAGCTTGCTGCTTCATGAGCGGGGCGTAGCGGTCTTCATCGAGCTGGGCTCTCACCTGATTTGCCTGGGCCAGGGCAACCTGTGCTTCGGACTGCTGGAGCTGCGCCTTTGCTTGCGCTAATTGTCCGTTGGCTTGCGCGAGCTGCCCCAGGGCCTGATCGAGCGCCGCTTGAAACGGGCGCGGATCGATCTCAAACAGCAACTGGTCCTTCTTGACGGGTGAGCCTTCGGTGTAGTCCTGCTTAAGCAGGTAGCCCGACACTTGCGCCTTGATGTCGGCGTTCACCATCCCATCCAGGGTACCGATCCATTCGCTGTAAATGGGGACGTCTTTCTGCTCGACCTGCGCCACCTCGACGCCGGGCGAGTTTGCAGGCGCACCGGTCGGCGTGGCCTTCGAGCAGCCGGTGGCAAGAAGCAAAGCCGTAGCGGTCAGGCAAAGCGTTGCCCGTACCACAAACCTGTGTTTCAAGAGAGTAGTCACTTTCATCTCCGATAATTGCGAAGCTGCCCGTGAATGGAGGCTAGAGGCTACAGCACATTCTACCTTGAGCACAACTGTGAAAGTCCGGGGAGCAGCGGAAGGAGAGAAGCTTCCCAGGCAACAACTCCGTTCGGCGGCCATTGGCCGGGCACGCCTGGACCAGGAAGATGCCTCTTCCCCGGCCAATGGCCCGCATGGGCCAACTTGGCACCCGCATGGAAAGGAATGACTTAACTTAAGGCCCGAAGGCGGGCAGTGACGTAGCCCTCAGCCGGCGAAACGGCGGAACTCGCCCGAGAAAGTGGCCTGCGCGAAAATCTCAAGGCATCGATCGCCGGTTCGATGGCTCCGCTCGGCAGTAAAGGGCTCGTTTCGGATTTCGAGTTTCGAATTTCCAAATTTGACCGAATTGTGAACTTTGTGCGCACCAAGAAAACCTAGCGAGCTACCTCCTACCTCCAAGTCAGGCACGGGCGAGACGCCCGTGCCACGATGGCTTCGTGGCATGGCCGTCCCGGCCATGTGAAACTTGACCGATCTGTGAACCTCGTATCCACCAAGAGGACCTAGTCCTCTTCTTTCTTGCCCATGTCCCCAAGGATATCGCTCAAACTCTTCTGCCAGGCGGGCGTGTTACTATCCTCGACATCGCCGGCCCTTACCGGAGCCTTTGGCTCCTTGGTCCCCGGCGGTGAAATGGGACCAGAGGGAGTCGAAGCCGCCCACATTGTGTTTGCCGCAGGAGGGTCCGCAACTCTCTGAGGTGTGACGATCAAAGCGCGTATCGCATCGGCTTCCCTGTGGAGCAACTCGCTGGTTTCCTCGAAGCGCAGTGTCAACCGTTGCAGGCGGTCCATCTGTTCCTTTGAGTTGCGAATCTGTCTTTCCAGAGCTTCGGCGGGGTTCTTTCCAGAGGAATCCTTTTGATCCGCGGCCGATTGTGTTTGCATTTCCAGGACAACCTTTCGAATGTCATCGACTTTCTTCGACACGGAGACCAGGCTGCCCTTCGTCGCAAAGAACGCCTTCAGGAAGAAACCGAGAAGAAAGAAAGCCAGGGCTACGAGCACGGGGAACAGATAAACAGTTTCCATCAAACCCTCGTTCCGGAAAAAGTACCAGATGCCGGCGCTCCCGCTCCCCAGGAGCGCTAACAAGACCACAACCTTGCCGGCGAATGCAACCGCACTCTTGAACGACATAGTTATGTTATTGGCTCGGATTCCGGGCCATGATCCGCCTCTGGCCCTGATTGGCGAGCGCTGCGATCTGGCCTCTCGTGTCCTTGCTGAGCTCCTGCAAGTAAGGAATGGCTCCATTGTCCCCCACGAGCCCGAGAACTTCAGCAAGCGACTCCCTGACGTCGACGTCCTGATTCCGCACCTGGGCATAAAGGTCGGGGAGCTCGTCCGGGCGGAGCTCGACCAGGTATTGCTTAGCTTCGTTGTGGGCGTGGCGATCCGCCAGGCTGTTTACTACCTCGTCCAGGAATTCCTTGCGTCCCATGCGATAAAGAGCAAAAGCCTGGGCCGTTCGGACCTTGGGGTCCTTTTCGTGTATCCGATCTCGTGAAATCTCCGTCACCAACGCCGGATCACCCACGCGGGCGAGTCCTTCATTCGCGTGCAGGCGGATGTCGTCGTCCGGGTTTTGCTTTTCCTTTACAAACAGCTCTTTCGAGGAAGGCTCCGCGATGAAGGCCAGGGCTTCCAGCAAACGCGCCCGGAAGGTCTTGTCCATCTCCTTCCTGGAAAGCCGCGACTCTCGCTCGTAGAGCCGATTCAATTCCGGAGCAGCCTCCTTGTAGCGGAAACGCCCTAGGGTGAACACCGCCTCGTTTCGGATTTTTGAATCATTGTAAGTGAGGTAGTTCATCAACTCCCTGCCCACGGAGGGGTCTCCAATCTTGCGCAAGGACCTTATGATCTCGAAACGCACGGTATTGCTTCGGTCCTCACCACGAGCCCCGTCTCTTGGGGCAGGTACAGGTTTATGATCCCGTGGATGCACTTTTCCCGAATGTCCTTTTCGGAATCGTTGAGTAGGCTGAGAAACGCCGGAAGAGAACGCATGTCCCGCAGGTTATCGAGAGCCAGAGCGATCTCCCTACGAACAGACGCGTCTCGGTCGTTAGCCGCTTCGACCAAAGCCGGCACGGCCCGAGGCGACTTGCTTTTCCCGAGCAGTACGGCTGCGTCTTTCCGGCGCGTGACATTCGGATTCTTCAAGTCATATATCAGGGCATCGACAGCCACCTGGCTTACTTCCTGTACGTTCGAGCGGGCGTTTTCCGGGTAGACGAGGGCCGGGAATACTGGGAAGAAAAAAAGGCAGAGGGTGCCGAGCAGAACCCGGAAGAAGGAGCAGGTCCTGAATGAGCCTGCGATACTTCGAGTTGCGTTCATTGGCATCTCCGAGGTTTTACGTAAAGCATCCATATGGGTTTATCCCATGCCAGAATCTCGATAAAGACGACAGGAAAAAGGAAGGTGTATCGAGCTCCGTTGGGAATGGAGTGGGGCAAGGGGATCGAACCCGCGACGTCCAGGTTGGGAAATTGAACGTGGGTTGAAAATAAAGAATTTGGCGTTCACGGTGTTTGATTGCGGACGATCCCAGGCTATTGTTCTAAAGGGGCCGATTTCAGCACTCTGACGATCTTCCCCTTCACCTTGTTGACCTCCTGTTCAAGACGGTCGAGGCACGATTGGGTTTTATCGCTTTGCAGCGCCTTCGTCAAGAACTGGTTCAAAAGCCTCTGGTATGGCACGCCTGTCTCAGCTGCTTTGGCTCGCAGAATATCCAGGCCTGGGCAGGCAGGGAAATACAGGATGAGAACGCGACGGAGTCACTCACCGGCCAGACGGTCGAATTTCAGAAAAGGACAGTGTGCGAGCGTCCTGCACGCCGGTGAGACTTTCGTGGCGGCTCCGTTAAAGGAGCGGAGCCGCCACTTCTTTAAGGCGCCTGACTAGAAACTAAGCCGGAGCCCGAATTGAATGACTCTGGGCGACCCATTCAAGTAAGGGATTTGGTCGGACTCCGGGTCGACGGGGTCGAGGCTCGCGTATATTCCGAAGTTGACATGATTCGTCAGGTTGTACGCTTCGGCCCGAAACTGCAACACGACGCGCTCGGAAATCGTGAACTTCTTGCTCAGGTTTGTGTCCAGCACATAGTAGCCGGGACCGCGCAAGTAAGGGAACCTCGTGGACAGCGTCCGGATGTGGTTTCCGGCCGGCTGCTCGTCAAAGTTTGTGTTAAAGGCCGAGTGGTTAAACCAACCCCCGTCCCAGGTCCGCTGGTCTTTCGGCAAAACAGCGTCATACATCGACTTTCCCGGGAGCAGGATCGCGTCCGAAACATAGACGGCCAGTCCGCGCTGGGCCTTGAACACTGATCCGAATTGCCAACCACCGAGGAACTGGTTAACTGCTGAGCGCCAGCCGTTGCCCCAGCGTCGTCCGCGTCCAACGGGAAGCTCATAGACACCGGCAATCGTGAAAGTCTGGCCCGGGTCAAGCGAGTCGATGACGTGTTCGGGCGCTGGATCGGTGGGATTCAAGTAATTTATGGCCGACATGTTCTTAGACCAGGTGTAGTTGCCAACCATGGTGAATCCACCTCGCATCCGCCGCTCGATGCGCGCTTGCAAGGCGTGGTACCAGCCCATCCCCGCCGTCGTTATTGCATAAACGCCGCCCGGGTATTGTGGGTAGGGAATCAGCAAGCCCGCATGCGGGATTACGTCGCCTTCAAGGTCCGTGCCAGGCAAGAGCCCCGCGAAGGGATTGGCTACCGGCTGATTCAGGAACGTGAGGTTTTCCTCATCACGCGTGGGGAGGGTCGACAGATATTTTCGTGGCAGGGTGTTGAGGTCCACGCCCGATGGCACTTGCGGAAGCGCCACGCTCTTGCTTCCCACATAGGAGACATCCAGGACAAACCGGCCTGGCAACTCGCGCTGCAGCCCGAATGACCAATGCATCGTGTAGGGATTGCGTACGCCGCGGTAGCCTACAAAAATGCCGTTGCCGGCGTCCAGATTGACGCCCAGCGAGCTTCCCACCGGCCGCAGAAGGCCGTTTGGAAACGGGTTGGACAGCGAGGACAGGTAGTGCAGGCCATTGTCCACACTCGAGACTAATTCGGTCGACCGGGAAAACCCGGGCTGGTTCGGCAGAGCGTTGCGGCCAATACCGAGGGAGTCGAAGAAGAGGCCGAATCCACTGCGAATCACCGTTTTGTCGTTTAACTGATAGGCCAGGCCGAATCGGGGCATTATGTTGTGGGGGTCCAGGTCCCACAGCCCCCGGCTGCCTGAGCTTGCGTATTGGTAACCGCCGCGCACCTTGAACTGGCTGACCGGGAGCTCGGGTATGGGATTCCGCGCATAAGCGGCTTGGGCCTGCGCTTCGATCGCGAGCGGCGTGGTCAGGTCAAAGCCATTCACCATTCGGTCGTCGCGCTCGGTCAGCGGCATGTCCAACTCGTAGCGTAACCCGATGTTCATGGTCAACCGTCGCGCCACCTTCCAATCGTCGTGGACGAAAAAGCCGTACCAGTTGTTGTGTGCTGTGAAACCGTTGGTGAGGGTCATATTGCCGTCGCTGGGGACACCCATAAGGAAGGCGGCCAATTCTCCGCCAATGGGCTGGCTGGACGAGACCTCGGTCGGACCAGACGTCCAGTCCTTGTTGAAGACTAATCTAGGAGCGATATCTCTGGCCGCGTCCCGGAGATGCTGGTAGGTTGACCGCCACTCCACACCGAAGCGCACATTGTGCTTCCCCTTTTGCCAGGACAAGGTGCCGCCAAGCGATTCGGTCGTATTGTTGTTGATGAAGTACGGGTTCCCGCCAAAGCCCAGGTAGCTGCCAACACTGATGGTTGGAAATGCGGCGACATCCTTCGGAACGAGGCCGACCAAGGACGGGGAAAAGCCCAGCCCACTGTAATCGATGCCCATGCTCTGGGGCCGTCTGCTGAACGGCTGGCGCATGAGGCCCGCTTTCACGTTTAGAACGACATTGGACGAGAACACATACACGTCGTCAAGCCCAACCAGCCGGGTTTCCCGGAATCCTTCCAGGCCGGTCGCTTCGTTAAAGAAATAGTTATTTTTCAGTGACCGCCACTTGTCCAGACTCACGCGCCCGAAAATCCGGTGTTTAGGCGAGAAGGCGTGGTCAACCCTGGCCGTATGGGTGCGATACCAGTCGCCTGTGCCCGCGTTGTTGAAGAAATAGTTGCCCCGGAAATCCGCCGTGCTTGGCGCCCTGTTCGGCTTCGGCCAAAACTGCGCGATTCTCTTCGCCGCCGGGTCGAGCCGGGAGGCGGGAATGATGTTGTTCGGAAACGGCGTGCGGTAGAAGTGCCCGTCATCCGGGTTCTCTTTGATCGACAGCGGATCGTAGATTTGATAGCGCGAGCCCAGCGCCAGCAGGGCCGAGAAATCACCCTGCAGCATCTCGGGTGTCGGCACGGTAAAGTTTTGCGGGACCGGTGTTGTAAACGGGTTATTCTCGAAGGAGTAGAAGAAAAATGTCTTGTTGCGCCCGCTATAGAGGTTCGGTAGAAGAACCGGGCCGCCGATTGAGAACCCGTATCGGTTGTCCCTTAAATCGGGCCTCTTCGAGCCGCTCAGATTGCTGAAGAAGTCGTTCGCATTCAATACCGTATTCTTAAGGTATTCGTGCGCCTCGCCGTGAAACTCGTTGGTGCCGCCACGGGTCACCATATTGAAAACCGCGCCGGGTGTGTGCCCCTGCGTGGCGTCGTAGACATTGGTTTGCACCTTCACTTCCTCGATCGACTCATTAGGGAGAGCGATTGCGACCTGTGTGTACGAGCTGGCGTCTTCAGCCCCACCCCCCGGTGTCCCGACCGTATTGTTCGGGATGCCATCCACCGTGAAGTCGTTTCTGGCCTCGCCTACGCCGTTCGCGCTGACGAGCGACAGCCCTTGCGAGAAGGCTGCCTTTCTTGGGCGCAGCGTGGTCGTGTTTGCCATGCCAGGCGCAAGCACAATCAACTCGGCAGCCGCTCCATCCTTAATGGGAAGCTCTTGGAGTTGAGACCGGTTGATCACCGCGCCTCTACTCCCATCGGCCGTTTCCAGAAGAGGAGACTCCGCGGTGACCAAAACCTGATCGGAGGGCGAGCCTACCTCGAGCGGTATTTTCAGCTCCAGCGTATCGGCGATGCGCAGTTCGAGGCCGGTGCGGACATAGTCCTTGAATCCCACCATCTTAACCTTCACGGTGTACTGGCCGGACAGCAGATAAGGCACTCTGAAATTCCCGCTCATGTTCGTGGTTACTTCGGTGGAAACGTTCGTTCCGATGTTGGTAACTTGAACCGTCGCTTCCGGGATCGCCCCTCCGCTTGCGTCGGTAACTGTTCCGACAATGGTGCCTCGCGATTCCTGACCGCGGGCAATGCGCGGTATCATCACGCCAATGCCTGCAAGCAGCGTCATGGCAATGATTGCTCTTCTTCTCATGCTTCGATCTCCTGTTCCGAGGCCCTCCTCTTCGTTGGGCCCTGTTTGTTCGTTAGACCGTCAATTCGATCGGTCGGCCAGCTCGCGCAACGATGCGACCGCTAAAGCCAAGCCCACGCAGGCCGTTCCCATTCCATAGGTCTTGTCGCCGTCCGTTGTGATACCAGGGTTTGAAGGATCACCAGCTAGGGTGTTCGTGATTCAGTAGAACGAAGTAGTTGCGTGTCCCTTTATGCCGCGGCAAAAACAGCGGATATACCCTCCTCGGATAGGGGCCAAGTGAGGCTTTGTATACTACAGTCAGACTTGCTGCGTCAACGCGTTTTATTGACAAGGGTGGCAATTAGAAGTACGAGTCAATTCATGCGGCCTTTGACTGTCTCAGAAACTGTGGAGAACTTAATTCGTGTTAATTCGTGGAATTCGTGGCCAGCAAAAAACGCCACGAATTCCACGAATTTCACGAAAGCGATCCGTGCGGGAATTCCTGCCTCATAGCATCCGCGGGTGTAAAATGGCAGCCGCCGGCGCGGTGAGGGTACTCGTAGGGGCGCCGGAAGTTGCCGAAGAACCTCGACTGGGGAATTAGAAGCGCTCATAGGCGGCCGCAAACCGAAAATGCGGCTAATGTTCCCCTATGCGCCCAAGAGCGGCAGGGAGCTTCCTCATCACCGGAACTCTTGCTCCCGCGCGTGCGTATTGTAAACGGGGAAATCATGGACTTCTTTGGAAACATCCGCTACGCCTTCCGGCAATTTCGGCATTCACCGGTGTTCACAGCCGCGGCTGTGCTGACGTTGGCACTCGGCATCGGTGGAACGACCGCCATCTTCTCTCTAATCCACGCAGTCATGCTGCGCTCCTTGCCGGTGGCCGATCCCGGCAGCCTCTACCGCGTGGGCGACGGTAACGACTGCTGCGTGGAAGGGGGCCCGCAAGATCGCTGGGGAATGTACTCGTTTCCTCTCTACGAGCGCCTGAAGACGAACTTGCCGGAATTTGAAGAGATCACCGCGTTCCAGGCCGGGCCGAATCGCATGAGCGTGCGGCGTGAGTCGGAGCATGCGGCCCGTCCGCTGCGCAGCGAGTTCGTTACCGGCAGCTATTTTTCGACCTTCGGCATTCGTCCCTTCGGGGGGCGGCTGTTTTCCGAGGCTGACGATCAGGCGTCGGCCGCGCCGGTTGCGGTGCTGGGCTATCACGTGTGGCAAGGAACGTATGGCGGTGATCCGGCGGTGGTGGGTTCGACGTACGTAATTGAAGGACATCCGTTCACGGTCGCCGGCATCGCGCCGCCGGGTTTTTTTGGCGAAACATTGCGCGGCGATCCGCCGGACATCTGGATTCCCCTGCAGCAGGAGCCGCTGATCAACGGCGAAGGCTCCCTCCTGCGGCAGCCGGTTGCGGCGTGGCTGCGTGTGATTGGCAGGCTGCGTCCCGGCGCGAGCGTTGCGGGATTGTCGCCCCGGCTGACGGGAATCCTGCGGCAATGGCTTCTGAATGACAGCGGCTATCCGGCCGACTGGATGCCCGAACTGAAGCGCCTGCTGCCGAACCAGAACATCACCGTGGTTCCTGCGGGCGCGGGCGTAGCCGAGATGAAAGAGGAGTACGGGCGCAGCCTGCAGATCCTGCTTGCTGTTTGCGGCCAGGTGCTGCTGATCGCTTGCGCGAACGTGGCCAACCTGCTGCTGGCGCGGGGGGTGGCGCGGCGCAGCCAGACAGCGGTGCGCGTGGCCATTGGCGCGTCGCGCCGGCAAATCATTACG
>WNGL01012622.1_pt1 | contig 11131 bp, 10 predicted proteins | sample 5400591 | NCBI WGS metagenome assembly WNGL01 (sample SAMN13153377, study PRJNA577476) | soil metagenome | isolation source: 80 cm soil or saprolite under Garry oak tree replicate 1 | place: USA:California | collected 2016-06-15
CAGAGAGGACGAGGCCAGGAACGGAGGGGGAGATGGTGGCAGCGGGCTCGGGCTGGGAGTGCGTGCTGATGACGCGCCAGTATTCGTGGAGGCCGGTAAGGACGACGCGGCGGGAGCGCGGGCTGGCGTGTCTCTTGTCCAGGGCTTCGGCAGCGTTTTTGAGGTCTCTGGTACGCAGCCGGCGCTCATTTTCTTGAGCCTCGAGTTTGCGTTCTTCACGCATGAGTTTCCCCATGTGTGTAAGGGTTTTGGACATGTCAGCAAGGGAGGCGTTGATGCTCTTCATGGGGGACGATTCTTTCACGGGGATGCTCCTTTCGGGAGTGTGTTAAGAGGAGGAACGAGAGGGTGTTCCTGCCAGGGGACTGGAATGAAGGGGCTGGTCAGGCGCCCCGGTTTGTGGTGAAACACAAGGATATAGGGCAAGCCGGGGAGGACTTGTCTCTACAGATAGTATAGCACGGGGTACCAAATGGAGCCGACAGGGCACCCGCAAGGGGTGCCCCTACCATATACGAAGCAGCGTGCAGGGTGCCCGCAAGGGCTTTCAGGACTCTTGCGGGCACCCTCCAGGTTGCTGTCCATGTCTTACTGATCTCTGTGAAAGAAACTAAAACGCCATGCATTTTCGATACGAAATGTCATCTCTAGATAAGCATCTTCACCGTGATGAGAGCAGTTGCTGTTGCAACGTTTCTGCTAGCCAGACTTCATACTCCTCTGGTGACCAACCCTCTTCCCCGACGAGTTCCTGGTAGATGGTCGGCTGCGTCAAAGTAGAGAAGAGGGCGGTGGCGCGCGTAGAACTCAGATCGAGACGAAGCTGCTCAGACATGGCATCAATAAATTGCGTTAAGAACGTGCGTCTCCCCTGCAATGCGGTGGAGAGTTCGGCAGCCGCATCGGGATCAGCGGCTGCCGCTGCCTGATAGATCGCCATCATCGCGCCGCCGGTTTCCCACTGACGACGTGTGGCATACGCGGCCAATTCCAAGCGACGTTTGGGGTCCTGTTGTTCCATGGCTTGCCGATAAATGTCACGCTGCCCGGACTCCCGGTGCCATCTCTCACGGATGGCCTGGAGGATGCCCCGTTTATTGCGGAACACCGCATAGACTGTGCTTACGGCTACCCCTGCTCCGGCACTGATCGCCTCAATCGTCGTCGCCATATAGCCCTGCGCTAAAAAGAGTTCGCAGGCCGCATCGACAATCAATTCTCGCGTGGCCAGGGCTTGACGCTGGCGGTGGGTGAGTTTGCTCTTGACTTTCTCCATGTTCTTAGTATATCATATAGTTATTGAATAGAGTTGAACTACAATCAATGGAGAAAAACTATGACACCCGACACCAACAAAGCCCTCGTCCGGCACTTTATGGAGCATGCCTTCAATGAAGGGGATCTCACCATCGTCGAGGCTGCTCTGACTCAGGACGGCATTGACCACCAGGAACCCCTGGGAGCAAACTTTGCCACGCACCTCAAAGCGGTGATCACCATGTTGCGTACCGCTTTCCCCGACCTGCACTTCGAGATCCACGACATGCTTGCAGAAGGAGAACTCGTCGCATTTCGCTCCACCATGACCGGGACGCACCGAGGGCCGTTTCAGGGTCTTCCCCCCACGGGCAAGCCAATATCCGTCGCGCATATCCGTCGCGCATGTGCACTTTGTGCGTGTGGTCGAGGGAAAAACGTCTGACTTGTGGCATGTCTGGGATACGGCTGGTCTCATGCGTCAACTGGGAACTGCCGCTGCAGCACAGCCACAAGCCGTCTGAACGGCGTAATCCCACCTCAATGACGACAGTACCTTTCTCAGCCGGGCGAGTGTTTCCGCTCCAGGGAGCGTGTCTCAGGTATCCACTTCAGTTCTTTTCAATGATGAGAGCCCCGTACGACTAGAACCATAAAGCTTATGTTTCCAGGTGGCGATCGGACCATTCCTATCCTGTCAGCTTATTCACGAAAGGTCCCTTAAACTGGCGTCGAGGAGCGGCCATGTGCAGATACAGCATAGGCCCGTTATAATTGAAAGGACTCACATCAGATGGAACAGGAGACTGTGGCTCTTGTGTACCGAATTGGAGTGTATAGAATTGATAGTAATGTCCACGTGCGGCCAGGAGCTGCGCAGGAGCACCTGCTTCGATGATATGGCCCTTGTCGAGTACCAGAATCAGGTCGGCGCGTTGAATGGTAGAGAGACGATGTGCGCTCACGAGCGTTGTGCGCCCGGCCATGAGTCGCTCTAACGCCTTGACGACCAGCTGCTCGGATTGTGCGTCCAGCCCTACCGTTGGCTCATCGAGCAGCAGAAGAGGTGCTTGCCGCAGGATCGCTCGCGCAATAGCCAGACGTTGACGCTGTCCACCAGAAAGCCCTACGCCATGCTCCTCCAGAATGGTATCGTACCTCTGGGGAAGTTGACGAATAAACTCATCGGCATATGCCTGCTGAGCAGCAGCAATAACCTCTGCTGCACTCGCCCCCGGTCGCCCATAGGCAATATTTTCGCGCACACTGGCACGGAAGAGCATGGGCTCTTGTGGGACCAGTGCTATCTGTTGGCGCAAACTGGCCAGAGTGAAGTCGCGGATGTCTCGCCCGTCAATCAGTATCTGCCCTTCCTGAGGATCATAAAAGCGCTGGATGAGGTGCAGGATGCTGCTCTTGCCAGCACCGGAGTGACCGACCAGGGCCACCATCATCCCCGGAAAGCTGTTGAACGATATATGTTGCAAGGCTGAGCGCTTCTGGGTATAGCTAAAACTCACCTGCTGGAACGTGAGAGCGCCGATCACGCGGGATACGGATAGTGCTGTGGGAGAATCAACTATTGCTGGAGCAGTCTGGAGCAGATCCGCCACCCGCTCGGCAGAGGCGGACGCCCGCGTCAACGTATTGCTGAATTTACCCATCTGGCGCAAGGGGCTGTAGATCGTACGCAGATAGGCACTGAAGAGCAGCAGATCACCAATGCTTATATATCCCAGCATGACCAGTATGCCGCCTATGGTCAATGCTGCCAGATTACTCGTGTCGGTCATCAGACTTACGACAGATGGCAGGCCCGACTGGAGACGAGCGGCAATGGTACCGAAGTGCAGCGCTTTCTTGGTATGCTCCTCATACTTTTGTTGAGTGTAAGACTCCATGCCAAATGCCTGCACCACGCGGATACCCTGCAGGTTTTCTTGCACCACCGCATTGGAGTCGCTCTCGCAGTGTCTTGTCTGCCGTGCCATCTGCTTAATGGCGCGCAGGTACCGCTGCAGGACAAGGTAAACGATGAACGCGCTCACCAGCCCAAGCATACCGAAAGAAAGGTTGATCATGAGAAGGACGACCAGCATGCCAACAACAAGCATCACATTAAACAGCAGCAGTGGCAAGGCCGTTACCAACATGTCCTGGATGGACTGGATATCCGAGGTCAGGCGCGTCATGAGATTACCCAGGCGTTGTTGATCATAGAAAGCCGGGGTGAGTTGCTGTAGATGGGCAAAGAGTGCACTACGCAAACGGAAGATGACGCGCTGCCCTGTTGTTGCCAGCAAACGCATACCCATGTAGGTAGAGCCAGCGCTGATCAGAGCAAGGAGGAGCAAAGTAGCGCAGAGCACGATAAAGAGGTACAGGTGATTCTGGGCCAGCGCCTGGGGTATTATCAGCGACCATGGCTGATGCAAGTGCTTGCCGAGTAATACATTATCAAAGATGAGCTTGATCGGCCAGGGCGAGGCCAGGTCAGCCAGCGTATCCAGTATCAAGATTACCAGGGCGAGGCCGATTTTCCAGGTATAGGGACGGATATAGGGCCAGAAGACCTGCAATACCCCTCTCCGATGCTTGAAGATGTTCATATCTGTACCACCCGGCAAAGATCATCCTTCTGTAGGTGACACGTGTCATTGAGCAGTCGCACCACGTACTGGTCACCCCGTACGTCGACGATGGTTATCGAGCCTGGCTGGCACTGCATGTGCCCCACTGTCGACAGCCCGGCACCCAGAGCATGGCAGAGCAACACACGGATGATCAGGTTGTGCATGACCAGCACCACCTTCTCGCCTGCGTGCCCTACGATGAAAGCCTTGAGCGCAGGGATCGTACGCTCAGCCGCTTCCTGAAGCGTCTCACCGCCAGGAGGACGTGCCGTGGCAGGGCTCCTCTGCCAGCGCTGGTGCAGGTCAGGATCGCGTGCTGTAGCCTCGCTGCTTGTCAGTCCTTCCCAATCACCGAAGCTGAGCTCACGAAAGGCAGGCAAAGGCGCAGCGGTCAGCCCATGTGGAGCGGCGATGCATGTCGCCGTCTCGACCGCACGGCGCAGCGGGCTACACACGACGCCTGCCACACGGAGTGGCTCAAGGGCAGTGGCAAGGCACCTGGCCTGCAACCAACCCGTGGCCGAAAGCGGTACGTCAGCGGCGCTGCCCTGGTATCGTCCGCTTTCCGTCCAGGCCGTCGCACCGTGCCGCACCAGGATCAGGCGGGTGCGTGAAGTGCTTTCATTCATGGCATCACCTTCGAGGCAGATCGGGCAGGTCGCTCGGCTCGGAGCCGCTGTATCAACTCAGCTATGCGCAGCGCGTTCCCTGACCACGTGTACTGCTGGCCGACAAGCATAGCTCCTGCATGACCCATCTGTATCCTCTGCGCCGGATTGCGGATCAGCTGCAGCAGATGGGCTGTCAGCGCCCTGGTATCGCCCGGCGGGTACAGTAAGCCATGCCGCCCGTGCTCGACAACCTCTCTGATTTGACCCAGGTGCGGAGCGACCACTGGCCGCCCAGCAGCCATATACTCGAATACCTTCAGCGGGGAGAAGTAAAAACCACCCTCATCTGGGCCTGGTGCGCGATAGGGTGCCACGGCTATATCCATCGCAGCCAGATAAGCGCCTAGCTGTGCGTGCGGCACCTGACCGGTGAAGATCACTGTTCCCGCCAGATCTGGTGCCATCGCACGCAACCGCAACGTCTCAGCCTGCGGTCCATCGCCGACGATGAGCAGGCGTAGCTGCTTGTCACCGAGATCAGCGAAGGCTTCCAACAACAGGTCGACCCCATGCCAGGGTTTCAGACTCCCCACGAACCCGATCACTACGGCTGCACCCAGGTCATGCCTCGTGCGCACCGCTGCAGCCACCTCGTTTCCTCCGGCGGCGAAGAGCAGGGGATCAACTGCATTGGGCAGTACCGTGACACGCTCAGAAGGCGCCCCTCCAGCAATGGCATAGTCGCGCACGGGCGCAGAGACGGCCAGAATGGCGTCCGCCCCAGAGAAGACCTCACGCTCGATGGTCCGTGCAACGTCGGGCAAGGCAAGGCCCCAGTAGCGCTGTCGCTCTTCAATGAGTGGTGCGTTCAGCTCTACGATATGCGGCAGGTTGCAGGTGCGAGCAACCCGTGCTCCCGCATTGCACAGCAGTGCGTAGCGCTCATAGAGAGCATCTGGCTGCAGGGTAGAGCACAGGTTCACCACTCCCTCCCCAAGCGGTCCATTATGCAGGAGCCGCTTGAGTTCCGACCCAGGCTTTTCCGAGAGGCCCGACCGGGCAAAAGCCAGATCCCCGAGCTGTCCCAGTTGACGCGCCTGTGCATCAGGAGCCACTTCCACTAGCTCCGTAGCTAACTGATTGCCCTCGCCACGCCTGGTGCAGACAACGGTAACCGTGTGGCCAGTCTCGGTGAGGGCACTCACCAGGGACCGCACATGCGTCGACGCTCCCTTGAAGCCCAGGACCGGGATACCAGGGTCGGCACACAGATAGAGGATGCGCAGTGGACTCACCTCCGCTCTCCTTCGACTTGAAGCTGCTCCTGCCGGGTTGGCCCCATCGACGCGGGGGACACTGGGGCTACTCTGGTGCTCCCCGTATCCAGCAGTTCGACCATCCGTCTCAGATGCAAAGCAGCATCGAAGTGCTCGATCATTCGTTCCCGTCCACCAGAGCCCAGGCGGAAACGCTCGGCATGACCATGCAGGGGATCGAGCAACCGCTCCAGGGCCTCTGCCAGCGCAACCTCATCGCAGGGGGGCACGAGCAGACCGCTCCGATCATGTTCGATCAGTTCTGGAATGCCCGAAACGTCCGTGGCCACCACAGGCAGGCCAACGGACAGAGCTTCCATCAGCACATTTGGGATCCCATCGCGATCGCCGTTCTCCAGGATGTGCGGTGACAACACAAACAGATCTGCCTCGCGGTAGAGAGCGATCAATTCCTTCTGTGTGCAGCTGCCTTGCAATTGCACAACGTCGCCCAAGCCAAAGGTGTCAATAAGCCTGGCAAGCTCGTCCCTTTGCGGTCCGCTCCCATAGATCGCAAGCGTGTAGCGACAACTGCGCTGACGGAGGAGGGCACAGGCACGGATGAGATAGGAATATCCCTTCTTCTCCACTAACCGACCTACGGCAATCATGCGAATCGGGGGTGCGGTCTCTGCGCTCTCCCCCAGATCTTTGGTGGCCAAGGCAGGACAAAAGCGCTCAGTCGCCACGCCATGGTAGACAAGATGGATCTTTGCATGGTCTGCAGGGACCACCAGTTCGCGGAGGTAGGCAACGTTGTGGGCAGTACAGGTGGCGACGAACCGTGCTGCGGCTATTTTGACCGCCAGCAGATCGGGGGGCGACAAGTAGATATCCTTGGCATGGCCGGTGAAGCTGAAGGGTATATCGCCCAGAAGAGAGGCAAAGTGAGCCACCGAGGTTGGTCCATGAGCGAACTGGGCGTGGATGTGCGATACACCATGCTTGCGCAGTAACGCGACCAGCCGCGCCGCTTCAAAGAGATGCAGAAAGGTACTCCGGTGACAACGTCGTGCTAGCACATAGCCCAACGTGCGCAGGTAGCGCCAGGGTGTGGTGCGCAGCAGAGCCAACTGCGCCACGAGCAAGATGCCTAGATCAGCACGTGTCCCTGCACGCAGGTAGCTCACGGGAGCCTGTACTTCGTTGATCGCGGCCTGAGCAGCAGGCTCGTGTGGATCCATCAGCGCATAGATGTGCAAACGCAGGCCAGCGCGCTCTAGACCCAGGATCTCGTTTAGTACAAAGGTCTCCGAAAGGCGTGGCCAGCGTTTCACCACAATCCCGATTACAGGGGCGAAAGCCTTGGCGTCCCTCATAGCAACGCCCCTTCCTCTCTCACAGCCTGCACCGCGACAGAGGGCATGAGGTCGACCAGGATGGGGACCAACCGATCGAGTCCATTCTGCAAGACCGCTACCCCAGCCATGCACGGATGTGGAGTTTGGCATGCTGCTCGTCGGTCATGCTTGTGCGCTATAGTGTGCTTCACAGCCTCTCGAAGGTCAGCAGGAGCTGTGCGCTCCAACAAGAGCAGGTCGACCAGACCAAGCCGGGCAAAGGCCTGAGCACGAAGGAGTTGATCGGTTCGGGGACTGGTTCGCGGGATCACAAGAGCACGCGTGCCGCTACCCGTGACCTCGCACAGGCTGTTATAGCCACCCATGGTCACGACAGCATCCGCTGCGTGCATAAGGGAGGGCACATCGCGCTCGAATGGGCGGATGACCACAGAGGAGAGACCGCAGCACAGTTTTTCGAGCCGTCCACGCTCGGCATCCCGCATGAATGGCCCGGTCACTATCAGGCTGGTCCAGCCAGCAGGCTCCAGACGAAGCGCCTGCACGTAGGCTTCCAGAAGCGGCATGCCGTCCCCACCACCACCAGCGGTCACCAGCACCAACGGATCATCCGCACCTAGCCCGATGTCCGCCAGGACATCAGCGGCTGGGGTGATGGGGTCATCACGACGGATATAGCCACAGAAGCTGGTGCGTGCAGCAACCGGGGCAGGCAACTCATACGCCGTGATCGGGTCGCAGACATCTGGCACGCCGTAGATGAGCAGGCGGTCGTAGAAGGTCTCCAATGCAGCATAGACTGCCTGCTCGCGCCAAGTCCTGCAAACCACAGCAGGTTCGTCAAGGATATCGCGCAGGCCCACCACCACCCGAGACCGCGGGAGATGGGCCCGCACGTATTCCAGCGCCGGACGCAACTCGCCGCGCATCCCCAGTGGAGCGTGGTCAACGAGCAGCAGATCCGGTTTGAAGCTCATGACTGTTTCCAAAATCAGTCCCTGGCGCAGAGCCAGCACTTCGGATGGCGTGATGGTGAGTCCCTGTGCCACATAGTGTTCATGACCCAGTTTGGTCACGGTAGGCAACTTGATGATGTCCGCACCCGGCGGTAAGACGAACTGCTGTACCGCCTGCGAACCTGAGAGGAGCAACAACGAGACACCCGGTAGGGCATGGGAGAGACGTCCAGCAATAGCGAGATTACGGCGCAGATGCCCCAGACCAAAGGTATCGTGCGAGTAGAGCAGGATGCGCGGCGCACGGCTTGTGCCCCGCACTGCTAGCTGCTTGCTACTAGCGTGAGTGAGGGGCTGGGTAACCAGGTGGATACGGCGCTCCCGCTGTTCTTCCAGCCCACGCTGCCAGGCTACCTGCTGCGCCAGTCCATCACGCAGTGCATAGGACGGGACGAAGTCCAGCGCCCTGGCAACACGCGAGCAGTCCGCTCCCGTATGGTCGACGTCGCCTCGCTGGGCGGGTTCGTACCGCAGACGAGGGGTGCGTCCAACCAGTTCTCCCAAGAGGGACAGCAGCACGTTGACCGTAATCGGCGAGCCGCCACCAATATTAAAAATGCTCCCAGCGACCGTGTCGATGCATTCGGCAGCACGCAGATTAGCGGTCACAATGTCAGCAACATAGGTGAAATCGCGACTTTGTCCACCATCCCCATACACGGTGATCAGCTCGTTGCGCAGCAGGGCAGAAATAAAGCGGTTGATGGCCATGTCGGGGCGCTGCCGTGGCCGTAGACCGTGAAATAGCGCAGTACCACCGTAGGAATACCGAAGTTCTGGTGGTACAGCGTACAGAGGTGCTCTCCCGCCAGCTTGGACATCCCATAGGGTGACAGCGGCTGCGGGCGGGTGTCCTCACACATAGGCAGGGGACTGTTGCCGTAGACGGAGGAGGACGAGGCATAGATGAAGGCCCGCGGCGGACGGTGTGTGAAGGCTTCGAGCAGCCTTTGTGTGGCAATTACGTTGTGGCGGATGTACGGACTAAAGCCAGCCCCCCAACTGGCACGCACCCCTGCTTGTGCTGCTTGATGGAAGACCAGATCGATACCCTGTACCAAAGGACCAAGCTCAATGTCGACGAGATCACCTTCGATGAAGGTATATCCGTCACGTTCGAGCAATGGTGCCACGTTACGCCGCTTGAGATCTGTACTGTAATAGGGCACCAGGCAATCGACACCGATCACCTCATGGCCTGCGTCCAGCAAGCGTTCGGCCAGGTGCGATCCAACGAAGCCTGCTGTGCCTGTAACCAGACAGCGCATGAAACAGTCCTTTCTACACAAAAGCCCTCTGCAAGTCTCTTGTAGCGAAAGGTTGAACCAGATGGTTTTTGTTTCGACCAAGAGAGAGCGTATGGTTTACCGTCACTGTAACCTTGCACTGCCCCATCTCTGCATGGGCAGAAAGGCCATGGCGATGAGTAACACACTGACCAACAGCAAAGGTGCGGCCCAGCCAGAGATACACACGAGATCGTGTCATGTACTTCATTCCTCCTGATAAAAAACTCTAACGCATTGCTGAGATGTTGTTTCGGGATAAGATAGCCGGATTTGCTTCAGTCCCTGGCGACCTAATCTCCTAGATGTTCCTTTTCTCCAATGTACCAGTCATGATGTGGCATGCCAAGCCGCCGCTTGTGTTGGCGAGAGCAGAGGCATGAGAGACGTCACACCCTTCCACAGAGAGAGTTGTATTGTGCCAGTGATCGGTTACGGTCTCTGGGAAAGCGTAGTACCATCAGTTCATCCGACGTAATCACCTATGCCCATTGCTGTTTCCATGCTTATGCCTATGCCCATTTCCGCTCTTATTGCTCCCCCTATTACCGGGCTGGGCATGCGTCTTCAGGCATGTTTCCAGGTGAGTCGTTCCACAGTTCTGGAGGGCCAGCGCCAGGAAACTGCGCACATTGCTGTCTGTCAGCTTACCGCTGGCGTTGGCTTTATCATGGGTCGCCAGGAATTGGGCATAGGCAAACAGTTTATTGATCTCGCCATAGCCAAAGACCTGGTGAGAAGAGACTGCGGCCCCCGCAGGCGTAGTCCCCACGAAGGTTCCCCGGTGCAGCGCACACATGGCCTGGATAGCATCTCCGTCCCTGTCGTTGCTCAACGCGTACTTTGCTGCCAACCGCTGCGCTTCTGGGAGCCCAGGGCATGTGCTGCTCTTCCGGCCAGCGGCCTTATGGCTGCTGGTATGATGCCCATCCCTATGCAGCGCGGCTTGCCCGTGCGCCATAGCCATGATTGCATACACGACGCCCCCCCCGGCAGTCGTTGCGGCGAATGCGGAAAGCCGGGCCGAGTTGAACCTGCAAGCTGCCAGAGATCACCTTCACACGCTCGCCAGCCTTGCCACCCCTGCACATGCACAAAACTATCGCCAGGTGCTGGTGAACCTGGACCAGCACATCGATACCGCTGCTCAAGCCATCCATGCACTTCCCCCCGGATCGAGTCAGCGACAGCTCGTAAGCGAACTTGCCACACTCAAAGCGGATGCCCGCCACACCTTGCGCAGCTTCCTGTCTCAACTGGCTTTGACGGAGCGCCTGGCAACGACGGCAGAACTGGGTCATCTGGGGGACTGGGTACCCGTTTTGAACAGTGTCGAGATCGACCTGCCTTCACACCCGAACGGACAGGCCACGATCCGCATCACCGGGACCGGTATCCAGGCCGGGGCACAGTTGCTGGTAAACGGCCGGCTGGTGGAGGTGAGCGGCTCCTTGCAAAACGGCGTCTACGTGTTCGTGGTCGACTGGACAGGTGAGCAGCATCTCCAGCGTCTCGGCGTCCTGAATCCCGATGGGACTGCCGTTCAGACGACTGCTATTCCGCTGAAAAAGCCAGGCAACCTTAAGCCTCTTTGTCTGGTACAACTTCAATTAGCTCGGATATGTCCACTTTTAGTGCTTTAGCGAGCTTCTCAATCGTGCTCATAGGCACGTCTCTATACGGATCGGCAAAAATATCTCGGATAGTTGGA
>WNGL01015477.1_pt1 | contig 11129 bp, 16 predicted proteins | sample 5400591 | NCBI WGS metagenome assembly WNGL01 (sample SAMN13153377, study PRJNA577476) | soil metagenome | isolation source: 80 cm soil or saprolite under Garry oak tree replicate 1 | place: USA:California | collected 2016-06-15
GGCAAAGGGAGCACTTCCTTCGGCAGGGGGTGATGTCCCGTCGTCAAGACGACGTGCATATCTTCGTTGGCCAGCGCAGCGATGCAGGCACGCACGACGACCATCGAGTCGAGCGTTTCGCTCTTCGACGAATAGCGAGGATTGCCCGAATACACCCAGATCAGAGGCTTTTCCCTCCCGAGACTCTTGATCCAATCTGGCAATGTCGCTCCTGGCTTTTGCCACAGAATCGGACCAACGTAGGTGACATCAGCAGTTGCGGGAAGCGGATCGGTCTCCGGCATTCCCACCACTAAGGTCAGATCACCCAAACACAACTCTCCTAACGTGCTGATCGGTGGCAGACCGTTCTCGGCAAGCACCTTGTTCATCACTGGGACCGGCGTTGGCAGATGCGAAGGGGGCGTCTTCCACCAGATGAACCCCTGACTGGCTGGATGGGCATCGGCCTGAATGACGGTGACTACGGGAATGTTCTGCGCCCGAGCGGCCATCACCGCCAGGGGATTCCAAAAGTCGACAACCACGTCCGCCCCACAGTCGACCATCGTCTCCTGTAAAGCCGAACAACTGGCACGAACGAAGCCTTCATTCAACAGACCCATCAGCGCCCCTGCATGATCCATATTCCAGACTTCTAAGGTGTTTGGCGCTGACTTGAGGGGCAAGGCTGGTATGAGCTGACTGAGGAAACGGAAGAGGTTGTCATAGCGCTGCCTCCATTGGCCCGAGGTGATGAAACGCACCAGCTCTTGCAGGCTCTGATCCCCTCTCATGAGATCGTAGATCGGGTGCCTGGGGACAAGGTTGTCAAAACCCGCTTCGGCAATCAAGCGGCTGGGGGCTTTGGCTGGACTACAGAATAAGATCGTATGCCCCTGCTCTGCCAGTTCACAGGCAATCGGCAGGGACCGCGTCAGCAAGCCGAGATCATTGGTAGGCAGGGTCGTGAAAAGAAACGTCGTCATGATCAATCAGTCTCCCATTCGCGTCGAAGCGCGCATCAACGTGCTTCCCATTCCAACTGGTCGTGTTGGCACCTCATCTCTGGAGGAAACGAGGAGGTCTCTTACGCTGGACTGTCAGTGAACAAGCCATGATACAAAAGACTTGCCAAACTGGCGACGACTGCATCAGGTTCTTCTAAGGGAGTCTCCGCAAGCTGCAAAAGCAGCAGAGCGAATGCCCATGCCAGGGTCTCTCTATCGACCTCCTGCCGCGCTCCCGGTACAAAGGACAGCGCCCGAAAGAGCAGCGTGAGTTGGGAGGCTGACCAGGTTTCGATCTGTTGATGCAGCTCCAGCAATTCCCGATCCCGCACCGCCGCCTCGTGCCAGGCCCGGTAGGCTCCTGCATAAGCCCAATCCACGGTCAGGGCCTGACGAATCAGGCGGGCGATACCGTCACGAATATCGGCGGGTGCAGAGCTTTTGGCCTCCCATGAAAGCCCGGAAACTTCTTGCAAGAGTCGATCCATCAAGACCAGCAAGATCTGTCGTTTCGATGTAAAGTGCTGATAAAAGCCGCCCACAGCCACCTCTGCGGACCGCGCAATATCCTCAATAGAAGTCTGCTCATAGCCCCGCTCAGCAAAGAGCGCCAGAGCCGACATCAGCAGGGCCTCCCGTTTCCGCCGGCTTCGCTCTTGCTTGGGAGCAGGAGGAAGCTGTTGCCCGGCTAACACATCGGGACGCGCACTCGGTGTCCATTCCTTCTCAGGTTCAGGCGAGGACATCGGCATGCACAAACTCCGTAATCTGTTGGGCTAAGACCTCTGGCTGATCGACCGGCACAAAGGCGCGGCAGTGGGAAAGGAATTGAAGCCGCGCATTAGAAAACGCTTGTTGGAGACGCCTGGCAAGACGCTCCGAGAAGAAGGGATCATCTTTTCCCCACAGCAGCAGGACCGGATGCTGAAAGCCAGAGAAACAACGAGCTGCTTCCAGTGTGTAGCGATTGGAGACCGCTTGCAAGAAGCGGGTCACGTCACGACGCGCCCCTGGAAGATGAAGCAGAGGATGGAAGAAAGCATCGAGTTCATCCAGCTCTGGACGACGATGGGCAAGGGCTGCCACAAACAGACGTTGAGCGGAACGAGCGCGAAGCACCCAGGCCAGGAAATTTGCGAACCCTATCCCAAAGACCCGTGCCCCATAATGGAAAGGACTGACCAGGGGCGGGAAAAAGTGCTCAAAGGCATCGCAGTTGGTGAGGACGAGACGGGCAATCCGTTGGGGATGGTGTGCAATCAGCAGTTGACAAATGGCCCCCCCGGTATCATTGCCGATCAAGGTCACCTCGTGGAGATCAAGTGCTTCCAGAAAATCCGCCACGAGGTGAGCCACCCCAAGGGGACTCAGATCCGCATCTGGCTGCAAGGGGTGCGAATGAGCCCCCAGAGGAAGGTCTGGAGCAATGCAGCGAAATTGTGAGACGAGACGAGGGATCACACGACTCCAGAGCAGACTGTTCGCCAGTAAGCCATGAATGAAGACGAGTGTTGGTCCAGTTCCCTGATCGCAATAGCGGACAGTTCCTTGAGGAAGTGAAACCTCCTGGAAAGCGCCAAGCGGAGCAGCGGTAGCCATAGACACCTCCGAATGAGCTATAAAATTGAACGTGAATTCTTATTCAATTTTATCAGAGAAAAAGATGATTGTCAAGGCCTATCCTCACACTCGGGACACGGACAAAACCGGGACAGTGCCTCATGACAGCGAGACGCTACACCTCCTACGCTTCAATCAGAGAACAAGAAGTAGACAGGAAGAGCATCTCGACTGCTCTCTTCAGCAGCATCCCGCTCCGCGTCTGCTCTTGAGACGTCCTGTTCATCTATTCTGAAGGAGGTAGTAAGCATATGTCCGTATGTCTTCAAGGCCAATTGTTATTGGTCGGTGCCATCGGCGCGGTCCTCTCATCGCTGCTCATCTTTCTTATTCCTGGTCCAGATGGCCTCGGTGGTCCTGGATCTATCCCGAATGGATATCAAAATGCCCGGCCTGAACGGCATTGAAGCGACCCGCCGCATCCTGCAAGCAAGTCCACATATTCGCATCCTGGTCATTACCATGTTCGAGGATGACGAGTCCGTCTTCGCCGCCATCCGTGCCGGGGCGCGCGGCTATCTCCTCAAAGGAGCCGTGCAGGAAGAGACGCTGCGTGCCATTCGCGCTGTGGCCAGCGGCGAGGCCATCTTTGGCCCGGCCATCGCCGAGCGCCTGATGCACTACTTCGGCAGCACTCGACCAATGGGTAAGAGTGGGCCAGCGCAGTTCTTCCCGGAACTGACGGATCGTGAATACGAGATCCTCGCCTTGCTCGCGCAACGCAAGTCAAACGCGGAGATCGCCGCCCACCTCATCTTGAGCCCCAAGACGGTGCGCAACCACGTTTCCAACATCCTCTCGAAGCTCCAGGTTGCCGATCGTGCGGAGGCGATGCGTGCAGCCTGGACGGCGGGATTAGGGCAGGGTGATGGAGATCGCTAGACCTCTATAGTTCGTGGCTGTACCTCTTCGGTTACTTCTACGGTTCCTGGTATGGTAGACATCACCAGCCTGAAACCATTCGGATAATGCTCCAGGCTCTTACACACCGCGTTTATCTCACGCTCTAAGCCGCTCTTCTTTTGCTGTGCCTCTGCTTCATCAGTTGCATAAAAGACACGTAATATGTGCGTGTACCCTACATCAAAAGTGGCCAGATAGAGCGTCTTTTGCATCGGTGTAGTCCCTTGTTTATGCCGATAGTCTCTCATATAAGCATACTGAAATGCTATATGAGAAAGATAGCCCATAACTGGGTGTGTTGTCAAGTATGGTGTTCTGGTACACTCATGAGGAATACTTATAGGGGACGTTGTATGCTACGGTTAAAGGTTAAAGAAATTGCTGAACAAAAGGGCTATAATCAGTCCACATTAAGCCGCGCAAGTGATGTACCCATAAACACCATACGCCGCATATGGAGAAACCCCTACTACGAAGTAAGATTAGCTACGCTGAATAAAATTGCAGTAGTATTAGAAGTACCGACTACCGATTTATTTGAAGATGTATCAGAAGCGGATTCCTAGTTTTACTGCATCTGTAGGATCATGGTAGATATTCAGAAACGCCATCGCTGCCTCTGGAAAGTTGACGATGGGGTCAACAATCCCCTGAGAAGTCAGGCGCTGCTTTTGGAAAAATGTGGTGACTGTGTGCCAGAGGCGTCGCTCGTCCCACAGTGGATATGGCCTATTAGACCCGCCGACGAAATTTACAACGCTAAGCCCCAATGCCCGCTTCGTTGGGAAACACCGACAACGCCACGCCCAATTTCAGAGCTGTAGTACCGCAGTCCCGCAAGGGACGGAGTTGTCCTTGCCGCTTCTTGGGCACCTACAAGACCTAGTGTTTGTGAGTCTGAAGCTGCCGATGGAATCCAGCGACTGACGCGTACAGAGGCTGGGCAGAAAATACGGGTTATCTCGACTTTGCCAGAACGTAAAGGACGCACACCACGTCAACGTTCATAAATGCCTTTTATCTCCATTTGTCTAAGGCAAGGAACGAAGCCATGTCATGAACGTTACGTCAGAACACTAGGTGGGTACGTCGAATACTATATTTACGTGAAAGACTCCCAAAAACGAGTCATGATAACGAGTCTTATCAGTCAAGGTTCTACCTCAAGGAGTTCGCCTGCTGATATCAAGGGATGACTCGTGTAATGCTACAACTCAAACTGCTTTTTCAAGCGGAACCACCTGATGTCTGAGACAGCTACTGCATCCAGTTGTTGTCCCTGTGAATCGAGTACGATTATTACACGCAGACCGTAGGCGTCACTTTGATCCGTTAGTCCCCATTGGTCAGGATTCTTTGGAGGATCAGTCCAGGTAATCCAGTTTGATGTTCCTGTCGGGATGTTCTGTGAGGTCGTCACAGATGCAGCGGACTGATTTAATTGTGCATTGATAATGGTGAAGGTGATACGGGCGGTGAGGTCTGGTAACGAGGCAAGATCACTGGAGAGGTTGAAAACCACTCGTAAGACTAAATAATCGGTGAAGGTGAAAAAAGCCGACACGATTTGGTCTGACCCATTCACTGTTTCGACCGAGGTGATAGTAATTTCATTCGCCATGAGCATTTCCCTTTCCTTGCTTCAGCTTCGGATCAAATCACAGAAGACAAATTTCAGGAGATATCGGTAACTCATCCAAAAAATGATATGTTAAGAGCGGAGTGAAAGTCAAGGGTTGAAGTGGCCAGGAACAGTCAAACCTGGAAACTGCTTCCCTTTCTTGCTCCTTCAGGTGATATTGCGTCATGACATTTTAACCTTTCCTTCAACCACGTCTAAGGACGGAAGAACAACTCCTGGATGTCGCCCGATGCTGCAGCAAGGATGGCATGGCGGAAGTTGTCATCGGGCGAGAAGAAGCCGCCCAGGTCGAGCAGGCCGCTCGTGTTGAACAGCACCGACCGCATGATGCCAAAGTTGGGGTGGTAGCGCACCTCGTGGATACGACCGCCACTGATGGCAACCTGGACACGGCGATTGAAGAACTGATCGCCTGCGGCATAATAACTGCTCACCCGGATCAGACCCGGAATGTTGGCAATGACTGTTTGACTGATGCCCGTGTTCGGATTGTAGTAGATCTCGGTCACATTGCCATCGTCGGTGCCAACCAGGACGTGACGGAAGTTGTCGTCAGGACTGAAAAAACTGCCGATGTCGACGATGCCTTGAAAGGTTCCAAGCAGCGTCTGTCCCTGTCCCTGATTCGGATTGAAAAAGATCTCGATCACTCTGCCATCGGCTGTAGCGACGATGGCATGGCGGAAGTTGTCGTCGGGGCTGAAGAAGCCGCTTACGCGGATCACATTGGGGACATTTGCTAGGACAGCCTGCCCTTGCCCGGTCTTGGGACTATAAAAGATTTCCCGGATGATACCGTCGGAAGTGGCAGCAATAACATGTCGGTATTGATCATCGTTACTGTAAAAGGCGCCAAGATCGAGCAGTCCATTCAGACTGGTCAGTTGTGCCTGCCCTTGCCCAGTCTGAGGATTGAAGAAGATCTCGGTGATGGAGCCAGCACTGGTGCCGACAATGGCGTGGCGGTAGCTATCATCGGGCGAGAAAAAGCCGTCGCAAGCGAGGACGCTGTCGAGGTGCATCAGTGTCGCCAATCCTTTCAGGTTGCCGCCCAGGCGATTGATCACATTTTTGGTGATCTGAACAGTATGCGGTTCGCCCTGCCAGACGACACGTGGCCAGTCGGTGGTGGCGCCAGTGAAGGCTGTACCCGAGGTGGTATACATGCCCATAGTGGCGGTGAGGTTCCCAAACCCCTGATCTGCGGTGATTGCCTGCGCCTCGGGCCAGACCGAGGTATCCCCGATACCAAGAATGACAAAGCTGGCGGGGGTGTGGTCGTTCGGATCGAACCGAGGGCTGACGGGGTGGGGTGCTGCCTTATCAAATGGCGTGCCGTCGCATTCATAGCCGACTAACCCCTGGTCCTGGCCAAAGGTATCACCCTCTTTTAACCCGGTATGCTCAAAAGGCCAGAGATTGGTGTGCTGCACCGTGTAGCCGACTTTGGCCCGGTCGTGGTCTTGTTCGGTGGCGTTGCGGTAGCTCACGCCAGTCAGCGCATCCTCGGGGCGATTCGGTCCGTTGGGTTGATTCTGGAGCGGTCCCTCATACCACTTGTAGTCACGGTTGAAAATGAGTGGGTTCTGTAAATTAGTGAAGACAACCCGCCACCAGCTGGTGTTGCCACTGAAGAATGCCATATTGCCGCCATTGGCAATATAAGCCTCGAGGTGATCGCGCATCTTCGGGCTGTAGTACTCATCGTGCCCGACGCTGAGTACTAGCGCATAAGGACTCAGCAGCGAAAGGGTGTCGTCGTTGTGGATATCAAGGCTGGTACAGTAATCTAGCCGGTATCCCTGCGCGGGACTTTCCAGCCAGGAGATGAATTTCGCATCCCAATGGACAAAGGTTTGCCTGAACGTGTTCGGATCAAACACGTCGATATTGGGTGGATTGAGGAAATTGGGATCACCGTCCCAGGGGAGTCCACCGGTGCCGTTGCCGGGACGATGCAAGGAGACGGCACCACGCTGGTAGACGCTGCGACCTCCTTTAGGGTTATAGGCAGCATAGGTAAACAATGGCAGCATGTACAAGACCTGCGATGCGACTCCAGGCACAGGATTTTTCACAACGAAGAGCGCCTTGCCGGACCGGGCGTCAGGCGTAGTGGTATCGATGGGCGGGGTTTGATTCGGATTCGGGTTGCCATTGCCGTCGCCCTCAATGAACATGGCGATGTACACGCCGGTCTGCCAATTGGTGGGGATCTGAAACGGATACGCCGACCAGGCAGAGGCTGGTTGGCCGGCAAGATTGGTCCCCGGCGTGCTCCAGTCCTGGTCATCTGGACGTTCATCGGCGGGAAAGCCTTGCATCCAATCGGTTGACAACTGGAAGTCGAAGATCGCTCCCTGTCGGTAGAAATCGATACGAAACTGTGATGCGTCGGGCGAAGAAACTCGAAAGGTGATGGTATCTCCAGGAAAAGCGCTCGACTCATCCGAATACCCCTGGATCATGGGTCCTCCTGTTCAGGCGAGAACACTCTCACTGCGCCAGCCAAAATGCTCGATCCCAGATATTTACTCAAGAAAAGTAGAACTGTCCTAAGCAGGGTCTTTGGCCAAAGCGTTCTTTGCTCATGTAAAGCGGGATTCTCTCTCCTGAGGGCGAGGAGCGGAAAAAGCCCCGTTCTACATGAGCACGAAGAGCAAGTGGTCTGAAAACCTTGATGATGTTTCACATCTCACACCTTTGGGTGCGATAAATTGGCTCCTACTCGTTATGTAGATGCTGCTTTACTCTTTTATGTAGCTCGCCTGGTTCTAGCTTTGCCAATTCATCTGGAACTTCTACGTTTTCGTGGAGTTTATGTCCTTTCACGACGGGTATCATTTTTACCGTGATGCCTCGGTCGTTTGCCCCAGCACGTGCTGTGGCGATTATTTCACCTTGTTCGTTTGTGATCACATCTAGTTTCATGCGAAGCCTCCTCCTTGGATGTGGAATGTGGTTGGGAAAGCGCCAATGTTTGTAATAGTCTCGGCATATTGAATACGGTTGTCTAATGTACGTATCTTGGATTCACCGGAGGCAACTAGTTCGCTGCCAGGGTTCCCAGGGTGGGCTGTGATGAACAGTGGTCCTTGGTCGTCACCGTTGCCGAAGGTGGTAATGATGCCTGCTTGAGCACCAGGAGCAAGCGTAAAAACCTCGGAGCCCGTAAATTGGTTCGCGACTTGTCCACCTTGTAGACCAAAGTCAGTTGTGGAACTGCCACTGTTCCAGAGAGTTACACCGTAGTCGAACTTGCCGTCGACGGTAAGCTCCTTGGATTGGTCGAAGGCGATGATCTCGCTGAACGCGATAGCTGGGTGGCCTGCTATGTACTGTGCGCCGTGATCTTCACCATTGCCGTAGATGATGTAGAGACGTATACGATTCTCGAAGCCGGGGATGAGGGTATTTCCTCCGAAAATGTCGAATTGATTATCGAACCCGCCACCCTCCATACTCAAGGCCGTTGTAAGTTCACCGTCGTTTGAAAAGGTGGCGTTATATGCATAAAGGAACCCCCCCTCCCCGAGTTGCTTGCTCTCATCAAAGATGACAAGATCACTACCGGGGTTCTCTGGGTGTGCCCCTACGTACTGAGGGCCGACATCGCCAAAGGCGGCATCGAATACAACCCCCCAGCGTACCTGAAAGCCAGGGGCAAGTGTAAATTGTCCAACACCTCTAAATGACATGCTCTGTTGCGCGCTCCTTTCTCTGATGTAGACAGACACCGAGTAATGTGGAATGGCAGTAGTCTGTACTGACAGTGTTCGCTAGCTAGCTTGTATAAACCACTTGCATTTCTGAAGGATAAACGGCTGCCACAAGCATTTTTTCCATGCGGGTTTTGCTAATGTGATTTGCAAGAAAACCTGGCCGTTTAGGTCTGCATATACTTCACAAGTTGGCCCGTGAACGACCCGATCAGGTGGGCCGTTCGCTTTCTCATTACTGTATCGGAGTGCCTTGGATCGCGAACCAGCCGAACTGCGTGCGGAGACCACTTCCAGGAACGTCAGACTCAGTAAAGCTGCCTCCGAAGATGAGACTATTTACATTATTGTCACCAAGAAATCCGACATACGTTTGTGTACTACCTGTGTCGAGCAATCGGGTAAAGGTGATCATCTTGCCAACGCCGTCATACGAGCCACTGATGTTGGTGGTCTCTCCCGCCAGCTCTAACTGGCCAGTGAAGACGAAAGAATCATCAGTCGTGGGACTGCCGGTAAAAGTGAGGTTCATGTTTCCCGTTGTTTGATTACCAGGCAATCCGCTAACGGAACCATTCGCGTTCACCTGCCATAAGAAAGGGAAGGTAATGGCCATCTTTTTCTCCTTATCCTCCTGATAAAAATCTAAATTGTGTGTCGTTCCTCCACAAGGCCTAATAGGGGTATGGCAACGATTCGTGCAAAATTGGGCCATTTGACAGAACTTGATTAGGGTCTATGGCCAATGCTCATTGTGCTTATAGAGACCATGCAAAACTGGTTGACTGACTATATCCTGGCTCACAAGGTCAGGATGCTGTATGGTGGCGGGTCGATCAAGTAATCCGACCAGAATCTCTGGTCTACCACTAGTGAGTTCCATCAACGTGGTCAGCTTGACTAAGGCCAAAGGTTCAGAGTGTTTCATCGTTTCGCGAGCGGTTGCAGCAAAGATGAGATCGATGGTCTACAAAGGTGATGCTACACTTTTCACGCTGGCAGTGCTGCCTATTGTATAGACGTGGGAGGTGAGATTTTTTAGGGCCTATTTCAACGTCTCTACAGTGTACAATATTCAATCCATCAAACTCCAGAAAGGTGTTCTATGAACACCGCTCAGCCTCAAATCATCTTCCGGCATCCCAGTGTATCCAAAAGTACCGCAAAGGCCCTCAAGTGGATGGATTTTGAACCTGCTGCCCCATGCACGTCTGGCAGATGTCCTTATCGAGGTGGATGACTGGGTCGGGCTGCGGGACCACTTCACCCACCTCAATGAGCGCAAAAAAGCAATAACGCGCGATCCTCGCGCATGGCCTCAACCCTCCGCTGACGACGATGGCAGAGGCGACCGACATACCCTATCATGAGCTCACGCATGTGTCCGATTGGTATCTGCGCGAGGAAACCATTCGCCGGGCGATTGTGGCTCTGGTGGATTACCATCACAGCCTGCCACTGAGCGCGGTTTTGGCCCGGGAACCACGGCTATGCCCGCGCGATGTGTCTGGTATGCGCAAAATCAGACGGGAAAGCTGTCCCAAAAAGGACAGTTCAACCCTCTTTCTTTATAATGATCACAGGTGGTGGTCATCACGACAACGTCTCTACTCATAGGAAAAAGCATCACCTGATTGTGGAGATAAAATACTAAAAAGGAAAATATAATGAAAATTGTCATTTTTGGAGCGAATGGTGCGACAGGTAAAATCTTAACGAAACAAGCCCTGGACTCAGGGCATATAGTGACTGCAGTTACTCGTCACCCGGAAGCCTTCCCACTACGAGACGTCCGCTTGAACGTGATGGGTGGAGACGTGTTCGATCTCGCATTGGTTGAACAAGCGGTTGCGGGACAGGATGCCGTCCTCTCCACTCTCGGTGTCCCCTTTAGTCACAAACCGATTACTCTCTATTCGCGGGGCATGGCCCATATTGTGCAAGCCATGAAGCACTCCGGTGTTCGTCGCGTCGTCTGTGTGAGTTCAAGCGCTACTGGTACTCACCACGATACTGGGGGCGGTTTCATCTTTGACAATATTCTGCAACCGATCGTTATGTCTACTATTGGATAGACGACATATGCGGATATGAAACAGATGGAAACGCTATTGATGAATAGCGAACTTGACTGGACGGTCGTCCGGCCCTCTGGTCTCTTTGAGACGCCAGCCGTCACTGACTATCAAGTGGCTGAAGATCACATAAGAGGACAATTTACCTCCAGGGCAGATCTGGCGGACTGCATGCTCCAGC
>WNGL01010694.1_pt1 | contig 11127 bp, 10 predicted proteins | sample 5400591 | NCBI WGS metagenome assembly WNGL01 (sample SAMN13153377, study PRJNA577476) | soil metagenome | isolation source: 80 cm soil or saprolite under Garry oak tree replicate 1 | place: USA:California | collected 2016-06-15
CTTTCCTCTGATCCCAGGTGGGAGGAGGTCCGCGCTCTGGCACAAGCGGCACTGCTTGCCTGTGGATGGGCCAACGAGATCCCTCCTCCCGCATGGGAAGAAAATGGCATGCTCGTCGATAATGGCTCTACCTTCATTAAGAGCGGTCTCCCCTCTTAGACGGCATGCAGCACTCGCTTGCGCAGCAGTGGAAAGCCCGCCCTACCATACCCTTGTCTTTTGATCAATTTGAGCTTGGTTACATGGCCCTCTACCATACCGTTATTGATCGACCAGGTCAGGCCGGCTCTCACAGCGTCTTTGTCTTTCTCTATCCCAGAAGCGAATGAGAGGAGTTCTGGGAGTCCACTTTCGGCCACCTTGGCCAACCAGGCATCTAACTGCTTTCCTTCTCGCTTGTGGACCATTGCCAGGAAGCTTTGAATGAGGTCGTAGGCTTTTTTGAGCGCAGGACTGGCGAGCCTGATTGTCGCCAAATCCTCTTGCTCGATCTCATCGAGCGTCTTGGGATCGCGCACAAATAGCCAGACAGCCGTGTTGGGCGTATATTTCTTGATCCGTTCGATGTTGACCGGGGCTTGAATCTCTGCCTGCTTGAGCGTAGCAAGGTAGCGATACACGCTCCGCTCCGAGCCGGGGTAGCCTTGCGCTTTGATCTCTCGATAGAGCATAATCCCCTTGTGTTCTCCCTCTTTCCAGCGCTTGAGGACATATGGGGCAAAGGCATCAAAGGAACTCGGTTTTTTTCGTCGTTTCCTGGCTTCAGGGAACGTTGCAGCCGCAAGCCATTTTTGGACCGTGCGAGAGCTGAGGCCCAGCCGCCCGGCAATTTCCTTGGGAGTCATCCCTTGCTGCCCGAATTCCAGCACTTGCTGATAGCGAGCATATCTGCTCGCACGCCGCGCCAATCGGGCTTTCTCAACAGAGCGAGGCTCAGGAGGGCGCCACTCTTCAATGGAGATCAGCGGTTTATTCGGCTCCTGCCTCTTTGACTCCTCTTGGTCCTTTGCAGCCAGAATTTCCGCCTGACAGCGTGCCAGCAGAAGTTGTGTGGCCTCTGTCAAATTCTTCACCACATGAAAGCGATCTGCGCACTGTGTCGCCTGGGGAGCCGCTTGCGAGGCTGCAGAGGCATACGCACTGCCACGATCACGACTCACCACAAAAAGGTCTGGATGGTGATACATCCACGCAGCCGCGGTTTCTGCCTGTCGATCAGGTAAGAGATCAACGACTCGCCTACTTTCAAGATTCACCAGGATTGTGCCGAAGCGGTAGCCGCGCCGAAACGAAAAATCGTCTATGCCCAGAAAAAGGACCGAACCCGTCGAAACCTCTGGCAGACCCATGATGCGGCGCAGGATCGCCTGGCGCGTGGTTTGTATCCCCAAACGAGCGGCCAATCGAGCACCTCCTTGGCCACAGGTAGCCAACCCGATAGAGGTAATCTGCTGGCAGTATCGAATCGTCATCCTGGCCCACGGCTCCACAAAGTCCGGGAGACGCTCCGCAAACACTTTCCGCTCACAGTAGGGATTGCGGCAGGAGAATTTGCGAACGGTGAGGAAAAGCTGGACACGACGGCCTGCGCAAGGGGCATCACGAAGTCGCCGACGATAGTGGCAATGGATCGAGGATGACGGTTGGGAACACAACGGACAACACGATGTGGGAGTCGTGGCGACAACCTCGATCACCAGGCCGTTTTCGGTGATCTGGATCTGCTCAATCAGCATCCCATCTGGTAGTTGAAGCAGGGCAGTCTCTTTCATCACAACCTCGCTTTGAGTGAAGAAATCATCTTTTAGCGACTATCATGGAAGAAACTATATCATTACGTGTCAATCCACAGTGTATACACGGCAAGCGAGTACTAAGCCCCCGAAGTGGTCAAGAGCCATTTTATGAGTCAGAAGTGGCGAATTTATGGTCTTTCCGACACAACAGTATGCCGCTCGCATCATGGTTCCATTGAAGCCTGTGCTTTTCTCTATTTCTCAGCCAGTGGTAATACCTCGTCAATGATTCCGTATTCAAGCGCCTCTGAGGCGCTCATGAAGAAATCGCGCTCCGTATCTCTTTTGATGCGCTCAAGAGATTGACCCGTGTGATGCTGTATGATCCCGTTTAGCACATCGCGAGTATGGAGAATCTCACGAGCATGAATATCGATATCGGTCGCCTGGCCGCCAATGCCGCCCTGTATCAGGGGCTGGTGCATATGGATACGAGCATGAGGCAGAGAACGGCGCAGACCCTGGTCTCCCGCCATAAGCAAGATGGTGCCAAAGCTTGCGGCCATACCAACACACGTGGTCGCAACAGGGCAAGGCAGAATGCGCATGGTGTCGTAGATGGCTAAACCAGCAGTCACTGAACCACCTGGTGAATTAATGTAGACATTAATCTCGCGCTTGCCATCCTCCGCGGCAAGAAACAGCAGTTGCGCAACAACAAGGTTTGCCAACGTCTCCTCGATCTGGCCGTTGACCATAATGATCCGTTCCCGCAGCAGACGGGAAAAAATGTCATAGGCGCGCTCGCCGCGCCCGGTTGTCTCGATGACAGTGGGAACATACAAACTAGACGACATGACTTCTCTCCTTATGCCTTTTTTTCGCGGACTTCGCGGACAAAGTAATAGTGAACAAGCGTTTCGCCTCTGGGAGTTTGCAGATCCAAAACTCCCGTTAACAACCAACCTTCAACGCCAAACTCATTCAGTGTAGCGGCATCAGGCACAGCCATCTCTCGCGTATCAATGGTGAGAACGCGATATTCCCAGCGGGTAGGCTCCACCTGTACATTTTCATAAACCATTGGCATGGGTATCAAAGGTTTGACATCCTGTTGTCCAGACATAGATCCAAAAAACAATCGTGATTGAGACATACTCTCATCCTCCTTTCATCGCTGCTGAGCTTTGCTAGACGCGCTAGCGACGTTGCAGCGATGGCTTTCAAACACTCCTTTGCAAAGCAAACTGTTTTCTTCCTTGAATATACCATGCTCATAGCGTATACTGATAGAGAGAAACTATGCTAAAAGCATGTAATTTTTTAAGCTATGCCATAAGCATAGGAAGGAATAACAACTATGGCTGATTTACAGGAAATCATAGGCAGAGTCGTTCGCCGGGAACGGCAGGACCGGCGCCTTACGATTAAAGAGCTTGGCGAGAAGGCCGGTCTTTCGGAGATCTATGTCGGCGAAATTGAGCGTGGACAGAAATATCCTTCTGCCAAAGTATTAGAAAGTATCGCCAATACTTTAGATTTAGATATAGCAGACCTGCTCGAACTGATGGCGGAGGAGATTCGCTATGAGCGCGAGCCGCATACTACCAACGCTATTGGCTTCACGCTTCCAGTAACACCGGGTCAGCCACGGCGCCTGGTGATAAAAAAAATGGTCAACATGCTCGACGAAGGCGATGTGGAGAGCGTGGCAGATTTCAGCGCCTTCTTGCTCTCCAAACATTTTACGCCGGGCTAATAGCCAAAAAGACCAGAGGAAAAAGCAATAGCGTGCAGAAGAGGAAATGATGAGATTACTACTCGCTGAGCAATTGACTGAGTGCCCGGCGAATGTAGACGGTGGTCACCTGTTTACGATAGTTCATACTCAGATCGGCATTATCCAGCGGCTTCGCTCGCTTTGCGGCCAGAGTTGCAGCCGCGTCAATCGTCACTGGCGTAAGTGGTCGCCCAACCAGCAAAGCGGCCGCGTCTCTCGCCTCGACAGGGTAGGAAGCGACAGCTCCTAGCGCGATACGGGCGTCAGCCACTATTCCATCCTCAGTGGTGAGCAACGCCACCGCAACTCCCAAAATTGGAAAGTCGAAGGAACCGCGGCGGCGCAGCTTCAAGTAGACACTTTGCCAACGAGCGGCTTGCGGCAGCATAACCTCGCTCAGTATCTCGTCTTGAGCTTTGTTATAGGGATGCATTCCGTCATCGCGAAACAGCTCTTGCACGGGCAAGATACGCTCGCCGCGCACACTCACCAGGCGCACGAACGCCCCGAGACTGACCAGTACAGGAGCGGTATCCGCCGAAGAGATAGCCCAGCAGCGCGGACTGCCAGGTGCCACCAGGCAGATATCCCCATCCTTCTTCATGCAATAACCGATGGAGTGACGCCAGAACTCGGTCTGGTTATAGTAATTGCAGCGTGTGTCCAGCAGGAGGTTCCCGCCAATGGTACCAGCGTTACGCAGTTGCAGCGTTGAGACGGACCCGGCAGCAATAGCCAGCGCCGGGTAATGCGTAGTCAAGATAGGATGATCGGCAAGCGTAGTAAGAGTGACGCCAGCTCCAATACGCATTCCCTCTTCTGGTGAGCCACTTATCTGTTGTAATTGACGCATACCACGCAAGCCAACCAGCGCCGACGGGGTAAACTGACGGCGTTTCATATTCGGGTAGAGATCGGTGCCTCCGGCGACCAGCATGGCTTGTTCTCCTTCCTGCGACAGCATCCGCGCCGCTTCATCAAGGTCGTGGGGAGCCAGATAGCGAAATGGTGGAAGTCGTAGCATCAGGAATTCCCTTCCTGTACTGCAACATGGTCTGATGTGCCTTCACCAGTAGACACGGGCGCAATGAATTGGGCCCCCGCATTCTGCCAGGATATGAGACGAGTTGGCCAGGGGACTGGGGCCGCGGTAGGCGGGGGATGGAGACCCGTTCCCTTGCCCTGCGCCAGCATTTTCAGCGCCTTGTATATTTTGTCAGAGGTAATCGGTACCTCGTCGATGCGCACACCTACGGCATTATAGACCGCGTTGGCAATGGCAGGGATAACGGGATTCAGCGGCCCCTGCCCAGCTTCCTTGCCGCCATATGGCCCTTCTCGATCTGGTATTTCTATCAGGATGGTTTCGATCTCTGGCGTGTCCAGGGTTGTCGCCAGCTTATAGTCCAACAGAGAGGGAATCTTATGTTGTCCTTTGCGGAAGATCTGCTGCTCCATCACTGCCTCTCCATATCCCATATAAGCGCCGCCTTCTACCTGGCCCGCCACCAGCAAAGGATTGATCGACTGCCCTACATCATGCGCCAGCCAGAGTTTTTCAACCGCTAGCTCGCCCGTTTCTTCGTCGATCGCCACCTGTGCCACGCACGTCGAGTATGAGTAAGCGGGCGAAGGACCAACGCCTGCGCCCTTATAATCGCCATGTATACCTTCAGGAGGAGTATACGAACCAGCGGCAACCAGGGCGCCAAAACGAGATTCGGCCAGTTGCACAGCCTGTTCAAAGGGCATGGTTAACCCAGGGTCATCCTCGTCATAAAGTATATCGTTGGCAGCTTGCAGCCGCTCTAGCGGAACGCTCAAGCGTCCGGCTGCAACCTGGAAAAGCTGTTCTTTGAGCTTGCGCGCGGCAGCAATCGCCGCATTGCCCGCCATAAAAGTGACCCGACTGGAATAGGAACCGAGATCAACCGGTGTCAGCGCCGTATCTGCCGTCTGCAGGTGAATCCGTTCTGGCTGTACACCCAATTCCTCAGCCACAATGTACGCCAGGATTGATGTCGAACCCTGCCCAATATCGGTAGCGCCACAATAGACGGTCACCCCACCGCTGCGGTCAAGCCTGATCTGCACGGCGGAGTGCGGTAGTTCGTTCCAATAGATTGGCTTGCCCGCTCCACAAATATACGACGAAGCAGCCAATCCCATTCCTCGTTTGATAGGACCTGATTGTGCAGCGTTTCTATGAACCCCCTCCGTCCATAGTAGGGGCGATGCCTTGTGCTCGCCCTCTCCTTGTTTATGGTCACCCTCTCCATGGGCAGAGCGCTTGCCCTCTCTGGCCACGCCAGCTCTCTTTTGTTCATGAAACTCATTCCAGCCGGAACGCTCGACGACCTCGTCAAGACACTCTGCGAGTGCGCAACTGGTGATGCGCAGGCCATTCACCGTGTAGCTATATGGCTCAATCAGATTGCGGCGGCGCAGTTCAACGGGGTCGATAGCGAGGTCATGCGCAATCTTGTCGAGATGTACTTCTACAGCATAACGCGGCTGCGTCGTCCCATGGCCGCGCTTGGGGCCGCACGGCGGCTTGTTGGTGAAGAGGCGCATCCCCTCAAACTTGTAGCAAGGGAGTTTGTAGGTCACAGTCTGCAACGCGCCGGTGTAGTAGGTTGAGGCGATACCATACGAGCCGTAGGCCCCGCCATCGAGAAACGAGCGGAAGTGCATCGCAGTCAGCGTGCCATCGCGCCTGACACCTGTCTTAATCCACATTTTCACGGGATGGCGACCCCGGTGCAGCAAAAATACTTCTTCGCGCGTGCAAGTGATTTTAACAGGCCGTCCGGTGCGGCGCGACAATTCGCTGGCGCAAATTTCATGTGAGAATGGATCGCTCTTGCCGCCAAAGCCTCCACCGACATGGGGAGCGATGACACGTACATGTGACTGGGGTATTCCCAACACCTTACTGAGTTCTCTGTGCACATAATGAGGTGTCTGCGTAGAAGACCAGAGCGTTAATCTGCCACCCACCGGGTCGCTGGGATTTGGTTCCCACTGGGCCACGCAGGCATGTGCCTCTAGTGGGGCATGAGTATTGCCTTCGTAATAGAACCAATCTTCTCGAATGTAATCCGCCTCGGCAAACCCGGCTTCGACCTCACCAAATTCATAAGAGACCGCTTTGTGTATGTTGCCAATACGCGCTTCATCGTTGATCTTCACCTCGGGGTGCGCCAATGCCTCGTCAATACTCATCAATTGGGGCAACACTTCGTACTCCACCTGAATGAGCTTCATCGCCTCATCGAGGATATCGGGATCGAGCGCGGCAACAGCAACAACTGGGTCCCCCACGTAGCGCACTTTATCGACGGCCAAAGCGTGCTCGTCCTGGCTGGAAGGGAGGATGCCAAATTTCTGCGGGAGCTCCTCGCCGGTGATCACAGCCAGTACGCCTGCTAACGCCAACGCGCGACTGGTATCCATTGAGAGTATTCGGGCGTGGGCATGGGGCGAGCGTAAGAGCCGCCCATAGAGCATACGCGGCAGCATAATATCATCAGCGTATACTGCGCGCCCGGTCACTTTCACATAGGCATCAACTTTCGCTCGGGGCGTACCAACAACCCGCAACGCCTTACCCATGATATTCCTCCACTTCGATACGAACCCTCTGTACATCTCCAGCAGACATGCGCTGAGCAGCAGCTTCAACGGCTTCGTAGATCTTCGTATACCCGGTACAGCGGCAGAGGTTTCCTGCGAGATACTCCTTCATTTGCTCACGGGTAGGTTGAGGATGGACCTGTAATAAGGCCGCGCCAGCAAGCAGCATGCCAGGCGTGCAGTAGCCACACTGTGCCGCGCCCAGCTCAGCAAACGTCTCCTGTAGAGGATGTAACTTTCCGTTCCGCTCCAGACCTTCAATGGTAGTAATTTCACAGGTCTGCACCTCCACTGGCAGCGTGAGACAGGAAAGCATGGGCATACCATCGATCAGTACGGTGCAAGCGCCGCACTCTCCCAATTCACAGCCATGCTTTGTGCCGATCAACCCCATATCTTCACGCAACACTTCGAGGAGCGTATGATGCGGCAGCGCCGCTACTTCGTAGCGCTCACCGTTCACATGCAGCGTAATCAGTTCTCGCATAGCTACCTGATCTCCTATCTCGCTCCTAAAAAGCGTGAGATGGCCTCAACTTCGTGAAGCAGCTCTTGCGACGCGCGCTCGATGGCATCGTCACCAAAACTTGAGGCAAAACCGACGATCCAGAGCAGAGCCACCATTCTTCCACCCGCTCCATAAATCGGCGCTGCTACCGCATTCACCCCAGCAAGGTACTCCTCGCGGTCAACACTGATACCAGAACGGGCAACTTCCTCCACTTTCTTCAAGTACATTTGAATGTCAGTAATCGAATGTTCTGTGAAGTGAGGCAGGGGGTGCGCTTGCAGGTAAGCATCACGTTGCTCAACAGGCCAGTTCGCCAAAACTAAACGACCCGTCGCTCCAGCCAGCGGGTGAACGCGTGTTCCCCGCGGCGCAGATATACGCAAAGCCGGGCGTTCGACTTCATCCATCATACATTCGATGATGCGCACACCATTCTGCTCAATCTTACCCAGAAAGACGGTTTCGGTGACGCTGGCTGCCAGGCGCTGCATAGCAGGCAAGGCGAAATGGCGCAAACCCGCGCGTTGAACGTAGACCTGCGCAAGGTCGTAGATTCGCGGCCCGAGTGTATAGCGTCGATCTTCTGACTGCTCGATCACCCGGCTGCTCTCCAATGTTTTGAGCAGTCCGTGAATACTTCCCTTGCTCATGCTTAACATACGCGCCAGGTCAGAAAGCGTCAAACCCTCTTCCCCTACGCTCAAAAGATCGAGCAGGCGGAAGGCGCGTTCGACCATCGGCGCAGGCGCGACAGATGCCGTTACGCTCTCTTCCTCAATGAGATGTTCATTATTTTGAATGTTTTGTTCTTCAAATTGAACTTTTTGTTCTTCCATAAGAACAGTGTAACGAATTTCTAGCATCCCGTCAAGTCCGAGCAGGCTTATTGCAGTTCGAATCAAAGCATCGATGGGCGTAGGGACCCGATTTATCGCGTCCCACGCGGGGCGGGGGGTTGCGTCTGGCTTCTCTTTATAGACACTCTACCTATATGATAGGATATAAGAGGATAGATCCATAGCATAGGAGGCATCGATCATGCCAGAAATCGACAGCGATCACATCTTTGGTTTTGACACCCTTTCAATCCACGCCGGACAACGCCCGGATCCTACCACCGGCGCGCGAGCAGTGCCCATCTACCAAACGACGTCTTTCGTCTTTGACGACACGGACCATGCCGCTCACCTCTTCGCATTGCAACGCTTCGGCAATATATATACTCGTATCATGAATCCCACTACAGCCGCGTTTGAAGAGCGCATCGCCGCTCTGGAAGGGGGGACAGCAGCGGTGGCAACCGCCTCGGGTATGGCAGCGCAGATGGCAACGATGATGACGTTACTGCGCCCAGGAGATGACCTCATCTCCTCCAGCAGCCTCTACGGGGGTACCCATACACAGTTCGACCTGACTTTGCGTACCTGGGGCATTCATACGATCTTCGTGGATAGTACCAATCCCGAAAATTATCGTCGCGCCCTCACTCCGCGCACCCGCGCCCTCTACGGTGAGACCATCGGCAATCCGCGCGGCGATGTGCTCGATATCCGCGCCGTTGCCGATATTGCTCATGAGGCCGGTGTTCCCCTGGTGATAGACAACACCTTTGCCACACCATTCCTGTGTCGTCCATTTGAACATGGCGCCGACATCATCGTGCATTCTGCAACCAAGTTCATCGGAGGTCATGGAACCTCCATCGCGGGTGTCCTGGTTGAGTCCGGCAGGTTCCCCTGGGACAACGGCAACTTCCCGCATATTGTCGATCCTTCACCGGGCTATCACGGTGTGCGCTTCTACGAAACCTTTGGCGATTTTGCCTTCGCTATGAAAGCCAGGGTCGAAACCGTGCGCGATACCGGCGGTTGCATCAGTCCCTTCAACGCTTTTCTCCTGCTGCAAGGACTGGAGACGCTTTCTCTACGTATGGAGCGACACAGCCAGAACGCGCTGCAGGTGGCGCAATTCCTGCAGGAACATCCAGCCGTCAGTTGGGTGCAGTACCCCGGTTTGCCTGATAATTCCTCGTATGCGCTGGCCAATCGCTATCTTCCGCGCGGCGCCGGAGCTATCTTCACTTTCGGTGTCAAGGGTGGCTATGAAGCAGGCAAAAAGGTTATTAACAGTGTGCGCCTGTTCTCGCACCTTGCCAATGTCGGTGACGCGCGCAGCCTGATTATCCACCCCGCCAGCACAACCCACCAGCAACTTTCCGCGGAGGATCAATTAGCAGGAGGTGTCACTCCCGACCTGATCCGCATCTCAATCGGCATTGAGAATATAGAAGATATTCTCTGGGACCTGGATCAGGCTCTCCGCGCGAGCGCCCATCTTCGTCAATAAATGTGAAGGAAATACAAGATGACTCTATCCACGCCCGACATGTACGGACGCTTACAACTCCTGCAGCGCTATCGACACGTCGCCATTGTCGGCATCTCCGCAGACCCCTATCGCCCCAGCCACTTCGTCGCCATTTACTTGCAAGCCGAGGGCTACGATATTATCCCTGTTAACCCGCGCTATGCCAGGCAGACGCTGCTAGGCAAATGTGTGTATGCAACGCTGACAGAAGCCAAAGCCGCTGGGGAGCAGATCGAGATCGTAGACGTCTTTCGCCGACCAGAAGACGTCCCGCCCATTGCGGACGAGGCTATTGCCATCGGCGCTAAAGTCCTCTGGCTGCAGCTCGGTATCCGCAACGACGTGGCGGCTCAACGCGCTGAAGAGGCTGGCCTGACGGTTGTCCAGGATCGCTGCATGAAAATCGAACATGCCCGCTTTTTTGGTGGCCTCCATACCGTTGGATTGAACACAGGGGTGATTTTAGCGAGGAAATTATGACAACTCCCCCGCATTCTTTCCCTATGTAATCGGCCAGGAATACCCCGCCGATTGCGAAACGCTGGTGGATCGTCTGGCCCTCTAACGTCAGAATAACCGCCGTCTCTATATTTCCAGGCGTAAATGGGATAGGGATGGTCATCGTTCCTGCCTCTCCAACTACCTCGCTTACCTGGCGCGTCGGCAATTCAAAGCTGGAATCAATCAAGCCAAAGCAGCCGTCGTTAAAGTCAAGCACAGCACTTGCATACCGCTCTACCTCACCATCCGCGGGCGTGTAGACCCGAGCGCCAACAGCGACAGGCGCTCTTCCATAAACGGCGCGACAGAAATTGATGGGATAGCACCCCACATCCATCAAAGAGCCCCCAGCTAATGCTGCCTGTAAGCGAATATCATAAGGGCGCGAACTGACGTTGAATGAGAACGAGGAACGAACCAGCTTGACATTCCCGATTCGACCAGCGCTTATCTGCTCCAATGTCCAGACCGTCTGTGGATGGAAACGATACATAAACGCTTCCATCAACAACCTGCCCGTGTCCTGTGCTGTGTTTACCATCGTCAGACCTTCTTCAGCGGTGACGGCAAGCGGCTTTTCACATAACACATGTTTA
>WNGL01009724.1_pt1 | contig 11126 bp, 7 predicted proteins | sample 5400591 | NCBI WGS metagenome assembly WNGL01 (sample SAMN13153377, study PRJNA577476) | soil metagenome | isolation source: 80 cm soil or saprolite under Garry oak tree replicate 1 | place: USA:California | collected 2016-06-15
CCGATTGGCCGCTTGAAACGCTTCCACGCCCGCTTGTCCGCCGTCGGCCACCTCCACACGATGGCCATCGCGCTGCAGCAATTCCTTGAGCAACTCGCGCAGCAGCGGCTCGTCGTCAATGCACAGTATCCGCAGCGGCTCGGGCGTCATTGCTTTTTCGGGTTCAGCGGCGCCGGTCTGCGCGGTTTTGCGAAGAGGGAAGACCAATCGCATGGTCGTGCCTTTGCCCAATTCGCTCTCGATCTCAATTTTTCCATCATGCCGCTCCATGACACCATAGACCATGGCCAGCCCAAGGCCCGTGCCCCGTTTGCCCTTGGTCGAGAAGAACGGTTCCAAACAGTGCTGGCGCGTTTGCTCATCCATGCCGACGCCCGTGTCGCTGACTTCCAGGATTACGTGCGTCGGGAGCCTTCCCCCGGCCCCTGTGACTTCCCAACCGACCGTCCGCGTGCGCACGATAATCCTCCCGCCATTAGGAACCGCATCTACCGCGTTGAGAATCAGATTGGTCAACGCCTCCCTCACTTCGCTCTCGATGCCAACCAACTCCGGCAGGCCGGGATCAAATTCCTTGTGCATTTCCACCATGATGCCGCGCCCTTGTGGAATGTCGCGCCAGCGTGGCCGGGTCATGTCAATGACTTGCTCCGCCAATTGATTGAGGTCTAGCGAGAGCAGCGATTCACCGACATCGCGCTGGCGATAGAACTCGCGCAGCCCGGCCACGATGTGCGCGATGTCTTCGCCGGCAGTTTTAATATAGTTCAGATATTTCTTCCCATTCGCGCTTAAGCCCGGTTCGCTTCGCGCCAGCAAGTCCGCAAACCCGATCACGGGCGACAAGGCGTTGTTGATGTCGTGGGCGATGCCGCTGGCCATCTGGCCGAGCGCCTTGAGCCGCTCTTGTTGCATCACCGTCTGCTGGGTTTGGCGCAGCTCGTTGTAAGCGCCTTCCAGTTCGTTGTGCAGCCGCGCGTGGTGCGCTGCCAGCGCGACATGTTCGCTGAGCATTCGCAGAAATTCGCAATCGCCGCTGCTGAAGGCGTCCGAATTCAACCGCGCGGCCAGCAGCACGCCGAACAATTTGTTATCCACCATCAGCGGCACAGCGGTGGCCGAGCGAAGGCCTGCGTGGGCCAACTTGTCTGCCAAGCTCACCTGCGCCTTGAGCGTGTCCGGCCAGTAAATCGTCTCCCCCTGCTTGCACGGCCCCAAGCCGGTTTGTTCCAGTCCCGATCCGAATCGGGACTCGTGCAAATCCACTTTCGCAACCAGCAGCGGGTTTTTCAAACGTAACGCCGCGATGCTCAGCGTTTGGGCGCTCGGCTCGAAAAGCGACACCATCCCCAATTCAATTGCCAGATGATCTTCCAGTTGCCGCAATACTCCATGCAGGATGCTTTCCAGGTCCTGTCGTTCAGAAATGACTTGCGTAATCTGGTTCAGCAGACTGATCCGCGTGAACTGCTGTTGCAATCCCGCTTCGGCGCGCTTGCGCTCGGCGATCTGCATTTCCAAGTCCTGCGTGCGCTCCTGCACACGTTTCTCCAACTGGTCATTGGCCTGCTGCAACGCCGCATCGCGCTGCTGGATTTGTGCCAGCATTTCATTGAAACCAACGATGAGTTGGCCCAGTTCGTCGTCGCCATGCTTTTGCGCGCGGAGGGAATAATTCTTCTCGGCGGAGACGTGTTTGGCGGTTTGCGCCAGATGGAAGATGGGTTTGGTAATGATTCGCTGGAGCAGGGCGGAAAGACCAAAAGTCACGGCCAACGAGGCCAGCATGAAAACCGCAATCATAGCCGCGTAAAGCTCCAGCCGCTCATTCATTTCCTTCAGGTCCGATTTGAGGCAAATCGTTCCGATGGGTTCTCCGGCCAGCCTGATGGGGTGGAAGAGAACCAAATGGTCATGTTCAAAAGCCGACCCATGGGCTCCGGGATGCGAGGGCACGAGCTCCGAGCTGCTTTTCTGCGCCGGATATTGGGCGAACAGTGAATTGCCTTTGTAGATGCCCGCGGCCACGATGCGTTTTTTGGTGCTCAAAGCGCTGAGAATTTCTTGCGCAGCCGGCACATCATCGTAGGTCAAGGCGGCGGTGCTTTGATTGCCGATGACTTCCGCCAGGGTCGAAAGATCGCGCACCATCGCCCGTCGGAAAGTGAACAATTCACAAGTCACAAACCCGGCCGAGGCCAGCAACAGCGCCACCGTGCTGGCAGTCATGATGATGATGGTCAGTTTCCGTTTGATGGAGATGTTAGCCAGCTTCACAATCTATTTGGCATCCTCGGGTCCAGTGCGCCTGGCCAGGTTCATCAGTTTGGAACTGATTCGCAGACCAGCGCGTTTAGCCGCCTCGTCCCCGATCTCAAATCGGACTTTTTTGCCTTCCATAACGAAATTGATCATGCCTCCTGACCGCAGGAAACGATCCACTTCGCTGACGGTCAAAACGCTCGCCGCGCCAAGGACGTGCATAATCTCCGGCAGCCGCTTCTTTTCGGACTTGCTAATAAAGAGAATGTGGCAGGTTTTTAGCTCGGAAATGGTTTTGCCCTCTTTCAGCGTGAAGGGATGGCCATTGATGGTTTTGTTGTTGACCGTGCGCGCCAACTCACCCCCAAATGGATTGTCGCCCAGAACACCTATGATAAAGGGGGCGGTGGCTTTCGGAAAGGCTTCGGGAGGCCACTCCACAAACTTGGCAAAGTTATACAAGAATGCCGCCTTGAGTTGATATTCGGAAGGCGGTGTCTCCTGGGCCTGCGTCGCTGGCCCACCGAGTTGAACCAGAACCGTCAGCAGGCCCAAGAAAACTATCCGGTTCTTAGCCCTCAGCCGAGCCCTCAACATTACCCACATCTCGGGTGAGGAATCGTGCGAATCCCGAAGGGATTCCGCAACGAAGCCCAGGGTTGCGACCCCGCTCTTTCTGGGCAGTGGTATCAATACGACGGTGGCGCATTGTGAGCATTTGGGTTGGATTAATGGTGAAGGGTTGTCCGAAAGAGCGGGGGAGGTACCCTGGGTCCACCGAGTCAAGACGAACCTACCCCAACGGGGTTGCGTGCGCGGGTGGCGAGCGCAGCCACAACCTCGTTGGGATTGAGACGCGGTTTGCACTATATCCCAGGGTGGCTCGCAGGCTCGCAACCCTGGGCTGGAGGACACAATCCCGTTGGGATTTCCTTCAATGGCATCCCGGACTTGTGGGTAAGGATAAGGCCCAGCCCAGGAGCTGTCTCGGCGGCGGCCAGCGCCGGTATGTCTCGCCGTTGCATTCATCAAGCCACCCATTTAAAACCTCAGGGTGAGCTTTCCGTAAACCCCGCGTTGGATTGCGGTTTGCTGCGTGTTGATAAAAGACGGGCTGAACTCGCGATGCCGCCCCTCCAGTAGATTTTGCCCGACAATCGCCAGTTCCAGATTCCGGTTCAGCCGCCACCCCAACCGCACGTCCAGCTCGACGTAACTGCTGATGGTCAGGGCCGGCAGATGATCCACGTAGCGCACCGTGCAATCGAGCGAAAGGTCGCCCGGCAAATCCATCGAGGAACGCACCGACATTTGGTGACGGGGGCTTTTGCCTTCGTCCTGTTCCGAAGTGCTGTCGGTGCTGCCGGGCCGCTTGTGCAGGGCCATCTGCAAAAACGTGTATGCCGGCTGCAAACGCCACCAACGGGTGATCTCCAACGTCGCGGCAGTTTCCACGCCGTAGCTCTCGCCATACAGCTTATTTCCGACATGAAATAGCGTGGGTACAACCGGGTCCTGTTCCAGGCTCCGCAAATTGTCGTAGTCGTCGTAGAAGCCCGCCAGATCCAGCGAAAGTCTTTGGTGCGGCTGAGTCCGGTAGCCGATTTCATAAGCCAGCAGCGATTCAGATTCAAAGTCCCTGTTGCCTTGAATGGTAATCGGCACGAAAAAGCCGGGCGCGACTTCTCGTGGCTGATTCAGAGTCACGTCATCTTCGACCCGCGAAGGTGTTCGCACCGCCCGGGAAATGGAGGCCCAAAAGGTTTGGTGGGCAGCCGGCGTCCACAACAGCCGGCCACTGGGCTGGGCCTCAAAACCGGTAAAATCGTTCTGCTCGAACTTCGAGCCAAGGGTCAGGCGCAACCGGTCCGGCGCCAGCGCGATCTCGTCCTGGATGAAGCCGCTGAACAACTCGACGGTCCGTTTGTCGGGATTGAGAGAAATCGTCGGGGTGTTGCCCACCTTGTCGCTCGTGGCCCGATAGCCTGCGCCCCACACCACGTCATTGCGCTCGCCCAAGGCGAACCGATGTTGGAAATCAATATCGAACGTGTCCCGAGTTTCTTTGAAAATAACCGTGTCCCGCTCGGTGCGGTCGTAGTACGCCTGCAGCCGCAGATCCGAATTGGGCGAAAACGTGTGCGACCACCGGCCCAGCACGTTGCCGCCGCGCACGTCAAATTCGTCGTGAACGGTCTGCGAAAAAATCGGCGGATTGGTCGGAGCAAACGCGCCGAAAACCTGGTTGACGGCCCCGCGGTAAGCGTCCCCTTGGAGTGTGAGCAAATTCTGATCGGACGCGTCCCAATCCATCCGGAAACCCCATCGCCCCATTTGCCAGGCATCGTTTGCGTCCTGGCCGTTGAGCAGGACTGAGTCGTCATGATCGAAGTAGCTGCCATAGACCCGGAAGTAGGCGTTATCGTTGAATTTTCCTCCGTAACGGATGCCGCCGAAGCCGCGCTCCTCGGTGCCGCCGCCTGCGGTGATGAGTGTGCCTTGGGTTTCTTTGGCGCTTTTGGTGATGATGTTGATGACGCCGTTGACTGCGTTGGCGCCCCATAACGACGCTCCCGGTCCCCGGATGACTTCGATCCGGTCGATGTCTTCCAACATGGCGCCCTGCACGTCCCAGAACACGCCCGAGAAAAGAGGCGTGTAAATGCTCCGCCCATCTTGCAATACCAGCAATTTGTTGGCGAACACGTCATTGAATCCGCGCGCGCTCACCGCCCATTGGCTGGCGTCCAAACGGGCCACTTCCAGGCCCGGAACCAACCGCAAGGCTTCTGGAATGCTGGTGGCGCCCGACCGGCGGAGATCATCCTGAGTGAGGACCGAAACCGCTGCGGGCGATTGAGAAAGTTTCTCTGTTTTCCGCGCGACAGTTGTCACCTCCATCTCAAGGAGTGTTTCTATGGGCACGTCAGTAAGATCGGATGGACCGGAAGTGGTATCGGCCGGCGAGCTCAGCGCCAGGCAGAGCACCGCGCCGGATGCCACTCGCCAGCGCCGCCCTGCAGACTTACACCACCTCGAATTCTTAACCACCCCTGCGGCCTTCAACCCGGTTCCCGTCCTCAACACGAACCCGAAAAACCCCGGCCCCCGAGGCCGTGGACATAATCGTATAGTTTTCATATCGTGTGTACGGCTCAGCCGGAAAAGCAGCAGTTCGTATGCCCGCAGCCACAGCGCAAGTCTTTGGCAATCTGGCTCTTGCGAAATACAAAGGGGAGACGAAACCGGCTGGTTGGTCATGAGCACCCGGCTGTGCTGGTGTCCAAAATTTTGACGGTCATCCAACGATTCTAGTCACTCTCCCTCAACTTCGGGCTTGCCGCCTCTCCTTTTCTCAGGACAATGCGCCAAGAACGACTCGCAATATGTTCTCACACATCGTCATTTTCTGGACTGATCCGGGCAATCCCCGCGCGGCTGACGAACTGATTGCCGGCATTAACCACTACCTCAAAGCTGTTCCCGGCGCCCTGCATTTCCATGTCGGGAAGATGGTCCCCAGCCATCGTTCGGTCGTTGACCAATCGTACCAGGTCGCGCTGAACCTGATTTTTCCGGACAAGAAAACCCAGGACGACTACCAGGTCCATCCGCTGCACGTAGAATTCGTCGAAGGCGTCTTCAAGCGCACCTGCAAGAAGGTGGTGGTGTACGATTTTGAATAGCGACACACGGTGAGTGGGTTGGGGTTCACGTTTCACGTGTTACGTCACGTTTCACGCGCCCCACATCGCGCCCCTTGAAGCTTGGAGTCTGGAGATTCCCTGAAGCTTGGAGTTTGGGGTTTGAACCTTCTTCCCCGTCGCGACCTATGGCCGAGGATGAAATTTCTGATGCACCTCTCGGAGCCGGTTGCCGGTTACGTGAGTATAGACTTCGGTCGTGCTAATGCTGGAGTGGCCGAGCAACTCCTGAATCACCCGCAAGTCGGCGCCATTTTCCAACAGATGCGTTGCGAAACTGTGCCGGAGCATGTGCGGCGTGACGTTGCGCCCAATGCCCGCCCGCCGCACCCGTCGTTTGATCCTCAGCCAGAGCGTCACCGGCGCGAATGGCCTGCCGCGATTGTTGAGGAAAATAGCCGCGGAGGAATGAGGCTTCACCAGTTTTGGCCGGCCCCCGTCAACGTAACGCTGCAAAGCCGCTACCGCCATGCGGCCCAGCGGCACTACCCGCTCTTTATTGCCCTTGCCGATCACATTGATAAAACCTGCCTCCAGATGCAGTTGCTCCAGCCGGGCATTGCGCAATTCCGCCAGGCGCAGTCCTGAGGCGTAGGCCAGTTCCAGCACTGCCTGGTCGCACAAACTGCGCGGTGTCTCAGGCGTCTCCGGCGCCAGTAACTTTTGGATCTCCTGGCTCGTCAAGGCCTTGGGCAATCGTTTCCAGCGCCGCGGCAAGGACAGGTTTTCTGCGAGGTTCGCCGGCAGCAACATTTCGCTCTCCGCAAAGCGGTAAAACGCGCGCAGTGCCGCAATCTCCAGGTAAAGGCTCTCGCTGCTGAGCCGGCGGGAGATCGGGGATCGGAGATCGGAGATCGGAGATCGGGCCTCCGACCTCCGACCTCCGACTTCCGACCTCCGACCTCCGACGGCCAGGGCCCGCTCGCGCTCATGCTGGAGAAACGACATCAGGTGCCGGAACTCAACCGAGTTCCAGTCGGTCAAGTGTTGCTTGGCGGCCCACGCGACGAATTTGTTGAGCAACGCTGCGTAGGTTTTCTGTGTATGCTCGGCTTGCCCGCGTTCGTGCCGCAGGTGTTGGAGGAAATCTTCGACGAGCGCCTGCACTGCGCGAGAAGCTAGGGTGCGGCTGAGCATCAAGCAAAGCAAAACATCGTTTACGTAAAACTCTGAAATGCTGAAAGCCTCCGGCGATTACACTCATTCTAATTTCAGCTTTTCAGCTTTTTTCCCGTTACAGGGACATTCCTGTGAGCCGCTGGTAGGCCTCCAGGTACTTCGCCCGCGTCTTCGCGACCACTTCCGGCGGCAATACCGGCCCTGGCGGTGTTTTGTTCCAATCCAGCGTTTCCAGATAATCCCGCACGAATTGCTTGTCGAAACTAGGCTGGCTTTGGCCCGGCCTATATTGATCGGCCGGCCAGAATCGCGACGAATCGGGCGTCAACACTTCATCAATCAAAATGAGTTTGCCGTCGAACTGGCCGAATTCAAATTTTGTATCGGCGATAATGATACCCCGCTGCCGGGCGTAGTCGCGCGCGAAGTGATAAAGCTTCAAACTTGCCGCCCGGACCCGCTCGGCGACATCTGCCCCCACCAGCCGCGCGGCTTCCTGGAACGAAATGTTTTCATCATGACCAGACTCGGCTTTGGTGGCCGGCGTGAAAATCGGTTCGGGTAATTCCGACGATTCCTTCAAGTTGGGCGGGAGTTTGATGCCGCAGACCGTTTGTGACTGGCGATATTCTTTCCAGCCCGACCCCGCCAGGTAACCGCGAACGACGCATTCGATCGCCAGTGGTTTGGCCTTTTTCACGATCATGCTCCGTCGCGCCAGTTTGTCCGCAAACGGCTGGAGACTGGCCGGCAAGGGATCCTTCGCATGTGAAACGAGGTGGTTCGGCTGAAACGCCTCCGATTGGCCGAACCAGAAATAGGAAATCTGGGTCAACACCTCGCCCTTGCCCGGAATGCCATTGGGCATGATCACGTCAAAGGCCGAAATCCGGTCCGTCGCCACGAACAACAAACGGTCGCCGAGGTCAAAAATCTCGCGCACCTTGCCACTCTTGAGCTTGTCAAGACCGGGCAGGTCGAGGTCGAGTAACGTTTCGTCAGCCATGGCCGCAATATGAAAGCAGACGCGACTGGCGCAAAGCCCAAAGTTTGGCGTGTCGAGCATTGGCTGAGAGTAGATGGGAGGGGTTGATTGGTGGATTAATTACGATTTCACAAGGGGAATTCGTCCGGTAAGGCGGTCAGAGAGCGTGCTGCGCGGGCGTTCTTTGCCGTTCCGCTTGGACGGCAATCTCCGCCGGATAAGCGGGGTGATGAGAGTGGGCGGTAATGGCCTCCCAAATCGTGCCTCGAAGGGTCAGTTGGCCAAGACGCCGTCGGGGCATTTTGTCGATCGCTGGCTCACGTATGAAGAGAAAGACCACCATCACCACCAGGAGCGTGCCCAGCATGAGGCGCAACACCCACGGCGCGGACAGGTAATGGGTCAGGAAGCCCGCGCATAGATGGCCAAGGGGCATCCCGCCCTGCTGGGCCAGGAGCATAATCGAGAGGACCCGGCCACGGTTGGCATCAGTGGCCAGAAGTTGATTGGCCGTGTTGCTCGGATTCAGGCTTAGCAGCCAGAATATGCCGCTAGCGACTAGAATGATGAGGCTTAAGGCGGGTGTGGTGGAGAAGCTGAAAAGAACTCCGAGCGCAGCAAAAATGCACATGGCCAGAGGAATAAGGTGGTGGCGAGGGTAGTACGAAGGTATGAAGGAGAGCAGGAATGCTCCAAGGATCGACCCCAAGCCAATAGCCGAAAGCATCAGCCCGAACATGGTTGGGCCGCCTTTGAGAACGCTCTGCGCAAACACGGGAAGCAGCCCTTGCACAGGCGCAGCAAGGAACATAAAGCTGATCCCCATGATCGTTAGGCGCCGAGTGCCGGGGGTCGTCCAGACGAATTTCAAGCCATCGCGGATGTCGTCGTAGATCGAGGCGGTCTTTGGGCGTGAGGGAGCCGGGGTGTTGGGAATGGCCACGATCAGAGCGATCAACAACGGGAGGAAGGTGCAGGCGTTGAACGCGAAGGCGCCGGCGAGACCGATGGCACCAATGATTGCGGCCGCCAACATAGGCCCGCAAAGCCTGGCCATATTGAACTGGACAGAATTGAGCGCCAGGGCACGATCCAACTCTGCACGCGGAACGAGACTGGGGACGACCGCGAGGAAAACCGGGCCATTCAGAGCCCACACAATGCCCTCAAGAAACGTAAAGGCGATCACTACCCACGGCGTTGCTCGCCCCAGGAACGCTGCAACCGCGAGCCCTGTGCCGAGAGCGCACGCCGCGGTCTGCAGGATAATGATCCAGGCCTTGCGATTCATCCGATCGGCTACCACGCCAGCGACCAGTGCGAGAACAAGCACAGGGCAGAAGTCGGCGAACTGCAGGATTTCGACGAAAAGGCCCTGGTGTGGATTGCCAGCAGTCTGACTGGCGACGGCCCAACTCTGGGCGGCGTTTTCGGTCCAATTGCCGGTGTTAGAGATACACGCGCCGACCCAGAAAATGAGAAACGGGCGATGGCGTAAGACGCCCGGAACTCTCCCGATGGCGGAGGCGGACTGACCTTTGTGCCCGTGGATCACGTTGAACTCCTATCAGTTCAATCCGCCTCCGAAAAGCATTTAGCCCAGGTGCAGCCCTCAGGTCAGGTACTTTCACGCCGTGTTCCAGCGCGCTCTCAGGCGGACGAGCGCCCGGCCTGGCTGAGGATTATTCGGGCAGCACCGCCATCGGCCGGGTGGACGGATGCTCTCGCTCCTCAATTCTCACGCGCATTTTCTGCAATGCCTGCTCTTGAATCTGCCGGATGCGCTCGCGTGTGATTCCGAAATGTTCGCCCACTTCTTCAAGCGTCTTCGGCTGGCCATCGTCCAGCCCAAAACGCATCGCGAGAATTTTGCTCTCCCGCCGATCAAGCGTGGCCAGAACCTCCTGGACCAATTCGTTGTCGTTGTCGCTTACGATCTGATCGAAGGGAGCGGCCGCATTCGCATCCGCTACGACTTCCGAGATCGAGGTTTCATCATCTGCGCCCATGGGTAAATCGAGCGACACTGGCGCTCGCGAAGCCTCGCGATATTGCCGGACGCGTCGCGGATTAAAACCCAGGTCATCCGCGACCTCCTCGTCGGTCGGCTCGCGGTCAAGCGTTTCGCGAAGTCTTACTTCGGCTCTGCGAATGTGCGCCATCTTATCCACGACATGGACCGGCAAACGAATGGTCTTCGATTGATTCGCCAAGGCACGCTTGATCGACTGCTTGATCCACCAGGAGGCATAGGTCGAGAGCTTGGCCCCCTTTTTCGGATCGAAGCGCTCGACTCCTTTCATCAAGCCGATATTGCCTTCGTTGACGAGGTCGAGGATAGGCAGCCCAAGCCCCTCGTAATCACGCGCGATCTTTACAACCAGACGCAGGTTGGCCTTGATCATCTGCTCGCGCGCCTGTTTGTTCCCGCGCTTGATTCGTCTTGCGAGCACAATCTCCTCCTCTGGCGTGAGGAGTTTCACCTGACCGATCTCGCGGAGATAGAGCTGTAAGGCGTCTCCGCTCGGCGCCTGCCTCGGAGCCACCTCTGGAGAGACCGCCACCGGGGCTGGCACCTGCGCTGAAGGTTTGGTCGCGGTCAGGCGTGCCGACGCACGAAAGCGTCTTGGTGCATTCAACCCAGCGCGGGGCGGCGGGAGCTTGGTCGTTTTAAAACGGAAAGTTCGATTAAGAACCGTCTTCATAGCATGCTTTCAATTTCTTTGGTTGTCTTGAGCCAATTCTTCCGGCGTCACGACCAGGTCAAGTTTCTCCGTATGTCGAATCAAGGTGATGGATGAAGGGATGCCGATCACCTTGGCAACGAGGTGACGATGCAAATCATCAATTCCTGAAACGGGATCACCCCCAAAGGCAACAATGACGTCCCCCTCCCGCAGACCGGCACGGGTTGCAGGACTGCCGGGTTCAATGCCCGCCACCAACACGCCGTGGTCCACCGCAAGGCGGTGGAACCGTGCCACTCGCCGGGCAACGGGCGTGTTCTGGCCGGCAACCCCGATCCAACTGCGGCGAAGGCGGCCTTCCTTGATCAA
>WNGL01017315.1_pt1 | contig 11125 bp, 11 predicted proteins | sample 5400591 | NCBI WGS metagenome assembly WNGL01 (sample SAMN13153377, study PRJNA577476) | soil metagenome | isolation source: 80 cm soil or saprolite under Garry oak tree replicate 1 | place: USA:California | collected 2016-06-15
GTTCGGGGTCCTATTAGCGCAAGTCCCCTGGATTCAACCCGTTGCGCCGAGCCTGGTCTTCGAGAGCGTCAACTTTGGCCTGCAGCTCTCTCTTTCTTTTTTCCAGCACTTCGGTACGGTCCTGCGTGTTCATCGGCAGGTCGAAGCCATGAGCCCGCCGGCCGGCGTCGCTGGTTTCCTTGCCGCCTTGCACTTCTTTCAGTTTGCGGATTTGGGCATCCATCTCTTCGATCTGCGCGCGCAACGGCGACAGTTGCCCGCGGTACCAGGCCGGATCTTTCTCGGGCGCAAGCGATGCTGCCGCCTGGTTATCTTGGGGCGGCTTCTGGGAAGTCTTGGGCGATTTTGAGGGGCCGCCGACGACCGATACGCGGCTTTTCAAGGAATTGAGGTCGTCCTCGGTCCAAACCTTCTTCGGATTCCCGGATTTCGCCGGTGCCGAATTCCCGGAGGAATCTCGCTGCGCCGGACTGTCGGGAGGTTGGGATGGAGAAGAAGACTGGCCGCGCGCATCCGCGAGGAAAGTTGCCGCGAAGCAAACAGCAAAAATGGCCGATGAAAGAACGCCGCGACTCATAAGCCTCCCTGCCTTGCCTTCAGTATATCGGGCGCCCCATCAGCGGCTTGTTTCGGACGATTTGGAATTGCTTAATTCGGCACGGATGACCTGGAGCGCCTCCTTGGGAGGTCCAATGCGTTTGTACTGGCTCACCGTGGTGCGCTCGTGCACGCCCACGCCGAAGAAGAATTTCCGGCCGTCGAAGTTGTAATCGTAAAGAGTGGGAAGCCACACGCCGGGCGCCGCCTCGACTTGCTCCAGCACGAAGCGCCCGCCCTTATACACCTTGGCCACCAAGCCTCCGCCGAAAGAAATATCTTCGGCGATTTCCGCCTCGATGCGCACGAGCTGCCCGGCGGATTCATCCACCCAGGCGACTCCGCGAACGTGCGAAAAGATTCCCGTCAGCCGGGAGGTCGGCTTGTATTTTGGATTGGGGTCCAACTGGAATTTGGCGAGCACGCGGCCTCCGCGCTCCTCGCGGCCGAGCCAGGTGTATACAAAGGCGTCGCGCACCGCATCCACCAGCTCGGCGCGATCCTTGCGCCGTTTTTGAAATTTGGCCAGGGCATCGCGCTGCTCGCGGTTGCTTGGCTCCGACGCCCAAACGAGAGCATTCTCGAGCTTGCGCAGTTCGGCGGTGTAGGCCGCAGGGTCCGCCGGTTTGCCGTCGGCGCCCACAGGAATGCGTCCCGAGCCGGTCCCGGCAGGCACCACGCGAAACACCTGCACCTGCGCGGGCGCCGACTCACGGGCAGTCTTGCGAGTCTCCCGCCATTCGATCCGCTCGTAAAGGTCCAGCGCGGCGTCATTGGCATGCTGATCCGCGATGACGCGGTTCAAAAGCGCGCTGCGCTCTTCCGCAGAGGGCGCGCGGTCTTCACCGCCGGGCACGGCAGTGTTCTGCCCGCCGGCCCACAGCGCAAGGCCCGCAAGGAGAATCATACTGAAATTCCAATCTCGCATCGTCATCACGGCCAAAGGCCGTGGTTCATCAGATTCATTTTAACGCACCGCCGTTGCATGGAGACGCGGGCGTGCTCGGTTGGCAAACGGGCTGGATGTAGGAGGCGCGGGCCGGCTCTGCCGGCCCGCGATTCTCTGTGTTCCCCGAAGGGAAGCGATTATTGCTTTGGTTTTTCTGGGGGCTTCTGCTGTTGCTGTTGTTGCCGGCGTTGCTGCTCTTCGGTCCACGGCGGGACGACATTGTTCATGCGCGCATAGGCGATGGATTGCCCGAGGTGTTCGCCGAGATGCCGGAGCATGAAAATCATCGCTCCGCGGTCGGTTGTGTCCTGGCCGAAGAGCTTGAGTTTTTTATCCACGTCCGCATCCGAAAGACTCAGCACTGCCCCGCGGATGTGCGCAAACGATTCGTGAAGCGTCTGAATAATTTTGGCTTTATCCGTGGTGGATTTCTCCAGTCCGCGGACATCGAGGCCAGCAGGCGGGCTCGTCCCAATCAGGCTGGGAAGATTATAGTTTGCCGCGGAGACGTGCAGATACACCTCCGCGATGGAGCGCACACCTTCGCCGGGCCGCCAGGTGAACTTCTCGGGCGGGACCGCTTCCGCCAGAGTCGTGTAACGCTGCTCGAAATATTTCAGTCCGTCGAGAATCTCCGTGCGGACTCCCGATGTTGGAGCCGCTGCCGCTGCGGAAGATCCCTGGGGAGCGGTTTGCGCATAGGTTGGAATGGTGAGGGCAAGACAAAACGCCAACAGTGTAAGAACAGCTCGATTGGCCTTCATGGTTCTCCTCGCTTCGTGAAATGGTTACAGCTTGGGTTTCTGCTGCTCGTGCTCATGCTGCTGGGCCTGGCGCGCCGCGGTCCATGGCGGAACGACGCCGTTGGCGCGCGCATACGCAATGGCCAAGCCGAAGTGCTCGTGCTGGTGCGTGCCAATAATGTAAAATACGTTGCGCACCGTCGTATCCGCACCGAAGAGTTTCACGGGTTTGTCGAGGTCCGCGTCGGGCGTCTTCAGGACGGCCTGGCGGACATACTCCACCGACTGTTTCAGGATTTCTACGACCCTGGCCTTGTCGGTGATTTTGTCCAGGCCGCGGAAGTCCACATCCGCGGGGGGCGGCATTCCTACGGCCCGCGGAAAGCTGAAGTTGCCGCCCGCAATGTGCATGTAAATTTCGCTGACCGAGCGAACCTGTGGATTGGGCCGCCAGGTGAACCTCTCCGCCGGCATGGCTTCGGCGAGGCTCACCACCTTTTTCGAGAAATCGTCCCAATCGGCCAGAAACTCCGCGCGAAAGCCGGTGGCGGGAGCTGCCTGGGTGGCGGCCTGAGGGAGAGCGGATCGTGGCGCGGCAACGAAAACCGCCGCAAGAACACCGAGGCTGGCAAATGCCAAGCGCAGACGGGTCATAATGATGCCTCCCGGGTTTCCTGACCCGGCTGGGCTACCATACCCGAAAGCACCACTGGCGACAACTGCCCCAGATGCAGGATCGGGCATTTCGCGGTTTTAACAGGGAACGAAATGGGGGGTAGTTCCGTCTAAGGTATAGGCCGCCGATGCGACACGGCGGAGGGGTGTGCGATTGGGCAAGCGTGTGAAAGCAACGCTGGTGGCCTTCTCGGAAACGTTCGAGCTGGCCTTCGATGCGCTCCGCGCGCATAAGCTGCGCAGCCTGCTGACGCTCATCGGCGTAATCCTCGCGGTGACGACTCTCGTGGCGGTGATGAGCCTGGTGGACGGCCTGAACGGCTACGTGGCCGACAAGATCGCCAATTTGGGCGCCGACGTCTTCGTCGTGGACCGCTTCGGGATCATTACCAGTTGGGACGCCTGGACGAAGGCGCAGAAGCGCCCCTTGCTCACAGTGGAAGATCTCCAAGCTTTGCGCGAGGAGATGGGCTCGGCCAAACAGATTGCCGCCGTAGAGAACTCCTTATCCGATATTCGCGCGGGCAACAACCTGATGGAAGACGTGAACATCGTCGGCGTAACACCCAATTATGCGGAGCTCCGAAATATCAACCTGGCCAGCGGGCGTTTTATGACCGAGGCGGACGACACGCACCGCTCGCCGGTGTGCTTCATCGGGGCCGATGTCGCCAAGAAATTCTTTTCCACCGTGGACCCCATCGGCAAAACCATTCGCGCCGGCTCCTATTCGTACCAGGTCGTTGGCGTCGCCGTGGCTATCGGGTCGGTGTTTGGAAACTCCCGCGATAATTTTGTCCTGATCCCCTTCGGAACTTTTCACAAGGAATGGCACACCCCGCGGCAATCCATTACGATCTTTGTTCAGGCGCAGCAGGCCGAGTTTCTTGAGCAATCCGAAGACGAATCGCGGATGCTGCTCCGCGCGCGCCACCATTTGCCGTATTCCGCCCCGGAGGATTTCGGCATCATCGGCTCCGCCTCGATCACCAGCCTCTGGGAGCAGCTCACCAGCACGCTGTTTCACATGGCCGTCGGCCTCACCTCGGTGTTTCTGGTTGTGGGCGGGATCGTCATCATGAACATCATGCTCGCCAGCGTCACCGAACGCACCCGGGAGATCGGCATCCGGCGGTCGCTGGGCGCGCGTCGAAGGCATATTGTCCTTCAGTTTCTGACCGAATCCGCCGTCCTGGCGGCAATCGGGGGATTGGTGGGAATCGGTCTTGCGCTGGGCATCGAGCAGATTGTGCGCGCCACATTATCTCTTCCCCTGCGCACACCGCTGAGCGCGGTCATCCTGGCGCTCTCGCTCTCCACGAGCGTCGGTCTGTTTTTCGGCATTTATCCTGCCATGCGCGCGGCGCGGCTGGACCCCATCGAAGCTCTTCGCGCGGAAACATAAAGGAACCCAATGGCCCAAGCACACCGCGAAAACCTGAAGCAAGCCATGGACACTCTGCGGGCGCACAAACTCCGCAGCCTGCTGACCGTGCTGGGCGTGGTCCTCGGCGTCAGCGTCATCATGGCGGTGGCGGCCATGGTGACGGGCGTGGACAGAAGCGTCACCGAAGACATGATGCAATTCGGCACGGACACCGCCTTCATCTCGCGTTTTGACCAGGGGCCTCACAACGGCCGCCGCCCCAAGGAAGAGCGCTTGCGCAAGCCGCTGACGCTCGAGGATGGGGAAGCGATTCAGGCGGGCTGTCCGGCGGTAAAAAACACCACGGTGTGGATCGGCCAGTGGGAGCAGGTCCACGAGGTCCGCACGCGCGATGGCAATGTGAGCGCCATTGACTTCCGCGGCGTATTCGCGAATTACGCGCAGGTCTATGCCAATGCCAATCTCCGCGAAGGGCGCTTCTTCACCGAGGCGGAAAACCTGCACCGCGAGAAGGTGGTGGTCCTCGGCGAAAACGTCGCGCCGGTCCTGTTTCCTGCACGCGACCCCATCGGCAACGACATCTTGATTGATGGCTCGGCTTTCCAGGTGATTGGCGTCCTGCAGAAACCCAAGGGCGGCTCGGGCACGGACGATGAAGACCGCCGGGTCCTGATTCCCTACTACACTTTCCGCAAGATCTATCCCGCGGCCAACGAAAACAACATCCGCATCCAAGCGCTTACGCCGGCGCTGATTGATAAGGCCGTGGACCAAGCGCGCGACGTCCTGCGCCGCCGGCGCAACGTCCATTACGGCGATAAGGACAATTTTGCCATCCAGACGGCGCAGCAGGCCGTGGACCAATTCCACGACATCGTAGGCATGATCGCTCTCGCGACGATCGTCCTCAGCTCCATCGGGCTGCTCATCGGCGGTGTCGGGGTGATGAACATCATGCTGGTGAGCGTCACCGAGCGCACCCGCGAAATCGGCGTTCGCAAGGCCATCGGAGCGCGCCGCAGCGACATCACTTGGCAGTTCCTGCTCGAGGCCATGACGCTGACCGGTATGGGCGGCATCATCGCGCTGATCATCGTGAATGGCTTCGTTTTCATCATCCGCTGGACGCTCGATTGGAATGCCGTTGTCCCGGTCTGGGCGGCCGTGGCGGGCCTCACCGTCAGCGTCTCCATCGGACTCATTTTCGGAGTGTGGCCCGCGGTCAAGGCCGCGCGTCTTGATCCCGTCGAAGCACTGCGCTACGAATGATCGAATCTGATTAGCACTCTTAACGACAGACAGAGCCTCCCCCGGTTCCTTCATCGCAAAAAGGTTTTGCTTGCAACCGAGGGGGGAGCTGTAGCATCCTATCCCCTAGGAGGGGATATGGCGAGGACCGTACCCGTTCTGAACGACATCTACTTAGACACCGAAGTCGAACAGGACCTGCAAAACAGGCTCAGCCGCATTGAAGGCCACGTCCGGGGCATCAAGCGCATGCTGGCCGAGCACGCGAGTTGCGAAGACCTACTGATCCAGCTCTCGGCTGTCCGCTCCGCCTTGAATCAAGCTACGGCCCGGCTTTTGGAAAACCACATGGAGACCTGCGTGGCCCACTGTGTCCGCGCCGGACAGGGCGAAAAGGCCTTGCGCCAGCTCAAAGGCGCGCTGACGCAAGTCGTCAAGAACCTCTGAGGAGAGAGGTTGATGATTGTTTCAGATACGCACGTTTCGGAAATCACGGCCGCATTGGTTCAAACGCTTGGCCTCGGAAAGTTCGGGTCGCCTGTTTCCTGGCGACCTTGGGGAAGGTCTCTGTATGAATACGAAAGCTAAGATTACCGCTACCACCGAAAGCGGCTCCGACCAAACTGGCTCGGGAGCACTTTTTGTGGGAGGTTTAGCTGCTCTCCTGGCTTCGACCTGCTGCCTGGGGCCTCTGGTTTTGGTTGCTCTCGGTTTGAGCGGGGCGTGGATCGGAAATCTCACGCTCCTCGAACCGTATCGTCCGTTTTTTATCGCTGGCGCTCTTGTGGCTCTGTTCTTTGCTGGCCGGCGGATCTTCCGGCCAGCACAGGCCTGCCAGCCGGGTGAAGTGTGTGCGGTGCCGCGGACTCGCCGTATTTACAAAATCGTATTTGGGATAGTTTCAGCGCTCGTCCTCGTTGCGCTGATATTCCCGTACGTGGCCAAGCTTCTTTACTGAATCCGACCCAAGGAGGAGTTGTTATGAAGAATAGCAAAACCCTGATGGCTGCCGTTATCGCTTCGCTTGTATTGGTCGTTCCAGCTTGGGCGTCGCCCAAGACGGTAACCTTGAATGTTTCCGGCATGACCTGTCCGGTGTGCCCGATCACGGTGAAGAAGGCGCTCGAAAAAGTCCCCGGCGTTTCAAGAGTGGATGTGCGGTTTGAAAAGAAACAAGTTCTGGTGACCTTCGACGACGCAAAAACCAACACGGATGCGCTCGTGAAAGCCACAACGAATGCGGGCTATCCCTCGCAACCGGAGAAGGCCACCAAGTAAGGAACTTGTGGGTACGTGCGATGACGTGGGTGGGGCGAGGAGACATGCATGTCTGACTGTTGTTCTGTAAATGCGAAGCCTGGTGCGCCGCCAGCGGTGATGAGCTGCCCGCTGAATGGCGCCCGCTCCAAACAAGTGGACATGCTCACCGTAAAGAGTCTCGTGCGTCAGTTACCTCTGGGCATGCCTAACACGCAATACTATTTCTGCGAAGCGCCGGGCTGTGATGCGGTCTATTTTCCCCTAGACACACGAGCACCGACCTTTCGTCGCGGCGACTTGATCGTGCGGGTCGGCAGTAAAGAGACAGCGGACCCGATTCCTATTTGCTACTGCTTTGGGTTCACACGAAAGGACATCCAGAGGGAGATCGCCGAGACAGGGCGCTCGACGATCCCAAATCGGATTAAGACGGAAGTGAAGGCGGGCAACTGCGCCTGCGAAGTTAAGAATCCGTCCGGCAAGTGCTGCCTGGGCGATGTCATGCGAACCGTCAAAGACAAACTGAGTCAGAAAGGAAACTCCGAGCTATGACGAAGCAAGTGGAAGCTTGCTGTAGCTCGCCAGCAGCGATGTGCTATTGGTTCGCAGTCTCGCTGATGGCGTGGGGAGGGCTGAGCCTCATAGGAATCTATTGGCGTCCTCTCCGCGCGCCCTCAGCGGCCGCGTGCCTTTTCGCCATGGCCATCGGCTGTCTTGCCAACTGGCGCCGGAATCGCTCTTTTCATTGCGCAATCACTGGCCCGCTATTCCTGATCGCCGGCGCCGTGTTCCTGCTCTCAGGCGTGCGCATGATCCACGTCAACACGCTTTGGGTCTGGCAATTCATTCTCATCGGAATCGGCATCGCGTTTCTGTTGGAATGGCGGTATGCGAAGCGTTCTGCGGCATAAGTTTGAGCCGGCGCAGGCGCACACCGTGTAACTCGCCCGAGGAGGTTTTCGATGAACAAGAAGGTTATCGTTTACAGCCAGCCCGGCTGAATGTTTTGCGGAAAAGTGAAAGAGTTTCTTTCGCAAAACAAGATTGAGTTTGTGGACCGCAATATCGCGGCGGATGAGACCGCGTTGGCCGAGCTCGAAAAACTCGGTTATATGACGACGCCCGTCACCGTGATTGATGGCGAGGTCGTGGTTGGCTTTGACGTCTCCAAGTTGCGGACTTTGCTGCAGCAGTAGTATCGGTCAATGAGCGATGCGCAGAAACACGGGTAATTTGACCTTTGTCCTGTTTGAAACGCTACCACTACATCTAGATGCTTTGGACACTGGGATTCAACATTTTGTGCTTTCCCGCAGAATTTCCCTTGACAACCGTTCTCCCGGCGCTGATACTTCGCTCCAGATTCGGGGGAACGTGGTAGCGCCAAGGCGGCCGAGTCGAGGACCAGGAGAGCCGGCCAAGAAACCACGCTTCACGATCGGGCCTTAGCAAAAAGCCGAAAAGCTTCGACCGGGCCGTTGAGCGGTTTGACTGCCTGAACCGAGCGGGCCAAATTCGCCCGCCTCGTTTATTCGGCTTTTTGAGCTTATCCACGGCGCCGCGTTCCTCTGCATCGAGTTGTCCCCTCTGGAGAATAGGGCACAGCGGCTCTCAGGCGCCCTCCTGGGAGTAAACTAGAGAGGTTCCCCGCGCCTGGGGGAGCCCGCGTGCGCGGAGGAACAGTATGGCGACCGTGAGGTCTGCGTTGAGCGGGAAATCCAAGAACGAGGGCGCGCAGGTTCCGGGAATTGTCGCTGCTCCGGCCGAAGCCGGACGAAAGACGGGTCTCGAGTTCCCGCGGTTCTTCACCGAGGGAAAGGCTTCGCCGTTCGACGCGGTCGAATGGGAGCGGCGCACCGCGCAGATCAGCAACGAAAAAGGGCAGGTCATTTTCCGCCAGGAAGATGTGGACGTCCCCAAGAGTTGGTCGCAGACCGCCACCAACATCGTGGCCAGCAAGTATTTCCACGGCAAGCCCAACACCCACGAGCGCGAGACTTCGGTCCGGCAGCTCATCCGCCGCGTGGCGGACACCATCGTGCGCTGGGGAGAAGAGGGCGGCTACTTCGCCTCGGCGGAGTCGCGCAACGCGTTTCGCGACGAGCTGACTCACCTGCTCGTCGAACAGAAAATGGCGTTCAATTCCCCGGTGTGGTTCAACGTCGGCGTGCAGCCCAAGCCGCAGTGCTCGGCCTGCTTCATCAATTCGGTCCAGGACAACATGGATTCGATCATGAATCTGGCCAAGACCGAAGGGATGCTCTTCAAGTGGGGTTCGGGCACAGGGACGAATTTCTCGAGCCTGCGCGGCAGCCACGAAGCGCTTTCCGGCGGCGGCATCGCTTCCGGTCCGGTGAGTTTTATGAAGGGCTTCGACGCGTTTGCCGGCGTCATCAAGAGCGGCGGGAAGACGCGGCGCGCCGCGAAGATGGTGATCCTCAACGTGGACCACCCGGACATCTCCGAGTTCATCAACAGCAAGATGAAAGAGGAGCGCAAGGCTCATGTGCTGATCGAACAGGGCTACGACTCTTCGATTGACGGCGAAGCCTACGGCTCCGTCTTTTTCCAGAACGCCAATCACTCCGTGCGGGTGAGTGACGAATTCATGCAGGCCGTCGAAGACGACCGCGATTGGTGGACCCGCAACATCAACGACGGCCAGCCCGTGGAAAAATTCCGCGCGCGCGACCTCCTCCAGCGCATGGCCGATTCCGCCTGGCACTGCGGCGACCCCGGCATGCAGTACGACACCACTATCAATCACTGGCACACGTGCAAGGGCACCGCGCGCATCAACGCCTCGAACCCGTGCAGCGAGTACATGTTCCTCGACGATACGGCTTGCAACCTGGCCTCGCTGAACGTGATGAAGTTTCTCGGTTCGAACGGCCAGTTCGACGTGGAGGCCTTCCGCCACGCCGTGGACGTCACCATCACGGCCCAGGAAATCCTGGTGGACAACGCCAGCTATCCCACCGAAAAGATTAAGCGCAATTCGCACGACTTCCGCCCGCTCGGCCTGGGCTACGCCAATCTTGGCGCGCTGCTGATGTCACTGGCGCTGCCTTACGATTCCGAAGGTGGGCGCGATATGGCCGGCGCCGTCACCGCGCTGATGTGCGGCGAAGCCTACGCGCAATCGGCGCGCGCGGCCGAGCGGCTGGGCGCATTTCCGGGGTTCGCCGTCAACCGCGAGCCGATGCTCGACGTCATCCGCATGCACCGCGACTCGCTGCGGCCGATCAAGCCCGAAAACGTCCAGCCGGCTCTGCTGCTCGCCGCGCAGGAAGCCTGGGACTCCGCCCTTGCGCTTGGGGAAAAGCACGGCTACAGGAATTCTCAGGTCACCGTGCTGGCGCCCACCGGCACCATCGGCTTCATGATGGATTGCGACACCACCGGCATCGAGCCTGACCTGGCGCTGGTAAAACACAAAAAGCTCGTGGGGGGCGGGCTCATCAAGATTGTCAACAACACCGTGCCGCAAGCCTTGATGCACCTCGGCTATACGCCCGAAGAAACCAGCGAAATCGTCACGCACATCGACAAGACCGGAACGATTGAAGGCGCGCCGGGCCTCAAGCCCGAGCACCTGCCGGTGTTCGATTGCTCGCTTGCGCCTGCGGGCGGCGGACGTTCGATCTTCTGGCGCGGGCATCTGAAGATGATGGCCGCGGCGCAGCCGTTCCTTTCCGGCGCCATCAGCAAGACCATCAATATGCCCGAGGAATCCACGGTCGAAGACATCATGCAGGCGTATATTGAGTCGTGGAAACTGGGGCTGAAGGCCGTGGCCATCTACCGCGACAACAGCAAACGCTCCCAGCCGCTTTCCGCGGCCGGCGCGAAAAAAGAAGAATCCAAAGAAACTGTCCCCGCGGCGGTCCCCTCTGCCGAACAGCAAGAGCTTTTCCCGCGCCAGCGGCGTGAAAGGCTCCCCGACGAACGGCGCTCCATTACCCACAAATTCTCGCTCAGCGGCCACGATGGCTACATCACCGTCGGCATGTACGACGACGACCGCCCGGGCGAGGTGTTCATCAAGATGGCCCGGGAGGGTTCGACGCTTTCCGGCGTGATGGACGGACTGGCGCTCACGATCTCGATCGGCTTGCAGTATGGCGTCCCGCTCCGGGCGCTGGTGGACAAGCTCATCAACACGCGCTTCGAGCCTTCCGGCATCACCATGAACCCGGAGATCCGCTTCGCCAGCTCCGTGCTCGACTACATCGCGCGCTGGCTCGGCGGGAAATTCATCTCCTC
>WNGL01006432.1_pt2 | contig 11124 bp, 6 predicted proteins | sample 5400591 | NCBI WGS metagenome assembly WNGL01 (sample SAMN13153377, study PRJNA577476) | soil metagenome | isolation source: 80 cm soil or saprolite under Garry oak tree replicate 1 | place: USA:California | collected 2016-06-15
GCTGTTGACGCTGATCGCTTTGAGCCCGCCCAAATCGAAGGCACCGGCAAAACGGAGCGGCGGCCTGGTGGAGCTGTCTGCAACCGTGACGCTTGACAAGGTCGGCTCAACCGGTGCCGCCTTCGGTTTTTCCGCCGAGCAGGAAACCCGACTGGCCGAGATTTACCTGGCCCGCATTCAATCCGAACTGGGTGACCCGGCAGCCGCTTCCCTCCTGCTCAGGAATCAGCTGAACCGGTATCCTGACGATAATAAAAAAGTAGCCGCGGGAGACCTGTACGGAGTCACGCTCCTTGCCCACCGCACCGCCCATGTAGATTATGCGCTGGGTGACCTGAAAAAAGCCGCTGACGGCTTCCGGCGTTCGACGCTTCTCTCCCTGCTGGCCGGTAATCCGGTCAGTGCCATGCTCAATCTGGTCAACTGGGGGCAGCTGTCGGCAGCAGGCGGTACACCGGGCGACATTACGGATTACCTGAGTGCCGAGGCGCGGGTTTCACGACTGGCGGCCTCCTCACGTACCTCACTTCCGCCGCTCGTATACGGCCGCTATCTTAACGACTCGGGGGCGATCCTTGCCCGGCTGGCCCAGACCGCACCCGATGACGGCGTCCGTCAGGCGCTGCTGTACAAGGCCCTGGAACGGTGGGACCGGACGCTTTTCATTGCCGCCGACGGCAGCGACCGGGAGCTGCTTCATCAGCAGCGCCGTCAGCGGGTTGTTGCCCAACTTAACCGTGGTGCTGTTCTTGCGGCGCTCGGCCTGATCGACGGCGCCGGAGCGGCCCGAAGCGCCGCTCTGGACGAAGCCGGCATCGCATCCGCGTATTCGCTCCAATGGCGCGCTCTTGCCGCTCTGGGCCGCTACGATGAGGCCCTTGGGCTGCTCGGGACACTGCCGCTGACGGAATATGACCTGCAGCGCGGTGAGGTTATGGAGCGTTTTGCGCCGCAGCTGGAAAAGCTCGCCGCCAAGAACCCCGAACAGTCGTTTGCGCTGCTGGAAAGGCTGAGTGAGATCGAACGGGTCCAGCTGCTCGGGCGCGGTGAGCTTGGGCTGGACGACCCTGCCACCGCCGGGCAGTTCCGCGCCGCGGCGCCCCATCTGGCGGAAATCGACCGGCTGCGCGATGCGGTTGCCAAGACGGCCGCTGCCGACAAGGAGTACCTGCAGCTGCGGCTGCAGCAGGAGCAGGCGGTCGTTGACGATCTGTTCGGAACCGGGCTGGAACGTATTCCATCCTTTTATGCCCGGGGCGGAGAGGGTGCGCTGCGTCTGGCGGCGGCCTCGGTCGTCGTGAGTACCTTGTCGCGCTCAGGCGATGACTCGCCCTCGGCGGCGGATGCTTGCAGGGCCTCACGGCAGCGCTTGGACACCCTTCTGGCGGCATTCGACAAGGGATGCGCCTCCGGAAAAGGGAGCCGGCTCTGCAGGATGATTGCACCTCAGCCGGTCGAACTGATCAATGTTCAGGAAACGCTGCCGGGCAAGACCCTGCTCCGCTTCACGCCGCTTGACGGTGCTCGCTGGCTCCTCTTTACGGTTGGGGGCAAGGCGGGAATAGTTGCCGAAACGGTTGACCGTGCGACGCTCGAAGCCCGGCTTGCCGCGGTGCCGCCGGTTCTGGCCGCCTACGAGGAGCCGTCACGTTTCGGCTCCGCCCCGGTGACAAGTTGGGGATTAAGCGCCAGTCATCTTGTTCAATCGGTGTCCCTGCGTAAGCCGTTCCGCCGACAGGTACTCGACCCAACCGGCTGGTGGCCGGTCGCCGCACCGTTTTCGAAACTGGTGTCGCCGGCAATGACCGACCGGCTGCCTGATGCCCATACCATCGTGCTCCCCGCCCGTGCCGGTCTGCTGCCGGAAGTGCCGTCACGAGCCGGCGGGAGCGGCTACTCGCTGCCATTGTGGGAAGACGAGAAAGGGGAGCGTCACCCGTTCTCCGCACTTGCCGCGGCGGAGAACCTCTCTCTGCTAGTCGCCCCGCTCGCCGGTTTCCGGAATTCCTATAGCCTGGGGCATCTGGCCGCTCTGCATGGGGTGCCGTCGCTCCTTCTGGCCGATGGCAAGCCAGGTTCCGGCGCAGCAGAGGCTGGTGGTGCGGCAGCCGGAACCGGGGCGTTTGTCGACGCGTACGGGCTCCAGCCGGTCAGCGATGCCGCTAAAAGGCTCAAGCCGGGCTGGCTTCTGCTCGGCGACTGGGGGCCGGATGCCGCCGAAGCCGCCAGACTGGGAAAAAGCCGTTTCACCGAATACGGCAAGGCGGGAGTGCTGGCACACAACGCCGGATCATTTCCGAAAGCGCTCTCGCTGTTTGAAAGCGCCCTGACGATAGTTGATGAGAACCCGTCCCTGGCCAAGCAGCGCAGCACCCTGCACCGCTATGCCCGTGAAAGCGCCTATGCCGCCGGATTTACCGACCGGGCGATTATCCATGCCGATGCCCTGGTCAAAGGGCTTGCCAAAGAGAAACCGTATTCGGCCGAGCATGCCGATGCCCTGCTGCGCCTGGGGCTTTTGCAGGGGAATGCCGAACGCTTTGCCGATGCCGCCGTGTCGCTGAAAGAGGGTGTCGGCATCTATACCGACCTCGGCATGGTTAAAGAGCAGGCGGCCGCGCTGGCGGATTTCGGCGTGGTGATGGAAAACGCGGTAAATTTCGGCGCCGCAAAAACTTTCTTCGAGGAAGCGGCCGGTCTGCGCCGGACGTTGAAGGATGATGTTTCGCTGGCCGAGCAGTACCGCAATATCGGCCGCATCTACGACCTGCGTCTCAACCAGTACGCGGTCGCCGAACAGTATTACGGTCAGGCGGGTGATATCTACGCCAAGAGCGGCAATGCCGCGCTGGAGGCCGAAACGCTGCTGGAACGGGGGCGCTGCCAGCGCCTGCTCGGCAACTTCCCGGCCGCCGACAAGCTCTATACCGATGCCCTGGCAAAAGTCGGGGACAAGGACCTGCGCACGAAGATGCGGATCGTGCTGGAGCAGGCCAATAACGCCTGGTTCCAGGGGCGCTATCAGGAGGCTTTCGACCTCCGCGACCAGGTGGAAAAGAACGCCCTGGCCGAGAAATGGCCGCTTGAACAGGTTATGGCCAAGAACACCGGCGGCCTGATCTGGTGGACGCTGGGCGACAACAAGCGGGCCAAGCTGGAACTGCGGGGCGCGCTGGAACGGGCCGAAAAGCTGGCGGTCCGGCGTGATGAAGTCGCGACGACGCTCAACAACATCGGCCTGGTGCAGCGCGAGTCGGGTGAGTATGCCAAGGCTTTGGAGACGCTTGACAAGGCGCTGGCCATCGACCGCAAGCTAGGCTCCCGCTGGGCAATGGCCTACGATCTGCGCAACCTCGGGCAGACCCGCCTCAAGATGGGGGATGCCGCCACCGCCCTGCAGCAGTTCACTGAGGCCGCCGGGTTGGCGGAGGAAATCGGCGACAGGGTCAACCTGGCCAAAATTTACCTCGCCCGCGGCGATGCCGAAGCCGAATTGAAACAGCCCGCCGCCGAAGCAAGCTACCGTAAAGCGCTGGAAATCGCCGATGCGCTGCTGCTGCGGGAAGTGCGCTGGCGGGCACTGTTCGGTCTGGCCCGTTTGCAGAACCGGGCCGGAGATTCGGCCAAAGCGGTGGACTCGTACAGCCAAGCGCTGGAAACGGTCGAAGGGCTGCGCGCCGCGATCAAGCTGGATCAGCTGAAAGACGGCTTCCTGGCCGACAAGATGGATGTCTATTCCGGTCTGGTCAGCCTGCTGGTCGATCTGCAGCGGAGCGACGAGGCGTTTGCCGTGGCGGAGCGCTCCCGCTCCCGCAACCTGATCGACATTCTCGGGCGTCAGCGGTTGTCGCTCTCCGGTTCGGTGGATCAGGAACTGTACGACCGGCAGAACCGGCTCAAAGAGCAGATACTGGAACAGGAAAACCTGTCGGTGCAGGCGGTGAACCCGAAAGAACGGGCCCGCTATGCCCAGGCGCTGGAAAAATTGCAGAGTGATTATCAGGATCTGCTGATTGAGATCGAACGGAAACGCCCGGAGCTGCTGGCGCTGGTGAAGGTGAACCCGACCACGCTCGCAGAGATCCGTACCCTGCTTGAGCCGGGAGTCGTCCTGCTCTCGTACTATCAGTTGCAGGATCGGCTGCTTCTCTGGAAGATCGACCGCGACAAGGCTACGCTGGTCATTCGGAATATATCGGCCAAGGAGCTCGCCGCGAAGATATCGTCCTACCGCCGGATGCTGCAAAATCTGGAACCGCTGGAAAAACAGTCGCGCGAACTGTATGATCTGCTGGTGGCGCAGCCGTTGGCCGGCAGCGGAACACTCAAGGCGGTCGGCATCATTCCGCACGGCAGCCTCCACTACCTGTCGTTTGCTACCCTGAGCGACGGGAGCGATTATCTGATTGACCGGCAGAAGCTGTTTTATCTCCCGGCGGCATCGGTCCTGAAGTACACACTGGCGAGGCGGCATGCCGGGAAAAAACTGCATGTTCTTGCCATCGGCAATCCCGACCTCGGCAATTCGGCGCTTGATCTGCCGTTCGCCGAGCGTGAGGCCGGCACGCTGCGCTGGGACTATCCGGACGTGACGACCCTGACCCGCAAGCGGGCCACCGAGAGCTGGGTGCGGGAGCATATCAGCGAATTCGGCATCATCCATATTGCGTCGCACGGCGAGTTCGATCCGGTCAATCCGTTATTTTCGGCGATCCGGCTGGCAAAGGACGGCAAAGCCGACGGCAAGCTCCAGGCCGAGGAGATTTTCGGCCTCGATATCCGGGCCGATCTCGTGGTCTTGAGCGCCTGCCAGACCGGGCTGGGGGACATCAGGAGCGGCGACGACGTGGTCGGTATGAACCGCGCGTTCATCTTTGCCGGCACCCACTCGCTGATGTCCAGCCTCTGGCGGGTCAGCGATGTTTCAACCGCGATCCTGATGAAACAGTTCTACCGCAGCTACATGACCTACGGGAAGGCCGAGAGTCTGACCCGCGCCATGCAGCACGTAAAAAACCGCTATCCGCACCCCGGTTATTGGGGGGCGTTTGTCCTGACCGGGGATTATCAATAAAATAAGCCAGAACCAAAATCGTTTTTAAAGTTTTTCCGGATTTAACTCAACCGAAGTACCAACTTTTACAAAGGAGGTCCAAGATGAGAATTACACGTAGTATGGCACGTAGTATGGTCGGAGCGGCAATCATGCTGCTGCTCGCCGTCACGGCGATGGCGGAGGGAAAACGATGGGTGTCCAGCGAGGGGACGACACTGAAGTCAGAGGCGTCGGCAACGTCCGAGAATGTGGCCGACCTGAACGTCGGCACCGAGCTTACCGTGGTCGAGTCGGGGGGGCGCTGGCTGAAAGTCAGGACGGCTGGCGGCAAGGAGGGGTGGGTGTATGCCGGCCGCGTTTCCGAGACGCCGCCGACGGCGGAAGTTGCCGGTGATGATGGACTGTTCGGCGGAAGTATGCAGAAGAGCCAGATCAATACCGCCAAGGCCGACAGTGCCCGCAGCATCCGCGGCCTTTCGCCCGAGGCGACCAAATATGCAAAGGATCGCGGCACCCCGGAAGTGTATAAAAAAGCCCTCGATACCGTGCTGGCGCGAAAAGTCAGCGCCAAGGAGCTGAAAGCATTTCTGAAAGAGGGAAAAATCGGCGAATACGCCCAGGTTAAGGGGGGTGGAAAATGAGATCATTTATATATGCATTGATAGCCCTGACATTGACCGCTGCCGCGGCTTCAGCCGGTTTCTTCGACGAGGTGCAGAAATTCACGAAGCCGGATTCAAAAGAGAACCAGTATTTATCGGGTGCAACCCAGCTATTATCCAGTTCGAAGGAAGTCGACTACAAGACCGAGCGGGTAATAGGTGAAAGCCTGGCTCTCGAAGGGCTGCAGCGCTTCGGCAATCCGGTGAAGAACGAATCGCTGCAGCAGTATGTAAATCTGGTCGGAAACGCGGTTGCCGCCAACAGCAAGCGTGCGACGATCCCGTATCAGTTCGCTGTGCTGGACAGTCAGGTACAGAACGCCTTTGCCGTTCCGGGAGGCGTCATTTTCGTCAGTCGCGCCCTGGTATCCATTCTGGAGGATGAATCCGAGCTGGCGGCCGTTCTGGCTCACGAAATCGGGCACGTAGCGGGAAAGCACGCCTTGAAGAGCACCCGGCGCGCCCAGTTTTTCCAGGGTGTGGGGACGATTACCGCGGCCAGCGTCGGCGGCGACAAGGGGAAGAAGTTTGCCTCCGCCATCGGCGACATGCAGGCCGTGCTGTTCGACAAGGGGCTTGACAAGGATATGGAGTACGAAGCGGATCAGGCCGCAATGGAATCGACCTACCGTACCGGGTATGATCCCTCCGCGATGATCAGGGTGCTGCAGAAGCTGCAGAGAATTGAGGCATCCAGCACGAACAAGAAGGGGTCGTGGTTCTCGACGCACCCGCCGCTTGACGAGCGCATCGCCCGGCTTCAGAACCAGCTGCAGAAATATCCCGACTACTCATCGCTGGCGGTTGTGCGGGAGAGGTTTTCGAAGCATGCGATAACCGGGAAATAAGCAATTATTGGCGGAATTCTTCCCTCCCCCAGCGGGGGAGGGTCAGGGAGGGGGAAAAAGGGCGCAAATTCCGCCCCCCTCCCGACCTCCCCCCGCTGGGGGGAGGAGTTATTGTATTGGAAGAGATATTGGTAGAAGTGAGTGGCGGAAAGTGGTTGATTCCGCTCAATATCATTTGACAAGGCAATTCTGAAACGTGTATACAGTATGCGATTTAGCACTCATTTAGTTTTCACTACCACCGGAAGCATATATCCCACGAAGGAGGAACAGTAGATGATTGAAGCGTATCTTGCACATGAAAAGGAGAGGGCGGCCCAGGGCATTCCGGCACTCCCGATCACTCCTGAACAGACCGCCGACCTTTGCAAATTGCTGGTAAAACCGCCAAAAGGGAAAGAGAAGTTCCTGCTCGCCCTGATCAAGGACCGCGTTTCTCCCGGCGTTGATCCTTCCGCCAAGGTGAAAGCCGAGTTCCTGGCCGGGATCGTTTCCGGCAAGCTCAAATCGCCGCTGATCACTCCGGTTGACGCGATCAAGATGCTCGGCACGATGATCGGCGGCTACAACGTGGCGCCGCTGGTTGCCGCACTGAAAGACAAGAAACTGGCCGATGAAGCCGCTGCTGCCCTGTCCGGCATCGTGCTGGTCTATGACGCGTTTGACGAAGTCGCCAAACTTGCCACTACCGGCAAGAACGCTGCCGCCGCCAAGGTTTTGAAATCCTGGGCCGACGCCGAATGGTTCACCAACCGCAAAGGCGTGCCAGAGACGATCAAGGTCAAGGTGTACAAGGTTGAAGGCGAAATCAACACCGATGACTTCTCCCCCGCAGGCGATGCCTGGAGCCGTCCCGACATCCCGCTGCATTCGCTGGCCATGGGCAAGACCCGCTTCAAGGACGGCCTCGCGACAATAGCCAAGTTCCGCAAGGAAGGTTTTCAGGTTGCTTTCGTCGGCGACGTAGTCGGCACCGGCTCTTCCCGCAAATCGGCCTGCAACAGCGTCCTCTGGGCTATCGGTGACGAGATTCCCTGCGTACCGAACAAGAAAACAGCCGGCGTCATCATCGGCGGCGTTATCGCCCCGATCTTCTTCAACACCGCCCAGGATTCCGGCGCGCTGCCGCTGAAAGCCGACGTAACCGGCATGAAAACCGGCGACGTGATCGTGATCGACACCAAGAAGGGTGTCATCACCGACGAGAAGGGGAAGAAGGTCCTCTCCAAGCTCACCATCGCCCCGAACACCGTTCCTGACGAGTTCCGCGCCGGCGGCCGTATCCCGCTGATCATCGGCCGCGCCGTGACCGACAAGGCCAGAAAAGTTCTCGGCCTCAAACCTACCAAGGTATTCACCCTGCCGGACAATCCGAAACCCAAAGCCAAGCAGGCCTTCTCGCTGGCCCAGAAGATGGTCGGCCAGGCGTGCGGCGTCGCCGGTATCATGCCGGGCACCGCTTGCGAGCCGAAGATGACCACGGTCGGTTCACAGGACACGACCGGTCCGATGACCGCCGACGAGCTCAAAGAACTGGCCTGCCTGAAGTTCCAGGCTCCGATGTACATGCAGTCGTTCTGCCACACCGCCGCCTATCCGAAGCCGGCCGACGTCAAGATGCACAAGACCCTGCCCGGTTTCACCGCCGAGCGCGGCGGCGTTGCTCTCCGTCCGGGCGACGGCGTCATCCACTCCTGGCTGAACCGCCTGCTGCTCCCCGACACGGTCGGCACCGGCGGCGATTCGCACACCCGTTTCCCGATCGGCATCTCCTTCCCGGCCGGTTCCGGTCTGGTTGCCTTTGCCGGCGCGATGGGCTTCATGCCGCTGGATATGCCTGAATCCGTTCTGGTCCGCTTCAAGGGCAAACTGAACACCGGTATCACGCTGCGTGACGCCGTCAACGCCATTCCTTTCTGGGCCATCAAGCAGGGCCTGCTGACCGTGCCGAAGAAGAACAAGGTCAACATCTTCAATGGCCGCATCCTTGAGATGGAAGGTCTCCCCGACCTGACAGTCGAGCAGGCTTTCGAACTGACCGATGCCGCCGCCGAGCGCTCTGCCGCCGCCGGTTGTATCCAGCTGTCCGAGAAGTCGGTTGCCACCTATCTGAAATCCAACGTGGCGCTGATGAAGAAGATGATCGGCGATGGCTATTCGGATGCCGTCACCCTGAAGAACCGCATCAAGGCTGTCGAGGCCTGGCTGAAGAAACCGACCCTGCTGAAAGCCGACAAGGCCGCAGAATACGCCGCCGTGATCGAAATCAACCTGGCCGATATCAAGGAGCCGATCCTGGCCTGCCCGAACGATCCGGATGATGTCAAGCTCCTCTCCAAGGTTGCCGGTACAGAGATCCAGGACGTGTTCTTAGGTTCCTGCATGACCAACATCGGTCACTTCCGTGCCGCCGCCGAGATCTGGCGCGGCCAGAAGTTCAACCCTGAAGTCCGCACCTGGATCTGCCCGCCGACCCGCATGGACCAGGCCCAGCTGAAAGACGAAGCATACTTCTCGGTCTACAGCGCTTTCGGCGCTCGTATCGAAATCGCCGGCTGCTCGCTCTGCATGGGCAACCAGGCGAGAGTACCGGACGGGGTCAACATGTTCTCCACCTCGACCCGTAACTTCGATGACCGCATCGGTAACGGCGCCAAGGTCTATCTCGGTTCCGCCGAGCTGGGCGCGGTAACGGCGCTGTTGGGAAGACTGCCGAAGCCGGCCGAGTTCCTCAAGATCTACAAAGAGAAGATCGAGCCGAACAAGGACAAGATTTACAAGTACCTGCAGTTTGATGAGATGCCGGAATATAAGTAGTCTCCGAATGTTCTGCATTCAAACGGCCAGTCAGGATTTCCTGGCGGGCCGTTTTTTGAGTAAGGATCAGTTGAGGGTTCCGGATTATCTTGAGCATATTCATGCTTCAATCGAGCGAATTCATCGCTATACAGACGGTTTTACGGAGCCGGCTTTTCTTGAGAATGAGCAAGTGCAGGATGCGGTTCTTCGCAATATTGAGATCATTGGCGAAGCGGCCAGAAACATCGTGCGATCAGATCCTGATTTTGTCTCACAGCATTCTGAAGTCCCATGGGAAGAAGTGTATTTGATGAGAAACCGGATATGTCATGGGTATTTCAGCGTTGATCTGGAAATTGTTTGGCATACAGTACTTCGGTACATACCGGAACTTGAACTGTAGATACAAAGTTTGAAGGATAACAATTAGAGTCACCCAGCGATATACTCAGTTTCGAGTAGAATTCACCTTCAAAGTAATGAAAAGTCTGACCCGCTAACTATGCCTTGGTGCGAGTATAGGACCAACTGCTGAAACGGCTCTACAAGGAGAACAGGGATGTGGCAACGAGCACCATAGCAGGGGTGGGGAACAATCGTTCAATTGAAAACAGAGATTTTATTTGTTAACTCAGCAATAAAGGAGATCAATATGAATTACAAAATTGAACTAAAGATTTGTTTGATGTTATTATTTGTATTGTTTGTATTTGTGAGTAATACACATGCCATAGATAATTGCTTTTCAAGTTCAAACCTAGTTAGCTGGTGGGCATTTGAAAATAATACTAACGACATAAAAGGTCTTAACAATGCAGAGTTAGTTAGTAATGTAGGATACTCAAATGGTATTATTGGCAGTGGTATTCAACTGCAAAATGGTGGAATTGTTGAAATAAATGATTCTCAATCATTACAATTACAACGATTCACTGTTTCAGCCTGGGTAAGGCCAGATGGCCCTGGTCCTAATGATGATGCATTTGGTAGCGTCATAGTATTAAAAGCATTACCTTATAGTGGAACCTATTTACCTATTAGCTTATTCTGGAGCAACTCTACAAAACAATTTACTTTCGTATTTGGTTCGATATATACAGATAAAATTGTATCTAGACCCATATTCACTTCAGGAAAGTTTTATCACGTTGCTGCAACATATGATGGATCTACATTTAAACTTTATGTTAACGGCAAACTTGAATCTGCACAAAATGAGGTAGTAAGTATATCTTACGATGCTACTCAACCATGGAATATTGGATCAAGTCATTTATATGCAAGAAATATGGGTTATCCAAGAACATGGAATGGTGTTATTGACGAAGTCAATATTCACGACAGAGCGTTGTCTCAGGATGAAATAAATAGCATTATTGCCCAAACAATGCTACAGGATCGAAGCGCTCAAACATGTAACTAAAATTGGTAAATTCTAGTTCAAGTACAACACCTGCTGGGTGACGAAACAGCAGAAGAATCTTAATCTGTTGCCAGGTTGTAGGGTGGGTAGGATCATCTGCCCACCCTTTTCGCGGAACCTGCTAAGAGAGGATCTGCAGGGTCAGGCTTTGCATTTGGTGATTTGAGTGGTATGGGTGGAATTCTGGGGACAGCATACTTAGAGCTTATCCGTAAATAAAATATACTTCCTGTAGCATTTCTGGTACTATCACCTCCCAGCATCTATCACATCAGCTGGGAGGATATTATGTCAAAGGTTCAATCATGGGAAGTCTCTGACGCCTTTTGGGAGAAA
>WNGL01019032.1_pt1 | contig 11124 bp, 11 predicted proteins | sample 5400591 | NCBI WGS metagenome assembly WNGL01 (sample SAMN13153377, study PRJNA577476) | soil metagenome | isolation source: 80 cm soil or saprolite under Garry oak tree replicate 1 | place: USA:California | collected 2016-06-15
TCACGCTGGAGACGGTGCGGATCATCAAGTACGTCTCTCCGTCACCCTGAACGCACGAAAGGAGCGGCTGCGGCCGCCCCTTCATGAGGCACCGAGAGCGACCCCGGGGCCGGGCGGAATAAGGAGCGAGTCGTGCGGGCCGGCGGTGCCACCGGCCCGGATCAATCTCAGGGGCAAATAGTGGTCGTACAGGTCCCATTGCCATGAAGCGTACAGCGATGGGCCCTGATGGCATTGACGCATGTCACGGGAACGGACGTGGAGCACGTCTTCATTTCGCAGTTGCTCGCAATGGCGTCGGAGCCCGCCAGGACGTTGGTGAGAGCCGATACATACGGGTTGAGTAACGGCCCCGCCGGTTCAAAAAGAAGAAGCGACAGCACTGCGACCACCGCGACGATCACCAGGAATCGCGTTACGTAGCGAACCGATTCACGCATGGCACGATCCTCCTCTCTCGCAGGGTCTTCACACCGAAGCGACCGGATTCACCCTCACGAGGTCGGTGGCACCACCGGCCATTTGGATCCCGAGATACTCGCGACGAAAACTTGTTGGCTTTTTACCACAGGTAGGCGGGAGCGTCAATGGCCCTCGTGCGGGAGATGACGGCGCGGGCGGGTACAGTTCCGGCACGGTTTCGAGAAAAGGAAAGGCGGCCTGTTCGGCCGCCTTTGTCGAGCTCGATCAATTTCGGAAGATTGCTTGGTGGCGGGGGCGAGATTTGAACTCGCGACCTTTGGGTTATGAGCCCGATCCAGGTCGCCGCGCCAGACCACGCCGGACAACAAGGTCAAGTGGAACAAGGGTTTCGAAGCTCGGCCATTGCACCCCTTTGCCCTGATTCGCTTCGCCTTCCGGCACAGTTCCGGCACAGCACACCGGTGGCCTGGAAAAACCGTGATTCCTTCGCCTTTTGGATAACTTTGGAATGGAAGAGATCAGAAGGCAGGGGATGACCGGTCAATGGCGGCGTGGTTTACGCCGCACCGGTGCCTTCCGGGAGCGCTCTCGCGCAACCGGTCTAAGCGGCGCCTGCTCCACGGGCTTCCTGCGCCAAGCTGAGGCGAAGCCCACGCGTCCTGGCACCGGTTCGATCAGGTCTCGGTCCCGTAGTTTGTAAAAAACATTCTTCATGGAGTTCTCAGAGGTTATCCCGGTGATCTCGCGCCCCGTACGGTTCACGATCTCGTTATGGGTCTCCAGATACTCCATGACCGCCTCCCCTGGCGATGCCAGAGGCTCGTGGCGAATGCTCACGACGACGCTGTTCTCCGTCTCTCTGATCACCGGTGGCTTGAGGCGCAGTTTGTTCATTGCTGCGAATGCTGTATTCAAGCCTTCGCCGACATCCTTGTTCGGCGGGTCTGGAAACTTGTTGATGATTCTGACAATTGAGCCGTTGCGCGCGAACTGCTCCTGCAAAATATTCGCTGGCGTCACATGCCCTGGCAGCTTTCCTGGACTCTCGACCTCCACTCGGTTGTCAAATATTCTTATGAGCACGTCCACCGGAATGCTGTAGTCTCGGTGAAGCACGGCATTCGTGAGAATCTCATGCAGCGTCTCCGGAGGATACGTGATCGCCTCGAGTCCCCGCGTGCCAAGCTTCTGGATTCCTTCTACGAGTTCGGTCGTCTTTACAACGGCCTTCTTAATCTGGATGTAGAGATGACCCTCAATTGTGATGGGGTCGGAGGCGAGGGTTTCACGCGAACCCTCAATGGCCGATGTGCGATATCTAAAAATTTTGACCCCGCACCTCTTCGGAAGGAGCGCCTGCGGTTCCTCCGCAAAGAGCAGAACGGATGCTACTGTTGGCTTACCTCCCCGCAGCAATTGCTGCTTTTCGAGCCATGCTTCAGGCTCCGCTGTGGGGATCACGTTGACTAGGAAATCAAGTGTTGGAACCGAGTTAGTGACCGCATCCGCTGGAGCATCGACGGTCTCGGCCTCGAACGAAGTGATACCCTTGTCGAGTTGCAACCGGGCTAGGGCCTCGGGCGTTGTGACCTGGAGATTCTGGGCGCCTCGGCGAAGGTAGACGATTCCATCTGAAGCCTTTGTCATCTCGCGCGTCTTGTTGATGTACACCTGTAGCACGAGTCCTGGCCCCAGGCGCGAAGTCATGAAGGCGTATCTGAAATACTGGCCGAGAGGGAAGAGTTGTTCGAAGACTTGAAGATGCGAATTCGCAGCTTCAGGATCTGCGAAACCACGCCACGATCGCGACTTGCCACCGGGTGCTATGACCTCGTCGATGCCGACGTACAATTCGCCGCCGGTGGCGTTAGAGAAGGTCGAGATGGTTCGCGTGAGCTTCGATGGTTGGATGTCCACGCCCTTGATATCAAGGAAGTGGCCCTCCTCCAGCGCGAGAATGCGGGTCGTTTGGTCGTCGGTGATCGCTACAGTTTCGATCGACATATCTCGGGGCTCCACACTCAACAAAAGCGCATTATACCGGCTTGGACACCCCATCGCATTTTGGCGATTGGAATGATGTAGACCTCAATCGCGGGTGCTCCCGCTTCGAACGGGTCCGGAGTCCTGACCGGCCGATGCGTCGCCCTTCAACTTCACCAGGCCGTGCAGGAGGACGGTCCATGACGCTGATGAAGTCCCGCGGAGTCAAGCCGCAGGCTGCCCAGTGCCCTGATGGCCGATGGGTCGCCTCGGCAATCGCTTACTGGGAGGAGCACGGCGCCGGCGTCTCGTGCCCGCTGTCGTGGGAGCACGGGGAGAACTTCCCGACCCCAGAGGAAGCGGTTCGGTACGCGTACAAGCAGGGCACCCTCTGGCTCGACAAGGAGCACCCAGACAAGTAGATCATAGGAGAACATCGCGTCCCCGTCCGTTACAATGGGGCCGGAACTCCTTCAGAACCCGCTCGCCGTTTGACTTACAGACTAGTTGCGCGTACCCTCGGGTCAATCGGAAGCCCGTAATGGGCCAGGGCAGTCCTTCCTGAAATAGCTGCCTTGTCGCTTCTCGGGTAACTCAACGCGGCGGCCAGTCCCGTCAATGCTGGCCGCTCTTGTTTTAGGGGCCAGTGAAGTAAACTCTCAACGGCGGCCCGCCCGTTCGCGACGGTGGTGGGCACTCCGACCTACCTTGGGTCGCCGATTTTCCCTTCGGAGGCTCGCACGGAGGCGAGCGTGGCGACCACCTCAAGGTACCTCGGTCGGACGTCTACACGGCACCCTGTTCGAATCGTCCACAGCACCGGCGGCAGTGCGGGGCCTGCGCGCCCGCGTTGCGATGAGGACACCGACCCGAATCGCGAGCACAATGAGTACGGGAAGACGTTCGCGGAGAGTCGGCACAATGTCCTTCGTGGGCCCGGCCTGCGCGCGGTGCTCGACCTGAGCGAAGACGATCTCGACCGTGTGGCGGAGTGCTGGCTGCCGAGACAGAAGAAGGCCGGGCTCGCCGCCGGGGTCACGGGGATGGAAGGGATCAAATACGTTACCGCCCCCCGCCGCGACACCGCCCGGCGCACGCCCCTAGCGCCGCTCTTCCTACTGAAATTCCCGATCATGTACCGCCTGGTGGAGCGGGACCAGGGATTTGAGGTCAGCCGCGAGTGTCGCCGGCGCTTCGAGAGGCTACATCCGATGGGCGTCAGGAGCGAGCTGATCGCTGAGTTCCTCCACGAGTGGAACGTCTGGACTGCGGAGCGCCCTCCGTCCGCTGCGACCCTGCACCGCCACCGCGCGGCCCTCGTGGCTGGCCTACCCGTCCGTGAGGTCATTGACCGCAGGATTCTGGGCCTGCACCAGAAGCTCACCGAGCCCACCCGCTAGCCCACACCGTCACGCCCAAAGCCGCGTCTGGCGCGGAATATTTCAATGACACATTTCTGTTGCTGGGTGGCCTCCGCCGTTTCTTGAAAGGGGTTCGACGCTCTGGCCAGTCCCACGCTGGATTCAGAAACAGATCGGGAAAGTAGGCCTGGGCGTATGTTTTCGCACCATTGCGCCCGGAACCCCTTGTATGATCTGTTCTAGAAGGAGGGTACCAAAATGTCGGATTACCGGATTAAGGTTGCGCCCAATACCGTAGCGTATGCTGACGGGGAGAACGACAAGCTAGTAGTGGAGTTCGCCATCCCAGGAGCGCCAACGGATACCATCGATGTGAAGATCCTGGAAGACAGTATCCACCTGACAGCGCCAGCAAGGGATATCGATTATGTTTCAGCACTGGCTTTAGCTTGGCAGGTGAAACCTGACAAAGCCGAAGCGACCTACGAGCACGGCCTGCTCCGAATCGAGGTGCCCTTCAAAGATCCGATGGAAGATGCTGTGAAGGTCGCCATCAAAGCAGGTGGCGTGGAAACCAAGACCAAGACAATCGAAGCCCGATGATCCGTTAAGTTGTTAGGCCGTAAGGTCAAGATAGTCCACCGAGTGCTCCAGGGTGCCTTCCTCTGAGACGTCGCGGGATCTCGCCAGGCAGGCCAACGCTTTGCTCGTGGTTGCCTTCAGGTGGAACGGTTGGTAGTCGCCCGCTCCAGGTCGGCGAGGCACGCCTCGACGTCTTGCTTTCGGACCCGGATTTCCCCCAGGCGCTCGTCCACGAAATCAGGTTTACCGCCGCGCCCCGGCTGGTAGCAGGACAGCCTACGGACCTTTTACCACATCTCCTGGTCGCTCGGGTGCGTGTAGATCGTCGTGGTCAATGGGCTCTCATGCCTCGCCGACCCTTTCACCTCGGTGAGATTTTCCAGGCTCCCGTGGAGTGATCCGCCCTTTCACTCCGAGGTCGCTCGACAAAGGCCCGGGCATGAATTTCGGGTTTGACGAATCTCCGCCAGGGTCCTACACTCCGAGCCGGTTGCCCTCCCAGCCAATCCGGTGCGCGGGGACGGATTTGGCTTCTCAGCCGACTGCTTGTCCATTTTGCTTCGGTTCCGGCCAGTGCCACCGCTGTGGAGGGTATGGGTTCATGCGGGGGCGGCGAGCGAAACCACGACCCCGCCGTGAATGTGAAGGCACCTGCAAATGTGCCCTCTGCCGATGGACAGGATCGAAGGATCGGCGTAAGTCCGACAAGGGGGAGGAGGGAGGTAACCGGACCTGAGGCGGCTCTGAACGAGTAAGGAACTGGCGGCGGCCAATATACGGAGAGATGGTGCGGCATGCAGTGGAGCCCGAGATCGATTTTGAGTCTCTTTTCGAACGATTTGGCTATCGATCTGGGCACCGCCAACACCCTGGTCTACGTCCGGGGAAAGGGAATCGTGGTCTGCGAGCCCTCCATCATCGCCGTAAATCAGAAGACGGGGAAGGTAGAGGCGGTCGGCAAAGAGGCGAAGGAGATGCTCGGAAGAACGCCAGGGAACATCATCGCCATCCGTCCCATGAAGGACGGTGTCATCGCCGACTTCGAGCACACCGAGAAGATGCTGGATCATTTCATCAGGAAGGCCCACAACCGCTCCATGGGAGTGCGTCCCCGGATCATCATCGGGGTGCCATCGGGAATCACGCAGGTGGAAAAGCGGGCTGTCAAGGACTGTGCCTACCGGGCCAAAGCTTCCGAGGTTTACCTGGTGGAGCAGGCCATGATGGCGGCGTTGGGAGCCGGGCTCCCAGTCACGGAGCCCACTGGCAACATGGTGGTGGACATCGGCGGCGGCACCACCGATGTGGCCGTGATTTCCATGGCCGGCATCGTCTACAGCCGATCGGTCCGGATCGCCGGCAACAGGATGGACGAAGACATCGTCCAGTACCTCAAGCGGAAGTACAACCTCCTGGTGGGAGAGAGGACGGCGGAAGAGATTAAGATCAACATCGGGTCCGCCTTTCCCCTGGACGAGGAGCTCACGATGGAGGTCAAGGGGCGCGACCTAATGGAGGGGATCCCCAAGACCCTGGTGATTTCCGACGAAGAGATCCGGGAGGCCCTGTCCGAGACGATCACCAACATTGTCGAGGCGGTGCGCATGGCGCTGGAGCAGACGCCACCCGAGCTCTCGGCGGACATCGTGGACAAGGGGATCGTGCTCACGGGAGGCGGCTCGCTTCTGAAGAACCTGGACAAGCGGCTCCGCGAAGAGACGAACCTGCCCGTTTCCGTGGCCGATGATCCCCTGGCCGCCGTGGTGCTGGGCACGGGGAGAATGCTGAACGACTTCAATCTTCTCCGGAAGATTTCCATCGACTGAAGGCCGCAAGTAAAGGGGATCTGCGCATTCGAAGACACACGAATGCCCCAATACCCTCCACAGCCGAGAAGGGCCAGACACAGGACTCAGCAAGGTAGCGACCGGATTTGGTCGAACATCTCCTGGTCGCTCGGATGTGTGTAGACCGTCGTCATGAGCGGGCTCACGTGCCTCGCGAACCTCTGCGCCAGGAACATCAACGAGGCCCGTTCTGCCAAGGAACATCGGCATCGGTTCATCGCCACAGAGGAGCACGCGAACGGATTCCAGATAGAATACCCCCCCGGGGAAGAGGGATTCAGTTGTTTCGCTGCCCTGAGAGGTCAGTTGCGAACCCATGGAGGTCACCGCGTGCGTAAAGTCAAAGCGAGCCGTCGTCGCCCCCGCTTGTCCACAAAAGGACACGCCTCTCGGGTTCTCCGGGGCAGCTACATGGGGTACATGGGGCACCTGAACCGCAGGCAAAAGGCTCAGGTGCGGAAGGTCAAGGAGGCGAAGGGATTCCGGGCGGCCATCGCGAAGGCGAGGAAGTTTGCTCAGGTGTAGCGGGTTCTGAGTACAGGAGTGCAATCGAGCCCGGGTCCAGACGAGGTCCGCGCTCGCATCCTTATATTAACAGCTTGTCAGTGAGCATCGCCCTGGTCAGCAGGTTAGCCGCTGGACGCTCGCCCAAAGCTCCTGATCCGACGGGTGCGTGTAGATCGTCGTGGTGAGCGGACTCACGTGCCTCGCGTACCGCTTCGTCAGGGAGAGGGCTCTCGCCATTCCCGCGTCGACCGCGACCCTCACGCTCCGGAAGGCGTAGAATCCTTGTGGGAGGGAGAGAGTAGAAGCAGCCTGCTCAGGGGCACCGGACCGGCCACAGTCGATTCTCCCCGACAAGTCACTGCGATCCGCGTCGCTGCTCTTGACCGCGACGATGGAAAACAAAACCGAGGTCTGCCTCTTCTTCACGGGCACCGGCCGTTGCCACAAGTGCTGTGGCACAGGGATGCGTGTGATTCAGAAACGGGGGCTGAGATTGGCGCGCCCCGTAGAATGCAGAACCTGCGGGGGTTCCGGAAAATGCGAGCTCTGTCACGGGACAGGAAGAAGACAGCCGCAGGGATAAGCAGGCTTCAACAACGCAACCCGCGAATGCCTTGCCACAGCTCTTGGTCGGATGGGTGTGTGTAGAGCGTGGTGGTCAGCGGCGAGACGTTCCGGGCGAATCGTTGAGCGAGGAAGAGGTCCTTCGACTGCCGGTACGCAGGCCGGTCCCGAGGGCCAGCGAATAGACCAGGTGGTCTCGGGGATTGCGGGCCGTGGCACAGAGTAACGCTTTCTGATCCGCACGAGTCAGAGTGGGTGGGCTAAGATGGGACATCGGGCTCTCCTTCTCCACAGGTTCCCTCTTGCGGCAATGAAGTCAAGACAAATGGAAGAATCCCAGGTCCCGGGGGACTGGCACCTTGGGAATCATGACCTGCCACTCGAAGGAGCAGCAGATGGCTCTGTGCCACAACCGTGATGGTTATACGTTCACCGCCGACGCTAATGGCCTGACGATTGAGCCGGGACCAAAGCCGATCCACTTGAACCGCTCCGCGCTTGAGAAACTCGGGCTGGCCGTCCGGGATGATTACCAGGTGCCGATCGCCCGTGCAGGGGAAGGTGGATCACTCGTCGGTGGAATCCTGGGCACCCTCTCACAGGCATTGAAGCAGTTGGAGGGGTCGGGGCATGTAGGGGACCGGCGGAACATCAGGTGGGCGATGGCCCTGGTCGGAGGACTGGACAAGAAGGCAGCTCAAATCATTCTCGACAAGGAAGGAGCATGATGAGCCAACTCTCGCCAACAGGGCTGAGCATCCAAACCTACGACGGCTTGGTCTGCTCCCCATTTCACCTAGAGGGAGTTTTCAGTGCTGAAGAAGCCTTCAAAGTAGGAGCAGGTTTGAAGTCATGGTCTTCCCTGGCAAGGGGAATTCGGTCAGATGTGCGCCGGACTTGAGTCTGACCCGCACCGTATTGGCCCCGAGACCCCAACCAAGCAGCGCCTGACGGGTGAGCGCAGCCATCACAGCGAGTCGCGCCTGATTCACCAGCGCCCTGAGGGGCCCTTCGACGGTCTTGCGGAAGGAGAAGTTGGCTTTGATGAGCCAGACGCCTTCGACCGCGAAAGCAGCCTCGGTGGTGAGAGCGAAAGGGCGCCTGCTTCGTTGGATCATCATTCTCATCTGGCCGCTGGCAGCCAAGGTGGGGGAGGCGAGTCCTCCCCCACCAGATGCTGGTCCGTTCTAGACTGCGACTGCCTGCCGAGTGGCGATCTTGTGGAAGGTCGAGTTGGTGACCTCAAGCGTGTCAACGCGGGGAGTTCCCACGATCACTTTCGCCAGGGTCTTCAGCACTTCCGGGTAGGTCGAGCGGTTGTAGGTCTCCGCGTTCGCCTTCTCCTCCCAGAGACTGATCGCGACAGCTTCCTTGCCGTCCGTGGGGACGAAGGCGATCTCGTCCTTGAATCCGTGCTGCTTCCGAAGCGTGGGAATGACGTCCTTCTCCAGCAGCTGGGTGAACTCGGTAACGCTGTTCGGCTTCAGCTCCATACGCACAGTGCGAGCAAACATGAGAACCTCCTCGGTTGTAGCGGCTAAGAGGGGGAGATCAGATGACCTGACTTAGCTCAGATGACCTGAAGAGGGAGTAGAAGCACTCGTCTCATCAGCCACGATAGGTTAGTTCACTTTATTTGTCAAGTGAGAAGTGTTGAACTAAGAATGCCGGCAAATGATTAATCTGTTATAGTTAAGCGACGAGGAGGAAGATCCAGATGGAGATTTCTTTGGTGATCAGGCGCCGGCTGAAGCAGATGGGTCTCGAGCAGCGGGACCTGGCGCGCGCTGCCCAGGTGACGGAGTCCTACATCTCGCAGTTACTGACCCGGAAAAAAGCACCCCCCGCGCCCGATCGGACCGATCTCTACGACAAGATGGGAAAAGTGTTGAAGTTTCCCCACGGGGAGCTCGCCAGACTGGCCGGCCTGCAGCGCCGCGAGGCATTGAAGAAGACCCTGGGTGACGCTCCGACGCCCCTGTTCAAGGAGGTCCGAGAGCTGATTCTCCGCAAGTGCCACCCCGCCAGGGGAAAGCACATTCGCCCGATATTCGAGATGCAGCCCTTCGGTGAGCTCGAGCGTCTCATCACACAGAAGCTCCTGGACGTGGTCAAGAGATTGGCCAGAGAAGAGCTGCAAAATGAACGCTGGGTCCGCCTGGTCGCTCGACTCAGCCACCGACGCTATGAACAGATGCGAGTCCTGGTGCTCGAGTTTCTGGACACGGACATCTTCAACCTGTCGGCGGAACAGTGCGGCGCCTTCCTGGATCCGCTGATCGAATCCTGGGACATCGACCTGGCGACGTTCGGCATGGAGATCATCTTGAGCCGCAGAGTGGCCCGGGAGCCTCTGAAGAAGTTCGAGTTCATGGAGCGCGAACCCGAAGGGTCGTGCGGCGAAGAGCCGGGGCTCCGAGACTTTCTCAAGGACCCTTCACTCGGCGGCGATGCGACCGGTAAGGAAATCGAATTTCTGAGGAAGCTGAGATTCATGGGGAAACGACCGACCGCTCTCTACTACTACCGGGAACTACAGAACCTCAGGGATCCGTTTCACTTCACTCCACCAGTCCCCAAACGGACCGCTGCATCCAGATCGTGAGGTCGGCCGCTGGGATCGGTGCACAGAGGTAGAACCCCTGAGCCGAGTCGCAGCCGATCGCCCGCAGGCGGTCCAGGGTCCCCTGGTCCTCCACTCCCGTGGCAACCACCTTGAGTCCCATGGTGTGGCCCAGGTCGATCATGGGGCGCACGACGGAGATCCCCTCCTCGCCCGACATCCGGGCGATAAACGACCTGTCGATCTTGACCTCGCGGAAGGGCAGGCGCTTGATATGCGCCGGCGATGAGAAGGCCGTGCCGAAGTGGTCCAGGGCTAGATCGATTCCGATGGCGCCGAGGTGTTTCAGCGTCTCGATCGCCGGGGTCGGCAGGATGCTGCTCTCGGTGAGATCGACGTTCAGTTTTCCGGGATCGACTCTCCAGGTGTCCAGCAACTCCCTGGTCATGGTCGGCAGATCCGCGTCCAGCAAGTCTCGTCCGGAGAGGTTCACCGCCACGCCGACGTCGAGACCCGATTCCAGCCAGAGCCGGCATTGGCGCAAGGCCCGGTCGAGCACCCAGCGGGTGAGCGGTCTGATGAGCTCGATCTCCTCCGCCGCAGGGATGAACTGATCCGGAGGCATGAGGCCCCGCTTCGGGTGCCGCCACCTCACGAGCGCCTCCACTCCAATTGTCTTGCCGATCCGGAGATCAATCTTGGGCTGGAAGTGGAGGACCAGCTCGTCGTGGCCGATGGCGTGTCGCAGTTCAGCCGTCAGCTCGAGCCGGGCGGCGTCGTGGTCAGCCTGCCGGGGAGCGTACACCGCGTATCCGCGTCCGGAGCGCTTGGCGATGTACATCGCCACGTCGGCGTGGCGCAGCAGGGTCAGCGCGTCCTGGCCGTGCTCCGGATACACCGCGATGCCGATGCTGGCGCTCGCCTGGATGCTCCGATCGACAATCGCGAAGGGCCGCTCCAGCGCCGCGAGGATTTTCCTGGCGGTCATCGCCCCGCCCTCGCTGCCTGTCTCCCCGGCAGGCAGGACTGCAAATTCATCTCCGCCGAGGCGTGCCATCGTGTCCGAGCGCCTGAGAAGACTCTCGAGGCGGAGCGCCACCTGCTGCAGCAGCTGGTCGCCGACGTCATGCCCGAGAGTGTCGTTGACCTCTTTGAAGCCGTTCATGTCCATGACCAGCAGTGCGATCGATTTTCTCTCCCGCTGCGCCGTCAGGATTGCCTGGCGCAGCCGGTCGTTCAGCAAGGTCCGGTTCGGCAGACCCGTGAGGACATCGTGCAGGGCCCGATACTCGAG
>WNGL01039660.1_pt1 | contig 11124 bp, 14 predicted proteins | sample 5400591 | NCBI WGS metagenome assembly WNGL01 (sample SAMN13153377, study PRJNA577476) | soil metagenome | isolation source: 80 cm soil or saprolite under Garry oak tree replicate 1 | place: USA:California | collected 2016-06-15
CGACGGGCAGCACCCCCACCGCGGCGCCGAGGAACTGCGCCGCGGTCATCGCGACCGGATCGTGGTCGCGCAGCAGACGAGCCTGCGCCACGGTGACCGTGGCCGACAGCAGAGCCGACGCCAGCACCAGGCCGTCGCCGGCTGCCGTCGCGCCGCCGCCGGGGCTGCCGGTGATCAAGCCAACGCCCGCGAGCGAGACCGCGAAGCCGCCCCACGCCACCGGGCGGGCAACGGTGCGGTGCCACAGCGCGGCGATCACGGCGACCAGCACGGGAACCGCGCCGATGAGCAGGGACGCGTGGCTCACGCTCGTCCGGGTGATGCCCGCGTTCTGGATGATGACGGACCCGCCGTAACCGAGGGCGCCGCAAGCCAGCACGGCCGGCCGGCAGGCACGGCGGAGCCTGCCGCGCGCGGCGGGCAGGAGGATCGCCGCGGCGATGCTGAAACGCGCGAGCGTGAGCCAGCCGGGCGGCAGCCAGCCCAGGGCCAGCTTGGACAGCGGCACGGTGGTTCCCCACAGCACTCCGGCGGCGGTCAGCGCTACGAAGGCGCGGCGTCGGTCAGCGTTCATGGTCCTATAGTCGCCGTGCCACCGAGCAGAATTTGGACTGTGAGGCCATAGGCGAGATATTGTTTCGCAATATGGCCGTTGAACTTGACGATGTTGACGTCCGTTTGCTAACCGCACTGCAGACCGACGCGGACCGCACGAATGTGGAGCTCGCCCGCCTGGTCGGCCTGTCTCCCGCTGCCACGCTCCACCGCGTTCGCTGGCTGAAGGAATCGGGCGCCATCCGGATCGTCAGCGCCCAGCTCGACCCCGCGGCCGTCGGCTTTCCGCTGCAGATGTACGTGATGGCCACCCTGGCTCGGCACGACCCGCGCTCCACCCGCGTATTCGAGGAGCTGGTGCGGGCGCTGCCGCAGGTCATCGCCGCCGACAACGTCGCCGGCGAGATGGACTACCTCCTGACGGTTGTTGCCAGGGACGTCGCGGAACTCCAGCAGGTGCTGGCCAGCCTGGCCGCCCGGGGAGGGCAGCGGCTCGTGACGCACCTGAGGCTAGCGGAGGTCAAGCCGCCGTCCCGCCTGCCGCTGGCCGCGACATCCCCGGCCGCGGCGCGCCAGCCGCGGCGGCAACGCCGTCCTGCTGCCCGCTCCGCAGCCGCGACCCGCGACCTCGGTGCCTAGGAGGGCTTGACGAAACGCTTGGCGAAACCCTGCATGATCTTCAGTCGACGTGAGGCTCGGCCGAGTCGATTCCGTGGCGGATTCGGCGCATGATCGCGGGGTGGATGTCGTACTCAGTGATCTGCTCTGGCGGTACCCAGCGGATGTCGCTGGCTTCGTCAGTTGGCGCGGGGGTGCCGCTGACGGCGCGTGCGCGCAGGCAGACGTTGACGGGCTGGCGGACTTCGCCGTCGCCGTAGGCGATCACGTGGTCAGGGGTTGAGAAGACGCCGATCAGGCCGGTGATCGTGACTGTCAGGCCGGTTTCTTCCTGGCACTCCCGGACGGCGCACTGACTGATCGTCTCGCCCTTTTTCAGCCCGCCGGTCGGGATCGTCCAGCGGCCGGTGTCGGTGCGGCGGATCAGCAGGACCGCGCCGTTGTCGTCGGTCACGAAGACGCTGGCGGACGGCTTGCGGCTGGTCGGCTTCGGCGCGTCCGGGTCTTGCCAGTAGTCGCGGCGGCTCATGCGGCATCGTCCTCGCCGTAGGGCCGGGCCGATGCCCAGACCCGCTCGTAGCTCTCTATGTACGTCTCGAACCACTGCGAGCGTTTGAGCGGTCGCGATACGGGCCGTACTACGAGCAGAGGCCACCAGCCGGAAGCCCAGCCTGCGCCACCGGTCCGGGCCGCGGGCCGCCGCCGCGTAGGCGCCTCGGCGCCCCAGTCGTGCCCGATCAGGACCGCCTCCGCGTCCCCGCCCAGGGCGTCGTGCAGGGCCACGGCGTCAGCGGCCAGCGCGCCGATCTGGTAGACGCCGTCCGCCGGAATCCCGGTCGGCGCGTAGCCGCGCATGAACGGCGCGACGGCGTTAAACCCGGCGTCCGCCAGCTCGGGCAGCAGGTTCCGCCAGGTGTGCGCGCAGTCGGGGAAGCCGTGCAGGCACAGGGCGAGCGGCCCAGAGCCGACCTCCAAGATCCCGAACTCAAGGTCGTTGGCCCGCACCGAACGTGCCGGCAGCCCCGCAACGGCCATACCAGACAACCTATCCCCGCGCCCACCGGGCAGCCACCAGCAAGCAGAGCCAGCAGCGGCACGAGCGCAGCGCCCTGTAGTTCGAGCTTTGGAGCCGCGGCGGCCGCGTCATCTTGCACCACGGCCACGTCCGGCCAGTCTTGATCCGCGGCTGGTCGCCCCGCATGGGCGGCATCACCCACACCATCTGGGCCAGCCAGACCACCATCCCGCACGGAGGCCCGGCATGTGACCACGTCGGCGCCCGGGCAGCCGCCGGCCCCGAGATTTTCAGCTAGCTGACACCGATCTGATCAGTACGGAGATTATCCGGCGATCGCGTGCTCCCAGCCATAGCATCAGCCCGTGAGCGATGAAGTGCGGCAAGTTCAGCCCGATGACGACGAGATCGCCGAGTCCTGGCTGCGCGAGACGGGCGAGCGGGAGCTGCGTGCTGTCGAGGCCAACCGGATTGACGAGATCGGCGGCTGGCAGGTCACTGTCTGGGTCATGGAGCACGTGCGCTCCGGTCCACTGGAAGCCGAGCTGCGACAGCGCATCGCGGCCGCGTTGCAGGGCGTGGGTGGTGTCACGAGCGTTGAGGAGCAAGATCGCGAGATCTGGTTGGTGACCGGAGCGCCGGCCGGGAAGGCCCTGGCCGAGGCCGCGGCCATGGTGGTGGACGAGCTGGCCGGCCGGACCCGCGCCTACTACGACAGCATCTACTAGGAGCAACGAGCCACCCCTGGGATGCCTCACCGGTGCTCCCGTTCTGGCCCGCGCATGGCCCTGACATGCCTGGATGGGAGGGGACGGGATAGCCCTCGCTGTACCGAGTGCGCCGGGCTGCGACCTGGCGGAGGCGAGCTGAACGCCTAGGTGCCGAGCACCAACCCGCAGGTGGGGCGACCAGAAAGTCAACGTGCGCGTGTTGGCCCCCCGGGCCAGGTGCCGGACTGACGGCCTGTGCCCACGCCTCGAGGTATTCCCTGTCCATCCCTCGGCGGCAGGCACTCTGTAACAGGCAAACGATGCCCCCTATGCAGGGCGGACCTGGCTGGACGAGTCAGCTCAGGTCGTCGAACGCTCCGTCCCTCATGCCCCGGGCGAAGGCGTCCCACTCGCTAGCGGTGAAGTACAGGCGGGGGCCGGCCGGGTCCTTGGAGTCCCGCATGACGAACAACCTGTCGGCGTCGGCCTTATGGCCGACCGTCACCTCGTCGCGGTCTAGCACGCTGACCTCGACACAGTTGCCGCCGTTGGTGCTGTAGGGACTCTTCCGCCACCCGCCACGCGAGCGGCTATCCTGCGTGGTCATCCCACGCCTCCTTACCCATGTTGGGTTCATGGTTCATTCTGCGTGATCGTTGACATGAAGGTTACCGACTCCTCGGCTGGCAGGGCTTTGCCGAGCAGGTTTCCGAACATCAGGGTGTAGCGGCGCACTTCCCCGGGTTCTTCTGGGACGAGGCCGCTGGTGGCCTGTTCAAGGTAGACCAGGTCGGGATCTTCGGGCTCGGGGAAGCTGAGCAGGACGAACGGGCCATCCATCCCGGGGTGCGCGCCAGCGGCGAACGGGAGGACGTGGATGACCACGTTGGGCTGTGCGGCCATGGTGATCAGGTGGCGGATCTGCTCCCGCATGACCTCGGGTCCGCCTACCTGGCGGCGCAGCACTGCCTCGTCCAAGACGGCGATGATCTGGACTCGGTCGGTGGAGCGGGTGATCAGGTCTTGGCGGGAGATGCGGACGTCGACTCTCTCATCTACCTCGGCTGGCAGGACGTCGATGGAGGTCGCTTCGATGCTCGCCCTGGCGTATGCCTCGGTCTGGAGCAGGCCGGGAACCGCCTGCGCCTCGTAGGTGCGGACGATGGAGGCCGCAGCTTCCAGGCCGATGTAGGAGTCGAATCCCGGTTTGAGGGACTGGCGGTGGCGGTGCCACCATCCGCGCTTGCGGGCGTCCCTGGCCATCTCCAGCAGCTCGTCCCGTTCGGCGCCGCCGACACCGTACACGTCGAGCATGGCGGCCACCACCGCTGGCTGGGGCCGTGACTCGCCCTTCTCGTAACGGAAGATCGACGTCTCGGAAGAGCCGATCCGCTCGGCCACCTGCTCACGGGACAGGCCCTGCGCCTCGCGCAGCCGCTTGAGATCACCGATCAGCCGCCGATGACGGGCAGTCGGACTACGCCGGGTCGCCATGGGGGTTCCTTGTCTACGAGCACCTGTTACGGATGTGACCAAATCGACCGAGTGACACCATCGGACTAAGATTTTTGGATAAATCCAATCTGCACTCTTGCAGTTTGGCATAGCCCAGGATCATGCTGAGGGTACAACAACCCAGCGGAACCGGACGCAACACGGCCGGGATCAACGGGCAGGGAAGGGCGGGATCTGGGTGAACGACGACACGCCTGCCGATCTGGCCGCGCGCACTGAGCGCCTGGCCGACCAGCTTAATGACGCTGGCCTCCTGACCGACCCGAGATGGCGCCAGGCATTACACGAGGTGCCCCGGCACCTATTCGTCCCCGATGTCGCCTTGGCCGACCCGAACGACCAGGAACCCAACGAGTACCCCGTCGACCGCGCGGCCGACCCGGAGCGCTGGTGGGCGGCCGTCCACCCGGTGCCGGTGCCGATGTCCAGGACCCCGTGGTGGTCATGGACTCCGAGCTGCTCCAGCACGGGGAACACCGCTCCTGGCGCCGAGTTGGAGCTTGACGCGCTGCCCTGCCTGGCGGTCACGGTGATCCTCACCCCTTACACCACGGGCTACGCCTTCGGGCACCTGGCCCGCCTGGTCGCCACCGGGCATGGCTCGGCGGTCGGCCGGTTCCCCCAGTCGGCGGGATTCATGATGATGCGCTCCCAGCGCCATCTTCGCGGCGAGGCCGCCAGCTTCATCCACCATGAGAACCAGGCCGCGATTTTCAGCACATTCCTTGACCCGCGCTCGCTCACCTGGGAGTCCCACGGCGCCGATCTCGCGATTGGCGAGCGGGTACCCGGCTGCCAGTCCCGCCTAATCCAGTCCGCTGACGTCGCGGGCGCGTGCACGTTCTACCTGTTCGAGACGCGCACGCGGGAAGGCTCATGGGCGCGCGTGGAATTCCGTCCCGGACGATCGCGCCTGCCGGTCGCGCAGTACGGGCCGCGCCGGCTATGGGACGAGGTGGAGGAAGCCTACTCATGGTGGATCGAGGCCGGGCTCCCAGACCGTGACCGTTTCGGCATGACTGTCACCCCCGACGACCAATGGGTCTGGCTCGACCACCCCGGCAACCGCATCAGCACGAGGACACCACCACGCGATATGGAGAAGCCTGATGCCTGAGGCGCTTGACGACTACGGCAGTCTCGCCGTCTGCGACGACCCCGGACAGGCCATGCGCGCCGTCGCCGAGAAACTGGGCGCTCACGGATTCGATGTGCGCTGCCCTTGCTGGGAGGAAGGAATCGTTCATGACCGGCAGGACGGGCACGAGAAGGCCGTCGCATGACGGTTGCGCTCGTCCTGCCCAGGGCGGGCCGGGCACCGTTTCTGGGACTGCGGCCCCCGTGCGCAGTCCCCGGCTGAGCGTCGCGGTGCCGGTCCCGCCTGCCCAGGATCGGGGAATGGACATGGCAGCCGAATGGCCAGTGCAGGACTTCCTGGAACTGGGCGCGCTGCCGGGCGCGGTACCGTCAGCCCGCCTGCACACTCGGCAAATACTCTGGGAATGGGCGCTGGCCGCGCTCAGTGAAAACGCAGAGCAGGTGGTCTCAGAATTGACCACCAACGCGGTTGCCGCAGCCAGAGCCATGCCGCAGATTCCCCCGGTACGGCTGTGGCTTCTCACCGACAGGACACAGGTCCTGATTCTGGTATCGGATGCCAACCCGCAGCCACCGACCTTAATCCAGGCCGACGACTACGCCGAGAGCGGCCGGGGACTGTTCCTGGTCGCGATGTTCAGCGACCGGTGGGGGTCATATCCCACGCCGCAGTTGGGAGGCAAGGTTGTCTGGGCGCTATGCGGCAGGGAGTCCCTGGATGCCTGATAGTCCCGCGAGGGCCGGCGAGTCGTTCATGTACGCCCGGCCGGGCACACGCCCGGTGCCTGTGAAGATCGCCGACAAGCCCGGTACGGAGACACCTGACACGCGGTCGGTGCGGACCTCCGAACAGGAATTAGGCGCTCAGCTGGGCTCATGCGCTGCGCACGGCCCGTAACTGATGTCAGTGTCTGCGGTTGGAGTCCGCAGGAAGGCTTGTAGGGCGCAAGGAGGGCCGGAGCGTGGTAACTGTCGCCGTGGGCGGCCCGGTCACGACCCCGGCCGGGGGACGTTCGTCGCGAGTCGCGGAGGATAGGCGATCGTCAGGGTGAGCCGCGGGTCAGCCGGGGAAGGTGTCCGGGTCGGGGCCGGTGCGCTCGTCCCGGTTCAGCGCGCTGATCGAGGCGATGTCGTCACCGGTGAGCTCGAAGTCGAAGACGTCGAAGTTCTCCCTGATCCTGGCGGGCCTGACCGACTTCGGGAACACGATGTCGCCGCGCTGGATGTGCCAGCGCAGGACGACCTGGGCGGGGGTCTTGCCGGTATCCCTGGCGATCCTGATGCTCGGCGCAGAACCGCCGCAGGTCCGTCTGGGTCAGGTACGGGCTGACCTCGATCTGGTTGACCGCCGGCGGGATGTCGCTTTGCGCGTACAACCGGCGCAGGTGATCAGGCTGAAAGTTCGAGACGCCGATCGAGCGGGCGCGCCCTTCCCGGTAGAACTCGCCGAGAGTGTGCCAGGTCGAGACGAAGTCGCCGTCGTACCGCATCGGCAGCGGCCAGTGGATCAGGAACAGGTCGATGTAGTCGAACCCAAGCGCCTCCAGCGTCTGGTCGAAGGCACGGCGCGCGTCCTCCTGGCGATGGCACCCGTTGCTCAGCTTGCTGGTCACGAAGACGCTGGCGCGATCGATGCCGGACTTGCCGATGGCCTCCCCGACCTCCCGCTCGTTGCCGTACATCTCGGCGGTGTCGATGTGCCGGTAGCCGGCCTCCAGCGCTGCGGCCACGGCTTCCGCCGTGTCCTGCGGCTCGATCAGGAATACGCCGAAGCCGAGCTGAGGGATCGTCTGGCCGTTGTTCAGCATGATGCCGGGTACGGGACTCACAGTCGCTGCGCTCCTCCGCGGCGGAGACCACGATGACGGACACTCCGCCTGCCTTGATGATCGTTCCGTCAGCCCCTGCCCCAGATCGGCGGCTTCATTCACGCGGCGGCTCGCCGGTCAGGCGCCCCTGAGGTAGCTGAGCACAGCGAGCACGCGCCGGTGGTCGTCGGCCGCTGGCAGCAGCCCCAGCTTGGCGAAGATGGACCCGACGTGGGTCTCCACCGTCTTCGGTGACACGAACAGCCGCGCGCAGATGGCCGCGTTGGACCGGCCCTGGGCCATCAGCTCGAGTATGTCCTGCTCACGGGCGGTGAGCCGGGCCAGCGCTCGGTCATCGCCGCGGCGCAGAAGCCGGGCCACGACCTCCGCGTCGATCACCGACCCGCCGCGGGAGATCCGCCGGACCGCGTCGACGAACTCGCCGATGTCAGACACGCGGTCCTTCAGCAGGTATCCGACCCTGGCCGGCGCGTCCTGCAGCAGCCTGATCGCGTGCCGGGTCTCCACGTAGTGCGACAGCACGAGGACGCCGACCCGCGGATGCTCCGCCCGGATCCGCAGCGCCGCGACCAGGCCCTCGTTGGACCCGGTCGGCGGCATCCGGATGTCGGTCACCGCCACGTCGGGCGCGTCCCGTTCGACGGCGGCCAGCAGCTCCGCGGCATCGCCCGCCTGGCCGGTGACCACGAACCCCTGCTCCGCGAGCAACCGGGCCAGCCCCTCCCGGAACAGCACGGAGTCGTCGGCGAGCACGACGCGGATGCCCGCGGCCTCCCGCTCGCCCTGGACCCGGCCGGCGGGTGTCTCAGCCCGCACAGGGAATCTCCGCGCTGACGCGCGTGCCACCGCCGGGCGGACTCTGCACGCTGAAGGTGCCGCGCACCGCGGCGACCCGGTCCTCGAGCCCGCGCAGCCCGGTGCCGCGGCCCGCGTCGGCGCCGCCGACACCGTCGTCGGTCACCTCGACCAGCAGGATCCCGTCCCTGCGCGACAGCTCGACCCGCGCCGCGCCGGCCCCTGAGTACTTCACGACGTTGGCGATCGACTCGGACACGACGAAGTAGCCGACCGCCTCAACCGGCTCGGCGAGCCGCCCGTCGAAGTCGGCGTGCACGTGGACGGGGACGGACGACCGGTCGGCGAGCGACTCGACGGCCGCCGGCAGCCCCTCCTCGGTCAGGATCGCCGGGTGGATCCCGCGGGCCAGCTCGCGCAGCTCGGCAATCGCCTGCCTCAGCTCGGCGCTCGTCCGCTCGATCGACTCGGCCAGCGGCGGGTCGGCGCTGGCCCGGTCATGGAGCATCGCGAGCGACAGCGCGAGCGTCGCCAGCCGCTGCTGCGCGCCGTCGTGCAGGTTACGCTCCACCCGGCGCCGCTCCCGGTCCCCGGCTTCCGCGATCCGCTGGCGGGACGCCCGTACCTCGTCGAGCTGGGCCCGCACGTCGGCATGCAGCCGCTCGTTCTCGATCCTGATTCCCGCCGCCGCGGCGGCCGCCCGGACGAGCCCTTGGTCCAGCGCCGGGTCGTGGATCAGCGCGGCAAGCGGCAGCCCGGCCCGGTCGGTGACCGTGACCGAGGCCCGGCGGCCGTCGCCGCGGTCCGGACCGGCCGGCAGCTCACCCGGCCGGCCGTCGGCATCCACCCACCGGTCCTGGCTCTGGAGCGCGTAGAGCAGCTCGAGCGACGGGTCGCCGAGCGTCCGCGCGAGCAAGGTGCGGAGCTCACCGGGCCGCAGCGGACGCTCGAGCTCCACGACCAGGTCGCCGACGGCGCTGCGGGCAAGCCGCGCCGACAGCAGCCCCCACAAGAACACCAGGGGCAGGCTGATCTGCAGGACGCTCTGCAGCTCCCAGACCAGGTACGCGAACGAGTCGGCCGACGGGTCCGGCGAGGCAAAGGCGCCCATCAGGTACACCACGCCGACGATGCCGATGCCCACCCAGAGCGGGGTCAGCGCCCGCCGTTCGGCCGGGGTCGAGCGCCGCCACCGCAGCCATACCGCGGCGAAGAATGCCAGCACCAGCCCGAAGCCCGCGCGCTGGTTCACCAGCAGCGCCGTCAGGACCACGGTCCGGCTCGGAAACGGCGCGGGCTCCCAGGCGCACCTGACGCAGCCGTCCGCGCGCGGATCGAACGCCAGCGCGATGATCGCGGCCGTGGCCGCGCCGACGCCGTAGATGACGCCGATGACGGCCCGCTCGAAGCTCGTCCGCAGCCTGCCGGTCGGGTACGACAGGGCGGTGTGGGCGATGATCGCGCCGCCGAACTGCTGGCCGGCCAGGCCGATCAGCGGGACCACCGCGACCTGGAGGTTCCCCCAGTTGCCGAGGTAGGCGACGGCCACGTAGGCGATCATCAGCGTGCCGATCCGGCTGGCCGGCTTGCGGTCGAGCGCGACCAGCCCGGCGCCGAGGAACGCCAGGCCGCCGAGGGCGTCGATGAGGTGGTTCTCAGGGACGTGCGCGTGGATGCTCACCCACTCGCCGCCGATGATCCAGGCCACGGCGGCGACGCCGAGCGCGGCGAGCAGCCAGCGTCGCCTGGTCATCGGCCCGGTCATTCGGCACGGCCTTCGAGCGCGGCCTCGAACGACCTCGCGGACAGCTCCGCCTTGGTGATGAAGCCCTGCGCGCCGCTGCGGCCGATCCGGCCGCCGTAGTCGCAGGCATCCCGGCTGGAGATCAGGATGATGGCCGGCGGGTCCGGCCGGTCGCGCATCCGGCCGACCAGGTCGAACCCGGTGACGTCGGGAAGCTGCACGTCGAGGAGCACGACGTCGGGTGACAGATCCATGGCCACACGCACCCCGGACGCTCCGTCGGCGGCCTCACCGACGATCTCGTAGCCCGCGACCGCGAGCAGGGCCCGGGCCTGGGCCCGGAACCCCGGGTGATCGTCGACGATGAGGACACTGCGCGCCATCGCTCAGATGCTGGCATTGAACCACGGCCACCGCATCGGGGCCAGCCCTGAGAACCAAGGCCGAGCCGGCCCCGAGGCGCTGCGGGCCCGCTCTCCGTACGGTCGAGTGACCGGTAACGAGCGGAGGACAGGATGACTACGCAGACCATGGCGCCAATCGCCGCACGAGCGCGGTCTCGCCCGGCAAGCTGGGCGGCCTACCTGGGCGCCGCGGCGCTCGCCGCGGGGGCCGGCTGGCACACCCTCGCGGTCAAGGGCGTCACCGTCGCCGAGGCACCGCACATCGGCGCGGGCGTCCCCGAGGACCGGGGGCTGCACATCTTCTACCGCTGGCTGGTCACCACGCTGCCGCAGGAACGGTTCTACACCGCTCTTGCCACCGTCGGCTTCGCCAGCCTCGCGGCGGTCGCCGCGGTGGCCTGGCAGGTACTCGGCCGCGACCGCGCGCTGGCCAGGGCCGGCGCGATCATCATCGCCGCGGGCGCCGCGATCTGGGTCACCGGCAGCCTCGTCGAGCTCGGCGGCCACCAGGCGGTCGGCCTGATGGCGACCCACCACAACCCGATCAGGGCCACCAACTCGATCGCGTTCACGATCGACATGATCGGCCAGGCATTCGCTCTGGCCGCCTTCGCGTTCATCTGCGCCGGGATGCTGGCGTTCGCCTGGCTGGCCGTGCGGGCGGGCCGCCGCGCGTGGGCGGGCTGGACGCTGCTCCTCGGGCTGATGTGCCTGGTCACCGCGTGGTCCTACGCCGCGGGCAACGGCGACGTCACGGACCTGATGCTGCTCGCGGACGGCGTCGCGGTGACGCCGCTCTGGATGGTCTGGACGAGCAGGCTGACATGAGTACCGCGCGTCT
>WNGL01024770.1_pt1 | contig 11122 bp, 14 predicted proteins | sample 5400591 | NCBI WGS metagenome assembly WNGL01 (sample SAMN13153377, study PRJNA577476) | soil metagenome | isolation source: 80 cm soil or saprolite under Garry oak tree replicate 1 | place: USA:California | collected 2016-06-15
AACGAGTTCGACGCGCTCCTCGCGCCCGACATCGAGTTCACCAAGATCTGCGAAGCGGCGGGCGGCTACGGCGAGAGGGTGGACGATCCCGAAGCTGTGCCGGCGGCGATCCAGCGTTGCCTTGCGGAAGTGCGCGGCGGGCGCTCTGCATTGATGCACGTGCGCATTCCCGTCCTGTAGCTCTGGCTTTGGCGCCCGAGCGCCGGGTCAACGCCGCCGCGGCCCGCGGCGTTGTTCGCTAGCTATCTCGAGGCGCTGCGCGAACGCGCGGCGCGGGCCGAGTGCGCAGTCCACGCTTACGCGCTGACGCCGTCCTTACGTGCTCTTCTTCGATTGCTTGCGCACCATGCTCATCGACAGTTTCATGAATAGCGAATAGTCTCGATACGGCATCGGCGAGTGAATCAGCAGGAGCACTAGAAAATTGATGAAAAAAGCCATAGCTGCGTAGGCAACAACAGACTTCGACCATATTGGCGGCAGTGATGGTACGGTTAGTATGTCAACCATTACGATCACATAGACTGAGAAATTCACAACAACGAAGCACAAGACCCAGATCATCAACAGGACGAAAAGCACGATGTGGAACGTTCGAAGAAAGCGGGTGTGAATCCTATGTTGGCTCGGTTCCATCGCGATATTAGGCACCTCCATAAAGACATCGCCGTACAAGAGGCGAGCAAATACCCGAGTCTCCTCTGCGAAGGTCTTGTCTGCCCACGCGCTGGCCACTGTTTTCAAAACGTGTCTTTCCACGCCAAGAAGTGTCAGGAAGACCAATAGCGTAGCCGTGACAAAGAGAATGAACTCCTTCACAGCACCAACGTGCCTTGCGGTCATGCCGGCGATCGAGATATCTGGGGAAAGGAGAACAGCGTTCAAGAACAGAGCGGCGATCAAGACAGTGTGCGTCATCGCCAACTTCCAATAAACCCTCTCGACAATTTGTCTGCGAGCTTGAAGCCGGTCAATGAAAGCCTGGTCAATCTGGCGCAGCCCTACATTCGCTTGAAGGGCCTCAAGAAGACGCTCTCTCCAGACCGCGGAGAGGTTCAGCCAGCGGATGGGCATCAACCGCCATATGCTTCTCGGTATTCCCAAGGTCAGGAGACCCCTAAGAATTGTCCCGAGCGCGCTTTGCTCAGCCTAGCCATGGAATGCGGTAACGTAAAATTGGTCAGGGCCGAAGAAAGTAATCGGCTGTCAATTGTAATTAAGGAGCCCGAGCCCGTGCGTTTGCGGCATGAAGCCCGCATAATTCTTTATGGAGTTTGCGGCAATGCCGTGAAGTGCTACATGCCTAGGCGTGACACCCGCGATCACTTTTCCAGCGCATGGGCCTCGCCCTTGCTGTGAACACACATAGCGTGCAGCAATCCCGCTGGTAAAGGCGGCTGCGAATGAGGTTCCATGTAGCGTTGCTCCCCTCCTGTTCCTCAAGTAGGACTTCCCTAGAGGAGCGCTTGACATGCCCCCGGGTGCGAATACGAATCGCTTCGGCTCCACTTGACGGTACCTGTAAACGGGTTTGCTTTGGACATAGTCGTACGATCCGACGGCTAGAACATTCTCACAGTCCGCCGGTAGAAGAGGTCTCCCTGAATCTCCATTTCCCGCGGCCGCCACTAGGATCGGCTCACTGCCGGCCGTGATGTGTGCCAGCATCGTTTCAAGTTGTTGCTTAGCAACTACGCCCGGGAGGTAATTTCCGCAGTTGGGGCATGATGGCGTGGCGCTCAGTGCAAGACTGAGATTGATGACATGCGGATCAAACGCTTTCATCGCTTGCAAGAGGCCTATCGTGAGACTGGCTGCATTGCCATGCTGGCCAAACACTTTCACGCTGAGTAGTTCCGCACTTGGCGCAATTGATTCGATGATCGACGCAACGAGAGTCCCATGGCCGTGGTCGTCAAAAAGCGAGTTGTTTGCCGGATCATCTGTATTGAGTTGATACGTTTGTAGGCGAGCGGTGTGTGAAAGGGACGTAGGGTCAATTCCGGTGTCAAGAATTGCAACGCGGGCCCCTATTCCACATAACGATGCCGAAGGGTCGGCATTTAGGCGGCGAATTGCGATGGCTATTGCCGCACGATCTATCTTTATGCCAGATTGGGACAATTCAAGATGGTAATTTGGAATCGCGGTGCGTACTCGTTTCTCGTTCGTAAGCAATTGTGCGTAATGCTCCTCCTCTCCTTCTGGCACCGCGACTACGGTCGGAATGGATCCTAGCTTTTCAATGCCAGCGATCATTTTTTCGCGCACGTCGTGAGGGAGGCCTTTCAGTTCATACGCTAAAGTCAATGCCGAGTAGAGACGCTCAAACCCTTCGCCAACGTTGTCGCCTTCACGTGGCAGGACCAGAAGTTGCCCAGGCTCAATACACCACATTTCACTTCGCCCGCCGCCAATCCCAAGTGGCCGTCACCTTAAAGTTGGTCTCAACCGTGCCTTTTGCAATAAAGGGCAGACCTCCTTCAAGCCCGACCCCGACGCCAAACTCAACCTCAAACTCGCTTGGTGTCAACTCATCCCGCTTAAACTGCTTACCTATCTCCCTAGAAAATTTTCTTATTTGGTCGCCGATTTTACCCAGCTCTTCCGTAGTGAATTCTCGAAGGGGTCCGCTGTCTGCTTGGGCTGACATAGATGCCCCTGGGCTTCGCGGCTCTACCTGTATGAACACCTTTTCATCACTAGATTGACTCATAGATGTCCTTTCTCTTACTAGTTTCTTCATTGTGTTCTCCCGTTGATGGACGGAGTCGCAACGGTACAGTGGAATAGTTTTCGCTGTATGTGCGCTAGCGCGCAGAGTGTTGGGTTCGTCCCAATCCCGTGTCTGCTTGCGCCGCACAAGGCGGGTCGCTCATGTCCAGTGCGACCTACAAAGCCGACATAGTTAGCCTTTGGCATATGCAGCTATATACTGACCGAGGTTCAGTCTACGGAGACTAAGCCCTTACGCTTTTGCCGCTGCGGAATGAGGAAAGCCAAGTAGGCGTTAGCGGTTATGTATGGACGAAATATGGAAGAGACCGGCGCTGCAATACTCGTCGCAGCCGCCACGGCGATATGGGTTCTACGCCTACCTTTGCTGCTACCAAGGGGGACATCGACGCCTTAACTAGCTACGCCGTAATTCTCGGTCGCGGCGTTGCTTGCGGCGTCAATATCAAGCCTGAAATGCAGCGGTCGGCGTTTGGATGGATAGGCGATTTCCGTCTGACTCTGAGGATCAGCAAACCTTTTTGCCCATCTTCATTCAGGGCGTTCAGCACCACGCCCAGCTACAGAAGGATGGAAACTCTCCAGATACCTGCTCCAAGGTGCGTGAACGGTACGAAAGAGTTCGCTGGCCATAAAATTCAGCGTTTACCGTTTTCTCCGCGCAGTTAACTGGGCCCGCCCCCCAAAAAGTTGAGGGGTTAACTCAAGCCAAGTAAAGAGCCGGTTGAAACACTTGACGAAAAACTCTATACAGATAGGTCCCTATCGCAAGAAGGACCATAGATCATGACATTCCCCTCTAGAAAACAACTCGACCGAGCAATTCTTGAATTCCTGAACGAGAGCGGGGAAATCTCCATTTCCGATGTGTATGAGGCGTTGGCCAATCACTTCGCTCTCTCTCCGCAGGAAAGACTTGCACCAATGAGTGAAAAGAATCAGGAAAGTCGCTTTAAAAATGATGTCAGACAAGCCCGCAGAGATTTCGTGACCGGGGGACTCATATCCCGAAACACGCCAAGAGGAATCTGGAGACTAACTACGAAAGGTGAACGCTTCGCAGAAGTCATGCACTCGATTCTGAGATTAGAGCCGCGTTCCCCGACTGGCCTGGCATGAGCCGATTTGCCTCGCTATGACAGTCCTTGAAGATCTCGTCCGACTCGGATTCCAGCCAGTCACAGATTGGGTAATGAAAGGTGGCAAGATTAAACCGGCTACTCTGGACTGGGAGGATCACAGTGGATGGCTCTACGCTTTCGTCGTTCAGGGTGAAGTCAAATACATCGGCCTTGCTGGCCGAGTATTGCGCAGCCGCCTGGACGATTACACGTATATCAAGAATTCGCAGACCACCCGTCTGCGAGAAGCGATCTTCGCGGAACTTAAGGCCGGTCGCTCCGTCCAGATCTACGGCTGGAAGGAATTCAAGAAGGATGCCTTAATAGCTGAGGAGGTTCGGCTCCGAGCAACCTACCGCCCTCCTTGGAATCGGGTCTAGGGAAGTCGGGCCAGAGTCAACGCCGCCGTGACTCGCGGCGTTGTTCGGTGTGCCATGCCGCGCCTTGCCTGCCCGGAAGAACCCCACGCCACGCTGCACGTCGTGCAGCGCGCTCGCGAACGCCGCGCCTGCTTTTCCTGCACGGGAGACCGCGCCGCCTACCTCGAAGCGCTGCGCGAATGCGCGACGCGTGCCGGGTGCGCGGTCCACGCTTATGCGTTGATGGGCAATCACGTGCATCTGCTCTTCACGGCGGTTTCCGCGGAGGGCCCCGGGAGACTGATGCCGGCGATCGCCGCAAGCTATGCGCACTACCTCGCGACGGCCTACGGCCACGAGGACCCGGTGTGGGACGAAGCCTACGATGCCTCCCCCGTGCACGCGCGCAGGCACCTGCTCGCGTGCATGCGTTACATCGAGGAGAACCCGGTGCGCGCGGGACTCGTCTCGCATCCAGGCGAATACCCCTGGTCGAGCTACCGCGCCAATGCGCTCGGGGAGGACGACCCTCTCCTCACGCCGCACCCGCACTACTGTTCGCTCGGGCGCTCGCCCGACGAGCGCCGCGCGGCGTACGCGGCGCTGTTCGCGCCGACAGGCGCTGCGCGAGCAGGCTCTCCTTCATTTCCGGCGTCGTGAGGATGGCGGCGGCGTCGCGCTGGATGCGCGCGACCAGCGGCGCCGGCATGCCGGCCGGCCCGAGCAGCGCGTACCAGAATTCGATTTCGTAGCCGGGGAGGCCCGCCTCCGCCGCCGTCGGCACCTCGGGCAGCGCGGGATAACGGCTGCGGCCGGCGACGGCGAGAGGACTCAGCTTGCCCGCCTTGAAATGCTGCAGTCCGGTCAGCACCGCCACGTAGGTGATCTCGATCTCCCCGGCGAGGATGGCGGTCATCGCCGGCGCGATGCCCTTGTAGGGCACGTGGACCATCTCGATTCCCGTGAGCTGCATCATCAGCTCGCCGGCGAGGTGCACGGGGGTGCCGATTCCCGAGGAGCCGAACTTCACCGCGCCGGGACGCGAGCGCGCGTACTCGATCAGCGCGGCAAGCGTCTTCGCGGGGAACGAGGGGCTCGCGATCACCACCATCGGCGCGGTCCCGACCAGGGTGATGGAGCTGAAGTCCTTGTTGATGTCGAACGGCAGCTTGCCGTAGAGCGCGGGGTTGCTCGCGTGCGAGGAGAACGCCATCAGCATCGTGTGACCGTCGGGCGCGCTCCTCGCAACCATCTCGGTCCCGATATTGCCGGCGGCGCCGACGCGGTTTTCCACCACCACCGGCTGGCCCCAGCGCTCGCCGAGTTTCTGCGCCAGAATCCGCGCGATGATGTCGGTCCCGCCGCCGGGCGTGAAGGCCACCACCATTCGAACCGGCCTCGTCGGAAAGCTCGCGCCGGCCTGAGCAAAGCTGCTCGAAGACCAAGCCGCGAGCATGGCGCCCGCAAGCAGGCTGACGAGATTTCGCATGGGCGATTCCTCCAGTCGCGGCTATTCTATTTCAGTTTTCAAGCAACACCCTCGCTCCGTCCCGCGCCGACTCGAGGACCGCCTCGAGCACCGCGACGCCGTGCAATTCGTCGCCGCCAGCGGCGGCGAGCGGGCGCCGCGCCATCGCGGCTTGCCCGAAATGTTCGAGCTCGGCGCGCTCGGTGCTGATTTCGGGAAAAGTCGTGAGCTGCGGCCTGCGGTGCAGGTGCAGGTTCTCCCGGTCGATGGTGCAGACCTTGAGCTGCCAGGTGTTCAGGTGCTCGACGTCGCCGACCTCGGCCCAGCCGCTCGCGCCGAAGACTTGCAGGCGCCAGGTCTCGGCCGTGGCGATCACGGTTCCGAGATAGCCGGTGGCGCCGTTCCGGAAGCGGAACAGCATCGAGGTCGTGTCGTCGAGGCCGAAATCCCGGACGGCGCGCGAGCTCTGCGCGTACACCGACTCGATTCTCCCCGAGAGGCAGATCATGGCGTCGATGAGGTGCACGCCGCGCCCCGTCATTCCGCCAGCGGGTCCTTCCTCGCGGCTCTGGCGCCAGTGCTCGCGCCCGAAGCGGTACACGCTCGGGCCGCAGAAATTGCCCTCGATGTGCAGGAGTTTCCCGAGCCGGCCGTCGACCAGCATGCTCTTGATCTCCATGAGCGCGGGCTGAAAGCGCCAGTTGTAGCCGATCGCGAGCGTCAGCTTGTTCTCGGCGCAGGCGCGCAGCGCGGCGCTTGCGTCCCGCAAGGAGAGCGCGAACGGCTTCTCGACGAAGACATGCTTGCCCGCTCGTGCGGCGGCGATGATCTGCCCGGCGTGCAAACTGTGCGGCGTGGCGAGCACGACCGCGTCGATCGCCGGATCGGCGAGCACTTCTTCGTAGCGGTCACGGAGCGGAAAGCCGTGCGCCTCGGCGAAGCCCCGGGATTTTTCCGGGGTGCGCGTCGCGCCGGCGGTGAAGCGGATCGCATCGCTTTTTCCCTGCACGCTCGCGACGAGGTTCTGTCCCCATCCGCCGAGGCCGACGATCGCCGCGCGGATCATGGATTCACTTGTAAGGCGAGCGCTCGTCGAAGGACTCAGCCGCGGCGTCCATGCGCATGAACTCCGCGCCCTCGGCGGCGAGCCGCTCGATCAGGCGCTCCAGGGCCATCATGCGGTGCCCGCGGCCGATGACGAAGGGGTGGAAGGTGTAGGTGATGATTCCCCAGTCCGTCGCGCGCTTCATGTAGAGGAAATCGTCGATCCAGTTGGCGAGCACGCCGCCCGCGTTCCCGAGTCCCGGCAGCACGGTGTTCTGCGTGCGCACGAACTCGAAGTGCGGGTAGTCGTCGAGCGACCAGCTGACCGGCATCTCGATCAGGCGCGATTCTTTTCCGAACACCGCGGGTTCTTGCAGCTCGATGCGGTCGCCGAGGCGCACGCGATACGGGCTGGTGTCGTTCCCCATCATGCTGCTTTCGTAGTAGAAGCCGTGCTTGAGAAGAAGCTCGACCGAATGCGGGCTCAGGTCCCATGACGGCGAGCGGTAGCCGCGGGCGTAGCGGCCGGCGAGCTTCCTGATCTGCTCGTTCGCGCGCACCAGCTCCGCTTCCTCCTCGTCGCGCGGGAGGCTCGCGGGCGGCCGGTGCGTCCAGCCGTGGTGGCCGATCTCGTGACCCGCTTCCAGCACCCGTTCGCAAACCTTCGGATAGGTTTCCAGGGTGTGCCCGGGAATGAACCAGGTTGCGGGAATGCCGTGCTTCTTGAGCAGCGCCAGGATGCGCGTGGCGCCGATCACGCCGAACTCGCCGCGCGACACCGGCGTCGGCGTGGTCATGCCGCGCGCGATCCAGCCGGACATCGCGTCGAAATCGAAGCTGATGCAGGCCATGTGTTTCGCCATGGGCTCAATGATAAACGCGGCGCGTCCGGCGCGCGATAAGGGCTATCATGCGGCCGGGGTTTTCCGAATGGCGGAACGCAGACGAATTCTCATCGTGGGCGCCGGAGCGATCGGCGGCCTTTACGCGGCCTACCTGGCGAAAGTCGCCGACGTCGCGGTGCTCGACACGAACCGCGCGCACGTCGAGGCGATCCGGAAAAACGGCCTCAAGCTCACCGGCTGCACGGAATCGGTGACGAAGCTCGCGGCTTTCGCGAGCGCCGCCGAAATGGGCAGGCGCCCGTTCGATGCCGTGATCATCCTGGTGAAATCGCAGGCGACCGGGGCCGCGTTCGAATCGATTCGCCCGGGGCTCGAAGGGCGCCCAGTGCTCGTCACCTTCCAGAACGGCATGGGCAACGAGGAGCTGCTCGCGCAGATCAGCGATCTCGACGTCGCGCACGGCGTGTCGTTCGAGGCGGCGCGCTACGACGGTCCGGGGCGCGTCCATCACCTCGTGCACGGCGAGGACTCCTGGCTCGGGCCCGCGCGGGGAAAAGTGGAGTCAATCGCGTGGCTCGGAGAATTGATGACGCGGTCGGGGCTTCCCACGAAAGTGGTCGCCGACCCGCGCGGCGCGATCTGGGGGAAGTTCATCTTCAACAGCGTCATGAACCCGATCGGCGCGATCGTGCAGGGCGTGAACGCCGCGCGCTACGAAGTGCCGGAGATGCGCGCGCTCATCGACGACATGGCGGCCGAATGCACCCGCGTCGCCGACGCCCTCGGGATCCGGCTCGCGTTCGATCCGATGTACCTGGTGAAGAAAATGCGCTCGGGCGAAGCGCCGATCACCCGGCATGCGGGCTCGACGGCGCAGGATATCGAGGCCGGGCGCGAGACCGAGCTCGAAGCGATGACCGGCTACGTGGTGAGGAAAGCGAAGGAGCTGGGCGTGCCGGTGCCGGTCACCGAGAGCGTGTACAGGATGGCGAAGGGCGTGGAGTACGCCGCGAAGGCGAAGCGGGGCGGATAGGCCTGGTCGCGGGCGAACATCAAGGCGGAGTGACTATTCGAACGAGGCCACGCAGTCGATCTCGACGTTCACGCCCTTCCTGTGGGGCGTCGCGCCGATGCAGGTGCGCGTGACCTTTTCGCCCTGAAGGAATTCCCGGAAAGCCTCGTTGAACGCGGGGAAGTCTTCGGCGTTTCTCAGCACCACGCGCATGTTCACGACGTGGGAGAAGTCCAGTCCCGCGGCGGCGAGGACGTTCTTCAGGTTCGTCAAGGTCCGCCTCGTCTGCTCGCCGATGTCGGCGCTCACCACCTCGCGCGTTTTCGCATCGAGCGGTCCCTGACCCGATACGAAGAGCAAGTTGCCCGCGCGGATCGCCTGGGCGAGCGGCGAGGGCGTGCCCTTGTCGGTGAAGCCCGTAGTGGGGGCGCTCTGCGAGGCGATGATCTGCTTGGGCATGGGCTACTCGAACGCCGCCTTGATCTCTGCCGGTATCGGCATCGCCTTCAGGCGGTCCGGGTGTTCGGGATGGCGGTGCGCCCACACGCGGATCTCGTAGCCTTCGACTGCGCGCACGCCGCGGTTTACGACGGCATGGCCGACCTCGAAAGTCTTGTCGTTCCACTTGCCGACATGGGACTCGATCACGATCTCGTCGCGGAACTTGCAGGGCGCGAGGAAGCGCGCCTTGGCCTCGACGATCGGCAGCCCCATGATGCCGTATTTCTTCCCGAGCGAGTCCCAATCCAGGCCCACCGAGTCGAAAAAGAGCCGCGTGCTCTGGTCGAACCACTCGAAATAGTTCGGATAGAAGACGATGCGTGCGGGATCGGTGTCGCCCCAGTGAACGGCGACGTTGTGGCGATAGGTTTTCACTTCGTTGCTCGAGTCTCAGGCGCTGGATTATAGCGCCCCGTCTCGGCGGGACGCGCATGCACTACAATGATCGGTGGAGAGGGGCGGAGCAGATCGAGCGAGGAGCGCGACCATGGCGGATCCGAACAAGACGAAGGTAACCATCCTGACCGGAACGTACCGCATCAAGGGTTACATCGAACTGATGCCCGGCGCGCGGGTGACCGACTACCTGGTCGAGGCGAAGGACTTCATCGCTGTGACCGAGGCCGAAGTCTGGGAGCTCGGGGACCGCAAGGTCATGACCGCGCCCTTTCTCAACGTGAGCCGGCACCACATCCAGATCGTGACGCCGGGACATTGACTCTGGCAGCGGTCATGAAAACAGTCGCGCTGCTTCATCCCGGCGAGATGGGCGCCGCGATCGGCGCCTGCCTCGGAGGACGCGGCCTGCGGGTCGTCTGGGCGTCGGCCGGCCGCAGCACGGCGACGCGCTTCCGCGCCAATGCCGCGGGGCTCGAAGATCTCGGCGCGCTCGAGCGCGCGCTCGGCGTGGCCGACATCGTGCTGTCCGTGTGTCCGCCGCACGGCGCGCTCGCGCTTGCCCGCGAGGTCGCCGGCCACGGCTTCAGGGGTGTCTATATCGACGCGAACGCGGTCTCGCCCGCTACGGTACGCAATATCGGCCGCGTGGTCGAGGCCGCCGAGGCGACGTTTGTCGATGGCGGCATCATCGGTCCCCCGCCGGTTCCAGGAGTGAGCTCGCGCATCTATCTGTCGGGCGCGCGCGCGAGGGACATCGCGGCCGTGTTCGCGGGCAGCAACCTCGAAGCGATTCCACTGGAAGGCGCCGCGGGCGCCGCCTCCGCGCTCAAGGCCTGCTACGCGGCCTGGACCAAAGGCGCGACGGCGCTGCTCGCCGCGATCCGCGCGCTCGCGACGGACGAAGGGGTCGAAGCGGCGCTGCTCGAGGAATGGAAACGCTCGCAGCCCGAGCTGCCGAAGCGCTCCGAGGTCGTCACCGCGCAGGCGCGCAAGGCCTGGCGCTGGATCGGCGAGATGGAGGAGATCGCGGCGAGCTTCGAGGCCGCCGGCCTGCCCGGAGGCTTTCATCTCGCCGCCGCCGACCTCTATCGCAGGCTCGAAGGTTTCAAGGACGGCAGCACTCCCCCCGCGCTCGCCGAGGTGACCGCGGCTTTCAGGCGCGGCGCGCCGCGGCGGAAGGCAGCCTCGGGCGCTCGTCGCAAAAGTAGTAAACAGCGCGAAGAGCAAGCCCATTCCACAACCCGCTTCAAATTCGGAACAGCCGCCCTAAAACGGGATGCCGCGAAGCGGCTTCGCTCTCTGAAACGCGACTAAACACGCCGCCTCTTGACCCGCTTCGTGCGTCCAGAGCATTATTCGCGGTGACACCCCGTCAACAAACTTAGAAAGACCCCCTTTCAGCCTCGGAATTTCGCTGAAAGGGTGCGCGGGGAGGGGGGACTCTTGTTCTGGAGGGTAATTTATTTTTCGGTCGTTGCGGCGGCCGCCGCCGGCCTAGGCGCGTGTTCTCCCGAGTCCGGGAAGTCCGGTAGCGGCACGACGCAAATCACAGGCAACCCTCAGGTCGCACCGAGCCTCTCTTCCGGCCCGTTTGTCACGCGCGAGCCGAACGGGACCATAACGTATCACTCTGCCCG
>WNGL01015863.1_pt1 | contig 11120 bp, 12 predicted proteins | sample 5400591 | NCBI WGS metagenome assembly WNGL01 (sample SAMN13153377, study PRJNA577476) | soil metagenome | isolation source: 80 cm soil or saprolite under Garry oak tree replicate 1 | place: USA:California | collected 2016-06-15
GTCCGGGGTGGGCTCGCGGCCCAGGTCCTGCAGCAGCTGCCGCTGCACCCGGGCCAGCGTGCTGGTGGCCTCGGCCATGTGCACCGGCAGGCGGATGGTGCGGGACTGCTCGGCCATCGCCCGGGTGATCGCCTGCCGGATCCACCAGGTGGCGTAGGTGGAGAACTTGTAGCCCCGGGTGTAGTCGAACTTCTCCACCGCCCGGATCAGGCCCAGGTTGCCCTCCTGGATCAGGTCCAGGATCAGCATGCCCCGGCCGGCATACCGCCGGGCCACCGAGACGACCAGCCGCAGGTTGGCCTCGAGCAGGTGGTCCTTGGCCCTCCTGCCGTCCTCGGCGACCCGCTCGAGATCGACGCGCTGGCCGGCCCGCAGCACCCCGCTGCCGCCGGCGAGCTTCTGATCGGCGAACAGGCCGGCCTCGATCCGCTTGGCCAGCTCGACCTCCTGCCCGGCGGTGAGCAGCGGCACCTTGCCGATCTGCCCCAGGTAGTCCTTGACCGGGTCGGCCGTCGCGCCGGCCGCTGCCACCCGGGGGGCGGGAAGGCCCTCGTCGTCCTCGCCGGAAACCCACGGCTCGTCCCGGCTCTGCTCACCGGTTGCCTGCGGCGGGCGGCCGGCCGCAGCCGTGACGTCGCCCTGGCCGGGGCTCGGCTCCCGCTCACCGGCCGCCTGCTGCGCAGCGCGGCGCTCATCTCGGGCAGCGCCTGAGCACGCCATTCCGGTCGGGGCGGCCGGCAGCGGCCCGCCGATCTCAGCGGCGTCGTTGTCCCCGCCGGGGCCTGCCGGGTCAGTCCAGCCCCTGGCAGCGCCGCTCCCGCCACCGGCGGCCACAGCCAGCTGCGGCTGACGGGCCCGCCCGGGAGCAGCCGCATCTGGCGCGACCTCGGGGGAGCGACCAGGTAGTGGCCGGGAACAGGCGGCGCGCGCACGCCTGGCGGATGCCGTCCCGGTGCCTGCCGCGCCTGCCACCGCGATCATCTCGCCATCGCCGGGCCGCAGCGCGCCGTGCCGGGCTCGGCGCGCTGGCCGGCCGGGCTGGCTCGCGACACATGATGCCACCGCATTTGTCGCTGCACCTCCATCTCACCCACGCGGAGGCGGCCGTCGATGCCACGGCCGGTGCAGCATCCACGCCAGGCTCCACGCGGGACCGCGTGCAACGTCGCTTGCGGCATTCTGCTACCCCTTAGCACGAGCCGTAAACATGTGCCTGTGACCGCCGGGGCACAGGTGCATCTGGGACCTGGCCACGAAGCTGCCGAGCGCGGCCGGGGCATGGGCCAGCCGCCGTGCTCGCCGTGGCCGGGTCAGCGCCGCTGACGTCGGCGCACCGCGTGCAGCGCAGCCCGAGCGGGCCAGCAGGGAGGCGATGTTGTTGCCGGAGGGGGATGAGCATCGCCTGCAGCGCCTGGAGCCCGGTCAGTTTCTCCCCGCGCGCGACCTGGACGACCGACTGCCCCTGCCGCTGGTCGCTGGCAAAGGCCGCCGCGCCGGCCGCGGTGGCGATGCCGCGCCGGGGTCAGTATTCACGCGCCGCCGACACGCCGCGCGCGTTCCGGGCCTGGCCTGTGCCCTGCCCTCGCCGTCAGGCCCGCCTCCGGCTCACCATGCAGCACTGCGGCGCGCTGGGCTCATGGCTCCGGAGGCAGGAGGTCGCCGATGCCCCTAGCTGCGAGGATGACCGGCCAATTTAACGCCTGGTCCGCGTCTGATCCGCGCATGTCGTTGCGCTCTTCATCTGAGAGCAGCGATCGGGCACGCTCGGCCCGCTGGGTAGCGGCTGCGGCGGCTGCCCGGTGGCTTGCTGCTTGCCGCCCGTGCTGGTCCTTGTCACCGCGCCCGGCCGCTGCAACTCGCTCATGCTGCAGCGCGGCACGCTCGTGGGCCTCGGCTGCCTTGCGGAAGGCGCGCAGGCTGTTGGTAATCGCCGTTCGGGCGGCAGCGCGGGAGGCGGCCATCTGGCGCTGCGCCGAAGTGAGCCGTTCGCGGACCGTGGCAAGGTCAGCATCGTCCTGCCGTTTCGCTTGCAGTTTCTTAATCCGCGCGTGGATAGCGTCAATCCGCTGCCTGATCTGCTCTCGGCGGATCTCCCGGGACTTGGCTCGCCGCCCACCCTTCCAGCATGCCTGCTGCAGGCAGCCTTGCCACGGATGGATAAGCGGCAGGGTGGCGAGTTGGGCTGCCTGCACGGGCTGCTCAACTCGCTCAATCGGCGGCGGCGGCAGGTGCTGCGGGCAGGGCCTGGTCCAGGCTGGCGAACCGGGGGATGAAGCGGCCCAGGCCGATCACGGTGAAGATCCGCAGAACGCGGCTGCCGTCGGGGATGACCAGCCGCAGCCCGCCGCCTTCGGCCAGGGCCCGCTGGTGCGCTGCTACCAGCACGCTAAACCCCGACGAATCACAGAACCGGGTGCGGGTCATGTCCACCACGATCGTCGCATGCCCGCGACTGGCCGCTTCGAGCAGCACGATCCGCAGCTGCTCCGCGTTGCAGATGTCGATCTCTTCGGGCGCTTCTACCACAGGCACGCCGTTGATCATCAAGGGATACCTGTGATCAGGCACCTGTGCCCACCTCCTGCGGGGACACGTATCTTGCCCGGGCCTCAGGTGGGCCATGCGGGCGTGCGGGCAGGCGGTCCGGGAGCCTCGCGGCGGCTGGCTCGGCAACCGTGAGGTGACTTTAACTGTTTGTTAACGCAACCAGCCAGCCTGGAAAAAGATGTTGGCGAAATTGTGATCGATCCGGGCTCCGGGCCACTCACGGCTTCGGAGGCTAAAGATCAGCAGGGCTGACACCGCACGATCACGACTTGACCTGATGGCGGACGCCGGGGCTACGGCCTCCTCCAGGCAGTTGGAGATGATCGAGGTTAACGTGGCGGCGCTGACGGCGCTGACCGCCTTGCTCCTGCCCGGGATGCTGGAGCGGCGCCGCGGGGCGATCTCGAACGCCGCCTCCACAGCCGCTTTCCAGCCCGGCCCTGACCAGGCCGTTTACTGCGCGACGAAAGCATACGTACTGTCGTTCACCGAGGCCCTGGCCAACGAGGTCCGCGGCTCGGGAGTGCGGGTGTCCTGCCTGGCCCCGGGTGCCACGGACACCGGCCTCGCGGCGCAGGCCGGCAGGGCGGGCACGCGGCTGTTCCGGCGGGGCGTGATCGACGCCGGCCGCGTCGGCCCAGGCCGGGCGCGATGGCTCGCAGCGGGGCAAGACCCCGATCATTCCCGGCCTGCGAAACCGCGTCCTGGCGTTCTCCGTGCGCCTGTCCCCGCGCGTCCTTGTCACCAGGGTATCTGGCTACCTGCAGGCCTAGACGCCGACCAGGCGGTTCGCCGGTCACCTCGGCCCTCCGGCCGGGTCCGGCCGCAGCGAACCCGGCATCGACGCCCGCGCATGGCCAGCCGGGCACCCCGAAGACAGCCCGTTTAACACCACGCTGCGTAATGAGCCCTTGCCCTGGAGCGAGGCGCACACTGCCGCCGATCGGAGCGGCCAGGGCTGCCTCGGCGCTCTCCAGCTGAGCCGCTCAGATCCAGGCCGTTCTGTACGCATACTCTCTGGCTTTGGCGTCCACAGGCGTCGACTGCGGACGGCCCTCAGTCACGGTCTGACTGCTGCCCGTCTCGAGCCATCGGTAAAGACAGGGTGCTGCAGAGGACCCCTTCCGCCTGGCGTTGCGGAAGAACCCGAAGGCGCCTGTCTGGGGTCCCGTATAGGGCACCCATGCGGGAATCTTCACCGGGCAGGCCTTACGAGACGGCCTCTCGCGGGCGTCCCCTCCGACCTGAGGTGTTCCCGGATGAGGTTCCCTTGCCGGGCGACCCGTCTGAGTCCTGCTCCTGGTGAGAGGCAGGGGCCAAACTGTGGGTGACCTCAGACGGCACTTCTGCGTTCGGGAGTGTCTCGGCTGGTCCGCGCGTAGAGCGCGTTGGGGAGGCCTCTGTTCGCTCTGGGAGGCGACGGCTGGGGGCCGGTCGGCCGAGGACACCCGAGTCGGGGTCGGCGAACCACTGGTGCAGGCGGTCCCCGCCGTCGCCGAGCCCGTTGCCGGGTCCCGCATTGGGGCCGGCGATTGAACCGTCGAGGGACACGGACATGTGCAGAGCAGTTGGGGACACGGCGTTTCCTTCCGGTCGTCTGTGTACTCGGCTCGGATCTACTTCGGACTGACAAGGGGCGTCTGTGCGCGGTAACCTACCACCAAATGGTTGTAGGTGAGCTGACGGGTGATGTGGTCGACGGCCTGTTCCATGCCCTGGCCGACCCGACCCGCCGCGACATCCTTCGCCGCTGCGCCGTCGGCGAGCCGTCGGTCTCGGGACTCGCGCGGGCATACCCGATGAGCTTCGCCGCAGTGCAGAAGCACGTCGCCGTGCTCGAGCGGGCCGGCCTGGTCACCAAGGAGCGGCGCGGGCGCGAGCGGCTCGTACGCACCGATGCCGGCGCGGTCTCCCACGCGCGGCAGGCCCTTGACGAGCTCGAGGCGACCTGGCGCGGGCGCGTGGAGCGGATGTCGGCCCTGCTCGCCGACGGCGCGGAGTCAGCAGATGAAGACTTATCGATCGGAGGAACGGGTTGGGCATCACCAGCGTCAACACGGACTACGACAACCTGACGATCACCCTGATCGCCGACTTCGACGCCCCGGTCAAACGCGTGTGGGGAGTGTGGTCGGATCCGCGCAAGCTCGAACGCTGGTGGGGCCCTCCGAGCGACCCGGCGACCTTCGAGACGCTCGACCTCACCCCGGGCGGCGAGGCCACGTACGTCATGACCGGCCCGGAGGGCGCTACCCGGGGCGCGTGGCGGGTCACGGCCGTCGATCCGCCGACCTCGCTGGAGTTCACCGACGCCTTCGCAGACACGGACGGGAAGCCGATCGCGGATATGCCGGCCATCACGGTCAGCGTCCGGCTCACCGAGCGCGACGGTGGCACACGTATGGAGCTGCACTTGAGGTTCGAGTCCCGCGAAGACATGGAGAAGTTGATGAGCACCGGCATAGTTGAGGGCTTGCGACAGGCCGTCGGCCAAATCGACGGCCTGCTCGCGTAGCACCGCGATACTCGGCGCCGGTCCCGTCGGAGCCCTGCCTTGCGCGACAAGCGGCGCATCGCGCCGAAGAGGCTGGCGTCACGCTGAGCGATCCCGCAACGGAGGTTCCTGATGAGCACGGTCGCGTCCGGCACGAGCATCTCCCTGGACGGCTGCATGACCGCGGCCGGCCAGACACCTGACCAGCCCCTCTGCCGCCGCGCACAGCGGCACCACCGTGGCACCGTCAAGGACGCGTGAGCGCCATGGACGACCTCGACGCGCACGCCCGCGCCCTCATCGAGGCCAGCCTGTACATGACGCTCGGCACCGCCGGTGCCGAGGGCAGGCCATGGGTCTCGCCCGTGTACTTCGCGACGGCCGACTACGCCGAGTTCTACTGGGCGTCCGCCCGCGACGCTGCCCACTCGCGCAACATCGCGCAGCGTCCGCTGGTGAGCCTGGTCATGTTCGACTCGCAGGTACCGGCCTACCACGGCCGCGCGGTCTACCTATCGGCGACAGCCACCGAACTCGCCGGTCGCGACCTCGATCGCGGCATCGGGATCTTCCCCGGTCCGGCGACGCGCGGGGGCGCACCGGTGACGGCAGACGACGTCACCGCGCCGTCGGCCTATCGCCTGTATCGCGCCACCGTGACCGAGGCGTTCGTGCTCTGCCCGCGAGAACCCCGGCAACCGTGTCCGCTGCACTCGATCAACGCCGACCACCGGACGCCTGTCGTCCCGTGGCGGCACGTCCGGTAGCGCCCGCGGTCGTCGCGGCGTTGCGACCAGCGGCTGCGGCGGCCACGTATGTCTTCGACGCAGCGGAAGGACGGACACTCCATGAGCGAGGTCGGCGCGGGCGCTGCCGCAGGCCGGGCAGCACGACGAACTGGAACTGCACCTCGTACCGGTCCTGCTCGGGCAGGGGCCGAGCGCTGTTCGACAACCTGCCGGCCGAGTACATCGAGCTCGAGCTCGCGCGCAGACCCGAAGGCCGCGACGTCACGCACCTGCGCTACCGCGTTCGCCGCCTGCCGACCATGAAGGAACGACGAAGTCTCATCACGTCCAGGGCCCTGCGGGCCGCACAGAGAGGAAGCTACCCATGGCACTCGTGATCTGCGACATGTCCATCTCGCTCGACGGGTGCGTTACCGGCCCGAATGACAGCCGCGAGAACCCATTCGGCGACGGCGCCGGAATGCTGCACGACTGGATGTTCGACGCGGCGACCGACGAGGACCGGGCCATCCTGCAGGAGATACTCGACGGCACCGGCGCGCTCGTGATGGGCCGCAAGTCGTTCGACAACGCCGAGGGCGACGGCGGGTGGGGCGACAGCGGCCCTCGCGGCGATACCCCGTGCTTCGTGGTCACCCACAACAAGCCGGCCACGTCGCACCCATCCGTGTTCACGTTCGTCACCGACGGTGTGGTCAGCGCGATCGAGCAGGCCAAGAACGCGGCGGGCGACAAGGTCGTCGGCCTGCACGGCGCGACCATCATGCAGCAGGCGCTCCCGCTCGGCCTGGTCGACGAGATCCGCGTGCACGTGATCCCGGTCCTGCTCGGTGGCGGCACCCGCCTGTTCGGCACGCTCGACTCGCCGGTCACCCTCGAACGCACCCAGGCACTGGTGACCCCGGCCGCGACACACATCGGGTTTCGCGTGGTCCGGTAAGCCACAGCCCGAGACCGCGCACCGGGGGGCCGAGCGCATAGCTTAGGTTTTAACGTAGATTCGGGTTATATCGGCGCATAGTGGTGCTGTTCGCGCATATGCGCTACTTCCCTGTGTAGTACGGCCGTTTCCCTCATGCTGGGTGTTGCGACACATCCGCAGCGAGAAAGGAAACGGCCGTGCTGGATACCCTTCCACGAGCGGGCGGCCAGCGGCAGGCCATCCCGGATTCCGGTGCCGCCCTGGCCGGGGCGGCGCCGCAGCCGCCGGATGCGGCGCAGGTCGCGGCCGCGATCGGGCGGTACCGGGCCTGCCAGGCGCTGCGGGAGTTCAGGACGGGGCTGTACGCGTGCCTGGCCGCCCGGCCGGACGCCCTGTTCGAGCTGTGCGATGCGATCTTGTGCGCCGATCACGCGGTGACGTCGCTGGTCCAGCTGTCGCTGGTGCCGGAGTTCCGCCGCGGCCACGGCGCGCTGTATGCCGCGCTGGCTGACGGGCGGATCGATGAGGAGCAGCTCGCCGCGCTGCTGACGGGCACGCTGCCGCAGCTCGTCGATGGCCAGGAGGGCCGCGCCTGGGCGGCTGCGCACGACACGACCGGCCACGGCCTGCTCGAGCGGGCCCTGGCCAGCCTGCCCGCGGAGGCGGCGGCGCAGGTGCGGGAGGCGTGCGCCCGCTGGCGGCGGCTGCGGTTCGCGATCGACGCCACGCCGTATCCCCGGCCGGACGCCGAGTGCTCGCCCGGCCGGGAGCAGGTCCATCATGACGCGTGCCGCTGCGATGGGACCCGCAAGACGATCCCCGGCTGGGAGTACCAGTTCACCGCGGCGACCGGGCACCTGCGCACCGCCTGGGCCGCGCTGATCGACGTCGAGCGCACCACCCAGGCCACCCGCACCCGGCAGACGATCCGGCAGGTGAAAAACCTGCTGCGCCGCCTGCACGCCGCCGGCAACGGCCGCGCCGGGGCGCCGCTGGTCATCTTCGACGCCGGGTACAGCGCCGCCGCGCTGACCGCCGCGCTGGCCGGCTGCCCGGTCCACCTGCTCATCCGGCTCCCCGCCCGCAGCGTGTTCTATTACGACGCCATCACCTGGCCCGGCAAGCAAGGCCGCCCCGGCAAGTGCGGCACCCGGGTGGCCTGCCGCAAGGCAGATGACCCTGACCAGTCCAACCCCGAGCCCGACGAGTCCCTGATCCTGCCGGGCACCCCGCTGTACGGTACCGTCCGCGTGGACGCCTGGCGGGGAGTGCATCCCCTGATCCACGGCGACCGCGGCTATTTCGCCGGCTGGGACGGCGGCCTGCCTGTACTGCGCGGCACCTTGCTCCACGTCACCGTGGACCACCTGCCCGGCGGCCGCGAGCCCCTCAAGGCGATGTGGCTCTGGCACGCCGGCCCCGGCCCGCTGTCCCCGGACGAACTGTGGCGCGCCTACCTGGCCCGCTTCGACGAAGAACACGCCTTCAAGTTCGCCAAGGGCACCCTCGGCTTAACCGCCGCGAAAGTCCGCACCCCCGCACAGGCCGGCCGCTGGGCGCAGCTCGTCATGGCCGCGTCCGCCCAGCTGCTGCTCGCCCGTCCCCTCGCCCCGGACCTGCGCCGCCCCCGGGAAAAACGCCCGGACCCCGCACGCCCCCTGTCCCCCGGACGGGTCCGCCGCGGGTTTCCGAACATCCGGCCCCGCCTGGGCACCCCCGCCCGTGTCGCGAAACCCGCCCGGCCCGGCCCCGGCAGGCCAGAAGGCTCCTTCAGCAGCCCCGCACCCCGCTACCCGGTACTGAAAAAAGCCAACACCACGGGCAAAGCGGACACGCAAGACAGAAGGTCACACGTTAAAACCTAAGCTTAGCTTGCCGTTTAACCTGCGCGTTCGCGCTTTGCCTTGAGGGTGAGTTCTCTCTTCGTCGTTTTTCCCACGTCGTGGCGTGGTGCCAGGTGGCGGTTCTTCGACCCTGGCGGCCTGCCCGGGCCGGGCTTGCCGGGTCTGGCTGGGCGGCGGCCACGGCGGTGCCGTACCGGGACGTCACCGTGCTGGTGGTGATCTGCGTTTCCGGGCAGGCTCCGGGCCGGACAAGGGCAGCTCGCGGCCGTGCTTGCGGGGCCGGCCGTTCGTCCCGGGCCGGCGCGGCGGCGCGGGCTGCCACATCACCCAGTCGCTGCGCAGCCGGCCCAGCAGCACTGCCGACAGGTCCGACAGCTGGTCCGCTCACGGACCAGCCCGGCTTCCTTCAGCCGGGCCAGGGCCAGGTCCAGGAGCCGGTCCGCCCGCCCCTCCTCCAGCAGCCGCTCGCGGAAGTCACCCAGCACGCTGTGATGGAAGCCCGGATCATCCAGATCGAGGCCGAGCGCGTACGTGAAGTCGATCCGGCACCGCACCGCCCCGGCAGCGTCACGGTCGGACAGGTCGAGCAGGAACTGCAGCACGCTCACCGTCGCCAGCTGCGCCGGCGAGATCCCCGGGCCGCCCGTCCCGGGGATACCAGCCGGCGAAGTCCTCGTCCGCCCGCAGGCCGTCGAGCCGGTCCCGCACCCCCATCGCCGTCGTCCCGGCCGGGTTGCTGGCCCGCGCCACCCGCGCGGTCAGCTCCGCAACCTCGACCCCCAGGCCGGGACGGATCGACATCACGCACTCCTCAGGGATCTCGCGGGACTCACATATCCCGCAAGACTGGCCCCGCGCGTCACTGCAGTCAGCCAAATACCAAGATTCCCGACAGAGTCAAGCTAAGACGCAAACCAACCGTCGCCAGAGGTCGCCTGCTGTCGCCCGAAGTGCCGCCTAGCTGGACTGATCGTCGCCAGGCGTCGCATCACGTCGCCTGGTGCCTGCCACCGTTGGCACCCCGTTTGGCTCCCCGAAATCTCATTAGCACTGCTAATAAGTAGTGTCAGCTTGCGGGAGGAAAAAGCGACACAGCACATCGCGGGCCGCTATACCAAGCTGATGCGAGCCATAATCCCTCCCGCGTGCTGACCGGAAAGTTGACCAACGTAACCTATACTTCTGACTATGACGATCGCCGCGACGCCCGTCCCGCTGTCCGAGGCCAAGGCGCGCCTGTCCGAGCTGGCCAGGCGGGTCCGCCAGCAGCATGAGCGGATCACCCTGACCCGCAACGGTGAGCCCGAGGCTGTCCTGGTTTCCGTGGATGACCTGGAAGGCCTGGAGATGACCCTGGAGATACTCGGCGACACCGAGGCGGTCGCCCGCATCTCCGAGAGCCTGGCCGCACTCGGCCGCGGCGAGCCCGGCGCCGACCTGGCCACCGTCCGGCAGGACCTGGCCCGGCGCCGCGCCACCGGCGCGTGAGCACCGAGCCCGAGCGGTACCAGATCCGGTTCCAGCCCGCCGCGCGGCGGGCCATAGCGCAGCGGCTACCCGAGACAGTCGCCGCCGCGGTGCTGGAATTCTGCGAGGCCGCCCTCGCCGTCAACCCGCACCGCGTCGGCAAACCGCTGTTCGGTCCCCTGTCCGGCTGTCACGGAGCCCGCCGCGGCACCTACCGGATCGTCTACCGGATCGACGAGGCCAATCGCACCGTCCACGTCCTCGACATCGACCACCGCGCGGAGATCTACCACCGCCCTCACTCCTGATCGCCGCCGAGAAGAACGGCTCAGGTCGCTAACCTGTCTGGAGGCTAACCTGACTTCGTGCTGGTCATCCCGGGCGTTGAGGTCGAGGAGAAACGCATGGCCTGCTGTCTCGTCCCAGATGCGCCTCTGCTCTGGGGCTCGGCCACCTGAACTCCGGGACATCGCCGTGGAGCGGGCTGTTGCAGAATCGTCCGCTTCGCGCCCCCGGTGGAGGGAACGCCGCCTCAAGGTCGGTATTTAGCCCCCCAGTGTGGGGAGTACCTAACTTGGAAGAGGCTGGATCGGGTGCTGAGTGGGGCGCGAGAATTTGTGAATCGCATTCTGAAACAGCCCGGGAGGACGGCTGTGTAGCGCGACCAGGAACGCAGGTGCCTTATCGTCAGTAGGGCGCGTACCCGATGCCCGATGTCGGCGCGATGCCGTTGCTGTCAACTCGGCGCAGTCTGTCCGATGGCAAGCCGACCCGCACCTTTGCAGGGGATGGCTAGCGTCCGGCCGGGCAGGCTCCGGCCTGGTTTAGATCGGTCCGGCCGCCGGGAAGACTGAGTCTTGGACCCAGAACCGTTACATGCGGGAGAGCTCGTCCAGACCCCGCGCGCATCCCGCCTTTCGTTTGCTGGAAAGGCGTGTCATGAGATCCTCGAGCGTGCCGGACTCGGGTGGGTCCGGCGGCCATCCTGATCAGCACCCCGGCGATCCGGTGCGGCGTCTGCGCGTTCCGGGCGCGGGTACCGCGCCCTGGCAGGACCGGGCCGCGATCCCGATCGGCCCGGCCCGCAGCAGGCACTG
>WNGL01009731.1_pt1 | contig 11117 bp, 12 predicted proteins | sample 5400591 | NCBI WGS metagenome assembly WNGL01 (sample SAMN13153377, study PRJNA577476) | soil metagenome | isolation source: 80 cm soil or saprolite under Garry oak tree replicate 1 | place: USA:California | collected 2016-06-15
GGTTGCGCTGGTCCGAGCCGCGGAAGTAGGCGTGCAGCCCGCCGCTGGGCGTGCGGACGTACGCGGCCGCGCCGTCCGCCAGGCCGGCCTTCGACAGCTTGGCGAAGGCGGCGTATCCGTTGCCGGCCGGGCCGTGCTCGTCGACGTCCAGGACGTCGGGGCCGGGCGCGCCGGTGGCGATGGCCAGGTTCCACAGCCGGTTGCGGGTGAACCAGGCGGTGATCTGGCCCGGGTCGGTGGTGGCGTCGCGGTAGCCGTGCGGGGTGGCGGGGGTCTTCTGCCCGGCCTGGCAGGGGAACACTGGCCAGCCGCGGGCGGCATAGGCCAGGGCCTGGCGGAGCCTCGCGCTGGTCACGGCCTGCTCCAGGGCTGGCCAGTTGCTGCTGCGGGGTTGTGAGGGTGGCCGCACCGGTTGGTCTCGATGCGGAGCTGATCGGCCAGGGCGGGCAGGATGCGGGCCTGGTATTCGCCCTGAGCGGACACCAGCCCGGGGCTGCGGCTGGGCTGCAGGTACAGCACCGACCACAGTTCGGCCAGGATGTCGAGCCCGTACAGGCACAGGTCGTGCTGATCCCAGCAGGGGCCGAGGCTGGCGGCCAGGTGGCCGTAGCCGGGCCGGTAGACCTGGTCGACCCAGGCTCGCAGCCGGGTGACCGGCTCGTGGCGGTCGTCGGCCGTCAGCTTCCACCAGGCCGGGGCCGGTTCTGGGTGGTAACCGTCGGCGTCCGGGTCGGTCTGGCTGGGTGCGGTGAGCTGGGCGAGCGCGGCAGCGTGCTCTTGAGCGATGTGGCCGATGGCGGCGGCCTGGCCGGTGAGCTCGGCGAGCCGTCCGCTGATGGCGGTGTGATGGTCGGCTTCGCGGGTGTCGAGCCGGGTGAGCTGCTCGGCACAGGCGGCGAGCTGGTCCGCGATGGCGGTGATGGGGTCGTTGCCGGTCATGGTCAGCTCCAGGGGTAGGAGGTGCCGTCGCCGGGGAGCCACTCGGCGGGCACGTAGTCGGGGAAGTCGGGCTCTGGCTCCTCCTCGGCCGCCGGGAGCTCGGCGACGGCGTTCCATGGGGCCTGGCCGAGGCGGCGGGCGCGGCGGTAGGCCGGGTTGCGCCAGGCGCGGGGCAGCCGGGCGATGACCGGGGCGGCCCCGCCGCGGATGACCAGGGCGAACCCGGCGGGCAGCTGCCGGATCATGTCCGGGGTCGCGACGTCGTGGCGGGTGGCGTGGTCCTGGCCGCGGACCTTCCACGACGCCTGCCCGCACAGCGTGCTCGCCGCCTGCAGCGTGGTGACATCGGTGATGCCGGGCAGGAACACCTTCACCGAGCAGGTGTCGAGCACCACCTGCCGTCCGTAATCGCCCCAGCGGCCGGCCAGCTGCGCCTCGCCGTGCACGACGGCGACCACCTGGATGCCCTTGCCGCCGGAATCCGACAGCCAGAACGGCAGCGGCACCGGGCAGATCTGGGTGACCTCGTCCAGGCCCATCAAAAGCGGCGGATCCAGCCGCCCGGACTCTGACGCCTGGCCGAGCTGGGCCGCGACCCAGTGGATCTCGGTGGCCATCGCGGCGAACAGCGGGGCGACCGGGGCTTCTTCGGAGACGGCCTCGGCGATCAGGTACACCGTGCCGGTGCCGTCGAGGAAAGCGGGGATGTCGAACCCGTCGCCGGGACCGGGCAGGACGCTGACGGCCAGGGCGGGATCGGCCATGAACGACAGCGCCCTCGACATCACCATCCGGACGGTGGCGGCGGTCTTGTGGGCCTCGGAGCGCAGCTCGGCCAGGGTGCAGGCCCACTGGCGGGCGCCGGCGGCGAGCAGGATCCGCTCGGGGATGTCGGGGTCGGCGCCGGACACCCAGGCGGCGACGGCGCGCAGGTCGCACCGGGCCAGGGCTGCGGCGTGGAAGTAGCCGCGCAGGTAGTCGCTCGCCTTGGCGGACCAGAAGGTGCCGTCCTCGACGCCCTTCTGGGAGACGGCGAACGCGAAGGCATCCGCGCGGCGGATCGCGGTGGCGGGGTCCTCGCATCCGGCTACCGGGTCCCAGCAGAAGGTGGAGGCGACCCCGCCGATGTGCTGGGGGTTGAACACGTGCACCCGGCCTCGCTGGGCGCGCACGGCGCTGGTGAGGTGGTAGATGTCGGCTTTGGTGGTGGTGGCGATGACCGGGCCGGGGTAGCGCAGGATGACGTCGGCCAGGAACGCTGTCTTATAAGTGCGTGGCGGGGCCATCACCAGGACGTGCTCTTCCAGCGGCACCTGGAGGCGGTGCCGGTAGTGGGCGCGGCCCAGGAACACCGAGTGCGCGCGGGGGTCGAGCAGCCGGCAGTACAGCGGGAGGGAGGGCCGGATCCGGGCCGAGCGGCGCAGCGCGGCCAGGCGGCCCCACCTGAGCCACAGGCTGACGGCGCAGGCGAAGCCCCTGCCGGGGTGCAGCCGCAGGTGCAGGCGGATGCGCAGGTGGCGGGCGCGGTTGCCGGGCAGGTAGCGGGGCGGGAGGAACGCCCACGCGAACGCGGCGGCGAGCAGGATCACCACGATCAGGGCGATGGCGTATTTGATGATCATCGGGGCGTTCCGTTCTGGGCGGCGAGGACGGCGCGGCGCAGGGCGGTGCGGGCGGCGCCGGCGTTCAGGTCGGCCACGGGGGCCAGGGCAGCGCTGATCTCAGCGACGCGATCGAGGGGGATGGAGGCGAGAGGGCCGTGTCGTTCGGTGACCAGATCAAGGAACCGGGCGGTCTTGGTCGCCTTCCTCAGGACTGTCTCCCGGCCCTGGACCGGCCGGGCCGGAGCGGACGGCAGGGCGGGACGGGCGGCGCGTCGGCCTGGCGCGACCGGGCACTGCTCGAGCACCCAGGCGCGGAACCCGGCCAGTGTCGAGGCGGGGGCCAGGGCCAGCCGCAGCAGCCACAAGATCAGCCCGCCGATCACGGCGAGCGGGGTGACCTCGTCGCCGGCCAGCGCGGCGTTCAGCTGCTGGTGGCGGGCCAGGGCCCAGGCGCGGACGACGCCGATCAAGGTGTCGCTCGCCAGGGCATAGGCGATGGGGGGCATTGCCCAGATGGCCAGGTTCCGCCAGCCTGGCGTGGCCGCGATCGCGTTCATGAAGACGCTCGCGGCGACCGAGGCCAGGTTCAGCGCCCGGGCGCGGAGCGCGCGGCGGCCGTGCAGGGCCAGCGCGATGCCGAGGCAGGCGAAGACCAGGGCGGCGGCGTCGGGGATGGCGGCTTCCAGGGCGGCGACCGCGGGCAGGCGGCGGGCGGCGTCGGCCATCCGGTACTGGGCGGTGAAGCTCACCACCGCGGCGGCCCCGGCCAGGACGATCAGCCCGGCGGCCGCGTTGCGCAGCCACAGGCCCGAACGGTCCCCGGGCCACCCGGGCGGAGCGGGCCGGCGGCCGCGACCGGGCGCCGGGGCGGCCGGACGGGACATGATCAGGAGCAGGCCTGAGGCCGGGGAATGGCCGGCCGTGTCCCGGCCGGTTCCGGGAGCGGGGAAGGTGACGGGCGGGATCGAGATGGTCATGTCAGCTCGCTTCCGGGAGGAATCTGGTCGTTGCCGTGGCGGGCGCGGACGCCGACGCCGAGCAGCCGGCGGGTGATCGCCTCGGTGCGGGTGCGGGGGATGCTGGTCAGGCTCATGCGCCGGTCCTCGTCGCGGATGCTGACCAGCACGAGGACCAGCAGCGCCAGGACGCCCAGCCCGGTCAGCGCCGCGATGGCCGTGATCACGACGGCGATGCCCATGACCTCACGGCTCCCCGGTGCCGCTCGCGGCGGTGCTGCCAGTTGCAGGGACCGCCGCGACGCGGCAGTCGGCCGGGGGCCCGGCGGCGGGTGCCGCCCGGGCGTCCGGGGCTGTGGTGCTGGTGGTGCCTGGCATCGGGCATCACTCCCTTCGGCGGCGGCCGGAGCCGCCCGCGTCCCGGCGCATAGCTTTGCGTGCAGAACTCTGTGCGCACAGTATGTATCCATGATGCCGAGAGCGCAAACCTATACGCGCATAATTTTGCGCGCATGACGTTTGTCCTGGCCGGGGAGGGCTGCCAGGTGATGTCGGCGCCGGTTCGCCTGAGGCCACGCTGGCCAGCTAGCATCCGGAGCGCTGAGGTTCGCGGAATGCGCGGCCGCTGATCTGTACGGCTGAGAGAGCGGGCTTTACACGCTGAGCTTTGCGCGGTAGGTTGTAGGCGCAATCCTTTGAGGAAGGTAGCCCATGGGTGACACGGCCCAGACCACGACGACCCGCATCTACGCCAGCATCCGCGACCAGCTCGCCAGCGAGATCACCGCAGGCACCTACCCGGCCGGCGCGCTCCTGCCGTCCATCCGCGAGATCATGGAGCGGTGGGAGGTCTCCACCACCACCGCCCGCAAGGTCCTCGACGAGCTCGCCGCCGCCGGGTACGCCCGCAAGGAGGGCACCCGCGGCGCCATCTCCACCGGGGGCCCGCCAGCGGGGCCCGGGCCGGCCGCTGCCGAACCCGCGCGCAAGGCGCCGCCGCCAGCGGCCGTCCCAGGCCGGCTGACCATCTGGCCCGCCCACACGATCCCGGCTCACGGCAGCGTCGGCCCGGACGAAGACAACAGCCTGGCCGCGCTCGATGTCCGCGCAGAACGGCCGCCCGCCGACGCGGCCATCGCCCTCGGGATCACCGACCCGTCGCGGCAGGTGATCGTGAGGCGCCGGCTCGCGTCCGCCCCGGACAATACCCCCGTCCAGTTCCGCGTCAGCTACGTCCCGGCCGAGCTGGCCGCGGGCACCCCGATCGCGCAGTCCGCGGCGATCCCCGGCGCCTGGCCCGCCGCGCTGACCGCCTGCCTCGGCACGCAGGTCCGCCTGGCCAGCAGCCAGGTCACCGCCCGCCACCCCAGCCACGAGGAAGCAGCCGCACTCGCGCTGCCCTCCGACGCCGCAGTGCTGGTCCGCGAGGACATTTACCAGGACCGCCGCGGAAACCCAGTCGACTTCACCCGGACCGTCTGGCCTGGAGACACCACCCGGCTCGTCCTCGGCAACTGACCCGAACCTGCCAAGGGACCAGACCGTACCCTTGTGGCGGGCGAGCGACCCGGTGCGGCTACGCGCTTGTGCAGCCCGCACTGCCCAGGATGGTGCGCCAGCCAGCACGAGGGAAAGGAGCGGCCGTGGCCCAGAAGGTGCAGACCCTGTTCATCGATGACCTGGACGGCAGCGCCGCAGAGGGCACGGTCCGCTTCGGGCTTGACGGCATGGAGTATGAGATCGACCTGAACGCCGAGCATGCCCGGCAACTGCGGGACACGCTGGCGGCCTATGTCAGGGCCGGGCGGCGGGTCGCCGGTGGCTCCCGCAGGCCCACCCGCGCCGAGCGCAGGAACTCGGCGAGCGGGCTGAACACCACCGAGGTCCGCGAGTGGGCCAAAGCGCAGGGCATCGACGTAAAAGACCGCGGCCGGATCCCCGCGGAACTGGTGGCCAGGTTCAAGGCAGCACCCCGAAATTAGGTGCCCGGAAAACTTCCCAAGGCTGGCCAAGGCTGCATCCGAACTCATGCCGAATTTAGGGCGTTATCGGCGTGCAAATTTATGCATCGACCGGCATCTTCACTCACAATTGGCTCGACCTTGTCGGCGATCGCGCAGCCTTCTCAACCGATTCAGTAGGGAATCAGATCGACTATGCGCGATGTCAAATGCTCGGCCTTAGATGGGGAGCCGGAGCGCAGATTACCCGGTTTTGAGTGCGGTCGGTTATCGCGGCTACGGTGCGGCCTCGATGCCGTCGCCGCTCAGCCGGCACATCCCTGGCCCTGCTGGCTAATCACCACAGCCTGCCAGGAAGATCTGAACACGGCAGGCGGCGGCACCCCTGATACCCAGGAAGGCGCCACGGCCCAGCGCGGGTCCCGGTAACGCGCAGGGTGCAGCTGATGTCGCGAGGCGGGCGCTCGGGGGGTCAGCTGGCCGCGGCCATGACCGGCCCGGGCGGGCCTGGCTCGGCGCCGATCAGCGCTGCGATGGCCGGGTGGCGGCGCATCTTGTCCAGGCAGCGGCGGCGGGTCGGGCCGATGCTGCCGATGGGGATGCCCAGCCGGGCGCTGATCTCGGCGTACGGCACCGGGGGGTCCGCGATGAGCATGGCGATCAGCCGCTGGCCTACCGGGGGTAGATGAGTAAACGCCTCGCGCAGCGCCGCGTGGCGCTCGGCCGCGAGCAGTTCCTGCTCGGCCGCCTCGGCCCGCTCGTCCGGGATGTTCTCGGCGTCCAGCGCGCAGATGACCGCATGCGGTCCGCGTGCCGCGCGCCAGACGCGCCCGCACTCTCGCCGGGTGGTGGTCGCGAGCCACCCGGGCAGCGCGGCCGGCTCGCGGAACTTGTCCAGCTGGTCCACCAGGCGCAGCCAGACGCTCTGGCCGACGTCGTCGGCGTCGTCGCGGCCGAGCCGGTACTTGCGGCAGATCGACCAGATCAACGGGGCGTACCTCTCGACGAGGGCGTCCCACGCCTGTGTGTCGCCGTCCCGGGCCCGGGCCACCAGGCCGGCGGCACCCTGGTCATCATGCGCCGGGCCGGGGCCCGCTCGCGTCGGCACCCGCGGGGCATAGGCTGTCACAACGGTCATGATCTGGTTCTCCTCAGCAAATACCGGCCACTATCAGCGCCGGGCGGATGTGAAAGCGGATGCGGTTCATCACGATCTCCTGCGGTGCGGGTTCCGGCCAGCCCGCCGGAACGGTGCGGGTGAGCCAGTAGAGGCCCGGGCGGTCAAAGAACATGGCCTGACTTGCCATGGATGGGCCCTTGCGTCTGCGCTCTGCTTTGGTCGCTGCTGGTCAGCTTCCGGACGGTCCCGGCGCGGGGTGGGGCACGACGACCGTCGTTCCCGTCCGGTGGCCGACAGGGGCGGGTGCCAGACCGCGCCAGAGCGCGATGAAGATCAACGCGGCTGTCACCGCTAGCACCAGGGCGACGCCGACGGCTACCGGCGCCGGGAACCGCCGGTGCCGCATCCTCGCCGGGCGGCTGACTGGGACTTCGATGGTCGCGGCCATGATCGCTCCTTCCCGCTGGACCAGGACTCCTTGGACGGTACGGGGAGCTCTTGGCTACGCGCATCGGTGCGAGCGCGTGACCCGGGTAGGTGCCGGCACCGATCCGTATCCGGGATGGCTCAGTGCTGGCACTGATGTGCCTGGCTGTGCTTTTATCCGATCATCGGAGTGAGATGAACCGGATCGTGATCGTGGATGACCATCCAGCGTTCCGCGCGTGGGCCCGGGCCGTTCTGGCCGCGGACGGGTTCCGGATCGCGGGGGAGGCGGTGGACGCAGCCAGCGCCGTGGCGGAGGTCCAGGCGGTGCGGCCGGACGTGGTGCTGCTCGATGTGCAACTCCCCGATGCCGACGGTTTCGAGGTGGCTGACGCGCTGCTGGCCGCCCGGCCCCGGCCCGCCATCATCTTGACCTCCAGCCGGGATGCCGCCGCCTATGCGGCCGATCTGGCCCGGACCGGCCTGCCGTTCATCTCCAAGGAGGACCTGTCCGGATCGGCGATCAGGACGATGCTGGGAGGCGGGGCGTGAGCCGGCGGTGGCTGATCTTGACGGGCCTGGCCGGGCTCGCCATCCTCATTCCCTCACTGGCCACCCCGTTCGTGACCGGGAATGCGTGGCCGACCGACATCACGGTAACCATGGCGTGGGCTATCCCGGGCGGCTCGTTCCTGATTGTCGGGTGGATCGCCGCCTGGCGCAGGCCGCACAGCCGGATCGGCCTGCTGATGATGGCCGTGGGCCTGGTGTGGTTCGCCACGGGGATTTCGTGGGTCCCTAACGCGCTGGTGTGGTCGGCCGGCTGGGCGCTGCAGGACATGTGGGCACCGGTACTGGCGCACGTGTTCGTGTCGTTCCCGAGCGGGCGGCTGCGGGCGCGCCGTGACCGGCTGGTGGTATCCCTGGCCTACGGATGGGCGCTGGCTGTCGATCTCGCCAACACGCTGACCTGGCATCCGGTCCCGCCCTGGGACCACAACGTGTTCGGCGTGCTCGGAAGCCAGCATCTCAACGATGAGATCACCCGGGTCACATCGGTGGCCACAGTGGCCGTCGTCGCGCTGGTGGTGGGCACGGTGATCAGCCACTGGCGGCAGGCCACGCCCCCGGGCCGCAGAGTGCTGGCGCCGGTGCTGTGGGCCAGCGCGCCGACCGGCGTGTGGGTCGCGGTGGCACGTCTCTCGGATGCGGGGTTGCTCGGTGGCGCCCCGGCCCGCCTGGTGACGGGCGTCGGGATGGTTGCCGCCGCCGCGCTGCCGTTCGGGTTCCTGGCCGGCCTGCTGCGTACCCGGCTGGGACGGGGGGCGGTCGGGGATCTGGTGGTCGAGCTGGGCAGGCGGGCCGCGCCCGCGGAGCACCTGGACGCGGCGCTGGCCCGGGTGCTCGGCGACCCGGCGATCCGGGTCCTGTACCGGGTGCCGTCCGCGTCCGGCGGCGTGGTGTACGTGGATGCGGCCGGGCAGCCCGCGCCGCTGCCGCAGGCCGGGACCGGGCAGGCCGTGACCACGGTGGACCAGGGGGGTGAGCCGGTGGCGGCGCTGGTGCACGACGCCGCGCTGGCCGATGAGCCCGAGCTGCTGGAGGCGACCGTGGCCGCGGCGCGGCTGGCCATCGACAACGCCCGGCTGCAGGCCGAGGTCCGCGCGCAGCTGGCAGAGGTCCGGGCCTCGCGGGCGCGGATCTTGCGCGCCGGGGACGTGGAACGCCAGCGGATCGAGCGGAACCTGCACGACGGCGCGCAGCAGCGCCTGCTGGCGCTGTCGTTCGCGCTGCGCATGGCCCAGTCCCGGGCCGACGGCAATGCGGAGCTGACGGCGGCCCTCGGTGACGCGGCGCAGGAACTCAAGGAGGCACTGTCCGAGCTCAGGGAGCTGGCCCAGGGCCTGCACCCGGCCATCTTGACCAGGAGCGGGCTGGCGGCGGCGGTACGGGCGGCGGCTCGCCGGGCCTCGGTGCCGGCGGAACTGACCGAAGTTCCCGAGGGGCGCCTCCCGCCCGATGTCGAGGCGGCCGCCTATTACGTGGTGTCCGAGGCCCTGGCCAACGCCGGCAAGCACGCCTCGGCCACCCAGGCCCGGGTGAGCATCCGCCGGTCGGCCGGGGTGCTGCGGGTGCAGGTCGCCGACGACGGCGTGGGCGGCGCGGACGCGGCGGCCGGGTCGGGCCTGACCGGCCTGGCGGACCGGGTGGCCGCGCTCGGGGGAACGCTGCGGGTGACCAGTCCCCCGGGTGCGGGGACCGTGGTCACGGCCGAGTTGCCATGCGGCGCGTGATGGCGGTGCCGGAGGCCCAGGGCGGGCGGCCCGCGATCCGGGTGGTGATCGCCGACGATTCCGCGCTCTTCCGTGAGGGCCTGCGCGCGATGCTCACGCACGCCGGATTCGAGGTGGCCGGGCTGGCCGCCGATGCCACCTCCCTGGTCAAGATCGTGGCCGATACCGAGCCAGACGTGGCCATCACCGACATCCGCATGCCCCCCACGCTCACCGGCGAAGGCCTGGACGCGGCCCGGCGCATCCGGTCCGCGCACCCGTCCGTCGGGGTCCTGGTGCTGTCGACATACGTCGAGACCGATTTCGCGGAGGCGCTCCTCCACGACTCCGAGGGCCGCAGCGGGTACCTGCTCAAAGACCGGGTCGCCGACCTGGACGAGCTGACCGACGCGATCCGGCGGATCGCGCGGGGCGGCGTCGTCATCGATCCCGCCGTCGTGGCCGAGCTGCTGAGCCGCCGCCGCCCGCGGGACCCCGTGCAGGACCTGTCCGACCGGGAGCGCGACGTGCTCCGTCTCATGGCGGAGGGCAGATCCAACCAGGCCATCGGCGACCGGCTGTTCCTGAGCCCCCGGACCGTCGAAGCCCACATCCGGGCGATCTTCACCAAGCTCGCCCTCTCGCCCGCCGCTGAGGACCACCGGCGAGTCCTCGCCGTGCTCGCTTTCCTGGGAAACTAGGCCGCCGGGCCCACTGGCCGGCAATCTGATGACCCTATGAGCGCCACCCGGCGTTCATCGTGCCCGCCGACCTAAATAAAGTGACCGCGGCAGGAAGTGAACTCGCCCCACGATGCACCTGAGCCTGGCCACCAAGCGTGATCTCGCATACATGATGTTCACGCACGCTCCCCGGCATCAGGCGGGAGATCCACGGTCACCATCGCTTCTCGGACTACATAATGCGTGGTTCGGGGCGCGCCATTCAGGGGTAGCCCGGAGCCCTGAACGGCGCGCATATCGGCGGGTCGGAGTGCGGTTATCTACATGGGTCGCACGCCGTTGGCCGATTCGCAGGCCCGCTACGGGGCCAAATCGTATGGTCGGCCGACCTGAATATTCATGCGTCGCCACCCTGAGGGTGGTCGTCCGGTTCTACCGCGGACAGGATCAAGGGCCACCGTTACGGCGGGACCTTGGCCATGCCACCTGGGCTGTCGCCAGCCGTGAACTCTGCCGGTCGAGGATAGACGCCTAACGAGACGTTTGAAGTGATTTGCGTGCCCTCGCGGTGGGGCCGCCGTTGGGATGGTGGTGGCTGTGCCAGACGGATTCATCTCAGCAGATCTTGCCCGCACGGTGACGTCGTTCGCGAATAACAGGCAGCCGCGCAGACGCGGGCCGAAGGTCCGGCCGGGTTGCCCTCCGGCACCAGCGGGCCCGGAACCTCTGCCGTCGGTCAGCGCGCGCACCGATCACATCCGACCCGCGGCCTGGCCCATGCCCCACTGTCCGCCCGACCCCGGATGCGCGGATCCTGGCATCCCGGAACTTCGGGCTGGAACGAGCAGTCCGGTCCAGAATGAGAGGGTGATCGAGGCGGACAGGCAGCCCGGCATCCTGGCCCGGATGCTGGGGCCGGTGCTCCAGAGGGCCCGGGAGGTCGCGGGCCTGTCCTATGACCAGGCTGCGGCCCGGCTGGGCTGCGAGGCTGACTGGCTGGTCCGGGTGGAGACCGGGTTCGCGGCGGCGGACCCGGAGCAGGTGGCCCGCATTCTCGCCGGGTACGGGGTGCGCGGGGCCAGGGCCGCCGGCACGATGACCGGCATGGCCCGGCGGGCGGCATCCCCGCCGCCCTGGCTCGCCGGGCACACCTCC
>WNGL01010935.1_pt1 | contig 11117 bp, 8 predicted proteins | sample 5400591 | NCBI WGS metagenome assembly WNGL01 (sample SAMN13153377, study PRJNA577476) | soil metagenome | isolation source: 80 cm soil or saprolite under Garry oak tree replicate 1 | place: USA:California | collected 2016-06-15
GGACTTGCGCCCGGGTGAATCGGTCACGCTCCGCCCGGGTGACGAGCTGCGCTGGCCCCCGGGGGCGAGACTCCGCTTCGAGGTCGGCAAGACCGTGCCCGGCGCTCCCTCGTCGGGAATTTCGTGGGCCGATGGCCGGCGAGGGGACTCGTCGCAGCGCTGGGGGTTGCTCCTCACATTGAGCGGGGGCGCTCTGGCCCTCCTCGGTTTCGGCGTCGCCGACCGGATCACCCGGCGGGAGATGGCCGCTACCGGGGCCGCCCTGATTGCCGTCTTCGCCTGGGGTGTGGTGTGGGCCGTGTACTGTGCGCTTGGATCTCCCGACATGTTCCTTGGCGGTGTCGCGGTGGAGCGCCTGGCGCGGCCGCCGATTCTCAGAGGATTGGCGGGCATGGGAAGCCTGGTGCCGGCTCTCGTGCCTTTGGCTGCGCTGGCGAGTTTCCTTGCCTCGAGCATGGCACTTCGCGCACGCATCGGTGCGCTGGACGTGACCGGCGGCGGCGAGATCGGCCATGACTTGGGTCTCTGGTCGGCCATCCTGGGTGGGGCGGCGCTGGCCGGTCTCTGGCCGGCCGAGCCGTGGGTGCTCATTGTGATGGCACTTGGTCTGGCTACATCTACCCTGGCCCCCGCCGTACTCTGGCCGCCGCGGGCCGGCCGTGGGTCGTGGGGGACATGGGCGGGGCTGGTGGGACTCGTCATCTTCGGCGCCCTCGCGGTGACCGGCCCCCGCGCAAGGGCTAGAATGGGCTCCGATGGCCAATGACCGGATCGTCATCCGCGGCGCGCGTGAGCACAACCTCAAGTCCATAGACCTCGAGATCCCGCGGGACCAGCTGGTGGTCCTCACCGGTCTCTCCGGCTCCGGCAAGTCGTCGCTCGCCTTCGACACCATCTATGCCGAAGGTCAGCGGCGCTACGTCGAGTCGCTGTCCGCCTATGCCCGGCAATTCCTCGAGCAGATGGAGAAGCCCGACGTCGACTCCATCGAGGGGCTGTCCCCCGCCATCTCGATCGAGCAGAAGACGACGTCGAAGAACCCGCGCTCGACGGTGGGCACGGTGACCGAGATCTACGACTACCTGCGCGTGCTCTTCGCGCGGATCGGCGTGCCCCATTGCCCGAGCTGCGGCGCGGTCATCTCCGCCCAGACCGTGCAGCAGATGGTGGACCGCGTCATGGCCCTGCCCGCGGGCAGCCGGCTCATCGTCCTCGCCCCCGTGGTGCGCGGACGCAAGGGGGAGTATCGCAAGCTCTTCTTCGATCTTCGCCGCCAGGGCTATGTGCGGGTGCGCGTGAATGGCGAGTTCAAGGAGCTGGCCGAGGAGATCGAGCTCGCCAAGACCAAGAAGCACACCATCGAGGTGGTGGTGGACCGGCTCGTCGTCCGCGACACGCTGGGCTCCCGCCTCAACGACTCCCTCGAGACGGCGCTGCGTCTGGCCGAGGGCGTGGTCCAGGTCGAAGTGGCGGACGGACCGTCCTATGTCTTCTCGGAGCGTCTCGCCTGCGCGGCCTGCGGCATCTCCTTCCCCGAGGTGTCGCCGCGCATGTTTTCCTTCAACAACCCCTACGGCGCCTGTCCGGAGTGCGGCGGCATCGGCACGCGCTACGAGATCGATCCGGCGCTGGTGGCGCCGAATCCGGCGCGGCCGCTCAAGGACGGCGCGCTCGCCCCCTGGGCGGGCCCGGGCGGGGCGACGTTCAAGCAGACCCTGGGGGTGCTGGCGCGGCGGTACAAGTTCGATCTCGCCACACCGTGGGGCAAGCTTGTTAAGAAAACGCGCGACATCATCATGCACGGTGAGCCGGGGGACGGCTTCGAGGGGGCGGTCAAGATCCTCGAGCGACGCTACAAGGAGACGCTTTCACCCGAGGTGAGGCAGGAGCTCGAGCATTTCATGGCGCTCCGGGACTGCCCGGCCTGTCAGGGTTCCCGGCTCCGTCCGGAGACGCTGGCCGTGAAGATCGCGGGGCGCTCCATCTCCGATGTGGTGCGCTTCTCGATCAAATCGGCGCGGCAGTTCTTCGACACGCTGACGCTCTCGGAGCGGGACGCCCAGATCGCGCGCCGGGTGCTCAAGGAGATCCGCGAGCGCCTGGGCTTCCTCGCTCACGTGGGGCTCGAGTACCTGACGCTCGATCGGGCCGCCGCCACGCTCTCGGGGGGCGAGGGGCAGCGGATACGCCTGGCGACCCAGATCGGGTCGAGCCTCGTGGGTGTGCTCTACATCCTCGACGAGCCCAGCATCGGTCTCCATCAGCGGGACAACAGCCGCCTGCTCGATACCCTCAAACGCCTGCGTGACCTCGGCAATACCGTCCTCGGCGTGGAGCACGACGAGGAGACCATCCGCGCCGCCGACTTCGTGGTCGATCTGGGTCCGGGGGCGGGGGAGCTGGGGGGCCACCTCGTGGCGGTGGGCACGCCGGAGGAGATCGCGGCTCACCCCGCATCGCTCACGGGCCGGTTCCTTTCCGGGGCCGAGGAGATCGCCGTTCCGAAGCAGCGCCGCTCGCCGAACGGCAAGCACATCATCATTCACAATCCGCGCGAGCACAATCTCAAGGGCATGCCGGCGAGGATCCCCCTCGGGACCTTCACGGCGGTGACCGGCGTGTCGGGCTCGGGCAAGTCCACCCTCGTCAACGACATCCTGTATCGCGCCCTCGCCCAGATGCTCCATCGCGCCCACGAGCGTCCCGGAGCGCACGATCGCATCGAAGGCGCCCAGCACCTCGACAAGGTCATCGACATCGATCAGTCGCCCATTGGGCGGACGCCGCGCTCGAACCCCGCCACCTATACCGGCGTCTTCACCCTGATCCGGACCCTGCTCGCGCGGACGTCCGACGCGCGCATGCGCGGCTATCAGCCGGGGCGCTTCTCCTTCAACGTCAAGGGCGGACGCTGCGAGGCGTGCCAGGGCGACGGCCTCGTCAAGATCGAGATGCATTTCCTCCCCGACGTCTATGTCACCTGCGAGGTCTGCAAGGGCAAGCGCTACAATCGCGAGACCCTGGAGGTGCGCTACAAAGGCCGGAACATCGCGGAGATCCTCGACATGACGGTGGCGGAGGCGCTCGGCTTCTTCGAGCCCGTGCCCGCCATCAAGCAGAAGCTGCAGACCCTGCACGACGTGGGACTCGACTACATCCGCCTCGGCCAGTCGGCGACCACGCTGTCCGGAGGCGAAGCCCAGCGCGTGAAGCTCGCCACCGAGCTCTCGCGCCGGGCCACGGGCCGGACGCTCTATATTCTCGACGAGCCCACGACCGGGCTCCACTTCGCAGACATTCGGAGGCTTCTCGAAGTACTGAATCAGCTCGTGGACCAGGGGAATACGGTGGTGATCATCGAGCACAACGTGGATGTCATCAAGACGGCGGACTGGATCATCGATCTCGGGCCCGAAGGCGGCAATGACGGCGGCCGCGTGGTCGCCGCGGGCAGCCCGGAGGAGATGGTTCGCCAGGCCACCAAATCCTATACGGGGCAGATTCTCGCCAAGGCGCTCACATGAGGCGGACGAGGATCGTCTGCACCATCGGGCCGGCCAGCCGCGACGTGGGCACCCTGCGGAAGCTGGCGCACGCGGGCATGGACGTGGCCCGGCTGAACTTCTCCCACGGTACGCACGATGAGCACGCGGCGGTCATCCGCGCCATTCGCGAGGGTGAGAGTGAATGGGGCCACCCCGTGACCATCATCCAGGACTTGCAGGGCCCCAAGATCAGGCTCGGGAACTTCGTGGGCGGGCGGGCCATGCTCATGACGGGCGATCCCTTCGTGCTGACGGCCGAGCCCGTGGCGGGCACGGCGGCCGGCGCCTCCCTCGACCACCCGGAGCTGTTCGCCGCCCTCAAGCCCGGCGACCAGATCTGGATGGACGACGGCACGATTCAGCTCGCCGTGGATAAGGTAGGGGCGGACGAAGCGCACTGTCGCGTGACCGCGGGAGGCGTGGTTTCCGACCACAAGGGCGTGGCCCTTCCCGGTCTGCCTCTGCCGCTGTCCTGCCTCACCGCCAAGGACAAGGAGGATCTCCGCTTCGGCATCGAGCACGGCGTGGACTACGTCGCGGTGTCGTTCGTGCGGTCGGCCTCCGACATCCAGGAGGTGCGCAAGTTCCTCCTCGATCAGCGGGCGAGCCTGCCCATCATCGCCAAGCTCGAGCGGGCGGAGATCGTGGCGAATTTGCCGGGCATCCTCGCCCTCGTGGACGCGGTGATGGTGGCGCGAGGCGATCTGGGTGTCGAGGTGCCGATCGAGGAAGTGCCCATCATCCAGCGCGACGTGATCCGGCAGGCCCGGGTGGCCAAGGTGCCGGTCATCGTGGCCACCCAGATGCTGGAGTCGATGGTCACGTATTTGCGGCCCACGCGCGCGGAGGTGAGCGATGTCACCACCGCCATTTTCGAGGGCGCGGACGCCGTCATGCTCTCCGCGGAGACGGCCTCGGGCCAGCACCCCGTGGAGGCGGTCGAAGTCATGGCGCGGGTGGCCGTACGCGCCGAGCGGGAGACGCAGCGGACCTCCACTCTGACGTCTCGGCCGGAAGCCTACGGTTTCCCCGAGGCCGTGGCGGAGGCGGCCTGCCGGGCCGCCCAAGTGCTGCACGCCAAGGCGATCGTGGCCTTCACCCAGTCGGGGTTCAGCGCACGTCTCATCTCCTCCGAGCGCCCCGATGTGCCGGTGGTGGCCCTCACGCCGTTTTCTGAAGTGCAGCGTCGGCTCGGGCTCTACTGGGGCGTGAGCTCCCGCCTCATCCGGAAAGTGGAGACCACGGACGAGATGGTGCAGGAGGTCGAGGCCACCCTGCTCGGCGACGGCACCGTGCGCAACGGCGACGTGATCGTGATCATCTCGGGAGCGCCGATGTGGGTCACGGGCACCACGAACCTCCTCAAGCTGCACCGCATCGGCGACCGCCGCTAGGCCCCTCCGGCGGAGGTCGCCCCAGTCGGCGTAGCCAGCACTTTCAAAGGAGACATGTATGGGCTACGAGACGATCCGGTACGAGGTCAAGGACGGCGTGGCCACGATCACGCTCAACCGCCCTGAGGCCTACAACGCGCTGAACCTGGCCCTGGGAGGCGATCTCTTCCACGCCACCCTCGAGGCCGACGAGGACCGCGCCGTGCGCTGCATCGTGGTTACGGGGGCGGGGAAGGCTTTCTGCGCGGGCGGCGACGTCAAGGACTTCAACGACAAGGCCGATCGCATCGGGGTGGTGATCAAGGAGCTGACGACGTATCTCCATGGCGCGGTCTCGCGTCTCGCGCGATCGGCCAAACCCGTGATCATGGCCGTCAATGGCGTGGCGGCAGGCGGGGGCATGAGCCTCGCCCTCTCGGGGGATCTCGTGATCGCCGCCGAGTCGGCGAAGTTCACCATGGCGTATTCGAAGATCGCCGCGTCGCCGGATGGCTCCTCGTCCTATTTCCTGCCGCGAATGATCGGATTGCGCCGGGCCCTCGAGCTGCACTACACCAACCGCGTGCTCTCGGCCCGCGAGGCCATGGAATGGGGACTGGTCAACCGGTTGCACCCCGATGCCGAGTTCCCCCCGGCCGTCGCCGCCCTGGCCACGGAGCTGGCCCAGGGACCGACGCTGGCCTTCGGCCGCGCCAAGCTGCTCTTCCACCAGTCGACGCAGGAGAGCCTCGAGACCCAGATGGAGCTCGAGGCGCAGGCCATCGCCGCCAGCGGCCACACCGAGGACTTCAAGAATGGGGTCGCGGCCTTCGCCAAGAAGCAGCCGGTGGTCTTCCACGGCCGCTAGGAGCGCGATCGCGAGGCTCTGCTCCGCGGCCCTCGCCGCCGTGGTCCTCGGCGGCTCCGCCTCGGCCGGACCCCTGACCTATGGTGCGGCCGGCGCCAATCGCGTCGTCGGCGGTCAGGGAAGTTTCCCACGACTGGTCGTTCTGTCGGCTCCTACCGAGGTGCCGTTCAGATGGATCGTCTCGCTGCCCCCGAGGCGTCTGGCGGCCATCGACGCCGGCGGGACTCTCTGGATCTTCGAGATTTCCCCAACCGAGCTCCGCGTCCTCGGACGCTATGGCGAGGTCGCGAGCGCGGACGGACCCCCCGCGGTGGCCGCGCTCGGTGAAGGGCGCAGGGCAGTGATTGCCGTCGCGCCCGATGGTCGTCTCCTCGTCTGGAGCGACGGGGTCCTTCGCATTTACGACGTGGGTAGCCCGCTGTCTCGGCTGACCTTTCCCGTGCCCGTCAACCTCGAGGGAAAGTCCTGGGATGACCTCCTCGCCGTCGCGGCCGACGGAGCCCTCGTCCTGATCGCCGGCTTGCCCTCCGGCCCGCGCGTGGTTGCGCACGTGGACGCGCAAGCGCTGCCCGACGGGCGCATTACCGTGAGCAATCTCGATGGCTCGGCGGGACTCCATGCCATGGTTGTCTCCGACCGCACGGAGCGCTACCAGCGCGGGGCCCTCGGCGACAAGATCGAGGCCGGGGCGATCACCGTGGTCGCCGTCGCCCCGAACGCCCTCGCCATACGCTTCCGCTATGTCGTCAAAGGGCCGGCGGTCATCGAGGACCTGATTCCCATCGTGGCGCCCATCGGCGAGGGTCGCCGTCCGGCGCTGGTCGTGGTCAAGAGCGTAGCCCGCCAGGGCTCCTCCGTGCTCGTGCTCAGCTGGCGCGAGGGGGGCCTCGAGCCACTGGCCGAGGGGCCGGCCTTCGGGTTGAGCCATCGTTGGGTTCACGTGATCGGCGCCGCCGACGTCACGGGCGACGGCATACCCGAGCTCCTCGTCGTGAACACGCCGCATGTCTCAGGCGTGCTCGTCGCCTACGAGCGGCGGGCCGCGTCGCTCATCCCCGTCTCGAAGGCCCTGGGCTACTCCTCGCACGCGCTCGGCTCGCGCAATCAGGACCAGGCCGTCATCGCGGACCTGAGCGGGAACGGCCGCCTCGAAGTGATCCTGCCGCGCCAGAGCCGCGACGTGCTGGCCGCCCTCGAGCTGACGAACGGCCGGTGGGAGGAACGATGGGCCCTCCAGCTCGGGGGAACGATGCAGTCGAATCTTCTCGTGGACGACCTCGACGGTGACGGGCTGCTCGACCTCGCCGTGGCCGATCGCCGCGGCCTTCACGTATTCCTGAGCGTTCGGTAGATCGCGCATGCCCCATCCCGATCGGCCCGCGCTGCCGCCCCGCGAGCTCGGCGCCCGGCTCGACGGGATCCTCGCCTGCGCGGAGAAGCTCGTCGCCTCGCTGTCCGTGGGAGCGCTCGACCAGCGGGTGCCGCGGGGTGACGGACAGGTGCGGGATCTCGCGTTCCAGGTGTTCAGGCGAGGGCTGGCTTATGTGGACGGAATGGATATGGGTGCGCTGCCTGCAGGGTGGCTCGAGGAGAGGGCACCCGCCGACCTCATCGACGGTCCCGCCATCGCGCGCTACGGCGCGCTCGTGCGCGGCCGAGTGTCGGGATGGTTCGAGGGCGCGGCCCCCTCGGAGTACGCGCGCACCATCGAGGTCTTTGACGGACCGCAGAACGGTCACGCTCTGCTCGAGCGAATGGCGGTGGCGGCGGCTCAGCATCTTCGCCGGCTCCGCGCTCTGACGGAGAAGCTCGACCCGATGCCGGCCGATCCGCTGCCCCCGTCGGCGTTCGAAGGACTGCCGCTTCCGGCCAGCCCCTGGCAATAGAGGAGACCTCCATGCCGAGAAAATTCGTGGTTCGCACCGACAAGGCCCCCGCCCCCCTCCAGGGCGCGCCCTATTCGCAGGCCATCAAGGTGGACAACCTCGTCTTCGTCTCCGGTCAGATTGCCCTCAGACCGGGCGAGACCACGCTCACCGGCGCCACCGTGGGAGAACAAACGGAGCAGGTCTTCGCGAACCTCAAGGCCATCCTCGAGGCGGCGGGCAGCCGGCTCGACCGGCTGGTCAAGACCACGGTATTCCTCGCGCGCATGGAGGACTTCGCGGAGATGAACGAGGTCTACAAGCGCCACGCGGGAACCGAGCCCCCCGCGCGCTCGACGGTGCAGGCGGCCAAGCTGCCCGCGGGCGCCCTCGTCGAGATCGAAGCCGTCGGTCATCTGTGATCAGGCGGAAGACGCCTGAAGGCCGGCTTCGCGCCACCCGCTCCCTCAGACGCGCACCACCCTGAAGCCGTAGTCGGAGTAGCGCAGGTCGGGCGGGAGAGAGGACCGGTGGGCCACGGGACTCCACGGATCCTGGTGTCGCCATGCCCCGCCGCGAGACACGCGCCGCGAGCCGTGCGACGGGCCCAGGGGGCTTCGCTCGGGGGAGGCCGCGTAGTAGGCCGGGTCCTCCCAGTCGAGGCACCATTCATGACAGACTCCGGAGAGCGCGACCAGCCCCCACGCGTTCGTCGGCGTTTCCATGGCGCGGGACGGCCGGTCGAAGCGCGCGGCCGCGGGCCGGTCGCTGCCCCACGGAAAGCGAGCGTCGTCGAGCCCACCGCGCGCCGCCTTCTCCCACTCGGCCTCGGTGGGCAGGCGGTGACGTCCCCCGCCGTCACCGGACAGCCAGTCGCAGTAGAGCACCGCTTCGAACCAGTTGACCCCGACCACGGGTTGCATCGGCTCGCTGAAGCGCGGGTCGTCCCACCAGGGTGGGGGAGGCGCGCCCGCCGCCTCGAGGAATTTCGAGTACTCGGCATTGGTGACGGGCGTGCGACCGATGGCGAAGCGGTCGAGCCAGACCCGGTGCCGCGGCCGCTCTCCCGGATGTCCCTCCTCCCATCCCATCCAGAACCAGCCCGCGGCGACTTCCACCAGCTCCATGCCGTCGAGTATAATCGGCGCCACTATGAACTTCGCCGAGCGCATGTCACGGTTGGGGACCGAATCCGCATTCGAAGTGTTGGCTCGGGCCAAGGCCCTCGAGCGCCAGGGCCGGGAGATCATCCACCTCGAAATCGGCGAGCCCGACTTCGACACGCCCAAGCACATCCGCGAAGCGGCCAAGCAGGCGCTCGACGACGGGGCGACCCACTACGGTCCGTCGGCGGGTCTGCCCGAGCTTCGGGAGGCCGTGGCCAAGGACGTGGGAGCGACGCGCAATATCCCGGTGGCCCCGGAGGAGATCGTGGTCACCCCGGGCGCCAAGCCCATCATGTACTTCGTCATCACGGCGCTCGTGAACCCGGGCGACGAGGTCATCTATCCCAACCCGGGCTTCCCGATCTACGAGTCGGTGATCAACTTCGTGGGCGGCGTGCCCGTGCCCATACCGCTGCGCGAAGAGAGCGACTTCGGCTTCGACATGACGGTCTTCGAGAAGGCGGTATCGACGAAGACCAAGCTCATCATCATCAACTCGCCGCAGAATCCCACGGGCGGGGTGCTCGGCCTCGACCAGCTCGGCCGCATCGCCGAGATGGCCACCCACTACAAGATCCCCGTGCTCACGGACGAGATCTACAAGGCCTTCCTCTACGAAGGGGAGTTCGTCTCGATCACGCGCTTCCCCGGGATGCGTGACCTCGCCATCATCCTGGACGGCTTCTCCAAGGCCTACGCGATGACGGGCTGGCGCATGGGCTATGGGGTCATGCCCCTCCCCCTCGCCGAGCACGTGACCCGACTCATGGTCAACTCCAACTCCTGCACGGCTTCGTTCACCCAGTGGGCGGGCATTGCCGCGCTCCAGGGCGATCAGGTGCCCGTGCGCCAGATGGTGGGCGAGTTCAAGCGCCGGCGCGACCTCATCGTGTCGGGGCTGAATGCTTTGCCCGGGGTGACGTGTCGCACCCCCAAGGGCGCTTTCTACGTTTTCCCCAATATCAAAGCGCTCCAGCGGCCTTCGTCGGAAGTGGCGGAGGCCATTCTCAAAGAGGGCGGCGTGGCGGTGCTCGGAGGGACGGCCTTCGGCCAGTACGGTGAGGGCTATCTCCGTCTGTCCTACGCCAACTCCGAGGCGAATATCCGCAAGGCCCTCGACTGGATGCGTCCCGTCCTCTCCCGCTTCGCCGGTTAGGCAGAAAAAGGCTCGCCGACTCCTGATGCCGACCGTCGCCGATATATTGATCGACGGACTCTGCCGTGCCGGCGTCCAGCGCATCTTCGGTGTTCCCGGCGGCGGCTCCAACCTCGAGCTCCTGGAGGCGGCGCGGGCGGCGGGCCTGCCCTTCGTGCTCTGCCACCAGGAGTCCTCCGCCTGCATCATGGCCGCGGTAACCGGAGAGTTGACGGGTGCTCCCGGCGCCGTCCTGTCCACCCTCGGCCCGGGCGTGAGCGCGAGTGCCACGGGGCTCGCGCATGCCTTCCTGGACCGGAGCCCACTCATCTATTTGTCCGACCGCCACCCGTCGGCGACGCTCGATTTCACCACCCATCAGGCCTTCGACCATGCCGCCCTCCTCACTCCTATCGTGAAGGGAAGCGTCACGGTGACGACCGAGTCGGCGAGCCACTGGGTCGCTCATGCCGCTCAGCTCGCCCTCAAGGAGCCGCGCGGGCCCGTGCATCTCGATCTTCCCGCCGACGTGGCGAGCCAGCCCGCGGTGCCGCTCGCCGCGAGCGTGCTGCCCACGCCCTTGCCCCAGCCATCGCTGGCGGATCTGGACGGCGCCGCGGCCATGATCAGGCGGGCCAAGCGCCCGGTGGTGCTGGTGGGACTCCAATGCCGCGGAGGCGACGCCAAGTGGCTGCGGGCGTTCTGCGAGGCGCTGCCCGCTCCCGTGCTCGCGACCTACAAGGCCAAGGGCGCGCTGCCGGACCCGCACCCCCTGGCCCTCGGCATCTTCACGGGCGGGGCGCTGGAGGAGCCGGTGGTGGGCCGTGCCGATCTCATCATCACGTTCGGTCTCGACACGGTGGAGCTGATTCCGCGACGCTGGAGCTATGACGCGCCTGTCCTGAGCCTCGTGCGCGGTCCGTCCGGCGCCCCCGAGCGCCGCCCGGCGGGAGGCGGCGCCTACTTCACCCCCGCCCTCGAGCTGGTGGGCGATCTGGGGCTCATCCTCGAGGAGATGGCGCCTCGTCTCCGGGAGCATCACGCGGACTGGGACGTGGTCGAGGTGGACCGCCTGCGCCGTGAGCGCCAGCGTGCGCTCGAGATCCCGGTGCCGGGACTCGCGCCGTACCGGATCGTCCAGATCGCCCGCGAGTACACCCCCGCG
>WNGL01016804.1_pt1 | contig 11116 bp, 7 predicted proteins | sample 5400591 | NCBI WGS metagenome assembly WNGL01 (sample SAMN13153377, study PRJNA577476) | soil metagenome | isolation source: 80 cm soil or saprolite under Garry oak tree replicate 1 | place: USA:California | collected 2016-06-15
TCCACAACAGCAGCCGTCCATGCAAGATGCCGCCACTATGACATTCAGCCAGGGAAATATGCCGCCATATGCGCCGCCACCTGCATCAGCACAGTTGCCGGCCTCGCCGCAGGTATCCATACCGGGCGCGACAAATACCAACAACAGTGGAGAACTGCCGGATTGGCTGACTGGCATTTTGAGCGACGCGGATAAAACACAGGTTGTCAAAAAAATACCTGCAAACTCCGCGCAGGCCGCGCCAGCGCTTCCGGTCCCCTCAGTTCCCCCAGTCCAGCAGCAGCCACAGGTGGCCGATCAGCCGACGACTGAGCAGCCCATCCCAGGTGGACCTATAAGTGATACAGTCTCGGCGGCGGAGACAATTGTCTTCAATTCCCAACCGCCTGCCGCGCCGGTCTCACCCACGTGGCTTTCAGAGGATGCGAAGCCGGGTAACGTGACGCGCATCATACCGCCGGATTCACAAAACTCTGTCCCTGCCCCGGTTATCCAGCCAGAGCAGCCTGAGCAAGTTTCACCGGCAATCGCGCAGGAACTGGAACAGGTCAGCCCGGTCCTGCAAAGCTCCCCCGCGAAGAGCAGCGGCAAAGGAGCGGAAGACCTGTTGAGCCAGATGGCCGGTCCTGGCAACAAAGACGAGGCCCTGAAGCAAGTCGCGGAGGCGGTTTTAGCAAGTACCGCTGCTCTGCCTGAAAACATCCGCTTGCAGGTTGTGCAGTCCATGCAGGATATCCAGAAGTACATCAATCACGGGCTGCTCACTCCTGCCACTGAAGAATGCCTCCACGTCATCGATATGGCGCCGCAGTACCTGGATGTTCACCAGGTGCTCTGCGAGATCTACGTTCGCCAGGGCAAGGTCGAACAGGCCATTACCAAGTACGCCATTCTCGTGGATACCTATATCGTCAATGGTCGTCACGACGATGCCATTGCAACCTACCGGCGTATTCTGCAACTGGAACCAAACAATCTCACCTATCGTATGCGCCTGATCAACCTGCTCTCCTCGCAGGGCAATAAAGAAGATTTGCTCCGCGAGCGGACGCTGGCAGCAGAATCATACCTGCGTTTAGGATACATGGATCGCGCCCTGACGGAACTTGAGCAGGCCTTGCAAGAAAGTCCCACCAGCGTCCCAACACGCCTGAACTATGCCCTTGCCCTGCAAAAACTGGGACGCAGCCAGCAGGCTGTCGCTGAGTATCAACGCGTCCTGCAGGTAGATCCGCGCAATTTAACCGCGCTGGTTCGCTGGCATATCGCCATGATTACCATCCTGGGAACGGGGCGCAGCGTATCTCTTGAGGCGCTTACCCGCATTCGCTGGCAGTTGCGCGGCGAGGGACAGCGAAAATACGAGTCGGTGGTCCGCGAGTATAACCAGGCGGCGGAAGCTTACCCCAACAACGCGAATATCCACTTCGCGCTCGGGCAGATGCACCAGCAAGCCGGTCAATACGATAAAGCTGTTGCTGCTTACCAACAGGCTATGCGCGACACTGCCGTTGAGGTGCTGGCACAGGTGAGCACAGCCCAATGTCTCTTGAGCCAGGGCAAACCCGATGATGCCATCCAGCAACTGGAGCAGGCGCTGCAAACCGTTCGTCGCAACACGACAGGTTCCCTGGACCCCGGCGCCTGGGCGGCGCGTCCGCGCGAAGATGGCGAAGAGCACCAGGCCCCCGAGGTGGAAATCTCGATGCTGCTCGCCAAAGCCTACGGGCGCTCCGGCAAAGAGGAGCAGATGCAGGCCATCCTGCGCCAGGTCAAGCAGTCCACCACCTATCAGGACGAAGTCTCCTCCGCGCTCGCCGAAATATCTGCGCGCCAGGGAGATATCGAGAACGCCCTGCAAGAGTATGCTGACCTGGTGCATCACTACCGCGGCAAACGCCAGGCGGAGAATGCTCTCAGTGTCCTCAACGAAATGATACGTATGGCGCCGCAAGACCCCCGCGCGCACAATGAACTGGCAGAGATCTACCTGAATCGCGGACTGCTAGATGAAGCGATAGCGGAACTGCGGCTGCTAGCCAACATCTACCGACGTCAGGATCAGGCAGATCAGGAGGGAGAGACCCTGCAGCGCATCGGCAACATCTATGCCGAAGCGGGAAATCCAGAGGAAGCCATGACTAATCTGCGCCGTGCCGTCGATCTCATGCCCGACTCCATGGAACTGCTGCGCGAGATCGTTGGCATCTGTATACAGTTGGGCAACCCGCATGAGGCCGTCCAATACCAGTCAGTGATTGCTCGCCACTACTTCGAGACCAAACAAGTCAAAGAAGCGGTAGCCGCCCTCCAGCAATTGATCACCATCGACCGCCATAACTTCGAGGCGTATGACCTGCTCGGTCAGACCTATCAATCCGTCGGCGAGTACGAGCAGGCCAGCCGCGTCTACCGCAACCTGGCCAAAGTCAACCCCGAAAACTCCATCACGCGCGAGAGATTAGCAACCTTGCAGGAGTTGAGGACGGGGTAGGATACTCAACTAAAAAAATGATCTGGTACTTCAAAGTACCAGATCATTTTTTTAGTGCCTTCTCCCTCTTCCTCTCATCCATCCACCGCTTCACATCCAACATCCTTCTATAGGCCCCATACACCAGCGGCTGGTACACCAGGTCATGCGTTGCCAGCGAGCGTATCGGATACCCCCCAAAGCCGCGTTTGAACACGTAGACGCCCCACAATTCCTGCCCCTCCTCCAGTACATCTGGAATACCGCGAAAATTGTAGTGCCAGCAATCGTGCGACTTCGCCCACTGCATCCCATTCCATTGCAACAGGTGGTTGGGCATCAGATTGCGCTGTTCGTTGGACGAGGCCCCGTACATATACCAGCTCCAGCGCCCAAAACGCAGAACGATGATACCCGCGATCGCCTCCCCCTCGTACTCCGCCAGGAAAAGCGCCGCGCGATCGCCCTCGCTATACAGGCGCGTGACATCGTCGTAATGTGACTTGCTATGTATAAAGAATTGGTCCCGCTCGCTCGTGGTTTCGTAGATGCGATAGAACGTGTCCACGTCAGCCTGTCCCGCGCCGCGTCTCACCGTGACGCCCTTGCGGCGCGCAATCAACCATCGCTTGTCGCCATCCGCCACGCTGGGTTCGACTTTGAGCATGAATGCGCCGCGTTTGTGCGCCTCCGCCTTGACAAAATTCAGCAACACGGTCATTGCTGGCGCGTCGGGATCGTCGATGACGGGTCCGCGTGGAGCATAAAAATAGCTCCTGCGCAAGAGCGGCACGGCAGCGATGAGTACCAGCATGGCCGCGCAGAGCTTCCCTTGATCGTCCACCACACCGGCATACATGGCCTCCGCGCCCAGGTGGGGCGCTAGTTGACCCCACTCGTATGATTGTGTGATATTACAACATTCCGAGGCCGCCACAAAATCATTCCATTGCTGGCGATCGGTGATGATACGTGCTTCCATTATTACCCCTACGAGTTATTCTTGCCTCTGACGGCTCGTTCTAATTCGACTTTTTTGCGTTCGGCGTGGCGACGCGTGCGGCGCATCTCAACAAAGTTGCGCCATGCATTATACACGAGCGGACGATAGACATAATCCTGTGTCGGAATGTTGAGACGTGAGAACCCGCCAAAGCCCTTTTTGTATTCATAGACCCCCCACATCTCTTCGCCAGGTTCCAAAATTTCGGGAATAGTGCGAAAATCGAAGTAGCTACAACTGCGTGCCTTTGCCCACTGGATACAGCGATACTGCAATAGATAGGTCGGCTTCAGGTTGCGTTTGTTGTTGGATGAAGCGCCAAACATATCCCAGCACCAATCGCCAAAACGGATCAACATTTTGGCGGCGATGACTTCACTCTCGTGCTCGGCCAGGTAGAGTATCGCGTCCCCTTTACTAGCAAAGTGGCGCAGAATTTCCTGGTGATACTCCTTCTGGTGAATGAAGAAGGCGTCGCGCTCGCTGGTGATCTTCAAAAGTTCATAATAAGCATCGAAATCTGCCTCGTTGACAGCCTCGCGGATGATCACACCCTTACGCCCGGCGCTGCGCACATTCTGTCGCCAGGTCATCTTAAAGTTGGCCAGGAGTTCCTCCTCGCCTGGCCGGATATCCAGCACCCAGCTTCGCCTGCCATGGACGGCAATCGGGTTGATCTGAAAACCCAGCGTGCCATATGCTGCCAGCCAGTCATCCATGGCCGGGTCATCATCGGCTATATTCGGTTCCAGGCGCAGGACGACCACGCGCTCTTCGCGGGCAATGGCGTGAGCCTGCTCAATCAGAGCGGTGAGCGCGGGTGAATCAGGATGTTCAACAGTAGGGCCGCGAGAGCCATAGAGCCAGTTGAAGCGCAATCCGGGAAGTGTGACCGGCAGGGGCACCTGCGCTACCGAGAGCATCAACGCGCCCACCATGCGCCCATCATCCAGGGCGCCCAGGCGATAGATGCGCCCGCCCAGGTAGCGGTTCAATTCTCCCCATTCATAGGATTGCAGCAGGTGGCCGCGCGGCTGGCCGGTCAAAAAGCCATTCCACTGCTCGCAATCGGTAATTTCTTGAACGCTTATAGTCATGCAGCAACACTCATCTGCCTGCTGTCTCAGCAATTTGCGCATATTCGCTCTTGAGCAGGCTGTAAACGCGCACATCATTGTATTTGCCGGAGCGCAGAATGACCTCTCGCAGCGTGCCCTCGTACTTGAAGCCCGCCTTCTCGTCGGCGCGCCAGCCGCCGATGTTCTCTTCCATATCCTGGGTCTGTATGCGGTTAAGATTCAATTCCATAAAACCGTAACGTACCATCAATTTGGTGGCCTCGGTGCCGTAGCCTTTGCCCCAGCCGGAGCGATCGCCGATAATGACATAGAATTCAGCGCTCTGGTTAATATAGTTGATATCCTTCAGCCCAACCAGCCCGATCAAGCGATTATTCTCATTCAGGGCAACGCCAAAGATAATATGTTTGCCATCTTTATAGAGCAGTTCCAGGCGTTCTTTGCCGCGTGTGTCGCTGGTAGGGTAAATAGAAAAATAACGCCGGATCTCCTCGTCATTCATCCACGTCGCGTACAGGTGGTTATCTTGTCCTGGCTCCAATGGTCGCAAGTAGATGCGCTCTCCCACGATAAATGGATTCTGCATGTTTGAAGTATCTGGTGCCATAAAAAAACTCCCTTCTCACTGTTCGACGCCAAGTATAGCACAGGAAGAGAAGGGAGGCAATTTCGCCCTCGTAACTTATGCGGTAGCCTTCTTCTTTTTTGAAGTAAATCTATCGAGCAGTCTATCGGCATAACCGCTGACGAAAGGTAGTCTGAAGTTATTGCCGCGATACATCAGGAATATCATCAAAAGCCAGACGAAAACAGCAACAATAGTGACAGCCGTGGTGATAAAAGAGAGGGGAACGCTCAAAACAAAGCCCAGCAAGGGAATAATACTGATGAGATGCAACACTCCGAGCAAGATGGTAGCGCCGCCAAAAAAGACGATTGACTGGGCTGCGTGAAAACGCGCGAAACGATTCTTTCGCTCGATCACAAAGAAAACCAGGCCGCCCAGTCCCCACGTTGCATAGCTCAGGATGGTCTCAGTTCTGGCGCTCAGGCCTGTCGAGGTGGGATCATAGGCGCTCATCCTCGGCTTCGCGCTGCTCGGCGGCTGATAAGCGCCGCCCTCGTACTCCTGTTGCTCGAACTGCTCTCCGCCGGAGGACTGCTGATAGCCTCCCTGCTGTCGGTTGGTCTGTTGAGAGCCCGCCAGCCCCCCCTGTCCACTGGAAGTATCACCTGGTTGCTGCGGTGTCGTATAACGACCATAGCCGCCATACCCCGTTCTATAATCGTTCTCTGCGTTCTTATCCTGTCCCATCGTAATAAATCCCTCTCTTTGTTTTTTCACTCCCGTTATATATTACGTAGAGGACTCCTCTAAAGTTTGAGAGAGCAATTCCTCCAACCTACATCCCAGTAATGCCCGAACTGGACCACCGCTCAGCCATGTCCCCGATGACAGGCAATTTGAAGTGTTTGCCCTGGAAAGCGTTGATTATTGCGATAAGCCATGCTACGAAGCCCCCAATCCCAATCACAAAGCTGCCCAGGCTAAAAATCAAACCTGAGAGGGAGGTACTTACGAAGGCGGCGAAAATACCAAGAAAAATGAGCACGAACCATGCCACGACTATGGTGATGCCCAGGAGTATCGCCTGCAAATTATGAAATCGCACAAAGCGATTCTGCTTCTCAATAAAGAAGAAGATGACGGCAATAATCCAAATCAGGTACCCTAGTCCGGCGGAGACTTTAGGATCCATGCCTATAGAACTGGGACCAAGGGGACTTACATTACCCACGGGAGGTGTGCCATAAGGGGCGCCATAGGGTGGCTGCTGCTGCCCGTACCCACCTTGCTGGTATCCTCCTGCTGGCTGTTGATAGCCGCCTGGTTGATACCCCGGCTGTTGCGGCTGCCCGTATTGTGGTTGTCCCCCAGCAGGAGTGCCCTGCTGTTGTGGAGGATATCCTCCATACTGGCCTGGCTGGTTGGGGTCTTGCCCCTGGTTAGGATTCCAACTCATGTCTGTATCTGCCTTTCCTCAATAAAGAAAAAGACTCCTACACACAAATCTAGCAAATGCATAGAAGTCTCTTCCATCAGGCCGCTCACTCAAGGAGTTATAGCCCGCGACCCTGTCATTCTGAGCACAGCGACCCTGTCATTCTGAGCACAGCGAAGAATCTCTCCGCTCACTCAAGCAGTCAAAGCCTGCGTTACATGCCAGCAACACCCTGGTTCGCGTATTTCTCCGCGTAATCGCCAATAACAGGCAACTTGAAGTACTTGCCCTGGAAGCCGTTGATCATTAGTACGATCCAGCCTACCAGCCCTATAAGTCCAATAATCCAACCAAGAGGGAGCGTAAGAAACCATAGAACACCGAAATTGCCGATGATATTGAGCGCTATATTGATTACCGTTAAACCACCAAAGAACAGGATCGACTGCATCGCGTGGAAGCGCACAAAACGATTCTGCTTCTCCACTAAGAAGAAGATGAGCCCTGTCACCCAGCCCAAAACATAGCTCAGGCCGGCTGCAACGTTGGGCTGCATACCCATAGAGCTTGTTCCAAGCGGACTCTGTGGCCCCTGCTGGTAGCCCGGCTGCTGATAGCCTGGCTGCTGCTGCTGCTGTCCATAGCCGCCCTGCTGTCCGTATCCCCCCTGCTGGCCACTGTAAGGGTCGGTTGGCTGGGGTTGCGGCTGGGATGGCGGGGGATTGTAGCCACCATACTGGCTTGGCTGATTGGGGTCTTGCCCCTGGTTAGGATTCCAACTCATGTGTGTATTCCTCGTTTCTGCCTTATATAAGACCACTGTAATAAAAGGTGTGCCTTCCACCTTTGATAATACAATAGCGTAGAAGCCCAAGCAATGAGATGCAAGTTTCACAACTGCTTCTACCTATGTAATACGTAGTATACTCCGAAAGGTTAGTATTGTGAACCATCCATTATCACAAAAGAAACAGTAAAAATACCGTTTCTCCGCTAGTTTTTACGTATCGGTTTCCTTTGCTCGTAAATTCGGATAAGTATCACGCGCAATGCGATCAACCTGGGGAATAATTATCGCAGAAGGATCATGCTCTTCTGCATCTCCCTCGGGCTGCTCATTCACAGGAAAACCAGGTCGGCGCTGCGCCTGGTCGCGTTTACCTGTGCGTTGATCGATTTGCAATGGGTAAGGCTCAGACAACCCCTGCCCTTTTGGGCTTTCGTTCTCGTTTTCCGCGTGAGAAGCACCGAGCAGTGCGCCTTCAATGACCTGGTCCATATTCTCTACAAATGTAAAACGGATATCCCGCTGGATTTTAACGGGTATATCGGCCATGTCTTTCTTGTTTTCCGCCGGAACGTACAGGTGATGGATGTTTGCTTGATGGGCTGCCAGCACTTTCTCTTTCAGCCCTCCCACTCCCAGTACTCGCCCGTGAAGGGTAATTTCTCCCGTCAACGCGATATTCTCGCGGATTGGACGCTTGCTGATCGCTGAAATCAGCGCCAGCGCGATCGTGATTCCCGCTGACGGGCCATCTTTGGGAATGGCGTTTTCAGGAAGATGTATGTGCAGGTCGGTGGTTTCTTGAAAATTCTGGTCTATGTCCAGCATTTTGGCGCGTGACCGCACATAGGTCAGTGAGGCCACCGCCGATTCGCGCATAACATCGCCTAACTGGCCCGTAATCAGTAAATCGCCTTTTCCTGCCAACGTCACTACCTCCACTGGCAGCAAAATACCCCCATATTCAGTGACCGCTAAACCCATGGCTACGCCTATCTGCGTTTTCTGCGTGACAGGTGTGAGCGTGTAACGGGGAGGTCCCAGGTATTGTTCCAGGCTGTTCTTCGTTAAGCGCAGATACGTTTTTGGTTTCTCGATGATACGTCGTGCCGCTTTGCGACAAATAGCCGCCAGTTGGCGTTCGAGATTGCGCACGCCCGCCTCTCGCGTGTAGTCCGACACAATATGCTGCATAACGGACTGCGGGATTTTTACCTGTTCAGGCGTCAGTCCATGCTCCGCTAACACCCTGGGCAAGAGGTGTCGCAAGCCAATAGTGACTTTCTCCTCGAACATATAGCCAGGGAGATCGATAATATCCATGCGGTCGGCCAGCGCTCGCGGTATCTGATATTTGACGTTTCCTGTGCAGATGAAAAAGACCTCCGAAAGATCGTAAGGGATTTCGAGGTAGTGATCGGTAAAAGTATTGTTCTGCTGTGAGTCAAGCACTTCCAGCAGCGCTGCCGCTGGATCTCCGCGATACTCCGCGGACAGTTTGTCGATTTCGTCAAGTAAGAAAACCGGGTTGCACACCCCTACCGTCTTCATCGACTGGATGATACGTCCGGGCAATGCGCCAACATACGTGCGGCGATGCCCGCGAATCTCTGCTTCGTCGTGAACGCCGCCCAGCGAAATGCGCGCAAACTTCCGCCCCAACGCGTTGGCTATCGAGTGTCCCAACGACGTCTTACCAACGCCGGGCGGCCCAATAAAGCAAAGAATCTGTCCCTGGCTCTCACTTTTTGGTTTTCCACCGCGACCGGCCAACTGCTGGCGCAACTGCCGTACCGCCAGGAACTCAATCGTGCGTTCTTTGATGCCTTCCAGTCCATAATGGTCCGCGTCCAGAATACGTCGCGTCTCCTCAATATCAAAATGGTCCGTCGTCCGTTCCTTCCACGGGAGCGCCAGCACCCAGTCGATATAGGAGCGTAACACGGCTATCTCAGCAGATTGAGCGGGGGTGCGCTCTAGCCGGTCAATCTCTTTGCGCACCTTCACCATTGCCTCGGGCGGCAGCGATTTTTCGCTGAGTCTCGCTCGAAGTTCGTCCGCTTCAGACGAGGTATCCATGCCCAATTCTTCCTGGATGGCCCGCAATTGTTCGCGCAGGTAGTATTCTTTCTGCGTGCGGTCTACCTGCGAACGCACGCGGCTGCGTATCGTCGCTTCCAGTTCGAGTATCTCGATCTCATTGCCCATTATCACGCAGATCTTCTCCAGCCGCTCCAGTGGGTCGAGCGTCTCTAGAAGATCACGCTGCTGCAGCGTATCGGTGACCAGGTGCGCCGCGAGCATATCCGACAGGCGCGCAGCCGTTTTGATGGCGACAATGGAGTTAATATCTTCTACGGAGAAGCGGCGGTTTAACTGGGCATAATGCTCAAAGAGATTGGTGGCGTGGCGCACCAGGGCATCAGCCTGGGGGCCACGCGCCTGGGGTTCCTGTGGCATATCGATAGTGACGCGCATGAAGGGTTCCAGGTCCAGATACTCATTGATGGTGACGCGATGCAGACCGCTTAGCAGCACCTGTAAACTGCCATCCTGCTGGCGATGCATCGTCGTGATTTCGACCAGCGCGCCGGTGAGGTGGATATCTTTTGGTTCAGGGTCTTCAATATCTGGATCGCGTTGAGAGGCCGTGATCAGTGCGCGGTCGGGCCTCATCATCGCTTCTTCAACGGCGCGTACAGACTTCTCGCGCGCAATAGCCAGTGTCATGCGGGTGCGCGGAAAAACAACCATGTTTTTTAACGCCACGAGAGGATACACTTCTTGTGTATCCTGAGCCGTCTCCGGGCGTTCCTGTTCGCTCATGGATTGCCGTCCGTTTCCTTCAAGAGATAAGTCCGTATTGATGCTGTGCTCTTACTTGTGCCAAAAACGGATGAGTCTGCATTATGCAGACTCATCTTCAGGATATACAGTTGTTCGATTACTCCGCGTTTCAAGTAAAGGTTTGTGATGGTCGGTTATCACATCGCTGTTGATAATAACCCTTTTCACATCCCCGCGCGATGGAATCTCGTACATCACGTCGAGGAGCACATCCTCGATAATACTTCGCAGCCCTCTTGCCCCGGTGCGCTGCTTGAGTGCGCCTTCCGCGGCAGCATCAAGGGCGTCATTAGTAAAGACTAGCTCAACACGATCAAGCTGTAAAAATTTCTGATACTGTTTGATGATAGCGTTCTTCGGCTCGGTCAATATGCGGATCAATGCATCTTTATTCAGGCTATCCAGCGATACGGCGACTGGCAGGCGTCCGACGAACTCAGGTATCAGGCCGTACTTAAGGAGATCATCGGGAATGAGATGGGTTAAAACCGATTCCTGCGCGTCAGGTTCAACTTTGGTCGTGCCCCTGAAACCCATAGTCTTGTTACTGCCCAGGCGCTGCTCAACAATCTTATCCAGCCCTTCAAAGGCGCCGCCACAGATAAAGAGAATGTTGGCAGTGTTGATCTGAATGAAGTCCTGGTGCGGATGCTTGCGCCCTCCCTGCGGCGGTACATTGGCAATGGTGCCCTCGATAATCTTGAGCAGCGCCTGTTGCACCCCTTCACCGGATACGTCGCGCGTGATCGATGGATTATCTGACTTGCGGGCAATTTTATCGATCTCGTCAACATAAACAATGCCCCGTTCAGCGCGCGCCACATCAAAATCCGCTGTCTGGATCAGGCGCAGCAGAATGTTCTCGACATCCTCACCCACGTAGCCTGCCTCTGTCAGCGCCGTCGCGTCAGCTATACAGAAAGG
>WNGL01009736.1_pt1 | contig 11115 bp, 9 predicted proteins | sample 5400591 | NCBI WGS metagenome assembly WNGL01 (sample SAMN13153377, study PRJNA577476) | soil metagenome | isolation source: 80 cm soil or saprolite under Garry oak tree replicate 1 | place: USA:California | collected 2016-06-15
TGCCCGGGTGGCTGCCGCCGACCATCCTGCGCTTCGGCGAGGTGCACGGCGTCGCGTCGCTCGACGTGGACCTCGACGGCGAGCCGGACCTCGTGTTCGCGATGTCGTCCCCCCGGTACGCCGCCGCGGGCTCGCTCGTGTGGGTGAAGGGGACCGGGATCCCCGCCGACCTCGCGAACCCGCTCGTCTCGACCTGGAACGACCTCGGGCTCCTGCTCCAGCTCCCCGACCCGATGACGGTGCGGCCGCTCCGCGTCGGCGGGCAGCCCGCGGTCGCGATCTGGGATCGCGCGCTCCAGGAGCTCCTCGTCGTCACCGCGAACCGTCCCGAGGGGCGCCTCGACGTCTGGCGCGCGCCCGCGCCGGGCCGGTTCGCGAAGGACATCCGGCTCGCGGACCTCGTCGGCTCGCCGGCGCAGGACCTCGTCGTCGTCATGGACGAGGGGATCGCGCCCGGCGTCGTCCTCGTCTACGCCGACCTCGGCTTCCCGGCGCCGGAGCTCGCCTGGGCGGCGGGGAGCCCGGGCACGCCTGCGCGCGGCGTCCCGCAGGCGATGGGGGTCCTGCTCGATCCGGGCGGCTCGGCGAGCGTGACAGTGGAGGTGGAGTGGATCGAGGGCGCGCCGACGAGCGCGCCGGTCGGCACCGGGCTCAGCCACGTCTTCGGACCCGACTGCTCGATGCCGCCGCCCCCGCTCGCGGTGCTGGTGCGGGCCACCGACGACACCGGGCAGTTCGACGAGCTCGCCGCGACGCTTCCGCTCGCCACCCTCGACCCGTCCGTGCAGCTCCGCGGCGCCTCGACGCCCGGGCTCCTGGTGCTGCCGCCGGGCGGCACGACCGCGATCTTCGACGGCGTGGCGGCGACCGGCTGCGGGGCCACGAGCTTTGGCGGGAGCTGGCCCGCGGCGGCGACGATCACCGACGCGTCCGGGCCGACCTGGATCCGTCGCACCGTGGTCCTGCCCGAGGGCGCCTATCCCGAGCTCCTCGCGGAGCCCGAGCTCGCGGTCTCGCTCGCGACGACCGATCCCGGGGCGGCCCAGCCGGTGGCGACGCTAAGGCTCGTGCTCGACGGCTCAGGGCTCGTCGAGGTGACGCAGGAGTCGGACCGGGCGGCGCTCGCGGACGGCGAGCTCGCCGTGCTGCGGTCGCGGCTCCGGAGCCGGGTGTCCGTCGCGCTCCCGTGGGTCCGCGTGCGGGACTCGCTCCAGGGGCTCGTCGCCGCGGGGCCGCCCTCGGTGGACGGCGCGGTCGGATGGGCGACGCCGGACGGCGCGGAGGTCCTCCTCGACGCGCTCCCGCCCGGGAGCACCTCGGTCACGATCTCGGTCCCGGTCCGGGGGACCGGCCGGCCCGGCGGGTCGGCGGTCGCCGCGCGGTCCTCGGGCGGCTGGCCGGTCACGCCCACGGCGCAGGGCGAGGTCGCCACCGTGAAGCCGCCAGGCTGCGGGTGCGGTGCAGGCTCGGGGCCGGGTGGGCTCGCGCTCGCGCTGCTCGCGGCGGCGCTGCGGCGCCGGCCCGCGCGCCGTCGCGCTACATGAACCCCATCCGCCGGGTGGACGCGAGGACCCGCTCGGCCACGTCGAGGACGCGGGTCACGCGGCAGCCGAGGAGGAACGCGAGCGCGTCGCGCTCGGGGAGATCGGTGAGGCGCAGGAGGTCCGCGACGCTCTTCGTGCCGTCCGCGAGGGTGAGGAGCTTCGCCTCGGGACCGCGGATCGTGAGCTCGTAGAGCGGGAACGCGGGCTCGGGCGTCGGCGCGAGGTGTAGGTCCGCGGGCAGGTCCGCGCGCAGGCGCGGGAGGGTGGAGGCGCGCCGCAACCCGTCGAGCACGAGGTCGCCGGGTCTTAGCTTCACCGGCACGCACCAGGCCGGCTGCTTGCCGAGCTGGAACTCGTAGGTCCCGTCGCGCCACTCGAAGGTGGACCAGGCGATGGCGCGGATCTGGCCGGCGAGGATCTCGGCGCGCTTCTCCGGACCGACGATCCCGGCCTCGGCGAGGAGGTCGGCGGTCCGCGCGGCGGGGTTCTCCCTCCGCAGCGCATCGAGCCGCTCCTGCGAGAGCAGGCCGCGCCGCACGCAGATCGCGCCGAACCGCTCCGCGCCGACGTTCGACGCGGCGAGGATCGGCACCCCCTCCTCGACGACGACGACCTTCTTCACGGGGCCGCGCAGAAGCGTGAGGACGCCGGTGGAGCACCCCGTGTGGAGGGCGACGAGCAGCCGCGGGACCGGCGCGTCGCCGAGCGCTCCGCGGGGAGGGGGCTCCGCCGGCTCCCGCGAGGCGGGGCGCGCGGGCGCCTCGTCCGGGAGGGGAACCGCGAACCCCTCGCGCGGGACGGGCTTCACCTCGATCGGCTCGTCGATGAGCGCGAAGTCGAACCGGCGATCGACGATGGGGGACGGCACGCGGGCCGGAATCTAGCACGCCCCTGCGCGCTCCTGGCAGGAGGCGGGCGGGGGGGATAGGCTCGGGACGGTGCCGCTCGCGTTCCATCACGTCGCGATCCAGTGCGCCGACCTCGGCCGGAGCGAGGCGTTCTACCGGGAGGTGCTCGGGCTCGGCGTGCTGCGCCGCTGGACCCGCGAGGGAGGCGGCGACCGGAGCGTGTGGCTGTCGATCGGGGACGGCGGCGACGCGTTCCTCGCGCTCGAGCGCGCGGACGAGCCGGCGTCCCCGGCCGCGTGGCGCGACGGCAAGGCGGGGCTGCACCTCGTCGCGCTCCGGATCGCGCCGTCGGAACGGCGCGCCTGGGAGGATCGGCTCGAGGCGGCGGGAGTCCTCGTCGTCCACCGCACCCGCTGGTCGATCTACTTCCACGATCCGGACGGGAACCGGATCGGGCTCAGCCACCACCCCGAGGACGTGCCGGAGGCGCCGTGATCTTCGATCGCCGGCGGTACGGCACCGACAACTACGTCTACCTCCTCGGCGAGGGCGAGGACGCCGCGCTCGTCGATCCCGGCGACCCGGTGGTCGCGCTCGGGATGGCGGCGGCGCACGGGCTCCGGCCCCGGTTCATCCTCCACACCCATGGCCACGCGGACCACACCGGCGGCTCGGCGGCGCTGCGGGCCCGGCTCGGCGCGCGCGTGCTCGGACACGGCGCCGACGCGGCGCGCTTCGCGCCGGACGAGGACCTCCGCGGCCGGGCCGAGGTCGCGCTCGGCTCGCTCCGCGTCCGCGTGCACGAGGCCCCGGGCCACACGCCCGGGGCGGTCCTCCTCGAGGCGGGCGGGAAGCTCCTCACCGGCGACACGCTCTTCTGGTCCGGCAGCGGGAACTGCCGCAGCGGTGGCGACCCGGAGGTCCTGGCGCGGACGTTCACGCGCGTCTTCCCGCGCCTCGACGGCGGGCTCGAGGTCCATCCCGGCCACGACTACGCGGAGCGGAACCTCTCGTTCGTCCTGTCCCTCGAGCCGGGGAACGAGGCCGCGCGGCGTCGCCTGGACGAGGTACACGCGGCGCGCGCCCGGGGAGAGGAGCCGCCCGCGACGACGCTCGACGGCGAGCGGGCGGTGAACCCGTTCCTCCGCACGGACGACCCGGCGGTGCGCGCGGCGGTGGCGCGGCTCGCGGGAAATCCCCTGGCCGTGGGCGCGGAAGCGGTGTTCGTCGCGCTGCGCGCCCTCCGAGATCGTGCGTAGACTCGCCTGCGGGCGCCGCGGAGGCCCGCTCCGGGGCGTCCACGCCCGGTGACCTGGGTCACAGCGACGCCACGCCGGCCTGCCGCATACTCCCCCTCGTCCGATGGTAGAATTTCCGGCCGGCCGGATCGGTCGGACTCGACGGAAGCGGAGGAGACCCATGAGACTCGCACTCGCCCTGGCCGTCGCGGCCGCGTGGACCGGGCTGCCCGCCGGTGCGCGCGCCGAGAGCGGCGTGGACTGGCAGCGCAAGGTCGTGAAGTGCACCGGCAGCGGCGCGGCCAACCTCCGCGACGCGGGCGGGAACCCGGCCGTCGCGCGCATCGGCGCCGAGAAGGCGGCGAAGCTCGACGCGCTCCGCAACTGCATGGAGGCGCTGAAGGGCGTCCAGCTCGAGTCGGGCAAGACCGTCGGCGGCGCGCTCGCCTCCGATCAGACGCTCACCGGGCAGGTGCAGGGGCTCGTGAAGGGCTTCAAGGTGGTCGGCGCGCCGCGGTACTTCTCCGACGGCGGCGTCGAGCTCGACGTCGAGTTGCCGCTCGAGGGCGCGATGTCCGACGCGCTCCTCCCGAAGCCCGACCCGAAGGACGAGCCCAAGGCGGAGCCGAAGAGGAAGTCGGAGTCGGCGCCGGTGGGCACCTCGCTCGTGGTGGACGCGCGCGGCCAGAAGCTCGTGCCCGCGCTCGCGCCGCGGATCGTGGACGAGGGCGGCAAGGTGGTCTACGGCCCGGCGACGCTCGGCGAGAAGGGGCGCAAGGCGGGCGGGACCTTCGCGTACGCGAACGACCTCTCCGCCGCCCAGCGTTCCATGAAGGATCGGCTCGGCGAGCAGCCGTTCGTGGTGAAGGCGGTCCGCGCCCAGGGCGCGGACCTCGTCATCTCGACGGCGGACGCCACGACGCTCACGAGCGGAGACGCCCCCTTCCTCGCGGAGGGGAGGGTGGTCGTCCTCGCGGATCAGGGAGAACGCCCATGAACGCCCGCATCGCCGCCGCGCTCGCCCTCGCCGCGCTCGTCCCGCTCGCGCGCGCGGAGGACAAGGTCCAGACCACCGAGGCCGTCGGCCAGGCCGCCATCGCCGGGGACGTGCTCGCGGCGAAGTCGCAGGCCAAGGACGACGCCCTGCGCAACTGCGTCCAGCAGGTCGCCACGACGCACGTCACCGCCGCGACCGAGACCGACCAGGCGCAGCTCCTCTCCGACAAGGTCTACTCCCACTCGCAGGGGTACATCCGGAAGTTCCAGGTCCTCGAGGACAAGCAGGACGGGAACACCTGGACGACGAAGCTCCGCTGCGAGGTGGCCGAGTCGAAGCTCGACGAGGACCTGCTCGCGTTCGGAATCGCCTACCGGCGCGCCGGCATGCCCCGCGTCTTCGTGCTCATCGCCGAGCAGGCCGTCCACGCCACGCAGGCGACGGGCTGGTGGCAGGGGGGCGGCAACACCGCCGACCTCCGCGTGATGGAGAACGCCTTCATGGACCGGATGGAGAAGTCCGGGTTCACCTTCATCGACCCCGAGGTGCTGCAGGGCAAGGTGAAGCTCGAGGCGATCGGCGCCGACCCGAACCTCCAGCAGGCCCGCGAGATCGGCGTGAAGACCGGCGCGGAGATCGTCATCATCGGCCGCGCCATCGCGAAGCCGCTCGGCGAGATGCAGCTCGACAACGGGACCTTCTACTCCTCCGTCGCGAACGTCTCGGCGCGCGCGGTCCGCACCGACACCGGCGACGTCGTCGCCGCGGCGGAGTTCACCGGCACCGCCGGGCGCGGGTTCGAGCAGACCACCGCGGGCCGGAACGCGTTCTCCGAGGCGGGGCGCCAGCTCGCCCGCGACCTCTTCGCGAAGATCGGGAAGGTCTGGGTCCGCGAGCAGTCGGGCGCGCGCCGCATCGCGCTCACGGTGAAGGGCGTCGACGACTACGCCCGGCTCGCGACGTTCAAGGCCGCCCTCACCAACACGGTGCGCGGGGTGAAGGACGTGCAGGAGCGCTCGATGGGCGACGGCAAGGCCGACCTCGACGTCACCATCGCGGGGCGCTCGAGCGATCTCGCCACCGAGCTCGCCACGAAGAAGTTCCCCGGCTTCGGCGTGAAGGTGAAGTCGGTCACGCAGGGCTCGATCGAGGTGGAGCTCAAGGAGACGAAGTGACCACGCGCGCGCGAGTCCTCGCCGCCACCCTCGCGGGCGCGGCCCTCCTCCTCGCCGGGGACGCCTCCGGCGCACCGGGCGCCCCGGCGGGCACGGTGACCTTCCTCGCCGGCGAGGCGACGCGCGCCGCGGGGGGCAAGGCCGAGAAGCTCGCGGTGGGCAAGGCCGTCTACCAGGGCGACCTGCTCGAGACGCAGAAGCGCACCCGGCTCGAGGTGAAGCTCGCCGACCAGAGCGTCCTCCGGCTCGGCCCGTCCTCCAAGGCCGAGGTCGCGGCGGCCGCGTTCGGCAAGTCCGTCGAGGAGCGGAACGTCTCCGCGAAGCTCGTCGTCGGCAAGGTCTGGGCGAACGTCGCGAAGGCGGTCGGCGGCGAGCAGCGGTTCGAGGTGAAGACCGAGAACGCCGTCGCCGGCGTGCGCGGCACCACGTTCCGCGTGGACGCGGCCACCGATCGGTCCGTCGTGGTGAAGGTCTACAGCGGCACGGTCGCGGTCGCCTCCGGCGCGATTCCCCGCCCCGAGCACAGGGGCGCGGAGGGCGAGAAGCCGCCCGAGGGCGGCAAGCCGAAGCGGCAGCAGATCGCGGGGCCCCAGCCGGTCACCCGCGAGCAGTGGGAGAAGATCGTCACCAACATGATGGAGGTGCGGGTCTCCTCCGAGGGCGTGCCGACCGAGCCCGAGAAGTTCGCGCTGGCCGGCGCGGGGCAGGACGAATGGGAGGAGTGGAACAGGAGCCGCGACGAAGCGAGGTGAGCGAAGGGCGGCCCCCCGGGCCGGCGAACCTCGCGAACGCGCTCACGGCGCTCCGGATCGTGCTGGCGCCGGTCTTCCTCGTCCTCTACGTGGGCGGGGATCGCCTCCGGGCCCTCGCCGTGTTCGCCGCGGCGGCCTCGACGGACCTCCTCGACGGGCTCGTCGCCCGGGTGCTCCGGCAGCAGACCCGGCTCGGGGCGTTCCTCGACCCGATCGCGGACAAGCTCCTCGCCGCCTGCGCGCTCGTCGCCCTCGCCGCGACGGGGCGCCTCCCCGCCTGGCTCCCCGTGCTGGTCGTGAGTCGGGACCTCGCCCAGCTCGCGGGGGCCGCCGTCCTCCGGACCACCCATCACCCCGTGCCGGTCGCGCCGACCCGGATCGGCAAGTACGCGACCGTCGCGCTCGCCCTCACGGTGGTGTTGGCCCTCGCGGACGAGTTCGGGGCAGACCCGGGCGGAGACCTCGGCCCGTTCGTGATCGCCTTCGCGCTGCTCGCAGCGGAGTGCGTCGCGCTCTCGTTCGGGCAGTACTCGCTCTTCTTCCTGCGCGCGATCCGCGGCCCCGAGCGGTAGCCGCGCCGCGGAGGAGCCGCCCGCTTCCCGGCCGGGCGAGCGTGCCTACGTTCGTTCCATGGGGGAGCGCCGCCTCAAGCTCATCGTCTCCGACTTCCACCTCGGAAAGGGGCCGTACCGGGCGGACGGCAGCGTGAACGTCCTCGAGGACTTCCGGCAGGACGGCAAGTTCGCCGAGTTCCTCGAGTATCACGACCGCGAGTGGAAGGACGCGGACGTCGAGCTCATCGCGAACGGCGACTTCTTCAACCTCCTCTCGGTGGACCTCGACGGCCGGCTCCAGGAAGCGATCACGGAGCGGCTCGCGGTCGAGAAGACCGAGGCGATCCTCCAGGGCCACCCCGCCGTGTTCGACGCGCTGGCGCAGTTCGCGGGGGGCGAGGGCCGGCGGGTCACGTTCCTCATGGGGAACCACGATCCGGGGCTGCTCTTCCCGGAGGTCCGGCACCTCATCGCGCACCGCGTCGGCGGCGCGAACCGGTTCATCCTCGACGAGTACGACTTCGACGGCGTCCACGTGGAGCACGGGATGCAGCGCGAGCCGGTGAACGCCTTCAACACCGCCCGCTACTTCCGGGAGAAGGACGGCGAGCGCTTCCTGAACCTGCCGATCGGGTCGCGCTACATCATCCACGTCCTCAACGCGGAGAAGGCGCAGCGCCCGTACATCGACAAGGTCGCGCCGTTCACGAGCTACTACCGCTGGGCGGTCCTCAACGACCCCGAGGCCGTGATCCGGATCACCGTGCGTTCGCTCGCCTTCGCCGGGGCGGCCCTGCTGCGGCGCATCCCGCACCTCGACCCGGAGCCGCTCGCCGACGTCTTCCGGCGGCTCCTGCGCTTCACCGCGTTCCCCACGCTCGAGCACGAGGCGCGGCACCTGCTCGGGAAGAAGGGTTACCACACGGTGATCATGGGCCACACCCACGTGCCCCTGTACCGCGAGTACGGGCGCGACCGGGTCTACGTGAACACCGGCACCTGGAACCCGATGACCTCGCTCGACGTGGGCAGCCTCGGACGGACCGAGCAGCTCACCTACGCGCACGTCGAGTGGGTGGAGGGCCGCCCCCGGGCGCGCCTCCGCGAGTGGCGCGGCCTCTCGAGGCCCGCGGCGGACGTGTTTTTCTGAGCGGCGCACAGTCCCGTTGACTCCACCGGAGGGCGCGCTATAAACGCGCGTCGCTGGTCGCAGACAGGCCCGTAGCTCAGTGGTAGAGCACTACCTTGACACGGTAGGGGTCGTCGGTTCGATACCGACCGGGCCTAAGGACAAACGGAGGGGGTAGCCCACCGGCTACCCCCTTTCTCCATCCGGCGAGGGGGCGGCGCCGCCCGGCTCCGACCCTCCCGTCCAGCGGGGCGCGAGAGGTGCAGCGGTGAACGTCGGCCCCCCAGCGCCGTCGCAGGGCCCGGACGCCCCGGGTTCGCCGGCGCGGAAGGACGGCGCGGCCGCCGAGATGTCCGCGGCCTCGCCCGTGCCGCCGGCGGTCTGGGCCTGCGCCGCGGCGGTCCTCGCGCTGCGCGCCGTTCCGTTCCTCGCCTCGTGGCTCGTGGCGCCGCCCGAGGGAAACGCTTCCGTCCTCGCGCCCTTCGCCCTCAAGGACTGGCTCCAGTACGTGGCCCTCATCCGGCAGGGGCCCGGTCCCTTCGCGAACCCGTTCACGACGGAGCCGCAAGGACACCGGATCGTGCTGGTCTTTCACCAGGCGCTCGGCGCGGTGCACGCCGCGACCGGGCTCGATCCGTTCTGGCTGCTCGAGCTCTCCCGCATCCCCGCAGTGCTCGCGTTCACCTGGAGTCTCTGGCATCTCGTCGCGGCCGTCCACGTCGAGCGACGCGTGCGCGTCTGGGCCGCCGCGCTGGTGCTCCTCTCCGGCGGCCTGTCGTTCCTGGGCCGGTGGGCGTCGGCGCTCGCCCCGGATCCGCGGCAGATCGAGACCGACCTCTGGACGGCGATGGGCTGGAGCACGTTCGACGCGGCGTACAACCCGGTCTGGATGGTGGGGCTCGCGCTCGCGCTCCTGGCGCTGCGGCCCCTCGTCCAGCCCGGCGGACCCGCGTCGCGCCGCGACGCCGCGGTCGTTGCGCTCGCGACGCTCGGCGCGTGGCTCGTCCATCCGTACTCGGGGGTGGTGGTCTTCGCGGCTGCGGCGGGCGCGGCGGCGAGCGCGTGGGTGTCCGGCGCCGGGGCCGGCGCGCGGCTGCGCCGGACGGCGCTCGCGCTCGCGCCCGCGGCGCTCTTCCTCGCCGGCCTCGTCGCCTGGCAGCGGGGGGACCCCGCGTACCGCTCCGCTTCGGCGGGCTTCTTCGGCCCGCAGGGGCTGCCGACCTTCTGGTACCCGCTCACGTACGCCGCGCTCGGGTTCTTCGCCCTCCGCGGGCTGCGGCGCTGGGCGGAGGCGCGTCACCCGTGGCGCGACGGGCTGGCTGGGTGGGCGGGGGCGCTCGCGGTGCTCCACACCTCGACGGTGGTGAACGGGTATCACTTCGTGTACGCGCTCCACCTGCCGCTCGCGGTGCTCGCCGCCCCGGCGGTGGCGGAGTGGTTCGCCGCGGCGCGTGGGGCGGCGGCGCGTGCGCTCGCGGCACGGGCCGCAGCGGCCGCGCTGCTCTTCTCCTCGGCGCTCGCCAGCACCGCCACGGACGTCGCGGGCCGCTGGCACGTGGGGCTCGACGTCGCCGCGACGCTCGAGGCGCTCGGGCGGCTTCCCCCGGGGAACGTCCTCTCGGGCGCGGAGCTCGGCGGGCTCGTGCCGGCCTTCGGCAAGCACCGCGTATACGCGGGGCACTGGTTCATGACTCCCGACTACAAAGCCCGGGCGGAGCTCGCGGACCGGGTCACCGCGGATCCCGCCGGCGCCGCGGACCTGCGCGCGCTCGTCCTGCGCGAGCGGATCGACTACGTCGTGCTCGCGCCCGCCGTGCTGCCGGCGGCGGCCGCCGCCGGCGTGCCCATCACGGGTGCCGCGCAGTTCGGCCGGTTCGTCGTCGTCTCGACGGGACGGCGCTGAGCGTCACGCCGCTGGCGTTTTTCCCCGGCCCCGGCTAAGGGAGCGAAGCCATGAGCGATCTCGTCCAGGTGACCCTTCCGGATGGCAGCCGCAAGGAGGCGCCGCGCGGCACGACCGTCCACGAGTTCGTGAAGACCTCCATCGGCGCCGGCCTCGCCAAGGCCGCCTACTTCGCCAAGCTCGACGGCGAGCCGGTCGACCTCTCGCGCAAGCTCGAGAAGGACGCGAAGCTCGAGGTCGTCACGACGAAGAGCCCGGAAGCGCTCGAGGTCGCGCGCCACGACGCCGCGCACGTGATGGCGAGCGTCGTCCAGAAGCTCTACCCGGGCACGCAGGTCACCATCGGCCCGGCGATCGAGGACGGCTTCTACTACGACTTCGCCCGCGAGACGCCGTTCACCCCGGAGGACCTCGAGAAGATCGAGAAGGCGACCAACGAGGCGATCGCGTCGGACGTCCCGTTCGTCCGCGACGAGATCTCGATGCCGGACGCCCTCTCGCTCTTCGAGCGGCTCGGCGAGAAGTACAAGGTCGAGATCGTGAAGGACATCGCCGCGCGCGGCGCGAAGACCCTCACCCTCTACAAGCACGGCGACTGGGTGGACTTCTGCCTCGGGCCGCACGGACCGTCCACCGGCCGGATCGGCGTCGTGAAGCTCCTCAGCGTCGCCGGGGCGTACTGGCGGGGCGACGCGAAGAACGCGATGCTCCAGCGCATCTACGGGACCGCCTTCTTCGACAGGAAGGCACTCGACGCCCACCTCGTGAAGCTCGAGGAGGTGAAGAAGCGCGACCACCGCCGGCTCGGACCGGCGCTCGGCCTCTTCGCCTTCCATGACGTCGCGCCCGGGGCCCCCTTCTGGCTGCCGCTCGGCACGACCCTCTACAACGTCCTCGCCGACTCGATGCGCCGCCTGGTCTCGAAGAACGGGTACCAGGAGGTGAAGACGCCGCTCCTCTTCAAGAAGGGGCTCT
>WNGL01009737.1_pt1 | contig 11114 bp, 11 predicted proteins | sample 5400591 | NCBI WGS metagenome assembly WNGL01 (sample SAMN13153377, study PRJNA577476) | soil metagenome | isolation source: 80 cm soil or saprolite under Garry oak tree replicate 1 | place: USA:California | collected 2016-06-15
GTGGACGCGCCGAGGCCTCCGTGCCCGCGGAGCTTAAGGTGCTCGGCGGCCACGAGTTCTACGATTTCGAGGCCAAGTACCTCGACGGCACCACCGCCGTGGACCTGCCCGCGGTGCTCACCGAGGAGCAGACCGCTGAGATCCGGCGGCTGTCGGTCGAGGCCTTCGAATCGCTCGAGTGCGAGGGCCTGGCGCGGGTGGACTTCTTCCTGCTCGGCGAGGGCAGCTTCGTGATCAACGAGATCAACACGATGCCCGGCTTCACGACGACCTCGATGTTCCCGCAGATGTGGGCGGCCACCGGCGTGTCCTACGCGGAGCTGGTGGACCGGCTGATCACGGACGCGCTGTCCCGGCCGAGCGGGCTGCGCTGAGCGCCTCTTCGCGCTGCGCGGGCTTAGGCTCGGCCTCAGGCCGGGCTGACGTCGGGGCCTGACTTACCCTCGTTGGTGGGCGTGCCCGCGACGATCGCCGCGGACAGGTCGGTGGGCGCGTCCATCCCCGGATTGCCGTCGGCGAGGTTGTACGAGGAGGGCACGAACACCTCGATGTAGACCTCGCGCTGGATGGCGTAGAACTTGTAGCCGTTCGAGACCTGCACCGGCAGCCAGGCGACGCCGTTGGCGTAGACGGCCTGGGCGGAGGGGTCGTAGGTCGAACTGCCCGGCGTGAGCATCGCGGGCGTGACCACTCCGCAGGTCAGCACGATCGGGCTCTTACCCCACGCCGCGGTCAGGTCGGAGGAGGGCGAGACCTGGTCCCTGCCCTGGCCGTCCACGGTCGCGGGCAGGTGCGCGTGCAGGGTGGTGCAAATGCGCTGGACCGCGGCCGTGACCCGGGGCGGGGTCACCGCGACGGCGTCGCCCGCGCTCAGCACGAGCCACGCGCACGCGCCGCCGACCGAGGCGGCGACGACCCCGGCGGCGGGAAGCAGGACGCGTAGTTTGTTCATCAGCCGAGGTTGACCACCGGACAGGTCAGCGTGCGCGTGATGCCCTCGATCACCTGGATCCGGGCCACGATCAGCTTGCCCAGGTCGTCCATGGTGTCGGCTTCCGTACGCACGATCACATCATAGGGGCCGGTGACGTCCTCCGCGGAGATGACCCCGGGCAGCTCGGTGATCTGACCGGCGACCGCGGCGGAGCGGCCGACTTCGGTCTGGACGAGGATGTAGGCCTGAACCACTTTGGAGCCCTCCACTTGGACTACGTGCGTATAGTCAATGAGAACTAGACAATGGCGAAACGTTACCGGCCCGACCCGGGGCTGCCGCAAGGGGGTCCCGGTTGGTTACACACGTGAGGGTGGTTGCGGTGGTCGAACCGCCGCGCGGCGGTCCCTCTACAGTGGGACCCGTGACTGAGCGGAGCCCGGGGTCCACCGGTGATTACACCTTAGGCCAGATTGGTGAATTCGGCCTGATCAACCGGGTGGCCAGGACGGTCCCGCAGGGTCCTGCCGTGCTGATCGGCCCCGGCGACGACGCGGCGTTGATCACGGCCGCCGACGGACGCGTCGTGGCCAGCACCGATCTGCTCGTCGAGGGCCGCCATTTCCGCCGCGACTGGTCCACCGCCTACCAGGTGGGACGCAAGGCCGCGGCGCAGAATCTCGCCGACATCGCCGCGATGGGCGGCGTCGGCACCGCGCTGCTCGTCGGCTTCGCGGCCCCCGCGGACCTGCCGCTGAGCTGGGCGAAGGATCTCTCGGCCGGTCTTGCCGACGAGGCCGCGCTGCTCGGCGCCTCCGTGGCCGGCGGCGACACCGTGGCCTCCGAGACCCTGCTCATCGCCGTCACCGCCCTCGGCGACCTGCAGGGACGGGCCCCCGTCACGCGCGCGGGCGCCCATCCAGGGGACATCGTGGCGTACGCGGGCGAACTCGGCTGGAGCGCCTGCGGCCTCGAACTCCTGCTGCGCGACGCCGACGGCCCGAAGCAGGCCTTCGCCCGGCACCGCAGCCCCGAACCTCCGTACGAACAAGGCCCCGCCGCCGCGCGCGCCGGAGCCACCGCGATGCTCGACATCAGCGACGGCCTGCTCGCCGATCTCGGCCACATCGCCGAGGAGAGCAGCGTGGTCATCGACCTCGACCCCGCCGCTTTCCCGGTCGACGATCAACTCCGCGAAACCGCCCGGAAACTCGGCGTCGACGTCATGGACTGGGTGCTCACCGGCGGCGAGGACCACGCCCTCGCCGCCTGCTTCCCCCGGGACGCCGAGCTCCCGCCCGGCTGGCACGTCGTGGGCCGGGTGACCGACGGAGGTGCCGCGGAGACCGCTCTCGTGACCGTCTCGGGCCGCCCCAGGGCCGCGACACCCGGCTGGGACCACTTCCACCGATGAGCGATCACAGCGGTCGCAACAGTCGCCGTGGCCACGCCAGGGTCCTGACGATCGCCGGCTCCGACTCCGGCGGCGGCGCGGGCATCCAGGCCGACCTGAAGACCATTCAGGCCCTAGGCGCCCACGGCATGACCGCCATCACCGTCGTCACCGCGCAGAACTCGAACGGCGTCCAAGGCGCCTGGCCTCTACCCCCCGAGGCGATCGAGGCCCAGTTCCGCGCCTGCGTAGATGACATCGGCGTAGACGCGGTGAAAACAGGCATGCTGGGCGGCCCAGACCTGGTATCCGTCGTAGCCGGTCTCATCAATACGCTGAACGAGCGAGTCCCGGTAGTCGTAGACCCGGTCGCCGTATCAAAACACGGCGACACCCTGCTCACGTCCACCGCACGCGACGCGCTCCTCGGCGAACTGCTGCCGCGCACCACGGTCCTGACCCCCAACCTCGACGAGGCCACCTGGCTCACCGGCGAGCCCGTCACCGACCGCGAGGACATGCGCGAAGCCGCGCGCAAGCTGCTCGCCCACGGCCCGCGCTGGATCCTGCTCAAGGGCGGCCACCTCGCCGACGACGCGGCCGCCGACCTCCTGACCGACGGCACCGCCGAACACTGGCTCGTCGCCGACCGCATCCCGAACCCGCACACCCACGGCACCGGCTGCACCTACGCCAGCGCCGTCGCCACGCGCCTAGCTCAGGGAGGCTCCGTCCCCGACGCCGTGGCCGATGCGAAAAACTACGTCACGCAAGCGATCGCCCTGGGTTATCCGCTCGGCTCCGGAATCGGGCCGGTGGGACATCCCAGGGCGTGAAATCGCTTTTTCCCCGTGCTGCGGGGCGCGGCGGGGCTCCCTAGCGGGAGACCTTGCCGGCCTTGAGGCACTTGGTGCACACGTTCTGCCGCTTCGGCGTGCCGTTCGGCAGGGTGGTGCGGATGTTCTGGATGTTCGGGTTGAAGCGGCGCTTCGTGCGGCGGTGCGAGTGCGACACGTTCATGCCGAAACCCGGACCCTTGCCGCAGACGTCACAGTTGGCAGCCACGGGACACTCCAAAAGACTGTACTAACAGGTGGACTCGCGCCCAGGCGTGTTCCGGGCAACCTCGCCAGGGTAACCCACGGATCCGCCGCAGTGCCAATCCGGGGTGTCAGCGCCTAAGGTGGGCTGGACCCGATTGAAGCCGGCATCGGATCCCGGGGGCGCGATCCGCCCCCCGCAGCGTACGTCGTTCCGCCCGTGAGAAGAGAAAGGCCCGCCTCGTGCTCGAAGCCGTCGACGGGGTCGCGGTGCGCGCCTGGGCGAGGGCCAGCCTGGCCGCGCTCGGCCGGGCCCGCGAGGAGATCGACGCCCTCAACGTCTTCCCGGTCCCGGATGGCGATACCGGCACCAATCTCTACCTCACCTTCGACGCGGCGTGCGAGCGGCTCGACGCTCTGCCCGCCGTCTCGTCCGGCAATGCGGCTCGCAGTGCGGCGGCGGCGTTGGACGCGCTGGCTGCCGGGGCGCTGGAGGGCGCGCACGGGAACTCGGGCACGATTCTGGCGCAGCTGCTGCGGGGTATGGCCGACGAGCTGACCGAGACCGCTCGGGCGCGCGGGCATATCGATCCCGCGACGATCGCGGCGGCGCTGGCCAGGGCGGATGACGCGGCGCGGGCCGCGGTGGCGGTGCCGGTCGAGGGCACGATGCTGTCCGTGGTCAAGGCCGCCGCGACCGCCGCGACGAAGCTCGTGCAAGAGGCCGGGGCGATGCAGCCGCCGTTCCCCGCGGTCGCCGAGGCCGCGCGCCAGGCGGCATCCGATGCGCTCGCGGCCACTCAGCACCAGCTTCCGGCATTGCAGGAAGCGGGTGTGGTGGACGCCGGAGGACGCGGCGTCTGCGTGTTCCTCGACGTGCTCGCCGCGCTCGTCGGCGGCTATGACCCCCGCCGTCTCGCGCCTCAGGACGCCGGGCTCGCCGCCACCACCATGCCGCGTCGCTCGTTGCTGCGGCCGGAACGCGTCCCGAAGCCGGGCACGCTGAATCAGCCGCGTCCGCTCGTCCTGCACGAGCCCCTGTTCGTCGACATGCCCGTCCAGACCCCGGGCCTCGAACTCGTCTTCCTGATCGAGACCGACGCGGCCGACGCGCTGCGTGCCGAGCTGGAGCGGATCTGCGCGGCCGACGGAGGCGACTCGCTCGTCGTCGCGGGCGGTGCGGGCAGATATCGCGTCCACGTGCACCTGCATCAGCCGGGCCCGGCGATCGAGGCGGCGCTGGACTTCGGCCGTCCCCGCGACCTGCGGGTGACGGCGTTGACCGAATGCGTGGACGTGCAACGGGAACAGCCGCGGCAGGCGCCCGTGCCCGAGCTTCGCCATGGCCGCGTCGTGCTCGCGGCGGCCGCCGGTCCCGGGCTTTCCGAGCTGTTCACCGAGGCCGGAGCCGTGCCGCTGAGCGGTCCCGGCGGACGGCCGCCGACGAGCGCGCAGCTGTCCCGCGCCGTGCTGGAGACCGGCGTGCGCGAGGTCGTCATCGTCACGGCCGATCCCGAGGGCCTCGCCCCCGCCTTCGCCGCCGCGGACCAGGCCGAGCGCGATCTGCCCGGCGTGCGCATCGCGGTGATCCCGGGCAAGGCGGCCGTGCAGGCCGTCGCCGCCATAGCAGTGCACGAACCCGGTCGGCGCTTCGAGGCGGACGTCGTCGCGATGACCGCCGCGGCGGGCGCGACCAGGTACGGAGCCCTGCAGGTGGCCGCGGACGACGCGTGGACCATGGCCGGTGTCGCGCGCGCCGGGGACGTGCTTGGCTTCATCGAGGACGACGTCGCGCTGATCACCAGGACGGTTCTCGACGGCGCGTTGGCGGTCGTCGACCGGATGGTGTCGGCGGGTGGTGAGATGGTGACTCTGGTGACCGGGGCCGGCCTCGGCCTGCCGACCGGGGAACTGGTGGACGCCGTGACGGCGCGGGTCCTCGCCCGGCGGCCGGAGATGGACGTGGTCGCCTACGACGGCGGCCAGTCCGGTTGGCCGCTGCTGATCGGCGTGGAGTGAGATGAACGGCGAGCGGGACGCGATGGCGACCCGGCTGGGCGAGGTGCTGGGCGATCGCACGGCGAAGGTGCTGGCCAAGGGCCTCGGCCTGGCCACGGTCGGCGACCTGCTCAGGCACTACCCGCGGCGCTACGACGAGCGCGGCGAGCTGACCGACCTGTCGAAGCTGCCGGTGGACGAGGAGGTCACCGTCCTCGCCGAGGTCGAGAAGGTGACCAAGATCCCGTTCCGCGGGCGCAAGGGCTTCCGGTACGACGTGCGGGTCACCGACGGCTCGGGCTCGATGCTGGTGACGTTCTTCAACAGTTGGCAGGTGGAGCGCGAACTGCGATCCGGCCAGTTGGCGTTCTTCGCCGGCAAGGTCACGCTCTACCACGGGCGTCCGCAGATGGCGGGTCCCAAATACGAACTGATCGGCTCCGAAGGCGATGTGGACAAGGTCGGTGAGGAGTTCGCCAAACCGGTTCCGATCTATCCGTCCGTCGCGGGCGTGCCGACCTGGACCATCAAGCAGTGCGTGCGCGTCGTGCTCGACCAGTTCCCTGATCTCGAGGATCCGCTGCCCGAGCAGCTCCGCCGGCAGAAGCGGCTGCTGGACCTGCGTACCGCCTTCGAGAAGGTGCATCGACCCGCGGAGATGAGCGAGACCTTCGTCGCGAAGCACCGCCTGAAGTGGGACGAGGCGCTGCCGCTGCAGGTCGTGCTGGCGCAGCGCCGTGCCGCGTCGATGCACGATTCCGCGCACGCGCGCACGGCCAAGCCCGGCGGCATCCTCGAACGCTTCGACGCCCGACTGCCGTTCACGCTCACGCCCGGCCAGGAGACCGTCAGCGCCGAGATCGCGGCGGATCTCGCGCAGACGCATCCCATGCACCGGTTACTCCAGGGCGAGGTCGGCTCGGGCAAGACGATCGTGGCGCTGCGCGCCATGCTCACGGCCGTGGACAGCGGCGCTCAGGCCGTGCTGTTGGCCCCGACCGAGGTACTCGCGCAGCAGCATCACCGCTCGATCAGCGAGATGCTCGGCCCGCTCGCCCGACCCGGCACGTTCGACGGCGATCCCGACGGCACGAAGGTGGCGCTGCTCACCGGATCGCAGGGGGCGAAGGAACGTCGCGCGAACCTGCTCGACGCCGCGTCGGGCGAGGCGGGAATCGTCATCGGCACACACGCCGTCATCCAGGACAAGGTGGACTTCGCCGAGCTCGGCCTCGTCGTCGTCGACGAGCAGCACCGCTTCGGCGTCGAGCAGCGCGACGCCCTGCGCGCCAAGGCGAAGGGCGACGAGTCGCCGCACCTGCTCGTCATGACGGCCACGCCGATCCCGCGCACGGTCGCGATGACCGTCTTCGGCGACCTCGACGTCTCCGAGCTCAAGGTGCTGCCCGAGGGCCGTTCGCCCATCCAGACGGTCGTCGTGCCCTCGAAGGACAAGCCCGCCTACCTGGCCCGCACCTGGGAGCGGATCCGCGAGGAGGTCGCGAAGGGCCACCAGGCGTACGTGGTCTGCCCCCGGATCGGCGGCGAGGCGGGGGACGAGGCGGACGGCGACGGCACCCAGCCCTCGACGAAGCAGGCCGATGCGGAGGAACGCCGGCCACCGCTCGCCGTGGTGGAGGTCGCCGCGGAGCTCGAGGCCGGTCCGCTGAGCGGAGTGCGGCTCGGCGTGCTGCACGGCAGGCTCACGCCGCAGGAGAAGGACGAGGTGATGGGCAGATTCAACGACGGCGAGGTGGACGTGCTCGTCGCCACCACTGTCGTCGAGGTCGGCGTCAACGTCCCGAACGCGAGCGTCATGGCCATCCTCGACGCCGACCGCTTCGGCGTCTCCCAACTCCATCAGCTGCGCGGACGCGTCGGCCGAGGCAGCGTCCCCGGCCTGTGCCTCCTGGTCACCGAGACGGACGCCGACTCCACTGCGGCCGAGCGCCTCAGGGCCGTGGCGGGCACGACCGACGGCTTCAAGCTGTCCGAGATCGACCTCCAGCAGCGCCGCGAGGGCGACATCCTCGGCGCGGCCCAGTCCGGCCGCCGCTCCTCGCTGCGCCTCGTCTCCGTCCTCAGCGACAGAGAGCTGATCTACGAGGCCCGCCAGGCCGCCACCGACCTCGTCGAGCGCGACCCCGACCTCGCCGAGCTCCCGGCGCTCGCCAGGGCCGTCAGCGCCCTCACCGAATCCGATCAGGCGAACTTCTTGGAAATGACCTGAGCAGGCGTCGTGCGCGGCGGGCGCCTAGCGGAGCGTCAGCTTGAACACGCGGGCGCCGTGCTCCCAGGCCTTGCGCAGGTCTTCGGGGACGGGGTTGCCCGCGGCGTCGAGGCCGATCTTGTTGAACTTCGCGAAGTTGTGGTTGTCGCGGCACATGACGTCGAGCAGGGCGACGACGTCGGTCTCGTCCTTCGCCACCTCGACGTCCGCGGTGCGCAGCTTGCCCTTGTAGGTCACCTTGAGCGGCTCGCCGGTGCGCAGGTTCTTACCCCACGCGAAAGGCGTGCCGACGAGGATCAGGTCGTCGTGTCTGGTGTAGGCGACGGGGAGGTCCATGTGCTTGCCGGACTTGCGGCCGACGACGTGCAGCGTGATCAAGCGCTTGCCGATGCCGCTGGCGATGCCCGGTGTCTTGAGCAGCGTGCGGATCACGGCGTTCATCGGCTTCTGGATGGCTAGTGGCTGCGCCAGCGGCGCGTTTGCGGAAGAAGTCTCAGGACTCATAATTCGACGCTAGACCCGGTTCCGAGCGGCGGCAACGATAACGGGCGTTTCCCGGCAAGTCCCCAGCCACTGCACAGCCGATTCACAGCGCGGGAGGCGCGCCAACCGCTCTGACCTCGAAGAACCGGTGCCGGCGCGGGCTGAAGTCGAGCAGCACCGTCTCGCCGATCCTCAGGTCGTGCCAGATCCGCTCCGGGATCGCGAAGGTCCAGGTGAAGCTGGATGCGCCGTCGTCGAACGCGCAGCAGTACGCCGGGTCGCGCTCCCGTCCGCCGGGCACCGACCAGCGCTTGACCACCTGGCACGGCAGCACACGGCGCTCCGGCATCGATTCGCGGACCTGCCGCGGCAGGCGCTGCGCGTCCCCGAAGCGCGAGCCGAGGCCGACGATGCGCCACGTGCCGCCGTGGCTCGACCACACGTGATCCGCGGGCAGAGGCATGATCCCGCTGCGGACGGCGCCGCCTGGCGAACGCGGCGACTCCGCCGTCCTGGCCAACGCCGCGTCCGCCTCCTGGACAGTCCGTTTGCCGGAATCGGATAGCCGCCAGTCGGACAGCCGGCCGACCGTCACCGACAGCACGATGAAGCCGAACAACGCCGTGGCCAACGCGGCGCCGAAGCCGGGACTCGGCCGGAAGAGCACTGCGACGATCGTGCCGACCGCGGCCGCGGCCGCCAACGTCAGGCCGCAGACCACTGCCATGGTCTGCCGCGGGCCGAGCCGACGCTCTATCAGACCGTCCTGCTCTGCTCGCTTGACCAGTGCGGTTTCGAAGCGCAGCCGCCAGTCCCAGAAGTCCGTGCCGTCCACGGTCGTGAGCACGGACAGGGGAGTGGGAGCGTCGGGCAGCGCGCGTGCGTCGAGGCGATCGAGTACCGCCACACTCCACGGCGGCAGAACGGCGAGGTCGTTCAGGCCCGGTTCGACGGACACGGCCGCGAAGTCGCCCTCGTCGTGCTCGACGCGCAGCAGACCGGAACCGGCGAGCTCGATCACCGCCTGCGCCGCCACGTTCGGCGCGTAGCGGATCCGGTTGCGCAGCAGGGCCGTCACCACCGGGTCGGTTCCGGCAGGCGCCCCGTTCGGTTCTGACATGAATCACCGCCGTCTAAACTGGCCGGGTGACCAGGATCATCGCAGGCCAGGCCCGGGGGAGGACCCTCAAGACACCGCCGGGCAAGGGCACCCGCCCCACCTCCGACCGCGCCCGCGAGGGCCTCTTCTCCGCGCTCGGCTCACACCTCGGCGATGGTGGCATGCCCGGGATCCGCCTCATCGATGCGTACGCGGGCTCGGGAGCCGTCGGACTCGAGGCGCTCTCGCGGGGAGCGGCCGGCGCGCTGCTGATCGAGTCCGACCGGCGCGCCGCCGAGGTGATCCGGGGAAATCTCGACGCACTCGGGCTGGCCGGCGGGCGACTGGTGATCGACCGGGTGGAGAAGGTGGCCGCCGCAGCGTGCCCCGACGCGCCCTACGACGTGCTCTTCCTCGATCCCCCGTACGCCCTCGAGGCCAAGTCGCTCGCCGAGCTGATCACGGACTTCGCCGAGCACGGCTGGCTCGCCGCCGGCGCGCTCGTCTGCGTCGAGCGCGCCGCGCGCGATCCGGAGTGGGTCTGGCCGGAAGGCTTCGCATCGTTGCGGGCCCGGGCATACGGCGAAGGGATGCTCTGGTACGGTCGCCGCCGTGAGCAGTGACGCTACGAACGGACCCCGCGCGGTGCGGCGCCGGGTCGTGTGCCCAGGTTCCTTCGACCCGGTCACCAACGGACATCTCGACATCATCTCCCGGATGGCCGGCATCTTCGACGAGGTCGTCGTCGGGGTCGGCAAGAACGCCGGGAAGAACGGGCTGTTCTCCTACGGCGAGCGGATGGACATGATCCGCGAGGTCACCGGGCACCTGCCGAACGTGACCGTGGAGGTCGTCGAGGGCCTGCTGGTGGACTTCTGCGCCGAGCGCGACATCCGGGCCATCGTCAAGGGCCTGCGGGCCGTGGGCGACTTCGACTACGAGCTGCAGATGTCCCAGATGAACCACCGGCTCGCCGGCATCGAGACCCTCTTCGTCGCCACCAACCCGCTCTACAGCTTCACGTCCTCCTCGCTGATCAAGGAGGTCTGCTCGCTCGGCGGCGACGTCTCCGGGCTGCTGCCGGAGCCGGTACTGGCCAAGCTCACCGAGCGGCTGCGCAAGGGCTGACCCCCGAGAGATCCGACGTACCGTCACGAGTGCGCCACGGTACGCAATGCTTTGCTATATCGGGATAAAACTCACTAGTCCCCCTGGGCCATACTTCCCTCTCGCGGTTCGGGGTACCGTGGACCGAGCGCCGCCATAAGGCGGCGCCCAGCCATGCCAGGGAGTGCAGACCGTTGGACGTCAACGCCAAGATCGATGAGCTCATCGAGATCGTGGAGAGCGCCCGCGCGATGCCGATGTCCACATCGTGCGTCATCAACCGTGCCCAGATGCTCGAGTTGCTCGACCATCTCAGGCAGGGGCTGCCGGACGAGATGGAGCGCGCCAAGCGCGTCCTGTCCGACCGCGAATCCGTGCTCGAGGAGGGCCGCCGCGAGGCCGACCGGCTGCGCGACCGGGCCCGCGGCGAACGCGACTCGATCATCAGCAACACGGACATCTCCCGCGAGGCGCAGGACGCGGCGGGCCGGATGCTGAGCGACGCCCGGCGCGAGGCCGACCAGATCCGCGCGGACGCCGACGAGTACGTGGACCAGAAGCTGGCCAACTTCGAGGTCGTGCTCACCAAGACGCTGCAGGCCGTCGGCCGCGGCCGGGACAAGATGCGCGGCAGCGCCAACCCGATGGAGGAGCTCGGCCGGCACGTCGACGAGCAGGACGCGGCCGCGGCCGAGCGCAAGCGGTCCCGCGACTTCTCCGGCACCGGCGAGATTCCGCAGGTCAGCGAGTACGACGAGGAGCCCGCGTTCGGCCAGGGCGGCGGCTACCAGGACAACGGGTACCAGGAGAACGGGTACCAGGAGAACGGG
>WNGL01010865.1_pt1 | contig 11114 bp, 8 predicted proteins | sample 5400591 | NCBI WGS metagenome assembly WNGL01 (sample SAMN13153377, study PRJNA577476) | soil metagenome | isolation source: 80 cm soil or saprolite under Garry oak tree replicate 1 | place: USA:California | collected 2016-06-15
CCTCAGCCTATACCCATCGAAAAGCTTCGCGCGACGACGGTCATAGAGGCTGCAAAGAAGACCGGGACCCAGACCGAGTTCTGCGAACATTTGGCTTCGACGAGTAAGGAAGGACGACACACGCTGGATGCCGGCATTTCCGCAAATACCAATGGTTTTCAGTAGTAGATCTTGCCTCGGAAGGCTCTCGGCGCGATGATCGATGGCGGCAGGACTTGAATGTGAATCGCAATCTACATGCTTCACCTTCAGCGACTTGATCGAGAATCCCAGTGGGTATGCAACTGTTTCTGGCTTGCCATACCGGTCACCGGCATTGCCAGACAAGCCGCGCTGAGAAGTAACACGAAGCTGAGTTTTTTCATTCTGGTGAACATAGCAATACCTCCTGTGCAGAATACCTATAGATCTTGAAGGGATTTCGATCGGGGGAACAGGAACTTATCAGTTCTTGCCCGATCCACTTTCTTCTGACGAGGGAAGAAAAAAATGTGAGCGGCCACGATGAGGTCTACGGTCCCAGTTGTACGCTGACGCTGATTCGGCCGTAGCGGCCATAGTTGTCGAATGCTGTGATGTCGTATCGGCCGGCTTCCGTAAAATCCACGATCTGCGGCACGACTGCGCTCTGGCGCCCGATAAATCGGCCATTGAGCATCCAGTTGACTTCGGCGTCAGTGCCGCGAACTTCGAGCCGGGCTTTGGGAGTTTCTTTGCCGGGCGGACGGCGTAGGACGGCGCCATCGTTCAAACCGGTGATGGTGATGGAGCCGCCCGGGTCGGGCGCCAACATACAATCTGCGGACCACTTAGGCGGCAGCGATTTTAGCCGCAACCCGGAATCGAGCCACGGTTCTATTACAGCGGGCCATCGTGCTGCTTCGAAGGCTTCTACGGGATGGCGCGCGCATTCCGGCGAAGCACGCTGGCGTGTGATCCGGTCCACGTAATAGGTGAACACCGGCGGTCCGTTTCTGAAACGATCCGGAAATGTCGGCGGCGCTGCGCCGTCGAGCAGCCAGGCTGTGCGTTGGACGGGACACAATCGCGCGTTGACGCCGTCAGCGCGCGTGCCGAGAGGCCAGCAAATGACTTCTTCGGTCACACTGGCCGGCCTGGGATTTGGCGCGGTGTTCAGGCCATCGGGCAATGCGGTGAAGATATCCGATAACAAAGGTGCCGCCACATTCGCGCCGAAGAACCCGGGATTCGGCGTACCATCCGGACGGCCAACCCATACGCCGATGGTATACCGGTTGCTTACACCGACCGCCCACGCATCCCGAAAGCCGAAACTCGTGCCCGTCTTCCATGCAAAGCCGCGATATGGACCACGCCCTTCGGTTATCCGGCCCGCCGGCCCGCCGGTTTCGAGGATGTCACGAACGATGAAAGCCGCGCCTTCGCTCATCATGCGGCGCTCCTCGAGCGGCGCATCCGAAAGAAGACGGGGTGTTCCCGCCAGGCCCTTCCGCGCGAGTGCCGAGTAGGCGCCCACTAAATGTTCCAGTGTTGTACTGGCACCGCCGAGAATCACGCTCAGATTCGGCTCAGCGCCTTTCGGAAATTCCAGCTTCAGTCCTCCCCTTCGAAGCATTGCGACGAACCGGGCAGAGCCCAACTGTTCCAAAACCTCCACTGCGGGTACGTTCAGGGAGTTCAGAAGCGCCTCCGATACGCTAACCGGCCCGTGGAACGATTGTTGGAAATTTCCGGGCTCGTAACCGGAAAAGGACTGCGGCACATCCGCCAGCAGCGATTCGGAGTGAATCAAACCTTCGTCCATCGCCAACGCATACAGAAAAGGTTTCAGCGCGGAGCCGGGCGAACGCGCGGCTCGTGCCATGTCCACATCGCTGAAGCGGTTCTTGTCGCTGAAGTCGGCGGAGCCGGCATAGGCGAGCACGTCGAGGGTTTTGTTATCCATCACCATTGCAGCGATCGAAACTCGCGGGGGCAGGCCGCGAGCGCGATCCAAAAGCAGTGCTTCGACAGTGGACTGTACCGCCACGTCGATTGTGGTGTGCACTCGCGTCCGGCCTGCCGCGCTCCGCTTCAGGCGCTCGGCAAGCAAAGGCGCCAGCATTGGAGCGCGCACAGTTTGGGCGTAAACAGGTTCCGTCAGCGCATCGCTGATGGCCGCATCCGGCCATTGTCCTTTCATGCGCCGCAGCACTTTATCGCGCGCCAACTGCGCGCGCTCGGCATAACGATCCGGACGGAGGCGCGAAGGAAGCTGCGGCAGGACCGTCAGCAGCGCCGCCTCCGCATGCGTCAATCGATTGGAAGACTTGCCCAGATACGCGCGGCTTGCGGCTTCCACGCCTTCCAAAACGCCGCCCATCGGTGCATAGTTGATGTAGATCGTGAGGATTTCATTCTTGGAGTAATGTCGCTCGAGTTGCAAGGCTCGCGCCATTTGGACGAGTTTGCCTGCCAACGTCCGGCGTGTGGGATGAATGATGCGCGCAACCTGCATCGTGATCGTCGATCCACCCGATACAATGCGGCCGTACCGGACCCACTGGAATCCCGCACGAATCAAAGCGACGGGATTCACTCCCGGATGCCAGCGGAACATCCGGTCTTCGTAGCGGACAAGCGCGTCCAAGTAGAGGGGCGATACCTCATTCAACAAAACCGGATGCCGCCAGACGTAATCATCGCCCGGAAAGGCGCGCAAAGGCGTGCCGTCACGCGCTACGACCACCGTAGCGTATGGCGAGTCTCGTCCCGGCGCCGGAAGAGGGAAACACCGGTCCAACACTTCGAGCGTCAGAAACAGAATCAGCAGTCCCGCGCCAACTTTTTTCAATTTACGGCCTCTGCGCATCGACAATTGTTAACGTCTCTCCGCCACCGCTCAGGCCGTAGATGTTCGGGCGATACATGTCCTCGGCATATATGGGCGGCACAACGAATTCGCCTGGAGTCACCACACGCGCACGGTAGAACAGATTGAGCAGGCCTCTGCCGACCGGTGGGTTGAAGCGGGAGTTCGCGTCAAGGCGCACAGCAGCGACGAAACGATCATCGCGAAACTCAACGTGCTTGATGATGCGGCTGTTGGCCATTGCTTCAGCCGGATTCATCCCGGCGATGGTGGCCGCACTCAGTTGTTCGCCGCTCACGATGTTCAGGTTCTCAATCTCGAGGCCCGCCGGAATCCGGTCGACAATCAAAGCGTTACCGATTTCGCTTTTCGCTCTTGCGGTGATGTGGACGATGACTGTCTCTCCGGTTTGAAGCGGCCTGCCGGAAACGACTCGGCCATCCGGCGTGTACGTCGTTCGGCTGAGTTCAATCTCATCGCTTCTGGCGGGCGGCTGCTGGACTGGATTTCCGGAAAGCCACAGTTCTGCGTACAAGGTTGCTGCCGACGTGTTGCTGACCTTGACGCCACTGGCTAATTCGGCCGGCGACACCGGCCGGAAGTACGTCCCCTTTCGCGAAAGCTGTTCCGGTTTCCCTCCGGCGGTGACGTTCGCTGTCCACGTTCCACTTCCCGCGCTCAGCGTGCGTCCGACCAGAAACAGCGCCATCTTTTCCTGCGTGCTGTAGTAGCGGTTCTTTTCCAGTTCAGCGGCGACGACCGAGAGCAGATTCTCGCGGCCCTCGACTGCAATGCGATTCCGATCGAGCAAGGCATACGAGAGCGCCGCATCACGGAGAACCGTTCCGTAGTCGTACCACCAATAGCCTGGTCCGCGGCTCTTGCCTACGCCCTCGGCGATCGTCGAAGCGCCGCGGGCGTTGTCGCCCATCAGATTGAGAGCAATTCCGAGCTCTACGAGCGGAAGTCCGGATTGCGCCTGGCCGCGCGATTCGTACAATTGCCGGAGAGTGGCCAAGGGCGCTTTTCTCTCTCTCGCCAGCACGTAACCGCCGTATGCAAGTACGTCGAAGCGTCCGTTGTCCCGGTCTCTGAAAATTTCATCGGGACGCGGCGGAGCGGCGGATTGTGCCGGCAGCTTCGATACGCCTTCCTGAAGACCCCGCAGCAGGAAATCCATCGCCAGACCGTACATTCTGTCCGGTACGGCGAAACCCTGCTCGCGGGCATCCATCAGAAAGTTGGTGATGTAGGCGGAAAGCCAGTACTCATATTCCGACGCGTTACCCCACAGGCTGAAACCGCCGTTTGGCGCCTGAATGGCCCCAAGCTTCGAGACTGCGCGGTCCAGCATTTCCACGCGCTGTTCGCGGGTGAAAGGTTTGAGGCCAAAACGGCGCGCCTCGTCTTCGTCGATGAATACGTGCGGATAAGCAGTACTGGTAAGTTGTTCGCCGCAGCCATACGGATACGTGAGCAAATCCTGGACCGCCGCACGGACGTCGATCGGTGGCTTGTCGGACACGGCCACGTGGGCCAGCGCCGAGTTGGGATATAAGCCGGAAAGTGCCGCGTCCTGAATTTCGACAGCATCGCCCGCTTTGACCGAATAGCGCCTCGTAAACTGAACCTGGGGTGTGGGCGGTCGTATGGAAATGGCGAAAGTGCGTTCGATATTGAGCTCCCTTCCGCCGACTTTTACGGTTACCGCGTGCACGCCGGGCATGGTTCGAGCCTCAACCGGAAAACGCAGCGTCCGCTTTTCCTGGTCTTTGAGCGAAAGCTCGCGTTCCGCATCCTGAATGCGGAGGGCCTGGCCGGCGTCGATGGAAACTTTTAAGCTCTGGGCCGCGCCAGAGAGGTTCTGAAGATCGAGCGCCACGACAGCCTTGTCGTTGAACGAGAGAAACCTTGGCGTCGCCAGTTCCGTGATCAATGGAGCTGCGACAACCATCTCCAGGTCCTTGGAACCAAAACGGTCCGGCGCGGAGACGACCGCCATCAGCCGCAGCGTGCCGTTAAAATCCGGCACCTCGAGCGGTATGTCCGCTTCACCGCGATCGTCCATCAGGATAGGTCCGCTGAAGAGATCGACGAGCTGCACGATTTTCGGCAGACCTTTGGTAGGCGAAGGCGTGGTATCGCCACCAAATCGGAGTTGGCCTTTCCGGCCCTGCATCTTTTCGATGAGGTGTCCGTAAATATCGTGTTGATCGGCGCCATAGCGGAGCTTTCCGAAGAAGAACGCGTGCGGGTCCGGAGATTGGAAACGCGTGATATTGAGGATGCCGGCATCGACGGCAGACAACGTCACAAGCGCCTTCTGCCCCCTCGCATCCGGCGCGCGGACTTTAATTCGCACGGGAGTTTCCGGACGGATCTTTTCCGGCGCCTCCAAGGTCACATTCAACTTCCGTTCACTGCGTTCGAGAGGTAGATGAATCAGACCCATGGCACGCGCGGGCGTGACAAGATCGCCGGCATTGCCGGGCCGCAGCACCATCACGGAAACATACAAGTCATGCCGCGTCCAATCGCGGCTTATTGGAATATCGACAGTGGCCGTGTCTGAAGAAACGGACATGCGCTTCACCCAAAGGGTACGATTGGCGTCGACGGTGATCAGCGCCTCCCCTTGATGCGGCGGCGTCATGGTGAGGTGCGCGGTCTCGCCTTCGCGGTAAGCGGGTTTGTCCAGTTTGAGCGCGACGCGATCCGGCCGCGTGCCCTGTGTTTCATCCGCTTGCGCGTTCCATCCGGCATAGAACCGGTACCGCAGCGTCTGGTTCGTATCCTGGTCGAAAATTTCCAGGCGATAGCGTCCATACTTCACTGGGACAACGAGCTTGCCGCGGCCGCCGGCTGGAATGGTGACCGAGGATGTTTCCACCAATTCTTCGGTTTCCGTGAAGCCGGAATGCCAGCCGCGCTGATCGTCGAATCGCCAGTAGTAGTCCCGATTTTCACGAAACAGGCGGACCGGCATAGAAGTAGCGGCCCGGAGGTTGCCGTCGCGATCCACGCGCAAAACCTCGAATTCGGCCCGGCTGCCTTCGCGCGCATAATCGCCGGGGAACAACGGCCGCACTCCGACCAGCACGGCCGCAGGCCACACCACACGTTCCATGCTGCGCACGACGGGCCGGCCGCCGCTCTCCAGCAGGCTCACCGTTGCACGAGCCGTGAATGGCGAGCGGTTCGATGCGACGGGAGACAGGTCGATCTGGAGTTTACCGTTGCCCTGTGCGTCCAGTGTCTGTTCCCGGAGTTCCATGCGACTCTTCTTTTCGCTCTCGCCGGAGTCTCCAAATTCAAAGCCCGGGTATTTGTTGGAAAGCGGATTCTTGTTCCGCTCGAATGCAGCCACGCCCAGCAACCGGTTGCCCGCGGCAGGGGCTCCGTAGAGGTAAGTGCCGTGAACTGCAACGGTAAACATTTGTTCGGCCGTCAGCGGTGGATCGCTGCTGCTCAAGTCAAGCTTCATACGTTCCGGTAAGAACTCCTCTATGCCCAGGCGGAGCACGGTGGCCGGCGCTCGGTCGGCCGGGTCGGCGCGCAACTCGAGCGACCAGGATCCGGTTGCCGCGTCATCCTGTGGTTGGAGATGCTTGAGGTAATACCCCGGGAATCGCGAGTCGGGTTGCCACGTTGCGGTGAATTGCTTGCGTCCGGCAGGATCTTTGAGGACAGCCTGTATCGGCTGCACCGGAACGGGCCGCCCGTCCGCATCACGCGCGAGCACGGACACGTCTAATCCTTCACCCGGACGGTACAGATTGCGTCCCGAATAGGCAAACAGACGCACCGGGCTCGAGCGTTCACCAACGATGTCATACTCGGAAAGATCGAGCGCCGGTTCCCGCATGGCCAGCATCGAGACTTGTTTGCCTTTTCGAGCTAAGACGACCCTCGCGTTTCCCGGCCATTCGGCGAAAAGTGCATGCCCGTCGCCGTCGGTTTGGGCTTGGGTGAGGGTCTTGCCCATCGTATCGAGCCAGGAGACCTCGACGCCCCTCACGGCTCTGCCGTCGACTAGCGAACTGACGAATGCATCGGCCCCTTTGTCGAAGAGGCGCAGATGCATGCCGAGATCGCTGATGTAGAAATATGTCGTCTGAGAGTCGTAACGAAAGCGGCCGGGCTGCGTCATGACCGCGATGTACACGCCGGGCTCGCTCAGTTCGCCGATCTCTTCAACAGGAATGTAGGTGACGCTGCGGCGATTGGGCTGCCGCTCGGCCGTGAAACGCCCGAGATAAACGCTTTCAGCGATGTTGCGGAAATCGTCCAGTTGGTAGAACCCTACAGCTCCGTGAAGCGACGAACGCCGAAAATCGTATGCATCATCATTACTGCCGGAGCTGTCTTCTTCCTCGCCTTGTTGCCGGTTTGATTTACGGCGCGTGATAACGCGATCCAAGAAATCCGACAGCCGCTCGTTCTTCACGCGAAGGAATTGGATATCGACTTCGGGAACATTTACTGTGACTATCGGTAACCCGCCGTTCTGCCGTGCCGGCAACACCATACCGTTGCTGGCGAAGTAATAGGACGGCGGCATGGGCGCGGTACGCACGGAATATTTGGAATCCGCCGTCAGCTTGAGGCCATTCCTCGCAGGCAATCCAGGATTGACGAGAACGACGTAGCGCGTCTCCGGTTTGATGTGCGGAAAATGGAGTAACCGGGGATTCTCGCCGACAATCCAGGCGCCGCCGACAACAGTGCCTCCTTCCACCTTCGTGTCCTCAGCGTTCTTGCTGACAATCGTTCCGCCTGTGCCCGGACGATCTTCCACCTCAAACCGGAAGCGCCGATCCTCAGGCCGCTGAGGCGGCGCCGGCATCTGGAATACCCGGATGTGCTGGTCATAAGACCGGCGCACATCCAGAGGCAATGTGAACGTCAGTGACAATGTTGGAGCGCCGTCCAACTCCCGCTCGCCTGCCTCGACCAGCAGGAATTCACCCTCGTCCGCGCTTCCAGTTCCCGGCGCGATGCTGCTCCGAACCCAATAAATCAAGCCGGCCAGCAGAAACACCGCCGCGCCAACGGCGGCAATTTTTGCCGCCGCCTTGGTTTGAAATCGATTTGTCATGGGATTCTCCTCAACATTCGAGTATAAATCCGCGGTGCCACTAACCTGCGTGGTTCCGCCATTTGAGGACGTGCACGTAGGATTTCTCGCGAAATATGTGTAATGAATCCACTCTCAATTCCTCACGAGTCGCTTCGCGGAAGCTACAAACGCCGTTTGGCCGAACGGACTCCTGAGTCTGGATGCTACTGTCAAGGCACAACTAAACTTCAGGTTCTGTAGGTCAGAACGCTCTTTCCCGGAGACGACTCACAGTAAAATCGCCATGTTTTCGGCGGGTTCTGCTGTTCGTGCCGAAATCAGGGGCAATCGATGCCGAAGGTGTGGGACACGTTTGAATGGGATGACGAGAATAAGAAGAACGGCAACGTCCAGCATTTAAGAGAACATGACATTGAGCCTGAGGAGGCCGAAGAGTGTTTCTTTCACGGCTATACTTATTGTCAGGACGAACGGTTTGCCGACGTCTACATTCTGGATGGCCGTACCGATCGCGGTAGACGGTTGCGGCTCGTTTTCCAAGATAAAGGCAATCGGCTCGCCCGGATTTTCACTGGTTGGGACATGAAACCCAAAAAGAAGAGAAAAGAATGAGAAAGCAGTTTTGCAAATTACCTAAAGGTGAAAGGGAAAGAATTGAAACTCAATACCATGGCATGAACCCGCACGACGTTGATGAACGAATGTTACGCGCGAAGCGGCAAAGCCCCGGCGCTATCCGGTTGCCGTCGAAATTGGTTGAGAATTTGAAGACGCTGGCTGAATCCGAGGGCGAACCTGAATATCAGACAATGGTTAAACGGTGGATCGAAGAACGTCTGCAACAGGAAACGTCGACCGCGCGTTGAGGTATGAGTAACCATCCATCGTGGAAGCCATCCGGTAAAGGATCGGATTCAAGGCGAAGTAGCCGTTATGCCGATAAGCGTGACTTCAGCCACTGCGCAGTGGTCCGCGGACCGGTTCAACAACATGGAAGAAGCACGTCAAGCGCTCGTCCGATGGCGGAGCGTCTTCTATCGCACTGAGAATCCGATCAGGAACTCGACTTGATCCCGCCGTCTTTTGGGGTTTTGTTTTGAATCGTCCCAGCGGGTGTATCTCAGCTCTGGACGAATGACGATACGAGACCTGTTCCATTCGAGGCCGGCATTGGTAATGTAGGCAGGAAACTGATTATCGAAGATCTGGAATTGGCTGTACGTGCGGTCCACTCTTGCGATGTTCGAGAATGTCGCCCGGGACTCCATCGTAGCGGAAAGAGTTTGACCAACGATGCTGCCGCCGCCGGCATAGGGCCGCACTGGCCCACGAAGGAAGCGGTAATCGAAGAGCAGCGGAAATTCCCACGACCCGCCTTGCGAAATTCTGCGGATGCTGGCTACCGGTGTCGTTTCATTAGTCGAGAAACGAACCGGCTTATATAACGCATCGAGCTGTACGACGATTCGATCGTATAAGACTGCCGCGAACGTCGGGCCTAGGGTGAAAGAGGGCTTTTTGAAAACCTGCTGAACCGTAAATGCTCCGGGAATTCCGATGAAGTCCGATTCCAATATTGTTTGAGTTGGAACTCCCGCACGCAGCCCGAATTCAAAACTGAGGCGCTGCTGGCCGCAGGTCACTGTCGCCATGGTGAAAAATCCGGCGATAAAGAGGATGCCAAGCTTGCGCATATCCTTAGTGTCTTAAGGCACGAAATGAGAATCCCACCAGATATTCAAACTGGTTTTCGCGTCGGGCCGCGTCGGTCGATTGGGAAACGCTGGACCACCGCGTATAGCGCAGTTCGGGACGAATCACCAGCCGAGACATGCGCCAATCTAAACCGCCATTGATCACGTAGGCTGGCAACTGGTTTAGAACCCTTCTGTCGGACCATGAATCGCCCAGCAGTACGCCGCCGCCTCCGAAAGGCCGGATCGGTCCTTTCAAGATCGCGTAATCGGCAATCAGCGGAAATTCCCTCGACGACACCCGAGTGGAGGAGGAGGAATAGGAGGTTCCGTTGAAGACAGAGTTGTTGAACCTCATCGTCTTGTATAAGAAGTCGAATTGGACAGTGAGCCGATCGTAAACAACAACTGCGAATGCAGGTCCCACTGAAACCGGCGGTCTCGTGAACGCCTGACGTGAGAAGACACTTGCGGGTCCCGTCAGGCGTGATGTCAAGGGAACCGTAAATGGCACGCCAGCGCGCACACCGAATTCAAATTCGATCCGGTTCTGTCCTGCCGCCACCGGCGGGATGGCCAAGAAGGCAAGAAGACCGCACGCCGTACTAACCCTCATGTGCAATAGACCCCTCAATAATGTAAACACTTGAAGTACACCCGACGATTTTCCCATATGTTTAGCGTCGGGCCCACCGTCCGATTCCGGTTCGGTACACCGCTTCGCGGCCTCTTCACAGTCGGCCGGTGCACGCCGCCGCAGTCATCGGTAACCCTCACATCAAGTGAACACCTGCATAAGAGAAGTTAGACGCCACGCCTCGCTGCTGATCAGACAGGCATAAAAAACAGCTTGAATGGGTTCACTATGAGATCGATTCGCCTGCTTCTGTTATTGATGATGCTGTCCACCGCGGCTTTTGCCCAATCGGACGCGCAAAAAACCTTCGAAAAAATAAAGGCACTGTCGGGTACGTGGGAAGGCAAGGCAACGATGGACATGCCGGTACCCGAGGCGGCCGAGCACAGCGTCATGCATGTCACGCTTCGCACGACTTCGAGAGGAAATGCGGTGATGCACGAGATGACGTCGGCGGGTCCCGACGACCCGATCACGATGTTCTACCTGGACGAGGGCCGGCTCCTGCTGACACATTACTGCGATGCAGGCAACAGGCCTCGCATGGAAGGTACGCTCTCGCCGGACGGGAAAACCCTGGAGTTCAATTTTCTCGACGTCGCGGGAAGCAATCTGCGCGAACACATGCATCATGCAAAATTTACGTTTATCGACGCGAACCACCATACGGAAGACTGGACATTCATGCTTGGAGACAAGGAAGTTCACGGCCGCCTGGACCTGCACCGGACGGCAGACGCAGGCGGCGCTCCGAGCAAGTGAGGTGGCCTGAGAACATTCATGGATCGTGAGTGGAATGACAGCCAGCCGATTTACCGCCAGCTTCGCGATCGCGTCGTCGCGATGATCCTTGACTCAGTTCTCAAAGAA